>Ga0209702_10001514_pt1 | contig 44361 bp, 65 predicted proteins | sample FRY01_FD_187210 | JGI IMG/M metagenome (GOLD analysis project Ga0209702, IMG submission 187210) | Freshwater microbial communities from Lake Fryxell liftoff mats and glacier meltwater in Antarctica - FRY-01 (SPAdes) (version 2) | ecosystem: Environmental > Aquatic > Freshwater > Ice > Glacier... | reverse complement strand
CACACACGGACCCCCACTTGTCTCTCAAACCATCACAAAAAAAAGCTCCAAAATTTTTTAAAAACCTCAAAAAAACCTCAAAAACTGCGTCATTTCCTTCATTTTTCTCATTTTTTCCCTTCCAACACCTTGTTATCCCTCACTAATACACCGAATCATCCTCATTTTTTTCCATTAGATGCAGCCGCATCGCACTATACAATTTTTAGATAGTTCCCTCCTAACCTATTAAAATCCCGTCCTCCCTCCCTCTTCACATTTCCCCTCCCTTGTCAAACCCTCCATCATATTGTTTTCTTTACATTTCCCTTGCAACACTTTGATTTCCTTGATACACTTTTATTATATCTTTTGAACATTTTCCCTCAAGCTCCCCACGCTCCCCACATTCGATCCTCCTCCCAACCTATGTAACCACAAGCCCTCCCCTCCAAAACCCTCAAAAATGCGGTGCTCTCGAATCCCTACAGCCTCCTAAATGCTTATCTGATATTGACTTGTATTTACCCTTTCAAAAAATCTTATATATAATAGAGGTGCATCAGTGTCATAGAATTGCATGAAAAAGCGTCACATAATTGACTGACTAAGCGTGACAGAAAAATTAATTTGAGATAATTGTGGACAAAAAGAAAAGGAGAGAAAGACTACTTTTTATTTGACTTAATAATATTATAAACAACCATTCTAACAAATAGAAAAATATCATCACCTGATGACTCAACCGTAATTTTAATATTTTTTATTTTAGACATTTAGGAATTGTATCAAAGAAAATAAAATCGAACACCACGAAATCCAATTATCTAGCCATAACCTTAAACCCATTAACAGTCGTAACATACTTATTACTATTTCTCCTAGCATTTCCCAAAGCTTCACCACGCTTGCCAATATAATCAAACTGAAGATTAACAGTAGAAGCACTAAACTCTCTACCGTCCTCAAACAAGATCCTTCTCTTACCTTTTACTCTTCTTGCTCGAACAGGATTACCATCTTCATTGAGATAATCTAAATTAAATTCCAAATCAAGATCCAAACTCACTGACAACACTCTTTAAAAGCAGCATTAACAGAATACGGTACACTATTAACTCTTCTACTAGTGGCCTTAAAATCATGACCAAATCCAACCTTATGACTATTCTCATGACCTAAAAGAGAAGACAAATCACAAATGTTCCAACTCATCATATATTTTCTATTAAGCCAGATCTTATGAACATTCTCAATGGTGTATCCAAGAACTCTCTTAAAGGTGTAATACATTTCAGTATCAACCGTAATGTTTCCATGAATGAGAGCATTAACAACTTGAGAAGGACTCATATCATTAGTCTGAATAAGTGGTCTAGACTCCATAACATTTCTAAAACATTGACTAGCTACAACTTCATTAGTTTTAACAACAGCGTCTTTAATTTTCTTATACTGATCATCAGTACAATTGGTACACTTCCCAACAGTCAAAAAAAGGGAAGGACCACTAGGTTCAACAGTATCAGAGATCTCATTCTCAACATCATCATGAACAACAGGATCATCTATCTTCACGCTAGTTGAAGAACAACTAACAAGGAAAAAAAGAACTAATAACAACTTCATGGGATCTCCTCTTGATCTATCAAATCTTGAATTTTTTTCTCATACTTATTAATACCAATTTGCTTATCAGAAAAACCACACTTATATTCTTTACCAGTAATATAAAAAGACTCAGCAGATTTAACTTTACCTTTAAGAACATCACCATCATGAGCATACATACCAAAAATAGCTATAATTAAAAGAATAAAAAACTCAATCATTGGAGCATCCTCACTTCAGGTTCAAAAACCTCTAACACTAAACTGTTACTATAACACTGAACACACTCCCACATAATATAGAGATTACCCTTCTCATGCCTAACACACTTAACACCTTTAAGACTTTTGCTACAAATCTCACATAACTTATCAGTAGCAGGAATACAAAGCCGAACTCTCTCTTTATTAGCATCTCGCCTAAGTACATAACCAGCATGAAGATTATTAATACCCATTATCATAATGATACCTTAGAAATTTGAATAAAATATAACCAGAGAAGGATAAAGAGAGAACCAATAGCTAGAACAAAATCAAATCTGTTCATACTACTTCCTTTGCTTCCCAACACTCACACACATAGGTCTATGAATATAATCTGAAGCCACAAGTAGACAATCCTCTTCAGTTTTAAACCACGTTCCAGTTTTATCACGCTCAGTATGACAAACAACAGGAGTAGTGTTCATGCAATAATAAAAAACCATAATCCAAATACCAGTCATTTTAATCCTTTCAATTTAATGGCCGCATTGTAGCCTATGTAACTCATCCTCTTAAAAGGAATCCATTTTTCTTTCTCGTAAATCATATCAGCAAGTTCTTTAGTCGCATGTTCATCAAACCAAGCCTCAAAGATCTGCTCATCAATCAAGCAAATTTTTTCTTCAAGCTTCTCAGGAATTTTCTTTCCAAAGATATGCTCATAATTCTCAGCATACTTATCCTGATCGGTCCTAATACTCGCTACTTCTGTCACACCGTTTCTATTCGTCCTCATTTTCTTTCACCTTAATTCCCCAAGATGTAGGGATAACAATATCCCTAGCTTCCAGAGCACTTTTTATAGCGTTTCTCTCAAGCCTCTCCTCAATGGTAGACTTATCAGCAAGGATCTTATTACTAAGCTTCGTACCTCTACCAAGAAGAACAGATGTAGCATGATGATAATAGTCCTTACTGTCCTTATCAGTCTTAATTAATGCCTTATACTCTTTAACCTTCTTCTCAACAGAATTTTCCATTTACCCTCATTTTGACAATTTTTGATCTACTGATATTCTATTAATATGAAGATCATTATGACAACTATTTTGCTCTCAACTTCAATAGTATTTGCTACCATAGTAATTACTGATCCTTACAAAGACATTAATTATAATGAAATAAATGTTTACGAAATAAAAAAAGAATATGAAGAAGATGATAACAATGAAGAGATCTCAGAAGAGACAAACCATGAAGAGATAGATCAACTCAGAAGCCTATATTTCCCATACAGAAGAAACTAATCACATTCTATAAGCTTAATCATACGCACACAACTAATCGGATTCAAGACACCCTCACCAGCTTGATAACAAATGACATTATTCTCAACATCACAAAGCTTTACAAGTTCTGGAGATGTAACAATCTTTTTCTTGAAGGCCCGATACTTTTCAGTAAACATACAACTAGACATAAAAAAAAGAATAATTAAATACTTCATATTACACCTTGCTAAAATGAGAAAAAATTACCAACATCCAACAACAAATACAAAACCAAAACAGAACACTCATCTCTCTTCTCTTCATAACAGACCTCTCTAAAAATAAGTTAATAAATCTTCTCGCAAAAGATTTACTCTACTACCTTACTCTCAAGCTTCTTAATATAACCAATAAAACCGCCTTCTTTGATAACTCTAGAAAGAATAGAAATATCATCATCAGTTCTTCCTGACTTTTCTTTCTCAAGCAGCGCCTTAAGAAGAAGAGTGTACTTATCACAAAAACTTTTTTCAGACACTTCAAACTCGCCATTGGATTCAGAGACTTGCTCTAAGACCTGATCAAGATTGACATACTGCCCCGTCCTGAAATCATAAATTTTTCGATTGGAGTAAGTCATGAAATAAGGAACTAGAGAATCTTTTTTCTTCGCTTTCATAGAGAACATCCTTGTTGTTTAGCATGAGCTTTCAAATGCTCAATCGCTTTACTATAACCTTTTGAATAACTTTTCTTTTTAATCAGCTTAACAGTATTCTCAGTATAAATTATTTCATACTTACTATACGAAGTGAGAATAACGGTCATATAAAGTGTTAACCACACTATTAAGAATTTCAAAAAAACTTCTTTAATATTTTAAGTTTAATACCGGCCAAGGCTTTAGACCACGGACTAGAAAGAAGCTGCTTTCTCTCAAGAACAACCTGACAAATAATATCACTATCATTAAACTCGCGTTGAAACAGATCAGGGCTTTTAGAAGAGAAAAATTCAGGAGTTCTAAACACTGTAAGAACTATTAAAGGTTCAAAACTATCAGATGATGCTGTACTTATACAAAAACTTGTATGAGGAAAATTTGAAAGGATAATATTTTTATCTTGGGCCAAATACTCTCCAACTTTTTTAATATCACTCATGACAACACCTCATTTCCTTTTAGGTTTATTAAGCAGTAACCCTGCTCGTTTATTGCATCAACTAAAGGGCTATCTTGGCTTGTGAGCATTACTTTATCCAAGATCCAAGTCCCAACAACTTCTGAGTCTTTTAAATCATCAAGACTCACTTTATGAAATCCCACTTTCTTTGGAGTGTATTTAACCATGAGAGCATGAATAAGCTTCTCACCAGTTTCAGGATCTACGGCCCTCACTGATATAATGGTTAAGTTAGGAAGTTTCTCTATTAAGTTAATGTTCTTAACAATATCCTTCACATAGATACCTTGTCTCATTTATAGCTCCAATTAATTTAAGTCCTTTAATGATCTTCACATTGATATGATTCGTCAAAAACTAATTACTGAAAAAGTCTTTCATTTTTAACATACAGAGTCGTAACAATATAACCATAATGATTACCCTTTTAAGGCTTTGACTACTCCCTAAAAATCTGTTTATGATTTATAATACTTATTCTTATCTATCTATTATTAAAAGGACTACCACTATGGGCATTTTAACAAACCTTCCAACAGTATTAGCAGTTGGAATACCTCAAACAGTAACAATCGATAAAGCCCAAGTAGTAACAGATTTTGCAATTACTGATACCTTTTGGAGCAATCCTAATAACTGGTCAGAAATTCAATTTCACTATTATTCTGATCAATCAGGAAGCCAACATACATCGTTCAACTTCACAAATTCCAATGACAAAGATTTTAAACTGAACAGCAATTCAAGAGATGGGGAATGGCTTTGCCAAAAAATCACTATCAAAGATGGACTGAATGGAAACCTAAGTTTCGCAAGAGCAAATTTTCCAGCGATCACAGAGTTTGATTTCTCCTCTACAGGCGGATTTAGTGATGCTGTTCTATCACTATGGGATGAGCTATTTGGAGATATGTTAACAAGCGGTGGAGGAGAACTACATAGAAATGGCGGTCCAGATGGTTGGAGCAATGTGGCCAGAACATCTCAAGCATTATCAGGAGATTTTAGCCTTACAGGGAACTTTAATAAGTTCACAACAGGGGATCAAAATCACATGATAGGCTACATTAGAACACCAACAACTCCAACATCAGATCCAAGATCAAATGTGGACACAGCAGTTTTCTTTAATGGTAACAGCATTAAAGGCTACCTATCAGGATTCGAGAATACTGCAACAGAAACAAATACGGCCATAGCAGATAATACAACAGGGTTAAGATCATTTGAAATATCTAGAACATCAGGAGTAATAGTAGGGAAAATAAATGGGACAACATTTATTACTGATAGCTTTTCTGGACATGTTTACCTAATTGGCATGTTTTTTCATGACGATGGTTCAAGCATAACTGAGGCCGCTGTAACTGAATAAATATCAACATCATTTTTTAAAGATATAATCTTAAAAGGATCGCCATGAGCATTTTAACAAACCTTCCAGCAACATTAACTTGCGGATCTCCAGAAATAGTAACAATAGATAAAGCACAACTCGTAACAGACTTCGGGATTACAGATGCTTTTTGGGCAAACCCTATCAATTGGGGAGAGATTGAATTCTACTACGAAGGACAAGGACTCTCAGGACAATATAAAAAATTGACGTTCGCTGGTTTAACATCATCTTTAAACATGAGAACAAACTTCGCTAACGGAGATTGGTTGTGTGCAAAACTAACAATCAAAGATCTGGCCGGTAGACAACTACAAATCCCTAGAGCAGACTTTCCGATTACTACAGAATTCGATTTTGGATCTATCGGAGGATATGCAGTTTCACCACCAAACTTTTTAAACTCTTCTTGGTTTGATATTTCAAAAGATCAAGATAATGGAGAATTCATAATTTCAATGACACCTGATGATAGCGGCAGCTTTTTATACATTACCGCTGATTCTGATGAATATGGATTTCAAGAAGCCAAATCACAAACAAAAGGCATGGCCGTAGACTTAAACGGGAACATTGCTGATACTGAATCAAATCTTTTAGATGATGCTCTTATTCAATCATTCTATGTTGACCCATCAGGGCTTACGGCCTATGTAGCAGGAGTATTCAACTCAAGATACAAAACAACAACTCTACCTACTCCTTTGGCCGGACAAGAAGAGTACTTAAGGTTATTGAAGATAGATATGGTAACTGAAGCTATTACACATATTGGAGATTATCTTTTGAGCGGGCCTACAGGATTAGTAGCAGGAGCAGGAACAGTATACATAAGATCATCAAGTACAGTGTCAGCAATAAATGAATCAAACGGATCAGTGATATGGGAAAAACCAGTAATTTCATCAGAACCATCACTTATATCTGCACATACACTATATAGATTAGTTCTTCAGGGAGCGTACCTTTATACTTATGGATACTCTTATGATTCAGTAGCAAACATTGGAAACATCAATACAATACTTAAAATTGATATAACAAATGGTGTGCAAGATACTTCATATACTACAGGCTACGACTCACTTCCATCTAGCGAAGGAACTGCACACTCTTGGGATGTAAACAGCAATGGAACAGGTGTAGTAGCAAGATCAACAACTGATATGTGGATCTTCACAACAGGAGTATCGCTTGTAACTATATCAATAGGGGCCAGCTCTTACTACTGCCTAGTAACAAACACTGAAATTTTTGTTGGTTCTAAAAACGAAAACAAACCAACAATATTCAGATATAATATTGCAGGAGTTTTAATCAACAACTTTGAAGTATCAGCACAGACTCAAAACTTTACACAAATAAGAGGGATTGTCCTTAATGCAGGATTTATTTATGTAACGATTGCTTCTATTAATGCAGATTATCCAAAAAGCGAACCTAACACTAAAAAGTTTGATAGCACTTCTTATGCTCCTCAAGCGTTTACTCACGAACTTGTGAACACATCTATTCTTGATTCAATAAGTATCGGAGGATCAAACCTATTCTACGGAACAAGATTATTAAATCCATATGTAACAAGCAGATGCGCTATGAAAGGGAACTATTACGGGACAAGAACTTTAAAAATAGATATGGCCACAAAAGCAGTTTTAAACACATCAGTCCTTCCACTACTTGACGCTGGTAGCTTTCCTGTTTTTTTAAACCCTGTAACATCTCCTCTAGCTCCTGATAAGATTTTTAAGTCAGCAGGAGGACCACTAATAGTTTACAATGGAATTGATTTCTCTGTTGATTCAGGATGGCCCACAACAGGAAACGGAGCACCGTCTGGTATGGCCATTGATGGAGGATTTATATACTTGGTTTATCCAACGAGTAACCTTGCTTCAGACATAGGTGGAGCATGGAACGGTAGAAAAATTTTTAGAATTGATCTAGTCACTAAGCTCATCGATAGAACTTTTGATCCTGTTGTTAGTTTACTAGAGAACACCGGTATCGGAGCGAAACTCTCGTTTACTGATGATTATGTTTATATCTCAACAGTAAAAACTAACAATCAGTCACCATCAAACTTCAGAATCAAGAAGAGTGATAATTCAGTACAATTAATAGACGGAGTTAATTCTGACATTGTTTGCGCTGGCCCATCACCAACTTACTCCAACCACATGAACTTCAGAAGACTTCCTTCAGGAGATCTTCTTATTTTCGCTCAAAGAACTTACTCTTTTGGTGATGGTACAATGACTTTAAGTGGTGTTTCATGGATCACAGTTAATGAGACAACACTAGCAACAATAGCGTCTTCAGCTTTCACAGACAAAATTGTTCATGCTGTTTATGATGATACAAACAATAAAATCATAGCTCACGGATTTCAAGGATTTCAAGGATCAATCACTGAATACAACGTGATAGGAGACACAAGAACGATACACTTCTCTGAAGCAGCGAATGGACCTTCATACAAAGAAAACGATAGAACATCACAAATGGTACTAGTAGGAACAAGCGTCTATTACCCTTTATTAGGTTGGATAGATAGAAAATCTATTTCAGGAATTATGAAATTCTCTCCTCTACCTACTATCATAAGTTAGTAGACAAGATTAACTTACTGACTCAAACCAGCTTAGAATAAAACCTAAGCTGGTTTTTCATAACAAGGATAGTTATGGTCTATAATATAAATCAAAACATCGATAGAATAAGAAAGCCAAAGACTAAAATAATTGCCAAAGGCTATAACATTTTCCTACTATCTGATCCTGAAATTTGCAACAGATTAAGCCTAGCTTTTTTTCCTGAGAACTCTTTCCCATCACTCAACTATATGAATGAGGAACTATTTAACCAATACATTTTTTCATCACTATTGCGTCATAATATAACTGATGATTATTATAACAATATCCTAAAACTTTACAATGGTGACGCAGAAATGATAAAAATTGAGGAACAAGAAAAATTGATGAGTGGTAGAGAAAAATGTATTTGTGCTCTAAAGGCATATTACGAAAATAAGGATTTTCTGATATAATTTTTCTCTAACCTAAATTTGCGAAAAGAAGAGAAATATCAAAATGTTTAATGTCTCATATCGGGTCTATGATAAAAATGGTCGAAGGATCGCTAAGGATAAGATTGCTAAGGCAGCAAGCTTTGAGATTATATTTAACAAACAATTGGTTCAGTCGGTAGCATTTCCAAAATCATATAAAAAATCTGACAAACAATACGAAGTAGAAGCTTTCATCCATGACGTTGAAGAGAGTCTTCTTATTTTAAAAGAAGAAGAGAAAGCAGAAAAACAAAGAAAAAGAATTGAATATAAAGAGAAAAAATTAATTCAAAAGTCAGAAAAAAGAATCAAAAAAATACAAGATGAAGAAAGGAAATTAGCTAGGTTAATAAAAGATGATCTTAATGATATATGGAGAGAAGAAGCAAAAGAAGCATCAAAACTAAAAAGACTTGAAAAGCTTAAAGAGCTAGAATTAAAAAAAGAAGATGAATTTGTATTTGATAATGAAATTGAAGAGAGAAAAGAGCAGAGAAAGAAACTGAGACAAGAGGCCGGAAAACTTACAAGAACAGTACGAGGAAGGATTCGTCTTTGGGTTAAGGAACAACTCAATGAAAGATTTCTCATTTGGGAAGATACTAAGGTTGAACAATTTGTAAAAGAATTAGAAACAGCATACGGTGTTGATATTAAAAAAATAAAAGATAGGGCATTAGAAACTAACTTTAAAAAATTCATAACAAAAGTAGTAAAGGTTATGGATCACCATGATATTAGAGAAAGACCAACAGCAGAGCAGTTATTGAGAGCAGCTATTAAAAGAGATGACTTTGAAAAGAAGTTAGAAGACCAAGATAAATTTATAAACGGTCAAGAGATAGAGGATATTGAATATACTTTAATTAAAGAAGTCCCAAAACTATATTTCAGTAAAAAATCAAACTCAATGACAATGACAAAACAATTTATTTTTGAATTCAATACACAGCTTGATGTTACAAGCTTTAGTGTTGATTCTGATGTAGTCAATGAAACTCTAGATGCTGTTAGCGATATAATAAGAAAAGAAGTAATGAGACTATTTAGTAAAGACATACTTAAAATCGGTAAAAACTTTCAAGTAAGACTATTAATCCCTCAATATGATGAAGCAGGGGAAACAAGATTTAATTATGTAGGAGGCAACGGATCTGACGTTGGTTCTATAAGTAACAAGGGTGAGATTGTAAACGGTAGAACAGGTTACGGAATAAGTATTCAATCATTACCTTTCTCCTTGAGTGGTTTAGACACAATTCTGAACAAAGATGATGGCCTAATGGCATTAACAAAAGATAGACTTAGAGGGTATCTTGAAAAGAACATTGGATTTATTTTCAGTCAATACATTTCAGGATTTATGATCATTGTAGGAGTATAAGATGCAAAAAGTTATGACAACGTATGAACACCCTGATGTTATCTCTCAGAAAATTTTATCAGACGATAAAAACCGCACTAATATTTCCTATGAAGACTATGTAAAAATGGGAAAAGAAATTTTAAAAAGCATTGATTGTTATCAAGCAAGAGTGGCCTTCTATGCTTGTCAGGTGTGTGTTATTAGACACGGTGGCAAGTCTGATAAGTATTACACACTAACTGATTATTCAGCTTCTATAGGAATGAGTCACAATACATTATCTAACTGGACTCTGATTTATAGAAACGTGATAGAGCGTCTTGGAATACCTTTAGAGGAGATCACCAAGAGAGTATGGACTACGGCCTCAAGAACCAATGAGAGAATAACAGACAAGAACAGAAGAGTTAATATCGACAAAGAAACTAAAAGAAAAAATATTAAATACAACAAAGAAGTATCGCTAGAAGGACTCAGACAGTTTTATAAAGAAGAGTCTAATGATACTCCTTCTTTTCATTCAGAGTTCAGGCATTGGAACAGTACAGTGATGAACATAAAAAACAATATACCTAAAAGAGATCTTAACCTTATCCATGAGGGTGACGTTCTAGAGCTTATGAGAAACTTAGATATAGCTTCAGATATTATTAATGATTTTCTAACGGTCAAGAAGAAGAAAGCAAAACACTAATAATTCATAATAACTAACCTACTACCTTTTGCGAGAGTATAAGTGACAAAAAAAGAAAAGAAAAAGGATAATACCCTTTACCCGATTCGAGAACCTACAAACAAAACTAAAAAATTTGCTACCATAGATGTTGAGGCACAGAGTTGGATTGAATATGTGGTAGGAGGAATTTTTGATGGAAAAGAATACTATCAAACCAAATATGTTGATCAGTTATTAACTAGATGTTTTAAAATTGCCAAAGAAAGAAATATTACTGATTTTTTTGCTCACTTCGGAGGCAAATATGATTTTCTTTTTTTTCTAAAAGAATCAATTATCAACCAACAGTTCACCATCAAAAACATTATCCCTAGAGGATCAGGGATTTTACAGTTTGATCTTGAAATGAATTGTGATTTCTGTCTGGCCAATGATCTTGATTACTATCAAGACATGATTACCTTCAGAGACTCTTCGGCCCTACTTCCCTTTTCTTTAGAATCAGCTTGCGAGAGCTTCAAAGTTGAAAACGTAAAAACATATTTTGACTATAACTTTGTAAAACATTCATACGACAACATTGATTATTTCAAAGATATTTACCTTAATGAAGACTATGAGATTTACCATCACGGAATAACAATATCAAAATGGGAATGGATAACTTATGAAACAATCACTACTCACTCTGATGTACTAAATCCTATCAACTATATGGATGGATGGGATTACTTTCACGGAAACGAGCTAATAAAATCAAAAAAAGAAGGATCTATTGCTGAAGTCATAATTGTAGATGAAAATTTCTCTGGCGACATTGTGATTGAACGAAGAAGAAGAGATCATGTAATAAAAGTTATTCCTAAAGACTATAGAAAAGAAAATATAACTTATAAAATATATTCAGACAAAAAAGCTGAATTCATGCATAAGATTTATAACAGGAAAGATCTTCTAGGTTATCTTGATATGGATCTAAAGGCGCTTCATGAGTGCTTAACTAAGTTTTACAATTGGGATTTGGTTAAATATGTAGGTCCATCAACAACAGTGGCCGGACAAGCATTAAAGGTTTTGCGTAAATTTTTAAAGAAGCCTTTATTTTCTATAGTGAATCCAAACGAGAGCAGATCACATTTAGATGAATTTTGCAGAAAAGGATATTTCGGAGGTAGAACAGAAATATTCAGACCTTTATACCAAGATAAAAAAGGAGATAAAACACTTTTTTGTTTTGATGTTAATAGTCTTTATCCTACGGAAATGTTTAGGAATACTTTTCCTAACAAATTCAAAGGATGGAGATTCACTAAAGAAGACTTTGACAAGGAAGAGTTCGGTTATTGGTCATGTGATGTAGAGGTTCCAAAAGATACTTATTTTCCTGTTCTAGGAGTTGAGCATAAAGACGAGGAAAATAATAAGAAATTTATTTTTCCTACAGGAAAGTTTTCAGGAGTCTGGCCATCGGTAGAATTAAAATATGCTTTGTCTCAAGGAACTAAAATAACTAAAATCCATCGTGGAGCAGTATTTGAGACTGGTGATGATTTTTTTAAAGAGTTTGTTGATGTTCTCTATAACATGAGACTTAAGGCCAAAGAAGAAGGTGATGCTGTTGGTGATATTATGTGCAAACTTCTGCTAAATTCTTGCTACGGGAAGTTTGGAGTTGATGTTTTCGATAAGGAAAACTTAGTTCTTTGTGAAGATGGCGAGTTTGATGTTCAATATGAGATCCCTCTAGGAAACGATATATTTGCTTGTTTAACTACTGTATCAGTGAAGCTTGAGAAGACATTTAATAATGTGGCCGTAGCTGGATGGGTTACGGCATTGGCCAGAGTTCATCTTCATAAATTATTTATACAAGCAGGAGAAAAATTTGTTTTCAACTGTGATACCGATTCAGTGTTCACCACAAAAAAGCTCAAGACTGGTTCAGGTCTTGGAGCTTTGAAGCTTGAGTATGCTTCAGAAGAGGCCGTGTTTCTTTTACCTAAGACTTATTATATTGGTGAAGGTGAGAAAGAAGGTAGAAACGGAATGGAAAATTTCATGAAAAAAGTTGTCATGAAAGGTTTTGATAAAAAGAAGATTCAAGGATTTGAGTTCTCTGATTTTAGTGCTGCTTTAGAAGGTGATCTTAGAAAGCTGAAGATAACCGAAATGCCTAAAGTAGCAACATTTAAAACTGCTATTAGGTATGGTGAGCTTCTTATGATGAAGAATGATCCTGCAACACTTAAAAACATCCATGAGCGTAAGGAGCGAGAATATCTAGCGAGAACAGGCAAAAAGAAGCGGTACGTCAAAGATGAATATAAACTTAGTGAAAGAGCAATAAAAAGCAGTTACAATAAACGCATCATTATAAAAGAGGGATGGGACACACGGCCCATTCACATTTAACCAAGGAGAGGTTTATGGTTCGGTCAAACGAGTTAGTATTGAGGGTTTTAGCTGGTATGATACTAGCGGTTGCTGCTTATTTCTTAGCAACAAGTTTAGGTTTTTTTCAGCTTTATGCTCAAAATGCTATGGTTGGAACTTCAGATGCAGGATTCATGGGCGAGATTTTTGCCTTAGTAAAAGCTTGGGGAGGATTAAGCTCTGCTGTTAAGATCTCTTCAGTCATTACTCTAATTATCTCATCAATCAAAGTTTCATTTTTTAAACCATATTGGGATAAATTGAAATTTAAAGTTAACGGTCAAGAATACAATGTTCAGGTTCTTTTCGTTCCTTTACTAAGTATTGTTATCGGAGTTGTAGGACAAGGAAAAATCTCATTCAATGCTATGACTGCTTACATTGTTATGGGAGCAGGAGCAGTTTATCTCCATGAGATCTTAGATGTTATTAAGAGTCTTCCTATTGTTTCACCAATCTTTCAGGTAGTAGTATCTGTGATTGGATTTATTTTCGGTAAACCGAAAAACTAGTAAAAAAGAATTTATACTTAGTATAATTTCTAAACCTTCTTAGGAGCATTTTCATGAGAGTAATTTTATTGTTAGTTAGTGTTATAGCTTGCGCCTGTTTACAGTCGGGCCGCTTGATCTTGGATCAATCAATATCATCGGTAGAGGGTGGTGATGCTACAGCAATAGTTACTGGTTGTGGGAGTGCTCCTATTGTTGGATATACTTATTGCAGAAAAACAGAAGGTGACTCAACGAGTGAAAAATTAATTTTTCATGCGCCTGTTCAATCAAAAAAATGTCCTACTGGAAGTCCTTGTACTACAGGAAAAATCTTCAGACCTGACGGATCTGTTGTAGGGTTAGAATTTAAGAATGGAGAATCTAAGGCCGTAATAAGCTGGGAGGAGCTTCTTTTGTCTCCTAAATTTGAAAAAGAGTTTAGAGGATTCTATCTATTTTTCATTGAGACTGAATTCATTGATCCAAGAGGTGAGAGAAGGGTTATTTTTCAAGAGGGAGAGATAAGACTTAGAGTTCTAACTAAAGGTTACACACCACTTCATGAAGTTTCAAATGATAGAAACTTTAACTATACTTGGAGTGAAGGATCGTACACCATGAGACTAACTACTAAGGGTAGAGCATTTGTTGGTAAAACATCCAAGATGAGAGATTAATTATGAAAGTTACTGCCTACGCTTTATCCCTCATTATTTTGATCCTTAGAGAATATTTCTCATACATGAAAAAACGTAGAGACAATAATGAGGAAGGCAAGCTTGAGATTGCTGAGTTTAAAAAAGTTGTAGACGCTGCAATCATCAGACTTAAAGAATCCTACAAAGAAGAAAATAATCAAGTTGGTTCAGTAGAAGATCAAATGGATACTGAACGAGATAGACATAACTCAGAGAACGTGGAGAACAGTTTTACATCAATTGAGGCAAATAATTTTTTAGATGGTTTTTTATTTGGCCATACAAAATCAGTCATTGATGAAGTATTTGAAAAAAAACATTATGTTTCCTATAAGGCTGATTCAGTACGACTAATAATTTATACTACAGGGTATTTATCTCCTTATATTCTTATTTACTCGCCTTCAATTATGGCGTATTTTTTTGAAAAATTAGACATACATAATAAATCAATCGAAAAGGTTTCTCATGACAACACTTGAAAAAGTTCAAAACAGAGCAGATTCACACACATCAAAGTTAATGCGTTTCAGAGAAGAGTTATCTAACACTCCAAAGACTAGTGGGAGATACTTTCAGCTTGCTGCATATATTCAAGTTCTAACTGCTGAGATAGATTTTTTAAATGGTTTATCATTCGATCTTTCAGAAGCTAGTGATAATTATGAAGTTGATGATGAAGAAGAAGACTTTAACTAAGAGATAATAATGAGTCATACTTTAGCTATAACATTTAATGATGATCCTGATGTGATTTATATTGCCCCGTTTAACCATGATGGAGCGAACGTTGTTGAATTAAAACTTCAAGTTATGAATCCAAAGACAAAAAACATTGCAACTGTTTACTACAAAAGAACATCTCTTCGTGGTAGAAATATTTATTATTATTCTGAAGGATCTAGCGGTGGTGAAATTAGAGGAGGCTAATGCTATCCTCTGACACCAAACACTACACTAGGAGGTTGAGCATATTGACCTTCTACAGGTATAGCATTTATCATTAGCGGTGACTTATCTTTAGTGGCATACATAATCAGAGCGAGAACACCACCAACACCTAGAACAGGCTTCCAATTTTTTTTGGCCTTATTTAAAATGTAGACTAGGGCCAGAGCAGCTAAAATATTTTTAACTCCTTCCTTAGTGGTCATTATATCTTGAGAAGCTAAGAACTGACTGGTTCCCGAGGCTTCTAAAAGCTTTGCTCCTTTATCAAGAGTAGAGTCTAGATACTGTGATGATAATTGTTCTGCTGCATTTGCAGGAGGATTAGTCACCAAAGCTGGAGTTTTATTTTCGGCCGGTAATACTTCAGGAATAAAAGGGTTATTAAGCATATTGTCTCTCATTCATTCGGGATTTAACCAAACGATAAATTAAAAAAAAAGAACCAGCAAGAATAACTACTGCTCCAACACTCGTTGCGACTTTAGCAACAGTGGATAAGTTTTTGTCTACATAGCTCTTTATACTGTCTACTCTTTTTAACCATCCAACTAAAAATACTGACTGACTAGGATCTCTGGCCACAATCATCTTATAAAAGTTTGCTGAAGCTGCTAAATATTTATTTAAGAAATCTTTTTCACCATCAGGAGTTGATACCTTAGCAAGTAAAGATTTAAGAGTATCATTTCCCATAGCGCCATCGGCATTAATGCCTAAAATATTTTGAGCTTGTTTAACAGCACTTGATACACCTCGATTTACGGCCTGATCAAAAATAGTAAAGGCAATAGCGTATTGAGGAATTTTATCTCCTAAGACTCTATCCCAATATTCTTTTTTATAAATTGCAACAGCGTTTCCTCTAGGCATATTTCTCATGGTAGATTCAGCTTCAGACATTGTCTGACCATAGGGAGCATCAGTTTTTGGACCTACGAGAGTTTTTCCAATAAATGTTTCATAGACTCTTTGAGTAATACCTAAATTAGTTCTACCACCAGTGTCTTTAGGATTATTTACATAGCCGCCCTCATGAGCAAGTAATTTCACAACCGCATTATCGTAGTTTGACATACTGTTCCATCCTTGGAGAGTTTTCATTGCTTTAATGAGTCTTCATTATACAATGAATCATGAGCGAAATAAACCAAATTGCTAAAAACTCATCAAGCTTTCCTGAGATCATTTCTATGGATGAGATGAATTATCGCTATGTCATGTATGTGGTGATGCTCTGTAAGGGTAATAGAAGCCAAGCTTGTGCTGAATTAGGAGTATCGATCAGGACTCTTAGAAATTGGCTAAATAATTGGAGTCATTCTAAGAATATTATCATTCCAACAGGAGATACCGACAAATTTGAGGAAAATTTTCTGAAATTTAATGGTTTGAAAGAAAGAGAGAAAATTAAAGAGAATGAAATTATTCAGATTACTGAGATCTTGATAACTGAGTTTGGTTTTCCTTTGGAGAGAGTCAATGGATCAGAGGAAGATGAAACAAAGCATCCATGCCTAGAATCACCTTCCCTGACTAGCTTTATTGTATATGATAATTAGATAGTTGATAACAAATTAATCTAATGATTGCGTATTTTGTCTTTGAGAAATATTATATCCATTTGATGTTCTTTCTGCTGAACCCGAACCTCGACCGCTGCTGCTTCATAAACTTCGTGCTTATTTCCTAGCTTGTCTATTTTGATACTAATATCATCGATGAGTCTTTTGACAAGATAACCGCCAATGGCGCATACTCCTGTGAAACTGAGCGTTATTAGTGTTATAATAATCTTTAATTGGAAATCATTATCATTCATAATGCCTCACGTTATTACCAAGCTAAAGCCTTATTATAACGTATTTTTTATAGACAGCTAGTTTTAAATAATTTAAACTTTAACTAGGTTGTCTCCTTTTTCTCGATTGATACAATCTCTTCTCGAAAAAGTAAGAATGGAGGACGAAAGTTCTCCATTTTTTAAACACTTACAATCATTCTATAAAATTGTTACACCATTCCATTTTTTCTTGTCAAAAACTTAAATGATCCTTAATCTCAAGACACTTTGCGATTAGAGGATTTAATGACAACTAATGACACATCATACATCGATGGCATTGAGACTGGTATTGATAACATAGTATCAAGTATCTCACCATCTCTGGCCTTCACTTATGCGCTCTCTACAGACGACTCAAAATCTCGTCCGTGGGTTTGTGTGATTGAAGGAGTCGATAGTAAGTTCGGATTTAAAAGATCATTCATTCAATCATCAATTAAAAATCTTAAAGCTCCATTTACTCATTACAAAAAATATGTATGGGAGCTTGAACCATTTAAGGTTTACGAATTTAAAAACTTTCTTGGTGACTTCTCAAGTGAAGACAAGTTTGCAGGATATTTCGGTGTAACAAATATCGGTGTAAAAGAATTAACCAAGGATGAGCTAAGACGCTCTCTCCACATGAAGATTAAAGGAGATGAAAATTCTCCATCTAAAAAAACAATAGCTCAAGCTAGAGATGAGAGAGTAAAAAATTTCAAGATAAGTAGAGTGAGTAATGCAAAAGCTATTACGGAATTCAAAGACAATGAAAACTTTTATTGTCTAGGAAAAGAAGATTCAGCAATGAGTGATGAAGATATAGAAAGAGAAGAGAGCTTACAGATAAATTTCAATCTTGAAGGGGAGTAACAATGTTTACAATTGCAAGTATTTTAAAAATATTCGGCGGAAAGCTTGAGAAGATGATTGACGATGAGGATGGGAAGTTAAGTTTTCACCTAGAGGAAATCAACAAATATCTTATTAAAGAGAAAGTTCCTTTTAAGCTAATGGTTGAGACTGATATGGTTCATCAGATTGTTATCAGTGTTAAAAAGAGAGAATTATAATGACGTTTTTACAATACCAAATATTAGCTGACAATAAGACCAACAGAAAACTCATATCACTTATGTCTGCAAAAGCATTAAAAGGTTTAGCGATAGACATTAAAGCAGAAGTAGGAGCAGGACTTTTAAGTGATAACGAGGCCAGTGAGTCACTGAATATTATAAGCGGAGTTTTACTTGAGAGAGAAGCAAATGAAGAGGAAAAACACGGTCAGACTTACTTAATAAAGAAATAAGGAATTTAAACATGGACTTCTTTGAATTAGTCGAATCAGGACACAACATTTTTCTCACTGGATCAGGTGGAGTTGGAAAGTCTTATAATGTTCACGAACTAATGAAACGAAATAGAGATAAAAAATTATCAGGCCACAAAAATATTGCTCTTACGGCCACAACAGGAATTGCAGCACTTAATATAGGTGGTAGGACTATCCATAAATTTTCTGGACTCGGAGTGTATAATAAGAAAACTGATATTCATAAAATCATTAACTCTGATGCTTGGATTGATTATAAACGCAACATCAACATTGCTGATATTGTAATTATTGACGAGATCTCAATGCTTCGCTCTGATAGCTTTGTTCTACTTGATATTATTTTCAGAGAAGCAGAGAGCACATGGAACCTTGATGATGGTCATTGCAGAAGCAATCTACCTTTTGGTGGAAAGCAGATGATTTTTGTAGGAGATTTTTTACAGCTTCCTCCTGTTGTTTTGTCTTATGAAAATATCATAGGTCCATTTGCCTTCCAAACTAACGTATGGAAGGAGTTAAAGATTCAGACAGTGTATCTTAAAGAAGTGAAGAGACAATCTGATGTGGAGCTTATTACGGCCCTCAATGAACTAAGAGTAGGGAAGTGCTCTGCTAAGACATTGGAGCTATTTCAGAGCAGAATTACACCGCCACATAAAGACGTAATTTCTTTAACAGCTTTAAATAAAGAGTCAGATGTTATCAACCAAAAAAAGCTTGAAGAAATCGAAGAACCATTATTAAATTTTTTCAGTCTTAAAACTTGGAACCAAGAATACTCTAATCCTAAACTTCAAAAAAGTGTTAACTATCATTACTATAATGAACTTAAGATGCTTCACAATGTATCACTAAAAAAAGATGCGAAAGTATTAGTTACGGCCAATGGAAGGGATGAGTCTTATATTAATGGACAAATCGGAACCTTCAAAGAAGTAGGGTATCTCCTAGACATTGGTATAGAGAAATATTCTTGTTTCTATCATGATGAATATGATTTTGGACCACTCATTGAAGCTAAGAAAATTATTCCAATTGGTGAACATGGTTATGAGTATCTTATCTTGGACACTCCTAATATTTTAGAAGATCCTAATTCAGCGTACAAACAACTTGAGCTTTTCTATGAGTATCATAGATCTAAGGCATTAGATTTTTCTCCTGCTTTTTGCTTAATGGTAGAGGTGGAAGGTAAAGCATTTGTAGTTAGGGATTCTAAAGAATTTTTTCATCCTGATCAAGATGATGATTCATCAACTGCGGCCTTAACTGTAAGTCAGTTTCCGATAAAGCTTGGATGGTCGATCAGTATGCATAAAAGTCAGGGTCAGACATTAGATCAAGTCTACATTGATCCTACTAGCATATTTGATTACGGTCAGTTTTATGTGGCCCTATCAAGGTGTCAGAGTTTAGATGGACTTTATCTTAAGTGTTTCCCTACAAGAAACATTAAAGCTCATCCTGATGCTCTAGCGTTTTATAAGAAGCTAGACGAAGAGATTCTTTTTAAAGAGAATATGATTAAGCAAGCTCAGGAAATGAGACTTAGATTAAGCCAGATAATCAATGATTAAGAAATATTTATCCAATGCGAAGTAGAATGAAAGACTATCAACGATAAGAGAAAGGAAAGTGAATGTGAAAAAGATTGATGAGAATAAAAAGGGGGTAATATGAATAAACATATAGCGGCCATGCAATAGATTTATTTCATACTTGGTTTTTTATTAGTAGGAATTGCTAAAGCTATTGCTGTTACTACGGCCAGACCTGTTGCAATATAAATGTAGTTTTTATTTTTCTCAAAAAAAGAAGATCCGCTGGCCTTAGCTGGTGCGGAAGTGGTGCTAGAAGGCGCAGAAAACGGTGAGGAGAGCTTTGTTGAAGGTGCTGCAACATCACTAGGGTACATACCAAGTTTTACCGCAGTAGCAGCATCGACAATACCTGTAACAGGAAGCGATTTTTGTATTTGAAAAACGTATAGCATTTGCAGGGTATTGCTTCCAAAGTCACCATCGGTCACTAATAGGGCCATACCAGAAGGTCTGTCAGTCTTTGCGTTAAGATTGGTTTGAATTGTTTTTACAACTGCACTTTTATCACCCATCTTAACTGACATATTGAAACCTTTTTTTATATCTAATTTTAATACTATCCCTTGATTTTACTATGATTCTAAAAAAAAAACAATGAAACTATATAAAATATTATCTCCTATGAAAGCCCTTAAAAAAACCTTTAAAAACATACACTTAGATAATCACGTAGAATAAACATAGAGGGTTTGACATAGTGTTGATGGTTAATGAATACTCAAATTACTTAAAAATGCGAAAAGGTAAAAAGAACTGTGATTGAGATCTATAACGAGCGAGAGATTGTTGGAACTATTCCTAGAAACTTTCAGGTGGTTTATCCTAGTGAGTCACTAGATCTCCCTGATGAGGGGCTTGTTATTACTAACTATTCTCACTCAATCAAATACATTCATTCTTATTCTGGTAAGAAGTTAAAATCAAAAAACATCCCTATAGAAATTGACGCGGCCAAAACAACTAAAGCTTTTAATGAGGTATCACTATGAGCAATTCCCTTGGTTTTCTAAATAACTGTGAAAAATATCACATCAATTGTCAGGTTAAAAAAATTACTAAACAGTGGCTTCACCAAATTACTGAGCTTCCTTATACAAGCGAGACAGTTTCGCTAATTCCTGTTGTCTCTACTCAGCAAATGCTTTTTTATAGTGCTCACATGCCAGCAAATGTTTACAAAACAGGGTACAGAGATGGTGTACCTTATGAAACAAATGAACCTGACGGATTTCAAATGTGGGCATTATTCCCTTATCCGTTTGCCCACTACGGGAAAGTTTCTTTGTGTCGTGCTAATCAGTGGTGCGATAAAACTCATCTCCATATAATGAGCACAACTTCAGAAGAATTATGCGCTACTGCTGGAAGGAGTCTAATGGATAAACTTTTATTTCGAGGAGCAATGGTAAATGATTTAATTGTTTATCCATCTCTACTTGAAGAAATTACTGAAGATCAAATGCTGATTCTTGAGAGAGCTTCAGGACTAGTGCAATAATGATTTGTCCAAGATGTTTATCGGCCAATGTTCAAACAGAGAGAAGACCTGACGGTTATAGTAAATGCCTTGATTGCAGCTATGAAAAACCTACAAAAGAATTTAGCATTGAAAAAAAGTTAGTAAATAAGAAAGAAAAAGTTAGTAAAAAAAAGTTGAAAAAGATAATTTAGAGTTATAGAAAATATAAAAAATATAGTTATAAAAACAAACTCACTAACGAGTTTGTACTTTTCGAGGAGTTTCACAATGGCCAAGACAGTTAAAAAACCAGCACCTAAAGGTAAAGTAAATGCTGGAAAGAAAGAATCACCACAAGTAGACGGTGACTTCGTAGCTAATCCTCTTCTCTTAGAAGTTGGTAAAGCTAAACTCGCAGGAGTGACTTTTGGATCTTCTGTAACATCTAACGGTGTTTCTGAAGAGTCTGAAGATGATGCAGGAATTATGTCGGCAGGGTACGCTCCACTTAACGAAGCTGGACATGTTATCAACGCAATTTTCAATGGTAGAAAACGTATCTTCTCTGAAAAATTTGCTAAATCAAAAGCTAAGAAAGTTCTTTCTTACAATGGTGAAGAACATCTTTACCGTGATGTTTTAGTTTTCACTGATGCTACTGGAAAAACTTTCAGTATCTTCTTAACTGGTATCTTGAACTCTCTTACAAGAGCACTTCCAAGAGATACAGCAATAGAACTTACTTATAAAGGAACTGAGATAATTACTGAAGGTACATACGCTGGAAATGATCAGCATATCTTTGCAATTCGTTCTGATGCTAAAGCAGACAAATTCATTGAAGCTAACCAGTACCGTAAAGGTTGTCATAACTGGATCACTAACCCAATGGAACCAAAAGTTAAAGACACTACTCCTAAGCAAATGGCCGATTTAAACAACTATATGGAAGCTGTTCGTTCAGGTGACATTGTTGTTTCTAACGCAGAAAAAATTGCGCTTCTTGGTGAATCAGCACTTCAGCTTTCTCATCAGTAAGATTTTTGACAGAAAACTGAATAAGTTCAGGGAGAGGAGAAATCCTCTCCCTTTTTTTGTCTAGAAGTGAGAAGCTAGGTGTCATTATATTGACGCTCATCATCTTTTTTTATAATCTCATTACCCTTGTCATATCTAAAATTACCATCATATTATAACTGAAAGCTCTAATTTCATGCAGGATTTAGATTCATTTAGACAGGGTTTAGACACGTTTGAGAGCATTTAAAAGCCTTTAGACACGTTTAAATCACGTTTAGATAGATGAATTTCATCTAAATCAAGCCTAAATCATAGCTAAAACACCTAATTAACCACCCAAAGGATTGACCAAAATGGAACCCACCACCACCACTGTAAGACGTAGACCATCACCTAGAAATCTTGCTGAAAGAGAAAGAACTGAAGAAATGAAAGAGCTTGCTGCTGCTACCGCCAGAGAAGTTCTTCAGGCCAGTGAATCAGGAGACTTTGATGAAGAAGAGGATATTGAATCTAATTCAGAGTTTGAGGATAAATTGGAAGAAGAAGTCAATAAATCCAATGAAACAAATCCATTTATTCTTGCTGAAACTATGGCAAAAAAAGGTGTGGGATTTGAATTCAGGATCTCAAAAAATGGTGCAAACATATCAATCGTTCAAGACGAAGAACTGAATGAAGATTATCTCAGAAATAAGTGGGGTGGAGGAAACTATACTGTTCACTTGTCACGAACTAATCCTAAGAAATTTGTTAAGCAACAAACATTTAAAATTGCTGAAGCTGCTAGACTTGATATTACTAAAGAAGATTCAAAGCCTGATGTTTCAGCACTCCTTATCAAGTCAATCGAAGAGAGACAAAAAAGTCTTGAGGCTTCTTTCAGAGATAAAGAAGAGAGACTTGAAAGAGAGCGTCTTCGTGAGAGACAAGAATATAAAGACCGTCTAGATCAAGAGCGTGAAGAGAGAAAGCTTGAGATGGAGCGTAGAAGCATTGAAAATAACACTGGTAAATCTTCTATCATAGAGACAATAGCTGCGCTGAAATCAATTATTCCTGAACCAAGAGAACCAAAAGATAATTCAACAGAAATGATGAAAATGATGATGGAGATGCAAAAAAATACCACCGAGATGATGAAAGAGATGGGAAATAATACTCGGGAAATGATGAAAGAGATGAATGATAAGACTGAGAAAATGTTTGATAAGCTTGCTAATAAAAAAGAAGGCTTAACAGATATGCAGATTCAAGATAAGCTTGATAATGCTCGTAGAGAAGCAAGACAAGATTTCAAAGAGAGACAAGAAGAAATTAAAGAAGCCGCTGAAGAGAGAGCACTTATTTTAGCTGGAAGAGAACCATCAGAAGAAAAAGAAGAGAGTTTATTAGATGGTGTACTTAAACAGCTTCCTGCTTTAATTATGGCCAGCAAGAGAAGTGTAGAAGCTGCTCCTGCTCCTGATCCTCAGAGAAGGATTGCTCCTCCTCAAGCTCAACAGAGAGCATCAGCGCCTCAGAGAAGGCCAACACAAACTACCGTGAATCCGATGGGAGTGAAGCCTCAACCAATTAACAGGCCAATGCAATCCTCTTTTCAAAATAATGGACAAGCTTCTTCAGATAACTTGAATAAAATTCCTGTACCAGTTACAATCAACAAAGACCAAGAAAAAGAGCAAATAGGATTGACACTATCTGACATTCTTGTTGATGGAATAAACAACAAGAAAGAGGCCAGAAGTGTTGGGCTAGAGTGTTTCAATGTGCTTGATAGAAAAAAACTTTTTTCAAAAAGAGTTTTTGAATACTATCCTTTGAAAGACTTGAAAGAGCTTCGAGATATGTTCTCTCTTGAGGCCAGTGACGCTTGGATAGAAGGATTTTATGACGTTCTCAAAGAAAAATCTAGTTACAATGGGAAACATGAAGAAGCTACCTTCAGTTAATGACATTGAAGCACCAAACGGAAAAACTGCGAATTTAAAAACTATAAAACTAATGACAGAGATCGCTAGAGAAGAGTCTGGCGATCCTCTCATTAGACAACTAGCTATAAATATTCTGAACAATGCCAAAATAGGATCTCATCAATACATAAATGAGGCCAGAGCACTCGCAAATTGGGTACAAAAAAACATTGCTTATGTTAAAGACGCTACAAATATTGAGCAGCTTCACTCTCCAAAATTAATGATCAAAAAAATGCAAGAAGGAGAACAACTGAGAGGAGATTGTGATGATATGTCACTTTTTCTTATCACTCTTCTTCTTGCTATTGGACACTCACCAAAACTTAAATGCGTTAGATACAAAAGCACTAACGACAATGATAGTTATAATCACATCTATGTTATAGAAAAAACCTACAATCATCCGAGTCCTGAACGAGTTATCGTTATGGATTGCATTGTAAAACACAAAAGCATTGGCTTTGAAGTTAATCATAGTTCATCAGATATTTATGATGTTTAAAATTTGGAGCATATATGCTTAAGACTTGCAGATGGGATAAAAACCCTAGTGAAAACATGGGAGCACTTGTAATAGGTTCAATCGAATCTCAAAGATATGCTCAAGGTTTAACCATTATTAAAACTCTTTTTAATTATCTAGATAGTGTGTTCACTACTCAAACTAAATATTTGAGATCAAATGCTCTCACTTTAGATATGTTGAAAAATTCCCTTCAAAAAGGTTTAAATCAAACCGAGTGGGAGAATTGGGTTATCGATCTGGCCAATAAGAAAAATCTTTTTTTAAAGATAGTAGGAAAAACTCAAGATGATTTTAACGATATTTTGATTGATATTGCTAACGCTACTCAGATGGATGGACTTACCACTAGAGCGATTGTTGCTACTCATTTTTTAAATGCTGATTACTTCAAACAAACTGTTGCTGAAAAAGCTTATGCTGCTGCATTAGGTGTTAAGCAAGTAGCAGTAGCGACTAAGGAAGGCTTAACAGGTACTTTTAACTTCATTGATAATACGAAATACTTTCTTCTCGCAGGAGGACTAGGATTTCTTCTATACAAACTTTTAGGTCAGTCTGATAAAGTTTCTAAAGCGTATAGCACTATCAAGAGTGATGCAGGAAAGCTTTACAGTAAAGCAAAAGAAAAAGGATCTAAAACAATCTCAAGCTATAAAAAATCTAAAGCTAAGGCAAACCCGAGAAGACGCAAAATAACTCGAAGGTAGAGTATGTACTTGGTTAATATCTACTACAATGCAAGTTCTAAAAACTCATATCTGGCCCAAGTTTGGGACATTGATAATGAATTGGAGAAGCTAGTCATAGCTATTGATAATGAAACAAAGCTTTATGATGAAAATTTGGTGATACTCGTCAAAGATTGTTTGAGAGATCATGTGAGCTACCGTGAAGGTGCTAAAATCATCATAAACCCTTCATCAATATCCATAGATGGTGAATCCTTCGAGGAAATCATTCAAGATTCTATCCAAGATATGGTCTATGTACCTCTAGACCATAAATCAGATTCTCGTAAGACACATTAATTGTCTTTTACCTCTCATGAAATTTGCAAAAAACAGGAATTAGACTATAATTTGAAAGTATTGCTATAAAATTGTCTTAATGGATCATGGAGGATTCTATGTTTAAAACTTGTGATTGGAATAAAAATGAGCAAATGGGTGGTGCTTGGGATAATCTTATCGCTTCTGTTAATACACCAGCTACAAAGGCCGCTGTTCAGAAGGCCATAGATGATACTAAACAGAAGGCCATAGATGCTGCAATTAAGGCCGGAACTAATGCGGCAGGAAATCTTTTACAAAAAACTGGTGCAGTAGATCCTAAGAACCAAGCGGCCATTGATCTGGCGATAAAAAATACCTTATCAGCGGCCCAAAAATCTTTCTTTGAAAAAAATAAAATGCTCATTTACGGTGCTGCTGGACTTGTTGGTGTAAGTATAATTGCTCTAGTAGCAATGAAAGTAATGAAAAAATAATATTCACTTTATGTGAGTATTATTTTTCAACTACAAAAGTCTAGGAAGGCAATTATGTTTAAATCAAATAACTGGAAAAAAGCTGCTCCAAAGAAAGTCGCTTCAAAAACCTCACAAATGGGTTTTGGTGCTGATGATTATGAAGATCAAGGGTTTGGTGCTACTGTTGGAAATCAAATAGCAGCATCAAATAAATTGAGAGCTAAAAATGCTATCAAAGCTGCTAATAAAGCTCTAGAAGCAAAAGCTATTTCACAAATCAGAAAAGCTCTATTTCTTAAGAAAGCTGAAAATGATAAAAAAATTAAGCTCTATCAAAGTGTTCTAGAAAAGCAAGCTAGAGAAGGCGTTAAAAAATCTCAACTAGCTGAAGAAAAACTTAAGCAAGCTCGCATTGCTCTTAATAAACAGACACTAAAAGAAAAAGCACAAACTTTAGGCATGATTGCTGAAGAGGATATGTTTGATGTTGAGAATGAATATGATGAAAATGAATTTAGCACTCCTAAGTCTGCATTTGAAGCTCCATCTCCTGTTTATATCGCAATAGATGAGAGACACCTAGATACAGGAACGGTTACTATAGCTCCTCCATTTTCTACAAGGTCTTATCCTGCTGAAACGGACGAAGGAAGTCTTCTCACTCTTAGAACTCTTGCTCCTGTTAAGCATGTAATTGTTGATGCTCCTAAAGAAACGAGTAAAGCTCCTGCTGTTGTTGGCGCTCTTGCTGGTATTGGTGCTCTATATTTCTTCATGAAGGGATAATTCATGCATAAGTTCAATAATTGTGGTTGGTCTAAAGCTAATGGAAATATGGGAGAGTATGTTGCTCCTGCTATGGCCACACCGTATTACTGGACATTATCTATTCCGAATAAAATTCTTTATGATACAGAAATTGCGAAGGCCAGAGCAAATGCTTGGGATCAAAATGTTTACAACCAATTAACTCTAGCTGGAAAGCAAACATATAAAAATAAATTTGAAGCAGAACTTTTAAGTCAGTTTGAATTGCAATTTAAAGTGGCCCTTGCTCAAGCTGAGATTGATAGGGAAGCTCAATATGCGAAGGCCTTAGCAGATCAAAAAACATCTCAGGCCAAGCCATTTGATGATTATATTAATGCGATAATGGCGCAAGAAGCATTAATCGGGAAACAGATAGAGAGCATCAAAGAATTTACTGTTAACCAAGAAAAGATTGATAAAGATAAAGCAATTTTTGACCAGAAAAAAAGAGAAGAAGCTCTTATAGCTGAGAACTTAAAAAAATACTCAGATCTTGCAAGCGGATATAAGTATGAACCAATGAGTTTTCAAAAAGCATCATCAAGTGAAGCGAGTAAAGCTCCTATTGTTGTTGGTGCTATTGCAGGGCTTGGGGCATTATATTTTTACATGAAGGATTAGGAAAATGTTTAAGACTAATAATTGGGTTAAAAGAAATAATTCTAAAGGTTCAGGTATTGGTACTTTGATGCCTAGTAGTTTACCTTTTACTCAACCAACACTTACTATTGATCAAATTGTGGCAGCACAAAGAGCAGCAGCAGAACGTGTGCCGCTTGCTTTGAGACAAGAAGTTAGCACTATCCAAGTAGAGGCCGGTAAATTATATGCTAGTCTTACAGATACAAGTCTTAAAGGCTTCGCTTATCAGGCCGTAGTATATGCTAGAGAGTTTATAGCTAGAATGAAAGAGCTTGCTCCTATTGATGAGCTTGAGGGTATTAAAAGACGAGCACAACTGGCCCTAAATCTTGCTAAGGGTATTTCTTTAGTAGCTGAAACTAAGGCCGTACCGAATTCATATACTTCTGTAGCACTAGGAAGAGAACCATTGTACAAGGTTCCTACTAGTCCGTTCATGGTGAGAAATTATTTTAAAAGAATTCAAGAATTGGCCAAAGAAAGATCCAACATTTTAAATTCTTATAGTCCTGTTCCTGATTCTACTGTTAGCAGAATTGCTTCTGTATCCACTTTAGATCCTTCTGATAAAGAATACATAAAGCAAGCTGCACTAAGTATTGTTCCTAGTTCGCTTAAGTCAGAAGCAGATAGCCTTTTAACTGAAGCAAACAAATTAGTTAGCTCTATGTCTAATGTTCAGCAAAATTCTAAATCTCAAGATTGGTTTAATGCTGCTAAAAGCACATTGAATAGTATACAGCTTTCAAAAGACTCTTTTGATTATAAGGTCAGTGTGTTGTCCTCTATTAATTCTCTAGAACAACCTATTCTACACATGAGACATTACCTAGGGATATTAAAGAATCAAATAACTAACGTAAACAATTTGAATGATAGCGTAGCATCTACAATTGTTCCAATTGTTAAAATAGCTGTTGAACCTGTTGTATCTGCTGCACCTATTGTGATTAAACCAATCACATCAAGTGAGACACCAATTGTTCCAGTATATAATAATGTTTCTTCAATACCTTTAAAAGAAGCTTTAACGAACCAAACAGTTAAATCAAGCATTAATAATCCTCCTATTTCTCCTACTTATAATGGCGATCTTTCAAAGGCCTCTTCAAATAAGTCTAAAGCTGATTCAGGAGAAGATGTTATTATAGACGAAGCTCCTAAGAGTAAAGCTCCTATGGTTATAGGTGCTCTCGCTGGTCTTGGTGCTTTGTATTTTTATATGAAAGAATAGTTTAACAAGGTCTTAAATGAAAAAGTTTAATAGTTGTAATTGGAATGAGAAATCTGTAAAAAAAGATTCATCAAATAATCAGATGGATGGTTGGAGTATATCTCTACCTAGTTTTTCTATGCCAAAGATCTCTATTCCTAAAATAACTATTCCTAATATTTCTTTACCTAAGATTGAATTACCTAATATTTCATTTCCAAGTTTAGAGCTTCCTAGAATAACAGTAAATACTGATAAACCTTTACATACTCTTGCTAACGCTGTTGGAGATGTTACAACTATTGTTAATCCTCTTAATCAGATTAAAAATATTGCGGCCTTAACTCCAATTACTCAGAGTCTTTATAATGAAACTGATAAACTTACTGGTGGAACAATTTCATCTTTAACGAGAGTATCAAATATTCCTGCAAGAGTCGCTAAGGGAGATAATATAACTCCTATGGAGTTGATGGAAGCTGTTGTTGTAACTATGCAAGTAGCAGCAATAGTGGCATCAGGAGGTAGTTCTGCTGCCCTGATGGCCGCAACAACTTCTGCTTTAAAGAAAGGACCACTTGGGAAGACTCCTCTAGGAAATAACATCATTACCATTATCGGAATGACCGCAGGAGGTATGCCGATTGAAGATATAATAAAAGAGCAGATTACGTCTAAAGTAAAAACAGAAGCAGTAAAGCAAATTGAGCAAAAAACTGGCCTCCCAATTAGTGTTGTTGCCGCTGTACTTATTCCAAGAAATGAAAATTCTAACCTTGAGGAACATATAAAAGATCTAGGATCTAGAGTTTCAGAAGATCAGCTTAAAAAAGCTGGCCTTAGTGGTCCTCTTGCTCAGGCAATTCTTAGTGCAAACGCAGAAGACTTAGGAGTATTAATTAAAAATGCTCCTGATATTATAATGACCGCTGCAAAAAGAGAGGTCAATGCTGAATTAGTTAAGCTTAAGGCGTTAACAGATTTTGATACTCTAAGAGCTATGGCCTATGAAAAATCTCAGGCCGCTATTGCTGATGCTACGGATATGGAACGAATCAAAAAAATGTTAGAAGCAGAAAAAGATTCAATTATTAAAAAAGAGCTTGAGAAACAGTTAGCAAAACTGGCCGCAGATATGCTTAAAAAATTAAATGATGCTCTTGGGCTTACATCAAAAGCTAACCTAAGTGCCGCCCAAGGCTCAGTTCTTGTGGCCGCAGCACAAGAAGGCAGATATATTCAACCTAAAAAGAGTGATTACGGTCCTATGATAGCTATCGGGCTTGCTGGTGCTGGCGCTCTTGGTTATTTACTTTTAGAAGATTAAAAAAGAGGGTTCCATGAGCAAAAACACTGATAATTTCTTATCTTTTTGGGAAGAATTTTTGACATATAGTGAGAAAGAACGTGAAGAGTGCATGAAAATAGCTCTAGAATCGATTAGAGACTTCAAAAAAGGTAGACCAAGTGCTGAAGGCGAGGAGTTGGTTGATGAGTTACAGTCTGATGATATGGAGCTTATAGGCATGGTTCCTAACCTTTTCTACTTCAGAATCAGTTCTTCAGACAAAGCAGACCTAGAAAGCTTGTGGGTTCATCCCTTTTCTATGTTCACTTTGGCCTATAAACATAAAAAACTTCCATTTATCATTTTGAGTAATGGAAATATTGAGTATAATAAGAGCATATTAGCAAGACTTAAGGGTAACAGGTCATTAGAAGAAATGTATGATATTCTAGGTATTACTGGATAACAAATTACGGTGAGAAAAAGATTTTTTCACTGGCCCTATAAGGAGATTACCAATGGCAAGAATAAGTGTATTTAAAGTGGCATCAAATCCTCGCAGAGGGAAGTCACAATCTAGTAAGAAAGCTTTCCTTGCTCGTATGGCAAAAGGTAAAGCTAACGCTAAAAGAAATCCTTCATCATCTCTCATGGAACGTCTTAAGGATCTTAAGACGAAAAATGCTGAATTTAAAACTATTGGTGCAAAAGCTAAGAAAGCTAAGAAAGCGATAGTTAAAAAAGCAGCAGTTAAAAAACCCATTAAAAAGAAAGCAAAAGCTAAAAAAGCTATTGCAGGAGCAAAAGTCAAAAAGGCTTCTGCTAAAAAAAATAAACCAGTTAACAAACAAGGAGCGTCTGTTATGGCCAAAAAGAAAAAAGCAGCTAAGAAATCTGCACCAAGAAAAGCTAGAAAAAAAGTAGCTAAGAAAGCGGTTAAAAAAGTGGTTAAGCGTAGAAAGGCTAAAAAAGCTGTTTCTAAAAAGAAAGCAGTTCGTAAAGTAGCTCGCAAGCCTCGTAAGAAAGCTCGCAAGTCTGCTCGAAAGAGTTTTAAAGCTAAAGGAATTAAAAAAGTAACACTTACTGTTAATCCTAGAAAGCGTAGAAAAATTCGCAGAAACCCTTCTTCTTATTCTTCAGCAATCAAAAATTGGCTTGGCCAAGATTCTGTAATGGAAGTAGCTGGTCTTGCTATCGGTGGTGTTGGCTATAATCTTTTCAACGATCTTGGAAAGAAATACCTTCCTGCTAATATAGCAAATATGATTGCTAAAGCTGGCCCACTTTCTGGTGCTATCATTCCTACACTTATAGGAATTGGTCTTCTTAAATTAGCTCAGAAGCAGAAGATTAAACAACTCGAAGGTGTTGCTAAAGGCATAATCGCTTCAGCTATCGTTGCGGCTGGTGCTTCAATTTATGAAGTAACTGCTAAAGATATGATTGTTGGTCCTTCTGCACTTCCATCTCCATTAAAAGGCTACCATGATTACATGGGTGCAATTGCTAATGATGAGTTCGGTGCCATGGTCGATGATGAGTTTGGTGCAATGGTAGAAGATGATTTCGGATCTTATGATTCGTATTCTGAAGATTCTGTAGAAGATTTTAATTAATTTTTTATGGTAGGAAGTGTTAAGAAACTCTTCCTACCATATTATTGCAAAATCTATTTTTTACGATATACTTAGTAAAACAAACAATTTTATAGAATGACTCTATAAAAAGTGAAGAAAGCAACACCAAATTAAGATTGCTGTAATTCACTAAAAAATTTTTTTCATGGGGGAAAAAATGAAAAGAGATTCAACACTTCTAGTGGGCGAAGATGGCGCACGTTACACTCTTCACCGTCAACCGATTTACGATACACAAATTCGTAAATCTGACTCAACTGTGAACAATGAGTATAAATACTTCTCAGATGTTCAAAACAAAGGTTTACATATCACGAATCTTGAACAGAATGGAATACTTGCTAAAGGTTATTCATTTCAGTGTCACGGTATGAGCTTACAAGCTGTTAATACTGATAAAACTAAAACAGATATGGCACATTTGTTGTCTCGTAACTCTTCTATCGAGTTCCGTATCAACTCTAAAATCTATTTGCAGCTTCCTGTTGCATTAGCTTCTGGTGGTATCTCTCAACAGAGTTCACAATCTGATCCTGCTGTCGCTACTATCTTCAGTTCTCAGCTTGGAGTTCCAGCTAACAAGATGAATTCTTTTGGTAAAGCTCCTCTTAACATCGGTTCTCAACAGCCGTTCGTTGTTACTTGGAAAACTGCTGAACTTGCTGGTGCTGAACTAGCTGCTGCTACCCCTACTGAAGGATTTGACTACTATGTACGTCTTAGCCTTCTCGGAATTATGACTAAACCGATTCAATAATCGGAATTATCAAGAGGCCAGATTCGTCTGGCCTCTTTTTTTTAAAACAATTTTATTAGCTTTTGAAAAAAACCGTAAGAAATGGTTTTGAAAAAAGGAAAACGTATGACAAAGCAACATACTCGTTCAAGCATTATAGAAGACATTCTTGCAATGCAATCTCAAAAATCTCAAATTAGAAAACAAGAAAGAGACTTAAACTCTATGGAAGGGATGGGATCTCTTAAAAATATTTCTAGTTCAAATACTCCTCAAGAGAATTTACTAGCGTTCTTGAAATCATTTATGCCTCAAGAATTAATTCCAACCAACATTGGCCTTCTTGAAAATGTTTTATGGCCTATGTACTACGAAGTAGACTTTACTGAAGCTGATGATGCTATGTTTGGAAATAACCCAACATATAATCAGTTTGCTCAGGTTAAAAAATCATTTAAGACAATTCAAGATTCTGCTTTCCTTTTATTAGGTGTTAGCAGAAATTTTAATACTCATGGTAGTGCTGGTAAAGGTGCTCCACTTGAAATAACTCTGAGAGATTCACAGTCGGGTAGACAATTAAACAATGCACCTGTATGTGTTCAGTTTATTGGTTCTAACTCTATTATGACTAGATTTCCTGCTCCATATTTTGTTGCAGCCTCAGGATCAGTGCAAGTTGAGCTATCATCTTTCGTTGAAAATGATGTGGTTCTAGCTGGTGATGGTAATCAACAGTTCACTTTCTACGGTTATGAAGTGAGAAGTCAAGAGCTTGCAAATGTTCTTGTAAACATTTACACAAAGGACGTTTAATATGTCAGAAAGAAATCAATTGATAAAAATGAGCAACGAACAACTTCTTGCTGAATATAAAAAATTAAAAGTTTTTAACTCTGCTAGTGCAGCTAGAAATGATGCTCGTTCATCATTTCTTCCTAATCCTATTGAGAGCTTTAAATCTAAACTCGGTAAAGATTTTGTCCCTTCAAACCTTGGTGAAATATCAAAAGTTTATTGGGGATTTATTTTTGTTGTAAGAAATATAGTTGTCGGGCCAGGAGTTTCACTTAACCAAGTGCTAAATATTTCTGAAGACGCTACTTTTGCTGTAAAAGAAATACAGAAAGTTGTTTTTTCTAGAACAGGCGCTATAGGTGCTTATCAATATGGTTATCTCGATAGCGAAATTCATGATGATGCTAATCTAGCTTCTAATCTTTCATGGAGTCTTCAGGATTTACAATCTAAAAGAGTCTTCATGGACAATGCACTTCCTATGGAAATGGTTGGTGATGCTAGACAACCAACAGCACTTAAGAAGTCTTATGCCTTCTTACCTAATTCTAATTTGCAGTTTACTATAAACAATACTCATCCTACTCGGACTTATGTTGTTAATATGATGCTTAATGGGATTCGTGTAAGACTTCCTAATGAAAAAGAACTTAACTCTTTATCAGCTTAATTTCTGTTCACATAGAAATTGAGTTAAGGAATTTATATGAGTAACAACGAAAACCCATTTAGTATTGATATTAATAATCTTCCTCGTCATAATTTCGTTCCCAAGGACGGTGAGAGTATTGATCCGAGAGCTTTAGGAAGGGTTGTAGCAGGATCAGTTCAAGATTTACTTTTAGAATATCGTTGTCCTGTCGGGAAACAAGCTTTCTTCATTGGTTACAGTCTATTTAATGATGGATTGTTTGAAGCTGATACAGAGTTTTTTCCTAAGAGAAACGGTGTGCGAATCCTAGTTAACCACGGTCATCCAACTTATTCAGGCACCCTTACTAATCCAAGTGTTGTCTTTAAAATGTCTCTGGCCCTTGGTCCTGATATGAGTAATGCTAATTTAATTCCATGTAATATCTTTCTCAAGAGTGGAGATCGGATTACGTGGCAAGTGAGTAACTTATCAGGTGTGGACGCTTTTATGGGTGTCCGTATGAGCGGATTTGAGGTTTCTAGTGATTTCGATATTACAAAGTTAGGAGCTTAATATGTCAATTATATTTCTAGCAAGTTTTCCTAATAGTCGTAATTATCCTAGAACAGCTACAAAAGTTGCTGAAAATTTGGCCGGAACAATCGTTGCTAATGATGTAACTAAAATTCTTAATGGTGATGAAAACTCAACCTACGCTACTCTTAGAAGTAATGGTTCTGCTGATACTGTCTATATTTATTATGTAAATGTTGGTGAACCGCCTCCTAGTGTTATTGACATTTTAACTCTAGGTATGTTGGTTCAACCTTATGATGGTTACGAGATTGAATCTAAGCAGGATGTTTATGCTTCGAGTGCCGTTGCAGATGTTGACTACCGTATTGATAACGGAAAAGGTTAAGTCATGCCTAATGTTACAAGAATTTCTAGATCATTAAGTAATGCTCCATCATTATCTCCTGTTCCTGATATTGGAATTGATTGGTTCTCTACTGGTGATATTTCACCTCTAGAAGTTACCATTGATAATATGTCTTTTTATAAGTTTTCAAACTTAGATTCTCAAGAGATTCAGTGTGAAATATCTCTCCCTAATAATTATGTAGGTGGCACACCTATAAATCTATTAAACGGACTGTTCTATACACCGGCCACTGTAGGAAACGTGTTGTTTCGTGCTGATGTTACTCTTATTAGACCAAGCTCAACGGTTGAAGGTGTTTATCCAAACACTTATACCTCAACCAATGTTGTTATCCCTGTTAATCCCATTGCTAATAGTTTTGCAAATATTGACTCTATTAATTTAACCAGCGCAGGACTTATAGTTATCCCTGCTCAGGCCCGAGATAGATTGAGAGTCAAGCTTTATAGAGACATTACAGGAGAAATAAATTCATCTAATCCATGTATGGATGATGTGTATTTACTTAAGAAGTCGTTTGTTGCTAAGATCTCCTAAAGTCTTTTTAAAAGGTCAGTGTGATTGATATGAATATACTAAAATATTATAGGTTTTATATAAGCGTAGTAGTTATATTTTTAATAGGTATTCTACTTAGTGCTTCTGTTGCCTTCGCTCAGTTTACTCCTACTCAAAATGCTTATTTAATTAAGAATGAACTTTTAAAAAATGGTGATGCTGAACAAGGTACGGCCAGCTGGATTGTTAACGGTGCATTGTCTACTATTTCTAATGATTATTATTCAGGTTCTAGATCATTTAGAATGAGTCTTTCTGCTCAGACTTTATCTTTCTGTCAGAGTATTGACACATCTATAAAGCTCAATAATGCTGATCTCATCTCTTCATGCAGAATTAAAACTACGAATCCTAATATTCAGATTTGTAATACTGTTAATGGTGTAAATCAAGATTGTGCTCCTGTTGATAATACAGGTTTTTGGGAGTTCTCAAGGGCCAGTAATAAATTTTTGTCTGGTGCTGCTCCATCAGGTATATGTGTTATCTCAACAACCGCTATAAGTGACATAGTAGGAATTGATGGTTGTACGTTATCTGAAACAGTATCTTCTTCTGTTAATCTTTCTAGTGATGTTTCAGGAGTTTTGCCTACGACCAACGGAGGAACAAATGTTTCTTCTGCTGGCCTTATCGGAAATGTCTTAACTTCTGATGGATCTAATTGGTTTAGCTCTGCTTTACCTGATACTGTCTCTAAGATTAATGATCTTGTCACTGAATCACAGTATCTAACTAGTTCTGAGAGTGGATCTAATTTTTCTATAACAAGCTCTGCTGATACTCACACTTTTAATTTACCTGTTGCTAGTGCTGTTAATACAGGGAAGCTATCTTCAAGTGATTGGACAAGCTTCAATGCAAAACTAACTGGTGCTGGTGCTTCTATCGATTCTGAAATTGTTCTTTTTAGTGGGGCTTCAGGAAATGTTATAAAACGTGCTACTGGAACAGGCATTGCAAAAATCACAAACGGAGTCTTATCTACTGGTGGTGTTAGTCTTGCGACTGATGTTACAGGGCTTTTACCTGTAGCTAACGGTGGTACAAACTTATCTTCGACTGGTGTTGTAGGAAATGTCTTAACTTCAAATGGATCAGGATGGAGTAGTTCTCCTTTGCCTGTTTTTATGGAGTCAATAAATACTTTATCAGCAACACAACAATTTATAGTTTCAGGAACTAGCGGATCTGATTTTTCTATCTCAAGCTCTGTTGATACTCATACTTTAAACCTTCCTGTGGCCAGTGTTACTAAGACAGGGAAGCTCTCTTCAACGGATTGGAACACTTTTAATAATAAACAAAACGCTATTAGCATTTTACCTGTAGCTAATGGTGGTACTGGTGTCTCTACAATCCCTTTAAATGAAGTGATTCTAGGCAACGGAACAAGTGCTATCCAAACTGTATCACCATCCGTAATCGGAAACGTCCTTACGGCCAATGGTACAGCTTGGATAAGTGCTCCTCCTTCTGGGGGTGGTGGAAGTGTCTCTCTTTTTAATTCGTCCGATCTCACTCTGACAGGTGGAGATACTATAGCTATCTCTCTAGTCATTGGTGATAATATTCAAAAATGGTTGGTTCAAGGTGATGCTGGACCTGTAACATTGTCGGCCACTCCATTTGGTGCTTCTGCTCCTGAAGACGGTACTGAAATTTTACTCATAGGTAATGACAACACTAATTCTGTGACAATTACTTTTAGTGATGTTGCTAAAGGATGTGTCGTCAACGGAAATATAACTCTTCTTAGATATGAAAGTATAACACTTGTTTATGATCAAACCCTTGACCGTTATATTGAGAAATCAAGGAATAACTAGAGAATAATGAAAGCTGAGATAAGTTATGAAAATTACTAAACTGATTCTTTTTTTACTGGCCATAATTATTAGCTTTAGCTCTTTTTCTATAGGGGTTAAACCTTCTCAGAAACTTATCTTCGCTCCTGTTTTTCCTTCAAATTGGTCAACATCTCCCACAAGCTTTAATCAGGCCCTAGACGTATTATCTGTGACTCCTCAAAGCACACTATCACTCAGGCCAGATTGCTCTCCTAAGAGTCGTGGGTTATTGTGGTTGGTTCATGGAAGCGTAGGAATGGAGGACACTCTTCATTCTTGTCAGAAAAATGCTGACGAAACGTACCGATGGATTACTAAGTAAGAGCAGTTTTTAAAATATAAAAATTATGTTAGAATAATGAATCACATATATTTGGGAATAATGACTATTCCCAATTTTTTAAAAAAAAGGATTTTTAAAATGAAATTCATCACACTTTTAGTGGTGTCTATGATGCTTTCTTTTAATGCTTTCTCTGACGAAAAAAGAAGCATTGAGACAAGTATCTTAGAAATCACCACCTTGACCACTACTGAAAAAAATGCCATTGCAGGAAGTGAAATCAAACTAGTTTATGATATTACTTTAAATCAAATTAACTATTTTGATGGATCTGTTTGGCGAAACTTAGCGAATCTTACTTCATCTCAAATCACAGAGGCCACACAATTTGCTTCTGCTACTCAGAACGGATTATTATCTTCTGCTGATTGGGTTACATTTGATGGCAAACAAAATGCTTTAGGTTTTACTCCTGAAGATTCTGCTAATAAAGGATCTGCTAACGGTTATGCTTCTCTAGATGGCGGTGGTAAAGTTCCTGTTTCTCAGCTTCCTAATTCTATTATGGAGTTTCAAGGAACATGGGATGCAGATACAAACACTAGTCCTGTTCTCGTTGATGGTGTTGGTAATATCGGAGATGTTTACCGAGTCAATGTTGCTGGTACTCAAGATTTAGGATCTGGTTCACAGACATTTGTTGTCGGTGATTGGATTATGTATGATGCTGGTAGTGTTTGGAGAATGGCACATTCGGGTGCTGATTCTGTTTTAAGTGTTAACGGTCTTTCAGGGATTGTTGTTCTTGATAAAAATGATATTGGTCTAGGAAACGTGGACAACGTACAACAAATTCCTTTCTCATACCTTGATATAGATGGGACATTAGCTGCTGATAGTGATTCTAAAGTAGCTACTCAAAAAGCTGTTAAAACTTATGTTGATGCTCAAATAGGTGGATCAGGTGCTATTACAGAAATTAATGGATTGACCGCTGTTGTGCAAAGTTTTGCCACTGGTGTAAGTGGTACTGATTATAATATTTCAAGTGCTGGGTCTGTTCATACTTTTAATCTACCTGTAGCTAGTGCTTCTAATACTGGTAAATTATCTTCAACTGATTGGTCTACATTCAATTCTAAAGAACCAGCTATCACTGTTCTGTCTGTTGCTAAGGGCGGTACAGGACTATCTGCTTCTGGTGTTGTAGGAAATGTTCTTACTTCTGATGGATCTGTTTGGACTAGCTCTGCACTTCCTGATTCTGTTGATGAGTTGAATGGCCTTGTCGCTACTTCTCAAACTTTTGCTGTTGGTACAAGTGGTGTTGATTTTAACATTTCTTCTGTTGGATCTGTTCACAATTTCAATATCCCAACTGCTTCAGCTTCTAATCGTGGTGCTTTATCAAGTGCAGACTTTTCAAGTTTCGCTGCTAAGGTTGACGGTCCTGCAAGCTCTGTTGATGGTGTTATAGCATTATTTGATTCTACTACTGGAAAACTTCTGAAAGAAGCTTCTGGTACTGGTGTAGCTCATTTAACTGCTGGTGTATTATCAGTTTCAAATGTTGATTTAGCTTCTGAAGTTACTGGTGCACTTCCTATCGCTAACGGTGGTACAGGTCTTACTTCTGCTGGAACTAGCGGTTACGTTTTAACTTCAAACGGATCTTCATTTTCTATGCAACCGATTCCTTCTACTTTTCCAGTTATCTTTGGAACAAGAGCTTCACCTCGTAAAGTTCAGGTCGCTGGTTTGACTGTTGCTGATGGACATATTTCAAACAGTGCTGTTTCTCAAGATGTTTATGTGTGTGGTTCAAGTGACGGTGTTAGTTGTAACGCTGCCATTGATGCTACAACTATTGATGCTGGTACTGTTGATGGTCAAAGATTGTGTGTGATTGGTAGAGATGCTGCTGCTGGTGTTACAATCAAGAGCACTACAACAAATGTTGAGATCAATGGTAATGCTGATCTTAAACCTATTCGATCTATTTGTTTTAGATGGGATGGATCTTTATGGTCTGAGATTTCTAGAAATTTCTAAGGTTATTTATAATAGAGTGGTAGGGAGTTTAAATACTCTCTACCATTTTTTATCGAGTTCTAAGGATCAATTATGTCAACAACGAAAAGAATTATTCAGGCCGATTTTTTAGAAACAGAGAACGGTGTAGTTACTGTCCCTAATGCTACTGTTACTCTAGCTAGTGATTCTCCTGCTACTGGTTCTGTAAATGGTTTGATGATTTCTAGCGACAAATCTAAGCTGGATGCTATCGCTGCAAATGCTACTCAAAACTCTACGGATGGATTTCTTCGTGATAGAGCTAATCAAACAGGTGTTCATACTTCGCTTCCTGTAGGTGAATCAAATACACCCGATGCACCTATTTTAGGACTTACTGCTTATTCTAAGAGTCTTGCAGGAAGACAGATGCTTGCTATAATCGGAAAATCAGGCCTTGATTATACTCTCCAATCACATATAGGAAGAAACAAAATAGCACTTTGGCAAGCAAACGGAGATGCTACATCATTCACAGCAATCGGTGGCATATTTGCGGTAGCTGGTGCTGCCGTATCGAGGGTTGTATCAATTGCTAGTTTCTTTACTTGGTTCAGAAGACTTGGGGTTTCAACTACGAACATAGAGGGTATGTCATCAGGACTTCGTACGGCTCGTTTACAATATGGAAGAGGTAACATTGCAGGAGTCGGAGGGTTTCATTTTATTTGTCGCTTCGGCATTAGTGATGCGGCGGCGGTAGCAACAGGAAGACTTTTCATTGGTTTGGTCACTACGCAGGCCGTATTAGGGAACATAAACCCGTCAACATTCCTTAACTGTGTAGGCATTGGTGCTGATGATACTGACACTAATCTTCATCTTATATCCAACGATGCTACGGCTACAGCATCGAAGATTGATCTTGGAATTGATTTTCCTGCCAATACGAGAAACACTGATATGTTTGAGCTTATTATGTTCTGTCCTCCAAATGGATCGTCTATACAATACACAGTCACAAACTTAACAACAGGAGTGGTGACAAGTGGAACATACGAAGGGAAGATTCCCGCAAGTACAACATTAATGGCAATACAAGCATGGCGAAACAACGGAGATACGGCCCTCGTCGCATCTTTAGATATTGTAAATATTTATTGTGAAACCGACAACTAGGACTCAACATGAATTACATAGCAATCAAGACCGACTCTTTTGAATTAATAAATGCTGAAAGCAGTGAAGCAGATTTAATCGCAAGAGGGTTTGAAATATTAACTCTAGCGCAATACCAAGAATACATTTCTAATCAAAATGCTATTCAAGATAGTAGTGCTGCTACAGAATTAAGAATTTTAGAACTAGTACATCCAAACTTTATTGATAATGATCCTTCAAAGATTGATTTCACTATTCATTTATTGCCTAACGTAATATTAACCAAAAAAATAACCATGGCGAAAAATGGTAGACCTATTGTAGCAAAATATTATCATCCATTAAAAAACACTTTAGTTGCGGAAATTCAATATGTTTTTACTGATAACGCTTCTAAGTTTATGATTGAAAGAAAAGAAATTCTTGGTTACTACCAAAATAATAATATTTGTTCTGAATATTATGTAATTCATAAAAGAAATTACGATTTTAATATTATTAATGAAGCTACAGATTCATTAAATGAAAGAATACAAGCAAGACAAAGTATTTTTCAGGAAATAAAAATAACAATCTATGGGTTTTTAGTTCAGTATTTTATGTCTCAAGGACAAAGTTTTTATGATGCTAATATAAATGCTTTATTAATAGGAAAAAACTTTTTTAATACCTTTAGACCAGATATTGCAGATTTTATTGAAGTAGCATCGGGTGATTTTAAGAATAATGTTCTATCGGATATTAATTATTCTTGGCTTAATGAAAATATTGCTCCTTTAGTTTCTGTTCGATTTTATATTGCTGATAGATTAACTTATTAAACTTGTGAGCTTTAAATAAAAAATTACTTTCAAAGACTTCTTAATAATATTATTTCTGAGCTGGCCTTAATTATAGGAAAGACTCATGCTTTTTGGTCACGAAAAGGAATAACAGGAAAAGAATTTAGATCTTTCTTAGAATCATCTCCTATTGAAGGTGATATTCTTTTGTCTCTCACTAATGGTGAGGCAGGAAATCTGTTTATTCCTGGCCATTTTTCTCATGCTGCTTATTGCAAAGGTGATAATCAGATAATAGAAGCTGTTGGTGTAGGTGTGAGAGAAACTGATTTTTTTGATTTCTTTCTAGGTAAAGATCATATCATGCTTCTAAGACCTATATTCGCTTCTGATGAAGAGAAGAAGCTCGCTACTGAGTATTGTATTAGTAAGATCGGGCTTCCTTATAATGTGAGTTTTAAGTTTTCCTTGGATGATAAAAAATTTTACTGTTGTGAAATTATTTATAAAGCTTACAAGTATGCTAATCCTGAGTCACCTTTTAAACTTAGAAGGACTCTAGGGGTAGATACTGTTGTTCCTGATGATTTTTTAAATGCTAGTTCAAAATGGAAAGTGATTTGGGATTCGTCAAAGATATAGATAAAAATAATTACTAAGGACGAGAAATGTTTGGAACTTTGAGAACTGTTTTAGTTGATTTTTTAAAAACTGGTAGCGGTGTTCTTACTGTTCCTTCTGGAACTGGTACTCTCGCTACTGAGCAATATGTTGATGATGCTATTGCTGGTGGTGGTGGTGGTGGTGTTTTTATAGGGTTAAGTAATAGTACACCTTCTTCAATATCTTCTTCTCTCAATGTTGGGCCTCAATAAGGAATTTTATTATGACCAAACTAGGAATAAAATCTATGGCCGAACAACTTCTCGAACAGGCCCTAAAGGCTAGAGGTCTTGATAAGAAAGAGACTAAGAAAGATAAGAACGAAAAACCTAAGTTTAAAAAACTTAAAAAGTGAAATTATGAAAGTACAACCGTCAAAACTTTATGCTCTACTTGCTGTTGGTGCTTTTGGTCTATACCTTTTTTATATGAAAAAAGAAAAGGGATCTGATCAAAAAATTCAAGGAATTGATTTAAGTATTAATCCTGAAATGTTGGCCGATGGACTTCTAAGTGGTTTGAATATTAACCCAATAAAAAAAGAACTTCTAAGGCAAGGTACAAAAAGTGCTTTTAGAAATTATTACGATAAAGGATAATTTATGTCTAGTGATGATGATCTTGAGTATCAGATTTTTGATTGTATGACTTTTAGTGAAATCTATAATGAAGCCTTAGAGATGATAAGGCTTGAGGGGCATAAAGAGTTAAACGACAATTCTCAAGAAAGTTTCGATGATCATTTTAATTATATATTTTGTGAAAGTTATGACATAAATCCGAACGTAAAAGAACGGGCCTTCATTAATTATATTACGCTTAAAGAAAAGATGTTTCTTGCTCAGAAGTTTTGTGAGAGAAAAGGTCTTGAGATTGGTTCTAATTCTTATAGGATTGCTTTTCTTCAGTGTATGGATAAACACATCAGAGAAGCTTATGAAGAGTCTATGACTCCTAGCAATCAGATTGGTGGTAAGAATAAAGAGAGCATGATTACTCTTAATCCTATCAAGTCTAAGGCCCTAATTCCTGATGAGGTGTGGTCTTTGTTTGGCATTGAGTGTGACTCTAAGAAGAAATCTAAAGACTTTAAATCAGGCATTTTGGGCCTGACAAAGTTCATGGGAAGTTCTGTTCTAGGTATGAAAGAAATATCCATGCCTGTAAAAGCTACAAGTGCTAAATTGGTCGAAATTGAGAAGTATCAATACTCTCAACTAGTTGTATTTGTTATGGTTATGACTCATGTTGGGAGTGTTTTGAATTGTTCTCTCTCTGATATTGATAAGTTGGTAGAAAGATTTCTTCCAGTTGATGAGGATGCGAAGTATAATTACAAGATGCTCGGAAAGACTGGTAGTAAAGTAAATTTTGTAAAAAATATTATTAAAGTAATGCAAAAATAAGGATTGATCTATGAAAACTCTAGCAGATTTAAAACGAAAAATGATTGTTGGTTCTAAATGGATGGGTCGAAACTATATTAGAAATAAGGATATGGGTGTTAGAGAAGTTTCAAAGGTTAACTCTCAAAGTTTCGCATTAAAAGATCCTATTAGCGGTTACGACTCTTGGCTTGAATGGCCTAAGGCCAGAAACATTAAGTTTAATGAAGCTGGTGATGGATTTATGGTTGTGAATGATAATGGTGAGATGCTTCTTAGTTATGTTTTTGTTGGTGATGTTAAGAATAATCCTAAGAAAGGTAGAGCAATGGTTGTAGGTTCTCATGATGGATATAATTATTTAGTAAAAGTTGACTCTCTTTCATCTAATGATTTTTTTAAACATCCTTTTG
>Ga0209702_10001507_pt1 | contig 44451 bp, 45 predicted proteins | sample FRY01_FD_187210 | JGI IMG/M metagenome (GOLD analysis project Ga0209702, IMG submission 187210) | Freshwater microbial communities from Lake Fryxell liftoff mats and glacier meltwater in Antarctica - FRY-01 (SPAdes) (version 2) | ecosystem: Environmental > Aquatic > Freshwater > Ice > Glacier... | reverse complement strand
GTGCTCGCCCACAACGAGGCTCCAAAGCCCTTCATCTGGACGGCAAGTGCTCGTGACATTCTGGAAAAAGTCATGCGGGCGAAAGCAAAACTCAAAACAGTTCAAACAGCGTGAAACACTACACTAGCCGCCCTGGGCTACGTGCTGATCGAGCGGCTGCGCGCGCTGGCCCTGCAAGGAACCGAGTTGGCATGTGCGCAGGTCGATACGTTGCGCATCAATCTACTCAAACTCGGTGCCGTGATCACCCGCAACACGCGGCGCATCCGGCTATACATGGCATCGAACTGGCCCAGCAAACACATCTTCGCGTATGCCATGAGCCAACTGCGCTCACCCTGAACTTCATACAGTGCCTGGCCCGCGCGTTAACATCAAAAAGGCCCGCAACTCAAGCCGGGGAAGGGGCAATCACGCGCAAACTCCGCCCATTGCATCAGTCAACCGACACAAGGGCCACCAAATCCAATCCTCAGGCCCCAAACCACGCTGGCGAGTGCCATTTCGGACGCACAGTGGTCGATGCGTGAAATATGCGGGTTAGGCGCATTCCAGTTCAGACCGATTCCACCGCCACTCAGATTGCGCCGATTGGCCCCTGCGATGAACGGGTTCTCATTCGTCTTGACCGAGCCGATATCGACAAAACCGACCAATTCCATGGCGCCGGGCAGCGCAGTCCATGCCGCCCTCGAACAGGATGATCGCCACCCCCAGACCGATCAGTTCGCTGAGCTCCCCTTGCGGCAGGTCCAGCGATGTGACGCCGGTCACCGGACCCAGCACCAGGCCAACGGCAATCAGGACCACAATGGCCGGAAGTTTGATGCACGAGGCCAGTCACTGGCTCGCCAGTCCGGCACACAACACGATCAACAGGAGTTGGGCAGCATGCATATTCGACGATTCACCTCAGACGACAGGGGCGCGCTTTCACGGCCAGTCACAGGCCGATTCACGGGCACAGAACCCGCTATCGTGCCATACTATTTTTGAGTTGCACGACGCGGCGGCACTGTGCGCGTGATGGCCGCCACAGCAGCGGCAGTGCGAAGTGTGCAAGTTACGGCGGCATGGTCGCCATGGAGCATTTAATGCAGGTGCAGTTCTGGGGAACACGCGGTTCGATTGCCACGCCGGGGCCGGAAACGGTGCGTTACGGCGGCAATACCTCGTGCGTCTCAGTGCAGACCCGCAGTGGGACGCAACTGGTCATCGATGCCGGCACCGGATTGCGCGGGCTGGGCATCGCACTGACGCAGCTGGGCCAGGCAGCCCGTCGCGGCCACATGCTGATCGGTCACACGCACTGGGACCACATCCAGGGCTTTCCGTTCTTCGCGCCGCTGTTCGAAGCCGGCAACGAATGGGACGTCTACGCACCACGCGGCTTCGGCCCTTCTTTGCGCGACACGCTGGCCGGTCAGATGCAGTACAACTATTTTCCGGTCAATCTCGACGAGATGGGGGCGACGATCCGTTACCACGACCTGGTCGAGGGCAGCTTCATGATCGACGATGTGCGGGTGACGGCGCGTTATCTGAACCACCCTGCCCTGACGCTGGGCTATCGCATCGAGGTCGATGGCATCACCCTGGTCTACGCCAGCGACCACGAAGGTCATGGCCACGCCGCCGCGCTCGGTCTGCCACTGGGCCAGGTTCTGGGCGCCTTGCATCCGGGCGACAGCCGGCACCTCGACTTCATTGCCAATGCCGATTTGCTGATCCATGACACGCAGTACACCGCGGCCGAATACCCCGACCGTGTGGGCTGGGGACACAGCACGATGGAATACGTGGTCGATATGGCAATCGCCGCCGGCGTGCGGCAACTGGCGCTGTTTCACCACGATCCCAGCCGCACTGACGATGCGCTCGATACCCTCGTTGCGGCTGCCCGCCAGCGCGTGCTGGACGCTGGCGCCACGGTCACGCTTTTCGGCGCAGCGGAAGGCGCGACGATTGTGCTCGACGCCCCGGCCAAAGTGGTTGCACCCATGCGTGGCGATGCGCAGGCCGACGTCGATACCCGCGACCTGACCGACAAACGGGTGCTGATCGTCTACGCCGAACCCCAACTGGCGGAGGAAATCCGCAGTATGGTGCAGACCGAGGGCCTGGCGGCGGAGATCGCCGACAAGCCGCAGGACGCGCTGCGCGTGGCAGACCCACAGCGGCTGGCACTGGCTGTTATCGCGCACCGGCCAGGCAGTCACGACGGCCTGGCGTTGGCAACTGCATTGCGGGCCTGCCAGGGTCTGAGCCAGTTGCCGGTGATCATGCTGGCGCCGCCCGAGGCTTGTGTCGCCGACCAGCCTGACCCTGCCGAAGCGCTGGATGTCCATCCGCCGCGGCCTCTCACCGAATGGCTTTGTCCGCCCTTCACCACGCAATACCTGCGCACCAAGTTGCGTGCCGGCCTGCTGCGCACCCGGGCGCGCTGGCAGGCGCCGGCCATCCCGGCCGACGAAACCCGCCGGTTGCAAGCCCTGCACCAGTTGGAGATCCTCGACACGGCGCCGGAGGAGCGCTTCGATCGCATCACACGACTGGCCGCGCGCTTCTTCGGCGTGCCGATCGCATTGATCTCACTGGTCGACCACGACCGCCAGTGGTTCAAGTCGCACAACGGCTTGCACGTGCCGCAAACATCGCGCGAAGTCTCTTTCTGCGGCCATGCCATCTTGCAGGACGAAACCCTGGTGGTACCGGACGCCCTGGCCGACGACCGGTTCGCCGACAACCCGCTGATTCTCTCCGATCCACGTCTGCGGTTTTATGCCGGCCATCCCATCCTGGCGATCGACGGCAGCCCGATCGGAACCTTGTGCCTGATCGACCACACGCCACGACTTTTTGGCGCCGCACAAATCAAGGCCTTGCGCGACATGGCGGCGCTGGTAGAACGCGAATTGCACGCCGGCTCCAGCCGCCGCTGACCAGCACGTGGCCAGACGCGTGGGCCGACGACGGCTCAGCCGCTGCGCCGGCGCAGCGCCGCCATTTCACCACGGGCGCCGTGCCATGCACCGGCGGACTGCGGTATTGGCGCCGTGCCGTGACGGCATGGGCAGCTCCAGCGTCAGATCAGTGTGACGCCGGTGCGCTCTTGCACCTGTTCGCGCGTGACATCGGGCGCCAGTTCGACCAGCTTGAGGCCTTCGGGAGTGACGTCCATCACCGCCATGTCGGTGATGATGCGATTGACAACGCCCACGCCGGTCAGCGGCAAGCTGCACTCGGGCAGGATCTTCAGATCGAAGCCGCCGTCCTTCTTGCGCGCCACATGTTCCATCAGAATGATCACGCGCTTGACGCCCGCGACCAGGTCCATCGCACCCCCCATGCCCTTGACCATCTTGCCCGGAATCATCCAGTTGGCCAGGTCCCCTTTTTCGCTGACCTGCATCGCACCCAGAATGCTCAGGTTGATCTTGCCGCCGCGGATCATGGCAAAGCTGTCGTGGCTACCAAAAATCGACGAGCCCGCCATCGTGGTAACGGTCTGCTTGCCAGCGTTGATCAGGTCGGCGTCGACCTCGTCCTCGGTCGGAAATGGGCCGATGCCCAGCATGCCATTCTCCGACTGCAGCCAGACCTCCATGTCGGCAGGCACAAAGTTGGCCACCAGGGTCGGAATGCCGATGCCCAGGTTCACATAAAAACCGTCTTGCAATTCCTTGGCAGCACGGGCCGCCATCTGATCTTGAGTCCAGCCCATCATTTATCTCCTTTTGGTGTCGTTTGCTGCGTTCAGGCCGCGGTCTTTTCGCGGATCGTGCGTTTCTCGATGCGCTTCTCCGGGTTGGCATTGAGCACGATGCGGTGCGCATAAATGCCGGGCAGATGCACCTGGTCCGGCTCGATGGTGCCGGTCTCAACGATCTCCTCGACCTCGACGATGGTGATCTTGCCGGCCATGGCCACGGCCGGGTTGAAATTGCGCGCCGTGTAGCGGAACTGCAGGTTGCCCGACCTGTCGGCGCGATGCGCTTTCACCAGGGAAACATCGGGTACCAGAGAACGCTCCATGACGTAGGTCTCGCCGTCGAACTCACGCAATTCCTTGCCTTCGGCCACTAGAGTGCCGACGCCGGTCTTGGTGAAAAAAGCCGGGATTCCGGCACCGCCGGCGCGCAGCTTTTCGGCCAGCGTGCCCTGGGGCGTGAATTCAAGCTCGAGTTCCCCGGCCAGGTACTGGCGCTCGAACTCCTTGTTCTCGCCCACGTAGCTCGAAATCATGCGCTTGATCTGGCGCGTTTCGAGCAACTTGCCCAAGCCGAAGCCATCGACACCGGCATTGTTGGAAATGACAGTCAAGTTTTTGACGCCGCTGTCGCGCAATGCGTCGATCAACGCTTCGGGAATGCCGCAAAGGCCAAACCCACCCACGGCCATCAGTTGGCCATCCTTGACGAGACCTTCGAGCGCCTTGGCGGCAGAGGGATAAATCTTGTTCACGCGAGTCTCCTGATGATGAGCCCCGAACGATACTACGTAACGTCATACGTAGTATTTCGTATCCAGAACCATCACCATGAACCCAGCGCTCCCTGTGCCGGACTCGCCCAGCGCCATCGACTACCGGCTGGCCTTCGACCTGGCCCCGATCGGCCTGGTGCTGTCGCGCCACCGCAGCATCGTGGACTGCAATACGCGACTGTGCGAGATGTTCGGCATGTCGCGCGAACTGCTCATCGGCCAGACCTTCCAGATGTTGTACCCGAGCCAGCAGGAATACGAACGCACCGGCGCGCGCATCGCGCCCTTCCTCAATGCCAGCGGCCACTATGCGGACGATCGGGTGATGAAGCGGGGCAATGGCGAAACCTTCTGGTGCCACGTCACCGGTCGGGCGCTGAACCGCGCCAGTCCGCACGAGTCCGGCATCTGGACCTTTATGGACTTGTCGTCGCGCCGCCCGGTCAAGGCCGAACTCACGGCGCGCGAGCGTGAAGTGGCCGCCAGTCTGATGGATGGCCTGACCAGTAAACAGATCGGCCGGCAGCTGGCCATCAGCCACCGCACCGTGGAGATCTACCGCGCACGGCTGATGCGAAAATACGCCGCATCCACCACGGCCGATCTTGTGCACAAGCTGATGGGTGGTTGAGCCGTCCCCGATCCAACGCCGAAGGCATCCGATGAACGAATCCCTGGCCCGTGAAGAAATCTGCCGTGTCGGCAAAAGCCTGTTCGACCGTGGCTATGTGCACGCCAGCGCCGGCAACATCAGCGTGCGACTCGATGATGGCTTTCTGATCACCCCCACCGACGCGTGCCTGGGATTCCTCGACCCGGCGCGGCTGGCCCGGTTAGATGCCGATGGACGGCAGATCAGCGGCGACAAGGGCAGCAAGACCATTGCGCTGCATACCCGGATATACAGCAGCACCCGCGGCTTCGCGGCGCCTGCGCGCTGCGTGATCCACAGCCACAGCAGCCATTGCGTGGCACTGACGCTGGCGCCTCACGGCAGCGAACTGTTGCCGCCGATCACGCCGTATTTCGTCATGAAGGTCGGCCACGTGCCGGTCATCCCCTACCATTTCCCGGGCGATCCACTGGCCGCCGAACAGGTGGCACTGACGATCGCTCGATACGCGGCCAACGGCATCGAATTGCGCGCCGTCATGCTCTCGCGCCTGGGCCCCAATGTCTGGCACAACACACCGGCCGCAGCCATGGCCACGCTGGAGGAGTTGGAGGAGACCGCACGCCTGTGCGCCACCGCTGCAAGCCCGATCGCACCCCTGGACACCATGCAGATCGACGATCTGCGACGGGTATTCGGCGCGCAGTGGCAAGACCTAACATAGGACCATGGCCACCGCCGGTGGCCAACTTTCAGGAGACCGTATGAACCGTTATCCCGCCCCCGAGCTCAAAGACCTGCCCGAAGACATCCAGGCAAAGATATTGGAAGTGCAGGAAAAATCCGGTTTCATCCCCAACGTGTTCCTGGGCCTGGCACGCCGGCCGGCCGAATGGCGCGCGTTCTTCGCCTACCACGACGCCTTGATGCTGCGCGAGGAATCCAACCTGACCAAGGGCGAACGCGAGATGATCGTCACCACCACCAGTGCGGCCAACCACTGCCTGTATTGCGTGGTCGCTCATGGCGCCATCCTGCGTATCTACGAAAAGAAACCGCTGGTGGCCGACCAGGTGGCAGTGAACTACCGCAAGGCCGACATCTCACCGCGTCAGCGCGCCATTCTTGATTTCGCGATGAAGGTCTGCCAGCAATCGAGCGAACTGAACGACGCCGACTTCGAAGCCCTGCACGCGCACGGGCTGAACGACGAAGACATCTGGGACATCGGCGCCATCACCGCGTTTTTTGGCCTGTCCAACCGCATGGCCAATATGAGCGGCATGATGCCCAATCCCGAGTTTTACCTGCTGGGACGGGCGCCACGGCAGAAATGACCCGGGTGACGCGCCGGCCCGCGCGCTCAGCTGACCAGGTCGCGTAACCAGTCCGGCAGGGCCTTGGCCTTCTGGGTCGGAAAGTCGACCCAGATCGTGGTCGCGCCGCCGGCGGCGCAGATGGTATCCGGCGCGTCGGCCCGGGCCATCGTGACCCAGGTCTCAAACGTGGTTCGCGCCGGATCGCTGACGAACATGCGCATCAGTGCTGAGCCGGGGTATTCGAGCTGACGGTAGAAATTGCAGAACGCGTTGACGATGACAATACCTTCGCCGGACGGGTCGGGCATACGGCCGATCGACTGAAACCAGTCGATGCGGCATGTTTCCATGAACCGGAAATAGCTGGCGTTGTTCAGATGCCCCATGGCATCCATGTCGCCCCAGCGGATGGGGATGGTGCACTCGTACACCAGTTTTTTGTCCTCGGGGATCGCGATTCTCATTGGCAAGCCTTCGCGCGGCGCGCTGCGGCACTATTCGCCTTGGGAGCGGCCCGGCGGCTCATAACGCAAATCCATCATCTGCGGCGATTACCGCGCCATTGACGAAATGGCTTTCCTTGGCGCAGAGCATCACCAGCACGGCGTCGAGATCGGCCGCCTTGCCGATGCGCTTGCGCGGCATCATCTGCACCAGCTTGCGTCCCGCTTCGGTGGCCCAGTGGTGGTGGTTGATCTCGGTATCGATGTAGCCGGGGCAGATCGCGTTGACATTGATGCCGTAGCGGCCCCACTCCAGCGCCATGGCCTTGGTCATCTGCACCACCGCAGCCTTGCTCATGCAATAAACGCCAATCTGCGGCAGCACCCGCAGTCCGGCCATCGAGGCGATGTTTACGATGCGCCCCCCAATGTAGGTACCGGGCGCCGCTCCCACGGCACGCGCCAGCATGCGTTTGCCGACCTCCTGGGCCACGAAGAAAGCACCCTTGACATTGGTGTCGAAGATGAAGTCGTATTCGTCCGCGCTGACCTCCTGCAGCCGCTGGGTCGTGCTCACGCCGGAGTTGTTGATCAGGATGTCGATCGACCCGACCTCGGTCTCGGCATGGGCGACGGCGGACTTGATCGAGTCGTGGTCAGTCACGTCGAGTTCGACCACATGGGCGTCGCCTCCGGCGGCCTCGATCTCGGCGCGCAAGGCCTTGAGCTTGTCCACCCGCCGGCTGGCGAGCACGACGGCCGCGCCCGCACCCGCCAACGTGCGTGCGAACTGGGCGCCGAGGCCACCCGAGGCACCGGTGACAAAGGCCACGCGGCCGGACAAGTCGATGCTGTAAGCCATATGCTTTCTCCTCTGGTAGCGTCAATGAATCGATTATGGGCGGTCGATGTTGGCTGCCGCATAAAATCGCGCAACATAGGCGACACCTTCAAAGAACCACCCGAAAGCCCAGACCATGACTCCAGCAGAAATCATCGCGCAACACGGCCCCCGAGAAGCCATGGAATATGACGTGGTCGTCGTCGGCGGTGGTCCTGCCGGTCTGGCCACCGCGATCCATCTCAAGCAGCTGGCCGCAGCCGCCGAGAAGGATCTGTCGGTCGTGGTGCTGGAAAAAGGCTCGGAGCCCGGCGCGCATGTCCTGTCGGGCGCCATCATGGACCCGAAGGCCTTGAGCGAACTGATCCCGGACTGGAAGGAGCGCGGCGCACCCCTGACCCAGCCGGTGACCGACGATGCGATGGTCTTCCTCGGTGAAAAATCGTCGTTCCGTACACCGAACTTCCTGCTGCCCGGCTGCCTGCAGAACCACGGCAACTACATCGTCAGCCTCGGATCCGTCACACGCTGGATGGCCGAGCAGGCCGAGGCGCTGGGCGTGGAGATCTTCCCCGGCTTTGCCGCGGCCGAGGTGCTGTTCAACGAAGACGGTTCGGTCAAGGGTGTGGCCACCGGCAACATGGGTGTGGGTAAAGACGGCAATCCAGGCGACAGTTTTCAGCTCGGCATGGAACTGCACGCCAAGTACACGGTGTTTGCCGAAGGTTCGCGTGGTCACCTGGGCAAGCAGATGATCGCTCACTTCAAGCTCGACGCCGACAGCGATCCACAGACATATGGCCTGGGCATCAAGGAATTGTGGGAGATCGATCCGCAGCGACACCAGCCCGGATTCGTGCTGCACACCGCGGGCTGGCCGATGGACAACGACACTTATGGCGGCGCCTTTCTTTACCACTTCGACGACAACAAGGTCGCACTGGGTTTCATCACCGGCCTGGACTACGCCAATCCCTACCTGAGTCCGTTCGAGGAGATGCAGCGCTGGAAGACGCATCCCAATATTGCCTATTACCTGGCCGGCGACGAGTCCAAGGGTATCAAGCCAGGCAAGCGCATTGCCTATGGTGCGCGTGCCATTACGGCCGGTGGCCTGCTCAGCCTGCCCAAGACCGTATTCCCCGGCGGCGCATTGGTGGGCTGCGACGCCGGCTACCTGAATGTGAGCCGCATCAAGGGCAGCCACGCCGCCATCAAGACCGGCATGCTGGCAGCGCAGGCCGCGTTCGACGCCCTTGGCGAAGGGCGCCAGCATGACTCGCTCGATGCCTACCCGCAGGCGTTCGAGAAAAGCTGGCTGCATGCCGAGCTGAACAAGGCACGCAACTTCAAGACCTGGTTTAAAAAGGGCCTGTCCGTGGCCACGGTGATGAATGGCCTCGAGCAATTCGTGTTGCGCGGCAATGTGCCCTGGACCTTGCACCGGGACAAACCCGACCATGTGTTCCTCAAGCCGGCATCCGAGTGCAAGCCCATCGTCTACCCCAAGCCCGATGGCAAGCTGACCTTCGACCGGCTGTCGAGCGTCTTCATCAGCAACACCAATCATGAAGAGAAGCAACCGGCCCACCTGACGCTCAAGGACGCATCCGTTCCGGTCAGTATCAACCTGCGCAATTTCGCCGGCCCCGAGGCGCGTTATTGCCCGGCCGGTGTCTATGAATTCGTCAAGGACGACGACAACAACGACCGCCTGCAGATCAACGCGCAGAACTGCGTGCACTGCAAGGCCTGCGACATCAAGGACCCGACGCAGAACATCGTCTGGGTGACGCCAGAAGGTGGCGGCGGACCGAATTACGCCGGCATGTAGTCACACCCGGCAGCAAACTGGCGCGACCCAGGCATCCAGCAGCAGACGCGCTCTTGCTCGGCAGCCACGTCGCAACCCGAATCGAACACGGCGGTTTCGCGATGGCAGAAAGCTTGCCTATACAATAGCTGCGTCAGGAGAGAGCCCTCCCCGAGAGGGCCGCCGAAGGCGCATGCCGGCTGATTGCAGCCGGCTGAACGCTCAGGCAAAAGGACTGGCAAGCGCCCTCGGATAGCCATATCTCACGGCGTTTCCCCACTGGAGAGAGATTGCCCTGGCGGCAATCCACCGAAGGAGCAAGTCGCTGCAGCTGCCGACCCGGGTTGGCCTGCACAGATGAATCTCTCAGGTACCAGGGACAGCGGGGCAGCCCATGGTTCGACCATGGTTGTCCATTGCTCCGGGAGATGCCTCTTGTCCACTTCTGCAGAAACCCTGCTCCACACACCCTTACACGAGCTGCATCGGGAACTCGGCGCACGCATGGTGCCGTTCGCCGGTTACAGCATGCCGGTCCAGTACCCTGCCGGGGTCATGGCCGAACACCAGCACACCCGCAATGCTGCCGGCCTGTTCGATGTGTCCCACATGGGTCAGCTGCGCCTTCGCGGGCCCGACGCTGCGGCCGCACTCGAATCGCTGATTCCGATGGATGTGATCGATCTGCCGGTCGGAAAACAGCGCTACGGCCTGTTGCTGAACGACGCCGGCGGCATCCTTGACGACCTGATGTTCGTCAACCGTGGCGTAGCCCATGGCGGCGATCTGTTCGTGGTGGTCAACGGCGCATGCAAGGTGGCGGACATGGCCCACATTGCGGCGCATATCGGTCAACGCTGCGAGGTCATTGCCTGCCCCGAACTGGCACTGATGGCATTGCAGGGCCCGCAGGCGGCCAGCGTCATGCAGCGACTGGCGCCGGGCAGCGAACAGCTGCATTTCATGACAGGAGCGCAATTCGAAGTGGCCGGCGCAGCGAACACCGCTCCGATTGCCATATTTGCCACGCGCAGCGGGTATACCGGCGAGGACGGTTTCGAGATCTCGGTGCATCAGGATCAGGCAACGGCGCTTGCGCGTGTGCTGCTGGCCCAGCAGGAGGTCCAGCCTGTCGGGCTGGGCGCACGCAATTCCCTGCGGCTGGAAGCCGGTCTGTGTCTATACGGCAACGACCTGGACAGCACCACTACACCGGTCGAAGCCCAGCTGAACTGGGCCATCCAAAAAATCCGGCGCATAGGCGGCGCCCGTGCAGGCGGATTTCCCGGTGCAGACATCGTGCTGGCCCAGCTCGAAGGTGGCGCCTCAGCGCCCGGCCGCAAACGCGTTGGACTGCGTGCACTCGAGCGTATTCCGGTGCGCGAACATACCGTGTTGCACGATTCCACTGGCCAGCCCGTGGGGGAAGTCAGCAGTGGCCTGCTTGGCCCCACCATCAATACGCCGGTCGCCATGGCCTATGTGCGCAGCGAATATGCCGTTCCCGGTACCCGGCTCGATGCCATGGTGCGCGGAAGATCTGTGCCGATGGAAGTGGTCACCTTGCCATTCGTACCCAACCGCTATTACCGCGGCTGATTACCGCGGCTGATTGCCGACATCGGCGCAGCGCAACCCTTTTCAATCCAACCCCAACCCCGAAACCCGAGGAGAGACCCATGGCAATCCAATACACCGAAGACCACGAATGGCTCAATGTCGAGGGCGGCATCGCAACCGTCGGCATCACCCACCATGCACAGGACGCGCTGGGCGACGTGGTATTCGTCGATCTGCCGGAAGTCGGCAAGACGATGGACGCCAAGGAGATCGCTGGCGTCGTGGAATCGGTCAAGGCCGCAGCCGATGTCTACATGCCCATCAGCGGCGAAATCACCGAGGTCAACGAAGCCTTGCGCGCCGATCCATCGCTGGCCAACTCCGACCCGCTGGGCGCCGGCTGGTTCTTCAAAATCAAGCTGTCCGAGCCAACCCAACTCGACGCGCTGATGGGCGAAACCGCCTACGGCACATTTGCCGCCAGCGCCTGAGTCCGAATGTCCGATCCGCCGCCGATGCGCGGCGGCCCCCTCGCAGCGATGCTGCGCTACTGCGCCATCCCCAACTCAGATAGAGACCGACATGTCGATGCCCTCCGCCCCATCGCTGGAAGCCCTGGAAAACCAGCACGAGTTCGTCAGCCGCCATATCGGCATCAGCGCCGACGATGAAACCCACATGCTGAGCATGATTGGTGCCGCGTCGCGTCGGGCCCTGGTCGACGGCATCGTGCCGCGATCCATCGCACGCCGTTCGCCCATGGCGATTCCGTCGGCTATCACCGAAGCCGCGGCGCTGGCCGAGATCCGGGCGATTGCCGACAGGAACCAGCTGTTTCGCAATTTCATCGGCCAGGGCTATTACGGCACCCACACCCCCGGTGTGATCCTGCGCAATGTGCTGGAAAACCCGGCCTGGTACACCGCCTACACACCGTACCAGGCGGAAATCTCGCAAGGCCGGCTGGAGGCACTGATCAATTTCCAGACCATGGTCTGCGATCTGACCGGCATGGCCATTGCCAATGCGTCCATGCTCGACGAAGCCACGGCGGCGGCCGAGGCCATGACGCTGGCGCGGCGCAGTGTGCGCAGCAAGAGCATGGCCTTCATCGTCGCGGGCGACTGCCATCCGCAAACCATCGAGGTGATCCAGACACGCGCCGCGCCTCTGGGCATCGAGGTTCGCGTCGGCGCGCTGGCCGAACTGATGGCCGGCGGCGACTACTTCGGTGTGTTGGCCCAATACCCGGCCAGCACCGGCACGGTGCACGACCTGCGCCCGTTGGTCGAGCTGGCGCATGGCCACGTGGCGGCTTTCTGCGTCGCGGCCGACCTGCTGGCTTTGACCCTGCTGGCCCCGCCCGGCGAATGGGGCGCGGACATCGTGGTCGGCACGACGCAGCGTTTCGGCATGCCACTGTGCAATGGCGGACCGCATGCGGCCTACCTGGCCTGCCGGGATGACTTCAAACGGTCGATGCCAGGCCGGCTGGCCGGCGTGAGCGTCGACGTGCACGGCCAACCGGCGTACCGGCTGGCACTGCAAACCCGCGAACAGCATATCCGGCGCGAAAAGGCCACCTCCAACATCTGCACGGCGCAGGTGCTGCCGGCGGTGGTTGCCAGCATGTATGCGGTCTACCACGGGCCGGCAGGCCTGACCCGGATCGCCCGCCGCGTGGCGACCTACACCGCAATTCTGGCGCGTGGCTTGCAATCCCTGGGGCACCAGCTGGCCAACACCAGCGCCTTCGACACCCTGACCGTACACACCGGCGACGCCACAGCCGCGGTGCTCGGGCGCGCCGCGCAGGCCCGGATCAACCTGCGAGCGCTACAAAACGATTGCGTAGCGATCTCGCTCGACGAAACCGTGACCCGCGAGGACCTGCAGCGCCTGTGGAGCTTGTTTGCACGCGAGGACCAAAGCCTGCCAACCGTCGCACAGTTCCAGAGCGACGCAGGCCTGCTGCTGCCGCACGCACTGCTGCGCACGAGCGCCTTCCTCGGCCATCCGGTGTTCAACACCCATCACAGCGAAACCGGCATGCTGCGCTACATCCGGCGCTTGTCCGACAAGGACCTGTCACTGGACCGCAGCATGATCCCGCTGGGCAGCTGCACGATGAAGCTCAACGCGACCAGCGAAATGATTCCGATCACCTGGCCGCAGTTCGCCGACATCCACCCGTTCGCCCCGGCAGACCAGCGCCTGGGTTACGCCGCGCTCGATCAGCAACTGCGCAACTGGCTGTGCCAGGCGACCGGTTACGCCGGCATCAGCCTGCAACCCAATGCCGGCAGTCAGGGTGAGTACGCCGGTCTGCTGGCCATTCGTGCCTACCATGCCGCTCAGGGTCAAGCGAACCGCAATATCTGCCTGATTCCGTCCAGCGCCCATGGCACCAACCCGGCCAGCGCACAAATGGCCGGCTTGAGCGTAGTGGTGACCGCATGCGACGCCAACGGCAACGTCGACATGGCCGACCTGCAAGCCCAATGCGAGAAACACAGCGCCAATCTGGCTGCCGTGATGATCACCTACCCGAGCACCCATGGCGTGTTCGAAACCCAGGTCAGGGAACTCTGCGCCCTGGTACACCAGCATGGCGGGCGGGTCTATGTGGACGGTGCCAACATGAATGCCCTGGTCGGCGTCGCGGCGCCGGGCGAGTTCGGTGGCGACGTCAGCCATCTGAACCTGCACAAGACCTTCTGCATCCCGCACGGTGGTGGCGGGCCGGGCGTCGGGCCGGTGTGCGTGGTGGAAGATCTCGTACCCTACCTGCCGGGACACGTCACAGGCGGGCTGCCCTCCCATGGCGTGGGCGCGGTGTCGGCAGCGCCACTGGGCAACGCGGCCGTGCTGCCGGTCAGCTGGATGTACTGCCGGATGATGGGTCCGCAGGGGCTGCAAAGCGCAACCGAAGTGGCCATCCTGAGTGCCAATTACATCAGTGCGCGGCTACGCGACCATTACCCCACGCTGTATGCCAGCGCCAACGGCCATGTGGCGCACGAATGCATTCTCGATCTGCGTCCGCTCAAGGAGTCCAGTGGTGGGGTCCACGGGGTCAGCGCCGAAGATGTCGCCAAGCGGCTGATGGACTACGGATTCCACGCACCGACGCTGAGCTTTCCGGTTCCCGGCACCTTGATGGTCGAGCCGACCGAGAGCGAGACGCTGATTGAGATCGACCGCTTCGTCGATGCGATGATCGCGATTCGCGAGGAGATCCGAAAAATCGAGCGCGGCGAATGGCCACAGGACAACAACCCGCTCAAGCATGCGCCGCACACCGCGGTGGCCGTGACCACGGCGCAATGGGACCGACCCTACTCCCGCGAAACTGGGGCGTTCCCTCTACCGGGCTTGAAACAATCGAAATACTGGACGCCCATTGGTCGCGTCGACAATGTCTACGGTGACCGCAACCTGTTCTGCAGTTGTATTCCGGTTTCCGACTACGCCTGATACGGCGCCCGCCACCTACCTTTACACACCATGATCTACGCCATTCTCAAAACCCTTCACCTGTTGTCCATCATCCTGTGGCTCGGCGGCATGGCCTTCGTGCTGTTCTTCCTGCGTCCGGCCCTGGGCCGGCTGCAACCTCCCGACCGTGTCACGCTGATGCACGACGTGTTGCGCCGTTTCTTTGGCGCAGTGTCAGCTGCCATCATCATCGTGCTGGTCAGTGGCTTGTGGATGATGAGCGAATTTGCCAGTGGAGCGGCCGCCAGCGGCATCCGCATGCCGATGAGCTGGATGGTGATGGCCACGCTGGGGCTGCTGATGATGGGCGTCTTCGGCCATATCCGCTTCGTTCTTTACAAGCGACTGCAGCGTGCGGTGGCCGGCAGCGACTGGCCGGCCGGCGGTGCAGCGCTCGGGTCGATCCGCCTATGGGTGCTGGCCAACCTGTTGCTTGGCCTGGTGATCATCGTCGTGCTGTTGCTGCTCTAGCAGCGGTGCCAGGCTCGCCGGGCGCGCAACGCCGCCAGAGCCCAGGCAGCCGGCTCAGTTGGCCAGCGCATAAGGGCCACCGCGCGCGAGTGCACGCCGGTACGCCGGCCGGGCCTGGAAACGTTTGACCCAGGCGTCGATGTTCGGATATTGGGCGCGCAATCCACGCGCCGCTTCGCCGACAAAACTCATCTGGATGTCGGCGCCGGTCAAGTCCTTGCCGACCAGCCAGTCCCGCCCTTGCAGCGACGCATCGACAAACCCCAGGTGATTGGCCAGTTCGCTGTCGATACGCGGTGCCAGTGGTGCACCAGCCTCTCCCAGCCGCCCGACGTACAGCTTGAGCATCAGCGGCAACATGGCCGAGCCTTCGGCGTAGTGCAACCATTGCAAATAGGTTTCGTGTTCGGGCCAACCGACCGACGGCTGCAGCCGCCCGTCGCCATGATGGCGGATCAGGTAGTCGACGATGGCGCCCGACTCGAACACGGTCTGCCCGTCGTCGGTCAGCACCGGTGATTTGCCCAGCGGATGAACCGCCATGAGTTCGGCAGGCGCCAGCCGGGTCTGTGGGTCGCGCTGGTAGTGCCGGATCTGGTACTTGAGGCCGAGTTCTTCAAGCAGCCACAACACGCGTTGCGAGCGCGAGTCATTGAGATGGTGAACGACAATCATCCTGAGTTCCTGTCAATGGCGCCAGCCCCCCGAAACTGGCAGGAATGCGCACCTGACGCATACGGAATTGACTGTCAGTATAGGCCGCACATCCGCGCGTGTTAAGTGCCAACCCAGCACAGGCGCAGTGGGATGCGGGGGCGTCAGCCCAACCCAGACCGGGCTGCCGACGCCTTCATGGTCTTGGCGGCCGCCGTATAGCCCCCATCACCGCCATCGACGAAGTGCACATGCAATCCGCCCGAGGCCGCCGTGACCAGGCAGGTCATGAGCGCCGTCTCCGACACATTCATGCCGTAGCGCAAACGCCCGGCCAACATCTCCTGGTCAAGAAGCGCCTGGATCGACGCAATGCAATCCTGCGGGCAGTCAATGACAAAACTGACCGTCTCGTCGTGTTTGCAGAAGTCGGTGTTGGTGGTGATCTCGTCGATATAGTGCGCCGGATCGAAGCCGCCCACCGGTCGGCCAGCCAGGAAGATCAGCCGTGCGATCAAGGTGTTGGCCAGCACCTTGATCGCCGCCAGCCACAGCGGTCCATCGCGCCGGCTGGCCTGGGCTTCGAGCAGGAAACCCTTGGGCGGCCAGCTTATGCGCAAGGTGTCGGAGCGCACCGGATCGGCGCCACCGCCTTGACGCGCCAAGGCCATCACCTGCGCATGCACGGCACCGGGATCGTTCGCGCCCTGGATGATCAGCGTGAGCATGCGCCCGCGGCCGGACTTCAGCGGGTTCCAGCGACATGACAGCCCGTCAAGGTCGACGGCCACACCGTCGTCCAGCGATTGCGGCACCGCCACCTGCGCGATCAAGCCGGCATCGCCACGGCCGCGCGCAGCGGCCTCCAGCATGCCGACACCACCGCCCAGAAAAACCCCAAAGTGATTCCCCGGCGTCGGCTCGAATCGCCCCACCCGCACGTCGCTACCGAACGCCCGCAACACGCCGACCGGACACACACCAACGCGCAACTGCATGCCGAACTCACGCAGCGCGAAGCCCCGCACGCGGGCCAGCGCCTGACGCGCCGGCACCGCGAATTGGGGCGGCACCATCAGCACCGACCCATCACCACCGAACAGGAAGGGCAGTGGTATCGGGGCGCACAGGTTCTTGAGTGCGGCGATCGCCATCGCCGCGACGAAATTGATCGTCTTGTGCCGACCGTCTGCCACGGCCTGCGTCGAACCCACGATATCAGTGACCACCAGTTCCCAGTCGTCCGGCGCATCACGGTACCGCGTGGTGTCGAATGTGTCGCCCGATCGCGCGAGCCGGGGCAACTCGGCAAAGAAATTTGCGCCACTGTCAACAGGCTCGGAGCGGATCGGTTCCATGGGCCAACTGTAGCGAGATTGCTGACGCGGGATCAGGGAAGAAATTTTGCGCGTGTGGCCTTGGTCTCGGAGCGCTGCGCCTTGTCGTCCATGCGTCGCTGACGGGCCCCGCGGCCGGGTCGCGTCGGACGGCGCACCCGAGGCGCCTGCGCGACGCTGGCCACCAGCGCATGCAGACGTGCAAATGCGTCGAGCCGGTTCATGTCCTGCGTACGGTGCACCTGCGCCTTGATCACCAGCACCCCGTCCTGCGTGATGCGTTTGTCGCGCAGCGCCAACATCCGCTCCTTGACATCGTCCGGCAGACTCGACGCCGGTATGTCAAAGCGCAGATGGATCGCACTCGACACCTTGTTGACGTTCTGCCCACCGGCGCCTTGCGCCCGTACGGCCGTGGTTTCGACCTCGGTCTCCAGGACCTCGAGGCTGGCGGTTGCGGGTTTCATGAGTCTGCGACTGTACACAGGTCGCAGCCTTGCCGCACGCCGCGCCACAGCCGCCGCCGCTGGTGCTAAGCTCGGCGTCCCCCTGCCCGGCAGCCTGGCCAAAGGAAACCGATGAAGACTCTCGACCACAACGCCCGCGGCGTCTATCTGATCACCGTCACCCCGTTTGCCGATGACGGCTCGCTGGATTTGTCCAGCACCGACCGGATGGTCGATTTTTACCTCGGGCGCGGCGCCACTGGCCTGACCATCCTTGGCATCATGGGGGAAGCCACCAAACTGACCGCCCAGGAATCAAGCACCTTCGTCAAGCAGGTGCTGACACGGGTGGCAGGCCGGGTGCCGGTCGTGGTGGGCGCGTCCGCCGCCGGTTTCGCACCCATGCGCGAACTCACCGCCAGCGTGATGGACATGGGGGCCAGCGGCGTGATGGTCGCACCAGCACCAACGCTGCGCACCGACGAACAGATCCTGGCGTATTTCGACATGGTCGGCGAAACCCTCGGCCCCCAGGTGCCCTGGGTATTGCAGGACCATCCGGTGTCCACCGGCGTGCAAATGGCGGCCTCCGTTGTGACCCGCATCCTGAAAAATGCGCCAAGCTGCGTCATGCTCAAACACGAGGACTCTCCCGGCCTGGCCAAACTGTCCGCCATTCGCGCGGCGGACGCCAATGGCGACATCCCGCGCGTGTCGATCCTGGCTGGCAACGGAGGCGGCCTGTTCCTGCCCGAGGAGTTGGCTCGCGGTGCCGACGGCGCCATGACCGGGTTCGCCTATCCGGAAATGATGGTCGGCGTGTGCCAGGCCCACGCCAGCGGGGATGTGGAACGGGCGCACGATCTGTTCGACGCCTATCTGCCGCTGGCACGCTATGAGCAGCAGGCCGGCATTGGCCTGGCCGTGCGCAAACACCTGATGGTTGCGCGCGGCGCCATCGCCACGGCCATGATCCGCAGACCCGGCCCGCGCCTGTCAGCCGCCGACGTTGCCGATATCGGCCGGCTCGTGCGCAGGCAGGAAAAGCGCCTGCTGGAACTGGGCGCGACAGCCCGATGAGCCAGCACGAAACCGCGCACCCGCGGGTGCACCATCCGGACGCCAGATGTCTGGCACAGTACATCGGCTCCGGTCGGCCGGCCTGATACCGCGGGCGCGCGGCTGACGGCTCACCGTCAGCCGACGTAGCCGAACATCGTCGGCATCCACAGCACCAGGGCCGGGAAGAAGATCAGCAAGGCCAGCGCAAACAACAGTGCGATCAGGAACGGTGTGATCTCGCGGATGATCTCGATCAACGGAATGCCGGTCGTGCCGTTGATGACGAAAAGCAGGATGCCGTACGGTGGCGTGATCAGGCCGATCATGCAGTTGACGACAACTACCACACCAAAATGCACCAGGTCGATGCCCAGCGCCCGGGCCGAGACCACGAACAACGGAATGATGACCAGGATGATGGTTGTGGCGTCCAGGATGCAGCCCAGCAGCAGCAGCAGCACATTGACGCCCAGCATGAACGCCATCGGCGTGATGTCCATACCCAGCATCTGGTCGGCCAGCAGCTTGGGGATGTTCTCGGACGCCACGATGTAGTTCAGGATCAGCGCGCCGCCAATAACAAGGCCGACCGATGCCGAGGACTTCACGCTGTCGAGCATGATGTTGCGCAGCGACCTGAACGACAAAGATCGGTAGAAGAACGCCGCCAGCACCAACGCGTAGGCAGCGGCCACCGCGGCCGCCTCGGTCGGCGTGGTCACGCCGCCATAGATGCCGTACAGCAGGATGATCGGCATCAGCAGCGCCGGGAAAGCCCTGGCCGTCAGGAGGGGAATCTCGCGGATCGGCACCACTTCGTCGGCGGCGAAGCCGCGCTTGTGCGAGATGTAGCTGTTCATCACCATCAGCACCACCCCCATCAGCAGTCCCGGCACGATGCCGCCCAGGAACAGGTAGCCGATCGAGGTGTCCGACACCAGCGCATACAACACCATCGGAATCGACGGTGGAATGATCGGGCCAATCGTCGCCGCTGCGGCGGTGATGGCGGCCGCATAACCGCGGCTGTAGCGATTGCCCTTGGTCATCATCTCGATGATGACCTTGCCGATACCCGCGGCATCGGCCACGGCCGAACCCGACATGCCGGAGAAGATCAGGCTCGAGACGATGTTGACATGGCCCAGGCCGCCCTTGAAGCGGCCCACCACGCCGACGCAAAAGCGCAGCAGCCGCTCGCTGATCGCGCCGGCATTCATGATGTTGGCCGCGACGATGAACAGCGGCACCGCCAGCAGCACAAAGCTGTCGTACAGGCCGTAGCTGATCTGCTCGGCCGCGATGCCCAGGTCCTGCCCCTTGAGGGCCAGGTAGACAAGCGCACCGATGATGATGGAATGTGCAATCGGGGTGCCGATGGCGGCCAGTGCAAACAGCACGACCAGGCACATGGTGAAAGCAAGCGTCATTTTTCAGGCGCCAGCTGTTGCGGCTCTTCGAGTTCGTTCTTGAAAATTTGCCGCAACCGCAGGCTGTAAATCACGATCGTGCCGACCATGAACAGCAGGAAGAAGCTGAACACGTAGGCCAGCGGGATACGCAAGGTCGCGCTCTTCTTGATGGTCAGGAAGCTGACCCAGTCCCAGGTGGCTGGAAACGAAAGCACCATGGCCAGAATGATGGCCACGCTTGAAATGATGCCGAAGACCTTGCGCGTGCGCGCTCCGACATGGTTGTAGAGCATGTCGAAGGCAATATGGTCCCGGTTGCGCAGACACAGCGCAGAGCCCCAGAACACCGTCCATAACCACATGGTCAGGCTGAGCTCCAGCGTCCACGGCAGCGGGTAATTGATGACGTAGCGCGCGGTGATCTGCAGCACGAAGGCCACAAACATGGCGGTGAGCAAGCCCACCGCCACGTCGTCAGCCCTCGCCTGCCACCAGCTTGACCTGGTTTGCATGGCTCGGCCCCGGTTGAATTGTCGGATCGGCGCGGATCAGAGCGCGTTGATCTTCTCGATCAGACCCTTGGGCCAGGACTTGGACAGATCGGACTCCAGGTAGGCTTTCTGCACCTTGGCACGGAACGCATCAACGTTGGGCGTATAAACCTGCAGGCCTTTGTCCTTGAAGAACTGAACCAGTTCGTCTTCGAGCTTGAGCTGCTTCTGGCGACCCGACTCGGCGGCGTCATCGGCAGCTTTCTGCAGCTTGGCCTGGTTGGCCGGCGACATCTTGTCGAACACCTTCTTGCTGATGGTGAGGTAGTTCAGGTCGACCAGGTGGCTGGTCAGCACGATCTGCTTGGTCACCTCGTAAAACTTGGCGTCGCGGTTCGTTGGCAGCGGATTGTCCTGGCCGTCGATGGCGCCTGTCTGCAGACCGGTGTAGACCTCGGTAAAAGCCATCGGTGTCGGGTTCGCGCCCAAGGCACGTCCCAGGAACATCCACGCTTCAGAGCCCGGCATGCGCAGCTTGACACCGGCCAGATCTTCCGGCGTGTTGATCTTTTTGTCGGTGCGCAGGTTGAGTTGGCGCCGGCCGAGGTACATGACGGAGAGAAGCTTCACGCCCAGCTTGTCTTCGACCATCTTCTTGAATGGCTTGAACAGGTCTGCCTCGAACACGCGCTTCTGGTGCGCAGCGTCCTTGTGCAGGTAACCGGCGGAGAAGATGGAAAACTCAGGAAAAAACTCGGCCAACTCCTGCGCCGACGCGATCGACATGTCCAGGTTGCCGCGCGAGATCGCCTCAAGCTCAGTGCCCTGCTTGAACAGCGCCGCGTTCCAATGCGGCTCAAGGGTCGCGAAATCGGCAACCGCTGGCGCGAAAACCGAGGTCAGGGCCACGGCACGCTGATCGGTCGCGGACGACGGCGAGGACAGGCGCAGTTTGACCTTGTCCTGCGCCAGGGCCAGGCCTGCAAGGCCGGACAAGGACGCGGCTGCAGCGGCCGTGACGACAGTACGCCGGCTGATGGATGAGTTCATGATGGTGTCTCCGTGGGTTGGAAATTAGGAACCCGCGCTGCGCGTCGGGTCCAACATGTTAGCATGCAACCGACTACCACTGAATAATGTACCAGTTGGTTCAATATTGCTTGACCCCTACTAGAATGTCAACACGTTGCCAATGAACATTCGCATCAGATCATGTTCAAATAATGAACGATTCAGTACAAAAATCCCATTCAATGCGACCGCACAGCGGGTCGAGCCGCACTGGATCCCATCCGTCGATCGAGGCCGAACCTCGCATTAACGACCCTGAACGCACCAAGGCCGAGATCCTGCGCGCGGCGATCGATGAGTTTGGCGAGAAGGGGCTTGCCGGTGCGCGCATCGACCAGATCGCCGCCGCAACCAAGACCAGCAAGCGCATGATTTACTACTATTTCGGCAGCAAGGATGGCCTCTACCTTGCGGCGCTGGAGCAGTCGTACAGCCAGGTTCGTGATCGCGAACGGCAATTGCAACTCGATGACATGGACCCCGGGACAGCATTGCGCTGCCTGGCCACCGTGATGTTCGACCACCACCTGGGCAACGAAAGCTATGTCCGGATCGTGATGTCAGAGAACATCAACCGTGGCCGCTATCTGGCGCAAAGCAAAATAATCCAGCAGCTCAACCGACCCGCCATCACCTTGATGCGTACGCTCTATGACCGGGGTGTGGCCAGCGGCGTATTCCGGCCCGGCCTCGATGCCACCGATATCCACGCGTCGATCTCCGCCTTGTGCTTCTTCAATGTCTCCAACCGCCACACCTTCGGACTGATCTTCCAGCAGGATCTGCAATCCCCTTCGTACATCGCAAACCGCCGGGAAAATATTGTGCAGATGGTGCTGCGCTACGTGAGCGCCACATGAATCCGATTCGCATCGCCGTTGCCGGCGCTGGCTATATTGGCCAGGCCCACATGGAGGTCATACAGCGAAGCCAGGAATGCGCGCTCAGCGCCATCGTCGACCCGGCGCCAGTCGCTGCTGCCATCGCAGCCCGTGCCGGCGTTCCCCTATTCCTTTCGCTTGCCGATCTGCTGCAGAAAGACCGGCCCGACGGCGTGGTTCTCGCGACCCCGAACCAGCTGCACATGGAACATGCGCGCATCTGCCTGGACGCCGGCATGCCGGCGTTACTGGAAAAACCCATCGCACCGACAGTGGCCGAGGCACTGGAACTGGCTTGCACGGCAGAACAAGTCGGCGCGAAGCTGCTGATCGGCCACCATCGTGCGCACAGCCCGATCATGGCCAAGGCGCGTCAGATCGTCGATGGCGGGGTGCTGGGCCGGCTCGTCGCGGTAACCGGAAGCGCCACCTTCTACAAACCCGAGCACTACTTTGCAGATGCGCCATGGCGGCGCGAACCCGGTGGCGGCCCAATACTGCTCAACATGATCCACGAGGTGCACAACCTGCGCATGCTGTGCGGCGAGATCATCGCAGTGCAAGCCTTCGCATCGCACGCCACGCGCGGCTTTCCGGTGGAGGATACGGTGTCGATCAACCTGCGCTTTGCCAGTGGCACGCTGGGCAGCTTCATGTTGTCCGACACCGCCGCGTCAGCGCGCAGCTGGGAGCAGACTGCACAGGAGAATAAAGCCTACCCCAGCTACGACGACGAAGATTGCTATGTGATCAGTGGCACCCATGGCAGCCTTGCGGTTCCCACGATGCGATTGAAGACCTATCCCAGGGCCGAGGATCGATCCTGGTGGAAGCCGTTCGAGACCGGCACTGTCAGCATGGTGCGCGATGACCCTCTCAAGCACCAGATCGCGCATTTCTGCGCCGTCATTCGCGGCGACGCGCAGCCGCTGGTCAATGCGCGCGACGGCCTTGCCAATCTGCGAGTTACCGAGGCCATCGTGACGGCGGCGCAGACCGGCACGACCGTCGAAATCGCCCAGCAATAAACCCCACAAAAAGGATTCCCATGAAAATTCTCGTATTGAACGGCATCAATCTGAACATGTTCGGAAAGCGCGACCGCAAGCAATACGGCACTGTCACGCTGGCCGAGATCGACACGCAGTTGCAGTCGCTCGGCCAGGAACTGGGCGCCCAGGTCGAGTGCTTCCAGACCAACTTCGAGGGGGCCATGTGCGAGCGTATCCACCAGGCCCATACAGCCGGCGTCGACGCCGTGCTGATCAACGCCGGCGCCTGGACCCACTACAGCTATGGCATCCGCGATGCGCTAGCCATCCTGGCCTGCCCCGTCATCGAGGTGCACATGTCCAACATCCATGCGCGCGAGCCGTTTCGCCATCTGTCGGTGCTGGCCGAGATCGCAAAAGGCCAGATCTGCGGATTCGGTGTCGACAGCTATCTGCTGGCGCTGCGCGCCGCGGTCTCGGCGCTCAAGCCGTCATGACCTCACGCCGATGATCCGTGGCAGCACCGGCTTGATCGCCCACCTCGGTTTTCCGACACACGCCTTCAAGGCACCGATGATCTACAACCCGTATTTCGAGCAGGCCGGCATCGACGCCGTAGTCGTGCCCATGGGGTGTCGGGCCGAGCACTATGCCGATTTTTTGCGCGCCGTATTCACGCTTGAGAACATCCGGGGCGCGCTGATCACGATGCCGCACAAGGTCACGACGATGGTGCTGCTCGACGATCTATCCCCGGCCGCGCGTATCGCCGGCGCCTGCAATGCGGTGCGCCGCAGTGCCGACGGGCGCCTGCAGGGCGATATGTTCGACGGCGAGGGATTCGTGCGCGGCCTGCAACGCAAGGGTTGCAGCGTGGCGGGGGCGCGCGCGCTGGTCGTCGGTGCCGGCGGCGTCGGCTCTGCGATAGCGGCATCACTGGCAGCTGCCGGCGTCGCGGCAATCGACCTGTTCGACGTCCATGCTCCGTCTGCCGATGCACTGGCCAAGCGTTTGCGACAACACTATCCTGCCTTGCAGGTGCGCACCGGCAACAGTGACCCGGTTAGCGCCGACATCGTGGTCAACGCCACACCCATGGGCATGAACCACGGTGATGCTATGCCGATGGATGTGTCACGCATCGCGCCCGAGGCCTTTGTCGGCGAGGTCGTCATGGAGCAGGAGATGACTGCCTTCCTGCAGGCGGTGCAGGCGCGAGGCTGCCGCTTCCAGATTGGTACCGACATGCTGTTCGAGCAGATACCGGCCTACCTCGAATTCTTCGGCCTGCCGAGTACCACCCCAGAACACCTGCGTGCCGTGGCCCGGTTGCCGACGTGATGCATGGCCCTGCCCTGCACCGGCCGCTCAAGCCGCATCCGATGGCGTCCAGGCCGAACGGATGGGTACCTCTCGTACCACCTTCAAACAGCGCCGTCTGCAAGCCCTTCGGCTTGCGTGACGCCACCCAGGAAGAGCCGCTCGATATGCGGATCGGCCAGCAATTCCGAGGCCGGCTTGTGCAGCACCAGCCGACCGGACTCCAGCGCGATCGCATCATCCGATACCTTCAGCGCGCTCTTGACATTCTGCTCCACCATCAGCACCGTGGTTCCCTGGTCGGCGAGTTTTCGCAGCAACCTGAACACATCCTGCACCAGCAGCGGCGACAGGCCGATCGAGGGCTCGTCGATCAATAGCACCTTGGGCTGCAGCAGCAGGGCGCGACCGATCTCGAGTTGCTTTTGCTCGCCGCCGGAAAGCGCCGATGCCTGGCTGTGCAGCCGCTGCTTGACGCCTGGGAATAAGTCCAGCACACCAGGGATTCGCGCATGCGTCGTCTTCATGCCCAGCGTGATGCCGCCAAGCTCAAGGTTCTGATACACCGTGAGCTGGCCGAACAGGTTGCGGCCCTGCGGCACGAAAGCGATGCCCTGGTCGAGCAGCGCCTTCTGAGTCCAACCTCCAACTTCCACACCATTGAGCAGGATCCGACCCTGGCGCGGCTTGAGCAGGCCGAACAGCGTCTTGAGCACGGTCGACTTCCCCGCGCCGTTGGGTCCGAGCAGCAAGGTGATCGCGCCCTTGCGCAGCTGGAACGACAAGTTGTTCAGGATCATGAAATCCTTGTAGCCGGCCACCACGTCGTCGAATTCGATGCAGATTTCGTTGCCCAAGTTCACTCTCCCAAGTAGGCGTTGAGCACCTGTTTGTTGGCCCGGATCTCGGCCGGCGTGCCGATCGCCATGACCTTGCCCTCGACCATCACCATGATGCGATGACACAGGTCCATGACGAAGTCCATGTTGTGTTCGATCACGACGAATGAGCTCTTGCTGCCTGCCGCCGGATTCCGGTTCAGTTCCTTGAGCAGACGCGAGATGCCCCCGACAAGACTGGGATTGACGCCCGCGCAGGGTTCGTCGAGCAGCACCAGATCGGGTTCGCTCATGAAAGCCATCGCGATGTCGACCAGCTTCTGTTGGCCATAGCTCAGTTCACCTGCCTTTTGCGAGGCCACATGGCGGATACGAAACTGGTCTATCAGTGCATCGGCCTTGGCGCCCAGACCCGAGTCGCCTGGTGCGAACATGCGGCCGAACATCGAGCCCTTGTGTTCCTGCGCCGCGACGATGAGGTTGTCGCGCACACTCATCTTGCCGAACACCTGCAGGGTCTGGAAGGTGCGTCCGACACCGCGCCGGCTCAGTTCCAGCGGACCGAGCCTGGTGACGTCCTCGCCGTTGAGCTCGATCGTTCCCGCATCCGGCGTGATCTGACCCAGCATGCTGTTGAACAGCGTGGTCTTGCCCGAACCGTTCGGGCCGATGACGCCGAAGATTTCACCCGGGCGTACCTCAAAACTGACACCACCGACGGCCTGGATTGCACCGTATGCCTTCTTCAGCCCGCTGACCTTGAGCAGCGGCTTGTCCAGGGGACGGTCATTTTGGTGGGCATGCGTCATGGTTGCACTCCTGCTGCCTGCGCCGCCTTAGCCCTCGCCTGCGACGCCAGGCGCGACTGTTTGCGCGCCCGGATCCGATCAGGGATGCTGAGCAGGCCGTCGGGCAACCAGATCATCAGCAGCACAACGGCCGTGCCGAACACGAACAGGTACCAGGCCTGGGCGAAGCGCAGCCACTCGGGCAGCAGCACGCCAACGGCTGCGCCCAACACCGGGCCGAAGAAATAGCCCGGCCCGCCGACCACGACCATCAGGTACATCATGATCGACGAAGCCACCGTGAAAGGCCCGGGCTCGATGAACTGCACCAGGCTCGCAAAAAGGGCCCCGGCTATGCCAGCGTAAGCCGCGCCGATGGCGAAACTGAGCAAGGTGTAGGCGCGGATGTCCACGCCCAGGCTTTCGGCCCGGATCGGGTTGTCGCGCAATGCCGTGAAGGCCTTTCCCCAGGGGCTGCGCAGCAAGCCGCCCAGCAGCAGCGCGAGCAGCACCGTCACAACCAGCACGAAATAGTAATAGGCCAGGTTGCCGTCCAGGCTCAGGCCTGGCAGGGCAGGACGTGCGATGTTGTTGATGCCGAAGGTGCCGCCGGTCAGCCACTCCTCGTTGCGCATCACCAGCCACACCGCCGTATTGAAGCCCAGGGTCGCAAAGGCCAGATAAATCGTCTGCACCCGCAGCGCCGGGAATCCCAGGATGATGCCAACGAAAAAACAGATCGCGGCGGCCGCCGGCAGGCCCAGCCAGAAACTGACACCCGCCTTCATCAGAATCGCCACGGTGTAAGCGCCGATGCCGAAAAACGCAGCGTGTCCGAGCGATTTCTGGCCAGCGTAGCCGACCGTCAGGTTCAGCCCCATCGTCGCAATAACGAACACCAGCCAGTAGGTCAGCAGATAGATGCCATAGTTCTTCAGGAACTGCGGCGCCACCAGCAATGCCACGGTGAGGAGGCCGAGTACCAAGGTTGACTTTTTCATACCTTCCTCTCTTCCTTGCGCCCGAGCAGGCCTTGCGGCTTGAACAGAATCACGATCATGAAGATCATCAACGCCACCGCGTCCTTGTACGACGGCGAGATGTACGCCGCGGCGAGGTTCTCGCTGACGCCGACGATCAGGCCACCCAGCAATGCGCCACGCGAATTGTTGAAGCCGCCGATGATGGCGGCGAAAAATGCCTTGGTGCCGAGCGACTCGCCCATGTCAAACTTGGCCAGGTAGGTCGGCGCGACCAGCAGCGCAGCGGAAACCGCCAGTACGGCATTGATCGCGAACGTGTAGAAGATCATGCGCGGCACATTGATGCCCAGCACCGCGGCACTCTCGGTGTTCTGCGCTACCGCCTGCATCGCCCGGCCGGTGACGGTCCTGGAGAGAAAGGCCTGTGTCGCCAGTACCAGCGCCAGCGCCAGCGCGAAGGTTCCCAGGTCCGACAACGTCACGGTGACGCCGGCCACCTTGAACAGTTCATAGGGGAACAGCGACGGGAATGGATGGGCCTCGGCGCTGTAGCCGGCGCGCAGGCCGTTGCGCATCGCGATCGACAGGCCGATGGTGGCCACGACCATGGGCATCATGCCGTACTTGAACAGCGGATCGACGACACCGCGCTTGAAACCCCAGCCCAGCAGAAAGATCGCGACAAGACAGGCCGCCAGAAAGGCCGCCAGCAATGGAAGTCCGGCCGAGGTGAAAGCCAGCATGATGAATGCCGGCAGCATCACGAACTCGCCCTGTGCGAAATTGATGGTTCCACTGGCCTGCCACAGCAGTGTGAAGCCGAGCGCGGCGAGCGCGTAGATGGCACCGGTGGCCATGCCACTGAACAGCAATTGAAGAAAATCGGTCATGCAAGCCCCAGCACCCGCGCGCGCTGGCGGGCAGGACGGATGTTGAACATTCGGGATGCCCCGTCCCGACGGGCCGGGGCGCCAGGAAAGTCTTATTTCTTGCCGACAGCCGGCAGGGTCTCGACGACAACCTGCTTACCGCCCTTGACCTCGACCAGGAAGCTTTCGCGGTCCATGTCGCCCTTGTCGTCGAAAGCGACGTCGAGCAGGATGCCAGGGTGCTGCTTGACGCTGAAGCTGGCGTTATGCAGGGCTGCTGCCACCGCCTTGCGGTCGAGCTTGCCGGCCTTTTCGATGGCGGCCTTGAGCACGTACACGCCGGTATAACCCTTGATGCCGTTGTGGTCCGAAACCGAGTTGTATTCCTTCTGGTACTTTTCACCGAAGGCCTTGAACTGGGGCGCATCGACAGTCAGGCCGACGTGGGCCACCGCACCGTTGGCGGCTTCTGCTGCCAGTTCGATCACCTTTTGGCCGGTCAGCGTGGTCTCACCGATGATGGGCTTGGTCCAGCCCTGCTTGCGCAGCTCGCGCAGCGCGCGCGCCGACTCTTCCTCGTTGGTGTAGATGAAGACCGCGTCGGCGTTGCTCTGCTTGGCCTTGAGCACCGCGGCAGAAAAGTCGATCTGACCGGCGTCGGTCGAGATATCGGCAACGATCTTGGTCGGGCCGGTCTCGAGCAGTTTGGTGATCGCGTCGCGGCCACCTTTGCCGAAGTCGTTGTTCACATAGATCACCGCAATGGTCTTGGCCTTGCTCTGGATGTAGCGCGCAACTTTGGGGAAGCTGGTCGACTGACCGAAGCTGGTGCGAAACACATAGGGATTGCCTTGCGCCGTCACTGAAGCGGCCTCACCGCCGGTGAAGTTGGGCACCTCGGCGCGCCGGCTCTCGGCCATGCTGACCATGATGGAGCCGGAGAACACAGGGCCGAAGATCGCAAACGCACCGTCATCTACCGCTTTTTGCGTCAGACCCTTGGCCACGCCGGGATTGGTCTGCGTATCGGAGGTCGTGCTTTGGATCTTCTTGCCCATCACGCCGCCGGCGGCGTTGATTTCCTTGACCGCGAGCTCGACGCCGTTCTTGAAATTGGTGCCAGCTGTGGCGCCGCCGCCAGACAGTTCGACGATGTTGGAAATCTTGATCACGTCCTGGGCAATTGCGGTGCCGGCGCATGTCATTACCGCGCAGGCGGCCAACATTTTCAGGGTCAGGCGTTTTGCATGAAGTATGTCCTTGGGGTTAAAAAATCAAACGGGATGAATTGCAGACGGCTCGCCGACCGCTGCAGGATACGAAACAGCCGTTCGGCTCGGCTGGCGGATCTCGCTGCCGAGTTCCAATGGGTAAATGTACTGGCGTACGCAACCGGAATTTTCGCGCGAGGCGCACGCCACAGGCACGCGGCGCGCACCAGTGTCGCTGGTGCCTCATCAGACAATCGAAGTGAAGCTACCGCGGCATCGCATCAGATTGTGCGCCGAAGGGCTACGGCAAACCCGCGCGTCACCGCTGGCCGGCCCATCATGGTCTGGTACCAGCGCTGCACACGCGGGAAATCGGCCAGGTCGACCTTGTGCCGCGGGTGGCGCCAGACCCAGCCCAGAATCGCGAAGTCGGCAATCGACAGTTCATCGGTGAAATAGTCGCGGTCCGCGAGTCGGCGGTCCATCACGCCATACAGGCGACGCGTTTCGGTCATGAAACGCTCCAGGCCATAACGCCGGTCCGTCTCGTTTTCCAGTGCGATGAAGTGGTGCACCTGCCCGGGCATGGGTCCGAAACCGCCCATCTGGAACATCAGCCACTCCAGCGCAGCGATACGTTGCAGTGGGTCTTTGGGCAAAAACTTGCCAGACTTTTCGGCCAGGTAGATCAGGATCGCGCCCGACTCAAAAACACTGACCGCCCCGCCGGTGGGCCCCTGCGGATCGATGATCGCCGGGATCTTGTTGTTCGGGCTGAACTTCAGGAATTCGGGCGCATCCTGCTCGCCCTTGGTGATGTCCACCACATGCACGTCGTAGGGCAAGCCCATTTCCTCGAGTGCGACACTGATCTTGCGTCCGTTCGGTGTGTCGAAAGCGTACAACTGGATGCTCATGGAACTCGCTCCGCCCGAAAAGGTCGTCAATGTTGAAAAGATAAGACCGTCCGCGCTGCCCCACAGGTTGCGCGTCGCGGCCGCTCAGGAAGTCTGTCGCGACGGTTTGGCGTTCGCACCGCGCGACAACAGCTGACTGGCCGACACGGCGGCGATCAGCGCCACGCCGATCAGGTCGCTCTGCCAACCCGGCTTGATCAGCACCAAGGCGGCCACGATCAGCAGCACGCGCTCCCACCACCGGGCGGGACCGAAGAAGAAATACGCATGCAGACCAGCAGCCAGGCAGATGACACCAACGGTGGCGGTCAACGCCGACGAGAACATGGTTGGTACGTCGCCCATCAGCAACAGCGAAGGTGACGAGACGAACATGAACGGAATGATGTAGCCGGTCAACCCCAGCTTGACCGCGGCCCAGCTGGTCTGCATCAGCGTGCCCCGCGAAATGCCGTTGGCCGCATAGACCGCCATCGCAACCGGCGGCGTGATCGCCGACAGCACGGCGAAATACAACACGAACAGATGCGCGGCTTCCACCTGTACGCCGAGCTTGACCAGTGCCGGCACGAGCAAGGCCACCTGCACGATATAGGCCGGCGTGGTGGGTAGGCCCATACCCAGCAAGATGCCGGCCAGCATGGTCAGCAGCAGCGCCAGTATCAGCGAATTTTGCGACAGCGCCAGCACCACGCCGGTGAAAGCCAGACCCAGGCCAGTCAGCGTGATGGTGCCGATGACGATACCGGCGCAGGCGCAGGCCAGAGCGACCACCAGCGTATTGCGGGCGCCCGACTCCAGTGCATCCATGATGGCCCGCGGCGTGAATGTCTTGCGCGTGCTGGCACGCAGCCAGGTGGTCGGGATAACCGAGCCGATGCCGCACAAGGCCGAGAACGCCGCGCTGTAACCAACCAGCAACACCACGACGATCACCACCAGCGGCAGGAACAGATGCCCGCGCTCTACCAGCACTGTACGCAAGCGCGGCAGATCGGCCTTTGGCAGACCCACCAGGCCGATGCGCTTGGCCTCGAAATGCACGGCCATGAAGACGGCGACGTAATAGAGCACTGCAGGCAGCAGCGCGAATCCGGCCACGGTCAGGTAGGACACGCCCAGAAACTCGGCCATCACGAAAGCGGCCGCGCCCATGATGGGCGGCATCAACTGGCCACCGGTCGAGGCCACGGCTTCGACCGCCCCGGCGAACGCAGGCCGGTAGCCGGTGCGCATCATCAGCGGAATGGTGAAGGTGCCGGTGGTCATGACGTTGGCCACCGCGCTGCCCGACACTGTGCCGAACAAACTGCTGGTGATTACCGCCACCTTGGCCGGTCCACCCGAGGTATGCCCGGCCAGCGCCAGCGCGAAATCCATGAACAGCTGCCCCGCCCCGCTGCGCTCGACAAAGGCGCCGAACAGGATAAACAGCATCACGTAGGTGGCCGACACATACAGCGGAATGCCGAAGATGCCTTCGGTCGTCAGGTACAGCTGATCGAGCATGATGCCGACCGACTGGTTGCCAAGCGTCAGGCCATAGACCAGGAACACCAGCGCGGTGATCGGCAAGGCCCATCCGGTCGCGCGCCGGGTCGACTCCAGGATCAGCAGGATCATGGCCCCGCCGAACACATAGTCGGCGAACCGCGGATCGTCGACGTAATACATGCGGCTCTGGATGTAGCCTAGGTTCATGCTCGGATACAAGGCCGCCGCGGCAGCCGCGAGCACCAGCAGCACATCGAACCACCCGACGCGCTCTGCCGTGCCATGGCGCCCCGGCATGATCAGAAAGGCCATCACCAGTGCGAACGCGATGTGCGAGCCGCGCATCACATAGGCATCGGGTGGCCCGACAAAGGCGACGACCAAGTGAAACACCGACATCGCCACGGCGATGGTGGAGATCAGGCGACGCGATACGACCGCAGGCAGTGCCAACATGCGATTACTCCGGCGCAAGAGGGCGCCAAAACGGGACGGGTTAGGCGCTCAAGGCGCCGGATGGGCGCGGCGGGTGTCCCGGTCCCCGCCGCTTCTGGCATCAGAGTGCGCCGACTTCCTTGTAGTACTTAAGCGCGCCTTTGTGCATCGGCACGCCGATGTCCTCGGCCATCATCTTGGGCGTGACCCCGGCCATGGCCTTTGCGATGGCTGCCAGGTCGGCCTTGTTGTCGACCATGCCCTTGAGCACCTTGTAGACCACGTTCTCGTCCAGATCGCAGCGAGCAATCATGTGGGTGGCGTAACCGATGGTCTGAACGTCCTGGGTCTGCTTGGGATAACTGCCCGCGGGAATGACCAGCTTGGTATAGCCGGGATTGAGCTTGCGCATAGCCTGGAATTTGTCGTCCGGAATGCCCACCAGCTTGATGTCACGCGCCGAGGCCAGGTCCATGATGGCCGATGCCGGTACCGTCGTGCCCAGCGTGAAGACCTGCGCATTGTTGTCCTTCATCAGGGACACCGCGTCGGTGTACGACACGTAGCTGACACGCGACATGTCCTGGTACTTCAGGCCATACACGTCCAGTGACTGCATGCTGATGAATTCCGCCGTGTTGCCCTTGGGCTGCACCGCAAGCGACTTGCCCTTGAGATCGCCAATCGAGTTGATGTTTGCATCGGCGTTGGCCACCACCTGGTAGTACTGCGGGTAGAGGCTGGCGACGTTGCATACGTTCTTTGCCGGTGCATCGAACGGGGCGCGCCCGGCCACACCGTCTACCGTCGAGATAGAGTTGCCAAAACCCATGTCCGCTTTGCCGGCATCGACACCTTTGACATTCGCGATTCCTGCGCCGGGCAACACCTGGACCTTGACCCCGGCCTTGTCGGCGATGTTGGCAATGGCGCCTCCGAGCGGATACCAGGAACCACCCTGGGGTCCGGTCATCAGTTTGACCTGCTGTGCATGCACCGCGCCGGCGCCCAGAAGGGCGGCAGCAAAAACGACGGACAGGCTCTTAGTGGAAATGGACACGTTGTGCTCCTTACTTGTACTTGTAGGTGTGGGCCGGACCGGCGGACCGCTGGTCGGACAAAGATGAGGCGCAGGCCTCGGCGCGGTTGACGGTAACCGCACGCGACTGGAAATATCGGTGGTGTCGTGTCTCCTTGCCAGATGGAATAAAACCAATCCCGCATCGCGTTTGCCACGCGACTGCCGGCTCTTGTCTGACAAGTGTGCCCTCGATTGCCGCGAGCCGTCAAGCACTACTACCCACTTGATAGCAGCACTACAGGCTTTGTTCGACCTGCAGGCGCAATGCCGGCGTGACTTGCGGCATCACGCCAAACCACGACTCGAACGCCGGACGCGCCTGGTGCAGCAACATGCCCAGGCCACCCACCGTGCGATGGCCGCGCGCCTGCGCGGCCAGCAGCAACGGCGTTTGCAGCGGCACATAGACCAGATCCGATACCAGCGCATGCCGCGGCAGCGCATCGAGCGACAGATCCAGCGGCGGCTGGCTGCCCATGCCCTGGCTGGTGGTGTTGATCAGCAGCGCGGCGCCGTCCAGGGAATCGTGGCGTTGCGCCCACGGGACCGCGACCACGACCGGCCCGAATTCGTGTGCCAAGGCCAGCGCCTTGTCTGGCGACCGATTGCAGACACGGATCTCGCGCACACCCTTGTCGGCCAGGGCGACAACCACGGCCCGTGCGGCACCACCGGCACCAATCACGGTCACCGGTCCGGCGTCGGGGGACCATTGCGGCGCCTCGGCCATCAGGCTGTGCAGATAGCCGTACGCGTCAGTGTTGAGACCGGCCAGCGAGCCGTCCTGTTGTACGACAACCGTATTGATGGCACCGATGCGTTGTGCCACCGGATCGACCCGGTCCACCAGCGACATCGCCGCCACCTTGTGCGGAATCGTCAGATTACAACCGGCAAATCCCAACGCTGGCAGGGCCCTCAAGGCCTGCGCCAGGTTCTGCGGCGCAACCGGCAGCAGCACATAGCTGCCACGCAGACCATGCTGCGCGATCCAGTGGTTATGGATGTCCGGCGAACGCGAATGCGACACAGGCCAACCCATCAGGCCAGCCAAGACAAAGGGACGATGGTTCATGTTCTTCCGTGAAAGACGGGTAGTACTGAGTTGGCTATTCTCACCGTTTCCGGCACCGGCCTCGCAACACAGGTCTCGTACAGCCGCCCCATACACCGGACACATCAACGACAATGCCGCGCATCCATGTCTGTGCACTACCTGCAACTGGTCGCCTTGTCTGCCCTGTGGGGCACGTCTTTCATGCTGACCCGATTTGCAGCGCCGCTGCTTGGGCCGAACCTGCTGGCGGCCCTGCGCATGGGCATGGCCGCGATCGCGCTGGCTTGCATCATGCGTTGGCTGCGCATGCCCTGGCCGATGGCCCACTGGCGCGAACTGACCCTGCTCGCGCTGCTCGGCGTGGCCGCACCGCATGCGATGTTCGCCTGGTCGGCGCTGTATATGCCGGCCGGATATGCGGCCTTGCTGTATGTGAGCGCGGTGCTATTCGGCGCTTTCGCATCGGCCTGGATGAAGGAAGAGACGCTGACCGGCTGGAAGCTGGCCGGTTGTGTGCTGGGCATCGTTGGCGCCGCGCTGGTCGTGCAACTCGGACCGATGCAACCCACACCGCGGCTGCTGCTGGCGGTTCTAGTCACCGTGATCGGATCAGCTGTGTCGGGCATGTCCACCCCTTTGCTCAAGCGCGCGGTCAAACGCATGGAGCCGCTGGCCATCACCGCCTCAATGCACGCCATCGCCTTCGTGATGCTGTTGCCCGGTGCCTTGTTCGAGCTGCCAAGGGCCCGCTTCGACCTCCACGCACTGGCCGCGGTATTCATGATGGGGACCTTCACCTCCGGTCTGGCCTGGTGGATGTACGCGCGCCTCATGCGCCACCTGTCGCCGCTGGCCGGGCTGAGTTCGACCTTTTTGATCACCGGCTTCGGCGTGTTGTGGGCCGTCGTGTTCCTGGGCGAGAAGGTCGACGGCGGCCTGTACCTGGGCGGCGGCCTGCTGTTGCTGTCCTGTATGTTGGTATCGGGTATCGATCCGCGCCCACCGATAAGGGCCATGCTGACACGGCTGCGCGGACAGCGGACATGACACCACGCTGTGGCGACGAGACCCGTCACGGCGCGGGACAATGCCACACAATCGGCCATTGATGCAGAACAAGTATTTCGCCCAGCTCGCGGCCTTGTCGATTCTCTGGGGAGCAACATTTCTCTTCACCCGGGTCGCGACGCCCGACATCGGCCCCAGTCTGACAGCCGCCGGCCGGATCGGATTGGGCGCTGCAACGCTGGCCCTGATCATGGCGTTCACGCGCCAGCGCTGGCCCTGGGAACACTGGCGCGCACTGACCGTGCTGGCGGCACTGAGCATCGCCGGGCCTCACTTCCTGTTTGCCTGGTCGTCGCAGTACCTGCCGGCCGGTTACAGCGCGGTGCTCAGCGTGACATCGGTGATGTTCGGCACCTTCACGTCGGCCTGGTTGCGCGAAGACACCTTGACCCGGTCCAAGGTCTTCGGATGTATTGCCGGTTTTGCCGGCGTGGCCCTGGTGGTGCAGCTCGGACCGCTACGGCCCACGCAGGATCTCGTGGCGGCAGCCCTGATCGCGATCTGCGGATCGGCCCTGTCCGGCGCCTCGGCGCCGCTGCTCAAGCGCGCCACCAAGAAGATGGAGCCACTGGCGATCACCGCCGTGCTGCACGTGTTCGCCTTCATGCTGCTGCTGCCTGGCGCGGTATGGACTCTGCCGGAGGCACGCTGGACCAGCGGCGCGGTCATCTCGGTGGCGATCATGGGTGTCTTCACGTCTGGCCTGGCCTATTGGCAATACATGCGCATCGTGCAAAAGGTCAGCCCGGTGGCGGCGCTGAGTTCGACCTTCATGGCAACGATCTCGGGCATCGTCTGGGGCCATCTGGTGCTGGATGAAGCATTTACCGGTGCCACCTATGTCGGTGGCCTGCTGGTGTTGTCGGCTACGGTGCTGGTGACCGGGTTCAATCCGTGGCGCCGCACACCTGTGCCGCCAACACCACCGGCGAGCCACTGACGCCGCGCGGCCCACCGCCACCGATTACGCCTGACTACTGCGCCTGCGCGCCGATCGGCGGCAGGGTCACGGCCACGTCGGCACACTGGGCCCGATGGCGCAACACATGGTCGATCACTACCAGCGCCAGCATGGCTTCGGCAATCGGCGTCGCGCGTATGCCAACGCACGGGTCGTGGCGCCCCTTGGTGCTGACCTCGGTGCTGTTGCCGGCCATGTCGATCGATTCGCGCGGCGACAGGATGGAGCTGGTCGGCTTGATCGCGATCGAAACTTCCAGGTCCTGACCGCTGGTGATGCCGCCCAGCGTGCCGCCGGCGTTGTTGCTGCGAAAACCTTGAGGCGACAGCGAATCGCCATGGGTCGTACCGCGCTGCGCCACGCTGGCAAAACCGGCGCCGATTTCTACGCCCTTGACCGCATTGATGCCCATCATCGCGTAGGCAATGTCGGCATCCATCTTGTCGAACAGCGGCTCGCCCAGCCCGACTGGCACGCAACTGGCCGTGACGCGGATGCGTGCGCCGCAGGAGTCGCCCGACTTGCGCAGCGCCGCCATGTAGGTCTCCAGCGCCGACACATCGGCCACGGGTGCGAAAAACGGGTTGCGCGGCACATGCTCCCAGGCCTCGAAGCCAATCGGCAACTCGCCGATCTGGGTCATGCAGCCGCGAAACATCGTGCCATATTTCTCGAACAGCCATTTCTTGGCCACCGCCCCGGCCGCCACCATCGGCGCGGTTAAGCGGGCCGACGAGCGCCCGCCACCACGCGGATCACGGATACCGTATTTCTGGAAATAGCTGTAGTCAGCATGGCCAGGCCGGAACGTCTGCAGGATGTTGCCGTAGTCCTTGCTGCGCTGGTCGGTGTTGCGGATCAGCAGCGCAATCGGCGTACCGGTGGTCTTGCCTTCATACACGCCGCTCAGGATCTCGACTGCATCGGGTTCGTTGCGCTGGGTGACGAATTTCGAGGTGCCGGGCCGGCGCCGGTCGAGGTCGCCCTGGATGTCGGCCTCGCTCAAGGCCATGCCAGGTGGGCAGCCGTCGATGACGCAGCCGATGGCAGGCCCGTGAGATTCGCCGAAATTCGTGACGGCGAACAGCTGGCCGAAGGTATTGCCGCTCATGGGGTCCCGGGTATGCCGGCGCCGTCAGCATCCGGCCAGTCGCGGATATAGGCCTTGAGCATCTTGTTCTCGAAGTTCTGGCTGTCCACAACGGCCTTGGCGACGTCGTAGAAGCTCACGACACCCATCAGCATCATGTTGTCCAACACCGGCAGATAACGCGCATGGTGATCGAGCATCATGCGCCGCACCTCGTCAAGTTCGGTTCCCATGGTGCAGGTCAGTGGCGCGTCGTCCATCGCCGCGCGCACCGAACCGGTGCCGAGCTGGCCGCCATTGCGCACCACAGTCTGGATCACCTCGCGAAAGGTCAACATGCCCACCAGATCACCACGCTCCATCACGACCAGGGAACCGATGTCCTTCTCGGCCATCACGGCCACAGCCTGCGCAAGGCGTTCATCGGGTTTGACGGTGTAGAGCGTGCCGCCCTTGACACGCAAAATATCGCTGACTTTCATGCTGGTCTCCTTAGGCTGAATATAGCCCACAATAAGCACTGCAGCTGGTGTTGCCTGGCCATGGCGGCGACAGAATGACGCAACCCACCCGCATCGAACGACACCAACTGGAGACCTTGCATGCCCGGATATTCCGACCCCGGCTTCGACACGCTGGCATTACACGCCGGCGCGGCGCCCGACCCCACCACCGGCGCGCGCGCCGTGCCCATCCACCTGAGCACCTCGTTCGTATTCGAGTCCAGCGACCAGGCCGCCGCCCTGTTCAATCTGGAACGCGCCGGCCACGTCTACTCGCGCATCAGCAACCCGACCAATGCGGTGCTGGAGCAGCGCGTTTCCGCGCTCGAAGGCGGCATCGGCGCCATCACGACCGCCAGCGGTCAGGCTGCCCTGCACCTGACCATTGCCACGCTGATGGGCGCCGGCTCGCACATCGTCGCATCCACCGCGTTGTACGGCGGCTCGCAGAACCTGCTGCACTACACGCTGCGCCGTTTCGGCATCGAAACCAGCTTCGTCAAACCCGGCGACATCGACGGCTGGCGCGCCGCGGTGCGCCCGAATACCAAGCTGTTTTTCGGCGAGACGGTCGGCAATCCGGGGCTCGACGTGCTGGACATCGCCACCGTTTCGGCGGTCGCACACGAGGCCGGCGTGCCGCTGCTGGTCGATTCGACCCTGACCACACCCTGGCTGCTCAAGCCGCTGGAGCATGGCGCCGACCTGGTTTATCACTCGGCGACCAAGTTCCTGAGCGGCCACGGCACCGTGATCGCCGGCATCGTCGTCGACGGCGGCAGCTTCGACTGGGCTGCGTCGCATGCGGCCAGCGGCAAGTTCGCCGAACTGGCCGAGCCCTATGAAGGCTTCCACAACATGGTGTTCACCGACGAGTCGACCGTGGGCGCCTTCCTGCTGCGCGCGCGGCGCGAAGGCCTGCGCGACTTCGGCGCCTGCCTGAGCCCGCACTCGGCCTGGCTGGTGCTGCAAGGCATCGAGACGCTGAGCCTGCGCATGGCACGGCACATGGACAACACGGCCAAGGTGGTCGAATACCTGGCCAGCCACCCCTTCGTGTCGCGGGTCGGTCATCCCTTGCTCGAATCCCATCCCAGCCACGCGCTGGCGCAAAAGCTGCTGCCGCGCGGCGCCGGCTCAGTGTTCAGCTTCGACCTCAAGGGCAGCCGGGAACAAGGCAAGGCCTTTGTCGACGCCCTGCAGGTGTTCAGCCATCTGGCCAACGTGGGCGACTGCCGCTCGCTGGTGATCCATCCGGCCAGCACCACGCATTTCCGCATGAGCGACGATGCACTGGCACTGGGCGGCATCACCCAGGGCACGATACGCCTGTCGATCGGCCTGGAAGACCCGGCCGACCTGCTCGAAGACCTCAAACGCGCGCTGCGCGCGGCAGAAAAGGCAGGTGTTTGATGGAACTTTCAGTCAACGGCAGCAAGACCTTCTGCTACACCGGCGGCAAGGTTTTCGACCCCGCCAAACCGACAGCCATCTTCATCCATGGCGTGCTCAACGACCACAGCGTCTGGATCCTGCAAACCCGTTATCTGGCCCACCATGGCTGGAACGTGCTGGCGGTCGACCTGCCCGGCCATGGCCAAAGCGGCGGCGACCCGCCGGCCAGTGTCGAGGCCGCCAGCGAATTCGTGCTGGCGTTGATGGACGCGGCTGGCCTGACCAAGGCGGCGCTGATCGGCCACAGCTTTGGTTCACTGATCGCACTGGAAACAGCCGCGCGCGCTCCCGACCGGGTCAGCCACCTGGTACTGGTGGGTACAGCATTCCCGTTGAAGGTCGCCCCGGCCCTGATGGAAGCTTCCCAGAACAATCCGGAAAAAGCCATTGCCATGGTCAACACCTTCTCACACTCCACGCTGGCGCCGCCTCCGTCGTCGATGGGGCCGGGTACCTGGGTCTACGGCAGCCACAAGGCGCTGATGCGCCGCATGCTGGCCCGCAACCCGCGGGTCAATATCTTCCATGCCGGCTTCAAGGCCTGTGATGCGTATGCCGGCGGTGATGCGGCGATGACCAAGGTCACTGCGCCCACGCTGTTCGTGCTGGGTCAGTCGGACCAGATGGCACCAGTCAAGGCCGCCCAGTCGCTGATCCGCGCCGCAGCCCATGGCAAAGTCGTCGTGGTGCCGGGTGGGCACAACATGATGGCCGAGTCGCCCGACGCGGTGCTGATGGCCATGAAGGATTTCCTGGGCCCATGACAGCCGCGTACCAACCGGTCGTCACGCCCCCGATGGCGCCTTCGCGCGCGCGCGAAATCGCCGACGGCTTCGACCTGCGCGCCTTGCCGGACGATTTCTACGGCAACCCGTATCCGGTGTACGACCTGCTGCGCGCCGAAGAGCCGGTACGCCGCATGCCCGACGGCAGCTGGTTCCTGACCCGCTACGAAGATCTGATTGCGGTCTACCGCGACGGGCGCGGCTTCAGCTCCGACAAGAAGGTGGAATTCGCGCCCAAGTACCTGCACCGCCCCTGGCATGGCGAGGCGGCGCGGGAAGACGACGCCCCGCTGTTCGCGCACCACACCAACAGCCTGGTGTTCAACGACCCGCCGCTGCATACCCGGGTGCGCAAGCTGATCATGGTGGCGCTGACCCGGCGCGCCATCCGCGAGATGGAGCCCGGTCTCGTGCGCCTGGTCGACCAGTTGCTCGGCACCATCGAGGACCAGGGCGGCGGCGATCTGATCGCGGACCTCGCCAGTGCGATCCCGGTCGAGGTGATCGGGAATTTGCTGGGTGTGCCGCATGCCGACCGCGCACCGCTGCGAGCCTGGTCACTGGCGATCCTCGGTGCACTTGAGCCGGCGCTCACGCCCGAGCAGGAGGCACTGGGCAACCGCAGCGTGTCCGAATTTCTGGACTATCTCAAGTGGCTGGTAGCCGATCGGCGCCGCCGCCCCGGCGACCCGGAACACGACGTGCTGACCCGCCTGATCCAGGGCGAGGCCGGCGCCCCGGACGATCCCGACGGTGGCCGCCTGTCCGAGGCCGAACTGCTGCACAACTGCATCTTCATCCTCAATGCCGGCCACGAGACCACCACCAACCTGATCGGCAACGCCCTGGCCTGCCTGCAGGACTGGCCCGACGCCAAGGCCGAGCTGCTGACCCGCATCGCGCATTACCGCGGCGACGCAGACCTGCTGGCACAACACATGGATGCGGCGGTCGACGAATTTCTGCGCTTCGAGTCCTCCAACCAGCTGGGCAACCGCCGCGCCTTGGCCCCCTGCCAGATCGGCGGCATCGACCTGCCGGCCGGTGCGCTGCTCACCTTGTGCATAGGCGCGGCCAACCGCGACGCGGCGCAGTTCGCACAGGCCGACCAGCTCGATCTGATGCGCCGCGACAACCGGCATCTGGCGTTCGGATTCGGCATTCACCAGTGTGCGGGGATCAGCCTGGCCCGGCTCGAAGGCCGGATCGCGATCGGGCGCTTTCTGGCGCGTTTTCCGGATTACCGTCTCACGCAGCCGCCGATGCGCGGTGCGCGGGCGCGGTTTCGGGGCTTCGTCAACGCGCCGTTCCGCGCACGCTGAACCCGACCCTGGCGGCAAACCAGGCCGGCCTCATCGCCGGTGCGTGTTGCCGAGCCAGGGCAAGCACGGCACGGCGTGCCGGATCAGACTTCGTAGTCCACCACGCGCCGTTCGAGCGCCGATTCCGCGACGAACGGAACAATCGCCTGGTGCAGCGGATGCGACTGGTAGATCGCAAGCGCCTCGCGGCTTTCAAACTCCGAAACCAACACGACATCACCACTGTTGCCGGTGCCAGAAAAATCCATCCCGACTTCGATCATCAACAGTCCGGGAATCTTTCCGCGCAGCGATTCGAGTTTGTCCTTGGTCAAGCGCGCATTGGTCGCGCGATCATTCCCGTGTGCGGTGTCCTTGAGTTTCAAGATGACGATGTGTTTGATCATGGTTTTCTGACTTTCCTGGTTAAGGGGCCGACAACGACCTCGGCATCGGCCATGCGTTGCAATTGCGCCGGTTCGTGGAAGGGATGGATCGCCTGCGTCTGCAAGTCCAGCAGTCGCGCGTTGACCTTGCGCAAAAACGCAAAACCGTCGCTTTGCTCCCGTTCGGACATGTCGTCCAGCAGCGCGTGGTGCACGCGCAGGCTCAGTCCGTCGCAGTCGCGCGCCAGCTCCATGCCTGCGGGGGTCAGCGTGAGGATCACCGAACGATTGTCCCGCCGCGATCGTCGCCGCCGGATCAGGCGCTTGGCGTGCAAGGCCTGCAGCTGGCTCGAGATGGTGGACTGCGGCAGGACCAGCAGGTCGACCAGTTCCCCGGCACGCAACTCCTCGTGCTGCTGCAGCAGCACGAGGATACGCGCAGAGTAGTGATTGAGGTCGTGGGCGCGGAAGTGCCGGTTGCCCACTGCGGCGATCCGTGCCGCCACGGTATGCACCAGGAACGTGATGCGGTCTTCCAGCTGTTGTGGCGTCGGGTCCAGGTCCGGCGGGGCGCTTGAATGGGATGGCATCGTGGTCGGAAATTCTAGACTGGCGGCGCCGCCGCCGCCGGACTCCTCAGGTCACCGGCTGGGCACCCGCCGGTGCACCCATGAACGTTTCCAGCGACTTGTGGAAGTGCTGCACGCCAGGTTCGTTGCGCCCGATGGTGAAGTGCTGGTTGCCACCGGCACGCAACGACTCCTGGATCGTGAAACCGATCGCGTAGTCTTCCTCGCTGACGGCCTTGAGCACCAGGCGCGAGAATGTTTCTGTGGTTTCCTTCTCTTCGGCAGTCACCGGCTCGCGTGCCGACAACACCGTCTGGCGCGTCATCGTGGTGTCGGGCGTCGGACCCGGGAACACCTGGCTCACCAGGCAATGGTCACCCAGAATCCCCGAGACGGCCAAGTTGGGAAAACACAGGTGGATACGCCGCAGGTGCGTTTCCGCGTCCCACTGCTCCTGCGGCACACCCTCGAGCTCACCCAGGCTCTTGCGCCCGAACACCAGCCGCTGGTGCGGACCATAGACATCGTGCAGGATCAGGTTGCCGATCGTGTATTTGCCCACCGTCGTGCTGTGCACGGTATTGTGGTGGTAGGACTCGAGGTAACCGTCCCAGGCAGCTTTCCAGCCGGGCCCCGGGATGTCGCGCTGGGTGTAGACATGCCATTGGTCGAGATGCAGTGACGCCAGCGGCGCCGCGAAGTCTCCCAGGAACTGGTCGATGTCAAACGTCTGTTCAGGCGTCAGGCAGACCCAGATCACGCCAACGCGTTCGGCGCAGGGCAGTTCGGTCAGCGAGTGGGTGCTGGCGCTGACCTCGCCGAAAGTCGACTCGCCGTACAGGCCCGTCAGCTGCCCCTTGAGGTCGTAGCGCCACGCATGGTAGGGACAGACGAAACGCTGCAGCTTTCCGCTGCCGGCCGCGCACAGTTGCGCGCCGCGATGGCGACAGGCGTTGATGAAGCTGCGCACGACGCCGTCTTCTCCACGCACCAGGATGATGGGTTTGGCCATCACCGTCATGGCCTTGTACGTTCCCGGAGCCGGCAACTCAATGCTCAGCGCCAACCCCAGCGGCAGATGGTGGAACACACGGTCGACTTCGCGCCGGAAACGCGCCGGATCGTTGTAGGCCTCGACCGGTATCTGCATGACGGACGGAGCCTGGTCGGTGGTCTTGTTGCGCAGGTGCATCAGGGCTCGTTGCGCCAAAACGTTGGAGTCGTTGCTGGTGATCATGGCCCGGTCCTCGTCAATCGGTGCGCCCGTGCGCGCGGTCAAATGCCTGCCATGCTGGCAAGGATTCAGGATAATCCCCCGGCAGGCTGCGCCCGCCCATGGTGATCCGAATCTTCCCGTTCAACGCCTGCGCGTAGTCCCGGGCCGGCACGTAATACAGGAATTTCAGCACCCGCTTCTGGAACAACCAGCGTCCGTCGACCCTGCGGTACTCGTCGTCGTAACGCATGCCCGACACGCTGACCTCGTTGTCCGGGCAGGTCTCCGCATGGCTGAGCACCAGGCCGCTCGCCTGATCGGGATTGGCACTGTCGAAACGCACGAAATGGTCATGCGTCCAGTGGTAACCCGGCCCGCGGATCTTGAACAGGCGCACGAACATCGCCAATATTTCGGAACGTCCGTTGGCAACCAGCAACTTGCTGGGCGAATCCATCACCGCATCCTCGGCAAACAGGCTGCCCAGGCGCTCCATATCGTGTTCGTCGCAGGCGATGGCATAGGCACTTGTGAGTTCGGCGATCTCGACACGTGTCTCCAGTTGCTCGACTCTGCGGGTCAGGTTCTCCAGATCGGTCATGGGGTACTTATATGGATGCCTCCCGGCTAGCAAGCACAATTTGCCAAGTTTTGTGAAGAAGTCGGCTGCACACTTATATCCGGCCTTGTTTGCGTGGTTTGACTGGTTTCCCTGTCTCGCCCGCTGGCCCCGA
>Ga0209702_10001505_pt1 | contig 44505 bp, 38 predicted proteins | sample FRY01_FD_187210 | JGI IMG/M metagenome (GOLD analysis project Ga0209702, IMG submission 187210) | Freshwater microbial communities from Lake Fryxell liftoff mats and glacier meltwater in Antarctica - FRY-01 (SPAdes) (version 2) | ecosystem: Environmental > Aquatic > Freshwater > Ice > Glacier... | reverse complement strand
CCCCCCCGTTCCCCCCCCCCCCAACCCAAGGCCTCCGTCCGCGCTCCCCCATTGCCGGACGGAGGTTTTATTGGTTCCTCCCTCAATACCCCATCACCGCCAACCCCGACACCCGATCAAAGTGCGAATGGTTGTTCGTCACCAACGGCAGACCGCTCGCCAGCGCCGCCGCCGCGATCCATAAATCGTTCGCCCCAATCAATTCCCGCCGGTCCCCCAACTGACGCGTGATCATCGCATACCGATCCGCCGTCCCACGACCCATCGGCAGGATGTCAAAGCGCCCCAACATCGCCGCACAGGCCGGATGATCCATGCCCCCAAACCCCTCCGCAAACTCCCCGGCCACCGTCCAGCACAGATGGGCATGGGCCTTCGCATACTCCCTCAAAAAACCATGCGCCTTCCCCTCTCCACGCTTCAACTCACGCTCGAGATCAATGAGGAAACAGGTGTCGAAGAGCAGCGCTTTCACGACCAGGAATCATCAGGTGCAGCATCTTCCTTCTGGGCCCGCTCCAATCGCCGCAACACCTCCTCATCCGCAACCTCAACTCCAGGCAGCGCCTCCAACAAGGCCCCACATGTCTTGCCCCGCTCGTCCCACGCCGCCCGCTTGATCACCTGCGAAAACGACTCCCGAGGCTCCCGCCTCGCCGCCGCCAACCGCGCATAGGCCTCCAAATCAATCGATATGGTCTTCGTTGCCATGCATGCACCATGCATGCTTTTGGAGGGCTCGTCAACCCAATCCGGCTCCCCATCCCCACGCTTGCCTCCCCGCCCGCTTTCTCCTACACCCGCCGCCGTTCCATGGGTCTCATCGTCCAAAAATACGGCGGCACGTCGGTCGGCTCCTTCGACCGCATCCGCAGCGTCGCCCAGCGCGTCAAAGCCCTCCACGACGCGGGAAACCAGATCGCCGTGGTCGTTTCCGCCATGGGCGGGGTCACCGACAAGCTCATCGCCATGGCCCGCGAGGTCTCCAGCGACCCCCCGGAACGCGAGATGGATGTCCTCCTCTCCACCGGCGAACAACAATCCATCGCCCTGGTCACCATGGCCCTCCTCGAACTCGGCGTGCCCACCGTCTCGCTCACCGGCCGCCAGGCCGGCTTGCGCACCTCCGGCTCCCACACCCGCGCCCGTATCGATACCATCGACGCCTCTCTCACCCGCAAATACCTCGACGCTGGCAAGGTCGTCATCGTCGCCGGATTCCAGGGCGTCAACGAGGAAGGCCTCATCCAAACCCTCGGCCGCGGTGGCTCCGACCTCTCCGCCATCGCCGTGGCCGCCTCCGTCGGCGCCGATGTCTGCCAGATCCTCACCGATGTCGATGGCGTCTACACCGCCGACCCCCGCGTCGTCCCCGATGCCCGGAAACTCCCCGAAATCTCCTACGACGAACTGCTTGAACTCGCCTCCGTCGGCACCAAGGTCATGCAGTCCCGCTCCGTCGAGTTCGCCAAAAAATTCGGCGTCAAATTCGAAGTCCGCTCCTCCCTCAACAACAACCCAGGCACCATCGTGACAGAAGAACATGATTCCATGGAGTCCGTCGTCATCCGCGGCGTCTCAATCGAACGCTCCCAAGCCCGCGTCACCATCATCGGCATCCCCGACGAACCAGGCATGTCCGCACGCATCCTCAGCGCCCTCGCCGAGGCGGAGATCAACATCGACATGATCATCTCCAACATCGCCCACGACGGCTTCGCCCGCCACTCCTTCACCATGCACACCAACGACCTCGGTCGTGCCCAGGCCGCCCTCAAACCCGTCCTCAACACCCTCGGCTCCGCCGCCACCATCGAGTCCGAGGCCGGCATCGGCAAACTCTCCGTGGTCGGCATCGGCATGCGCTCCCATTCCGGCGTGGCCGCCCAAATGTTCACCGCCCTCGGCGCCGCCGGCATCAACATCGGCATGATCTCCACCTCCGAAATCAAGATTTCCGTCACCGTCGACGAAACCCGCATCGAGGACGCCGCCCGCGTCGTTCACGCCGCCTTCGACCTCGACAAGCCCCCCGCCTAACAGACCACCCGACCCACCCGACCCACCCGACCCACCCGACCTCCTCCCCCTGATAACTCTCAACCAGGCCGCAGCCCCCCCATGCTCTCCCCCTCCCTTCGCTCCCAACTCCAGTCCACCCTCGACGAAATCGACTCCGCCGGCCTTTACAAGCACGAGCGCCTCATCGACTCCGCGCAGGACGCCGTGATCCGTCTCCACGATGGCCGCGAGGTCATCAACATGTGCGCCAACAACTACCTCGGCCTCGCCAACCATCCCGAGGTCGTCGCCGCAGCCCGCGCAGGCATCGACCGCTGGGGCTTCGGCATGGCCTCGGTCCGTTTCATCTGCGGCACCCAGTCCCTCCACCGCCACCTCGAGGAAACCATCAGCGCCTTCCTCGGCACCGAGGACACCATCCTCTACCCCTCCTGCTTCGATGCCAACGGCGGCTTGTTCGAAGTCCTCCTCAGCGCCGAGGACGCCGTCATTTCCGACTCTCTCAACCACGCCTCCATCATCGACGGCGTCCGCCTCTGCAAAGCCCAGCGCTTTCGCTACAAGAACAACGACCTCGCCGACCTCGAAGCACAACTCCAGGCCGCCGATGCCGCCGGAGCCCGCCACAAACTCATCACCTCCGACGGCGTCTTCTCCATGGATGGCGTCATCGCCGACCTCGCCGGCATCCACGCCCTCGCCGCGAAATACAACGCCCTCGTCCACTTCGACGACTGCCACGGCACCGGCTTCCTCGGGGCCACCGGCCGCGGCACCCACCAACACTGCGGACTGCTCGGCCAAATCGACCTCACCACCGGCACCCTCGGCAAAGCCCTCGGCGGTGGCACCGGCGGCTACACCTCCGGCAAACACGAGATCATCGACCTCCTCCGCCAACGTTCCCGTCCCTACCTCTTCTCCAACAGCATCGCCCCCCCCGTCGCCGCCGCCTCCCTCAAAGTCTTCGAACTCCTCTCCGCCTCCACCGAACTCGCCGACCGCGTCAAGGACAACACCACCTACTTCCGCAGGGCCATGGCCCAAACCGGCTTCACCATCTCCGGCGACGACCACCCCATCACCCCCGTCATGCTCGGCGACGCCAAAATCGCCCAACAATTCTCCGCCGCCCTCCTCAAAAAAGGGATCTACGCCATCGGCTTCTTCTTCCCCGTCGTCCCCCAAGACACCGCCCGCATCCGCACCCAAATCTCCGCCGCCCACACCCGCCAACACCTCGACCAAGCCGTCGAAGCCTTCACCACCGTCGGCCAGGACCTCGGCGTCCTCTGAACCTGGGAGCGCTGGTCTCCAGACCGGCCCTTCATCGCATCAGTCCCGTCCCGGCTCCTCATTCAATATTCAGCGTTCGACGTTCAGCGTTCGGCGTTCTCCCCCTCCTTGCCCCCACCCCCCAAACCTGCTCCCCTCTCCCCATGAGCACCCCACCGATCCCTCCTGCCCCAAAAAACCCAGGCCTCGCCATCACCAGCCTCGTCTGCGGCATCGTCGGCTTCCTCACCGGACCGCTCACCGGCATCCCTGCCATCATCACCGGACACCTCGCCCTCGGCAAAATCAACAAGTCCGCCGGCTCCCTCGGCGGATCCGGCAAAGCCATCACCGGCCTCATCCTCGGCTACATCACCACCGTCCTCATCTCGTTCCTCGCTGCCCTCGCCACTCCCGCCATCCACAAGGCCCTCGAACGCGCCAACATGGCCGAGAACATCTCCCACGTCCGCCAGATCAGCATCGCGCTTCAGGAATACGCCCTCCACCACGACGACGCCTTTCCCGCCACCCTCGCCGAACTCAAAAGCGAGGGCCTCATCCTCCCCCTCCCCGATCTCGCCTACAAAGCCAACGACAAGACCACCCACAACTGGATCTACCACCCCGGCTTCAACAGCAATTCCCCCCTCAATTTCATCATCATCGCCGCCCCCGAAACGATAGAGAACAAATCCGTCCCCTCCCGGATCATCGGACGCATCGACGGCTCCGCAAACGTCATTCCCGAGTCCGACTACCAATCCCAGATCCGCGCCCAATCCCCCTAAGGGCCATCTGATCGCCGAAAAACATCCATTTCAGTCGCTCCCCTCCTTCTCCCCAGCCATTTCAGTTCCCTTCCCCCCCGTTTCCCCCTATCCCTCCGCCCCTCCCCCTCCGTTCCTCCCCAATAACGGATAACCAATAACGAATAACCGGGCCGCAGGCCCCCCCACCATGCCCACCCAAGTCGGTCTCATCTCCCTCGGCTGCGCCAAAAATCTCATCGATTCCGAAATCATGATCGGCCACCTCCAGCAGGAAGGCATGATCATGACGCCCGAAGCCGATCTCGCCGACGTCCTCATCATCAACACCTGTTCCTTCATCGACGTCGCCAAGGACGAATCCATCTCCACCATCGTCGATGCCGTCAACGCCCGGGCCGCCGACCCGGCCCGCGAGAAACAAAAAATCCTCGTCGCCGGCTGCCTCTCCCAGCGCTTTTCAAAAGACCTCCCCGGACTCCTCCCCGAAGTGGACGCCTTCATCGGCCTCGACCAAGTCACCCAGATCGCCCCCATTGTCCGCCAAGTCCTCGGCCGCGCCATCGGCGAGGAATCCCTCGACACGGTCACCAAAAAGACGGTCTTCATCCCCGACTTCACCACCCCCCGCTTCCGCCTCACCCCGGCCCACATGGCCTACGTCAAAATCGCGGAAGGCTGCAACCACACCTGCTCCTTCTGCATCATCCCCAAAATCCGCGGCCAACACCGCTCCCGCACCCAGGAGTCCGTGGTGCGCGAAGCCCGCTCCCTCATCGAAGCGGGCGTCAAGGAACTCAACCTCATCTCCCAGGACACCACCTACTTCGGCATGGACCGCTGGCAGGGCCGTGGCCAACGACCCAAACCCACCTCCGGCGTCGACTCCACCCGCGGCGAATCCCTCGCCTCCCTCCTCCGCGAACTCAACGCCATCGAGGGCGAATTCTGGATTCGCCTCCTCTACACCCACCCCGCCCACTGGTCCGACGAACTCATCGAAACGATCGCCTCCTGCGAGAAGGTCGCCAACTACGTCGACATCCCCCTCCAGCACATCTCCGACCACATGCTGGACACCATGAACCGCAAGACCGACGGCACCTACGTCCGCAATCTCCTCGACCGCATGCGGGCCGGCATCCCCGACCTCGCCATCCGGACCACCTTCATCACCGGCTTCCCCGGCGAAACCGACGCCGACCACGACGAACTCACCGCCTTCATCAAGACCTTCAAATTCGAACGCTGCGGCATCTTCCAATACTCCCGCGAAGAAGGCACCCGCGCCAACAAACTCGGCGGCCACCTCCACCACATGACCATCAAAAAACGTCACCGTGAACTCACCTCCGCCATCGAAGGCACCGCCGACAAGGTCAACAAAAAACAACTCGGCAAAACCCTCCGCGTCCTCGTCGAAGAAGAAGGCATCGCCCGCTCCATGTGGGACGCCCCCGACATCGACGGCCGCCTCTTCGTCGACGCCGACCTCCCCGTCGGCGACTTCGCCACCGTCAAAGTCACCGACCACCGCGGCTACGACCTCATTGCGAAGCAATAAGGGAGCGTGGCCGTCCCGCCCGCTTCACAACTCCGACTCCCCAATAGGGAGAAGGGGTTTTCAACCCCTTTGCCCAACCCCGGCTCTCCGCCCAAACGCGCCAGCGTCCCTCCAACAGGCAGCGCAGCTTTGTAAGCCGCTTCACAACCCCGGCTCTTCAAAATCCCAATCTACCACTCCCCCAAGCCCTCTCCCCCATTGCTCCCACCGGCGGCGTGTGTTCAACTAAACCCGTGCCCCCTCTCTCCCCCGACCAAAAAATCCATCTCTACCGCCAGATGGTCCACACCCGGAGATTCCCAAACCAACCACCCCGGCCGCCTCTTCTTCAACGATTGACGCACTGCCTCCCATCCCCAATAACCAATAACCAATAACCAATAACTGATAACCAATAACTGATAACCAATAACTGATAACCGGCCCGCAGGCCCCCCATGACCAAATCCGACCTCCTCCCCCGCATCCTCGAAATCCTCGAGGACCAGCACCGCGTCATGCGCCACGCCCTCAAAGAGTCCCGCGAGAACGCCTCCGGCGACGAAACGAAATCCGAAGGCAAGTACGACACCCGCGCCACCGAAGCCGCCTACCTCGCCGGTGCCCAGCAAGAACAAGCCGACAAGCTCGCCGACGCCATCCACACCTTCCGCAACTGGCGGCCCCCGCACTTCGAACTCACCGACGAGATCTCCCTCGGTGCCCTCGTCGAGACCGACCTCGACGACGAAACCTCCTTCTACCTCCTCGCCCCCGCCGCCGGCGGCACCACCCTCGAATACCTCGGCTGCGAACTCACCCTCCTCACTCCCGAAGCCCCCCTCTTCCAACAACTCGTCGGCCGCAAACCCGGCGACATGCTCGACGACCCACCCCTCCTCCTCCTCCTCGGCGTCGAGTAGTGGCGGCGGTTTCCAACCGCCAGGCCAGTCCCCCACAACGTGGCGTGACCGTCCCGGTCGCAAGCCCTCCCCCCGTGGCGGCGGTTTCCAACCGCCAGGCCAGTCCCCCACAACGTGGCGTGACCGTCCCGGTCGCAAGCCCTCCCCGTGGCGGCGATTTCCAACCGCCAAGCCAAAACCCATTCCCCCTGTCCTCTCTCCCCACATCGGTTAGAGTTTAAGCGGAAACGCTCCCCTCACCTTGCCTCCTCCCGCTTCCACCTTCATTCTCCCCCCAATGCACTTCTCCGTCCTCGACCTCTTCACCATCGGGGTGGGCCCCTCGTCCTCCCACACCGTCGGCCCCATGCGGGCCGCGGCGCGCTTCGCAAATTCCCTTTCCGACCTCCCCGTCCAACGCCTCCGCTGCGACCTCTACGGCTCCCTCGCCGCCACCGGCAAAGGCCACCGCACCGACTCCGCCCTCCTCCTCGGCTTCCTCGGCCACCAACCGGAGACCGTCCCCATCGCCGAAATGGACTCGCTGTTGGAAACCATCCACACCACCTCCTCCCTCACCCTCCCCGACGGCCGCACCATTCCCTTCGACGCAAAACAAGACCTCACCTTCAAGCGCCTCAAACCTCTCCCCCGCCACCCCAACGGCATGCACTTCCTCGCCCTCGGCGAGAACGACACCGTCCTTCGCGAAGACATCGTCTATTCCCTCGGCGGCGGCTTCATCGCCTCCGAACACGAACTGGACGATCCCCCCTCGCTTCCGTCGCTCAAATCCCCTTCCCCTACAACACCGGCGCCGAACTCCTCGCCCACTGCGAAGCCACCGGCCACACCATCGCCGAACTCACCCTCGCTAACGAAGCCTGCTTCCGCCCCGAGCCCGAAACCCGCCAACGCCTCGACGCCATCTGGATCACCATGCAGGAATGCGTCCGCAACGGCTGCGCCGCCCAAGGCACCCTCCCCGGCGGCCTCCACGTCCGCCGCCGCGCCCACAAACTCCACCAGGATCTCTGCAACCTCAACGAAGCCGCCCTCGCCGATCCCCTCGCCGTCCTCGACTGGATCAACCTCTACGCCCTCGCCGTCAACGAGGAGAATGCCGCCGGCGGCCGCGTCGTCACCGCCCCCACTAACGGCGCGGCCGGCATCATTCCCGCCGTCCTCCACTTCGCCACCCGCTTCCGACATTCCCCCCACCCCGATCCCGTCCACCGCTTCCTCCTCACCGCCGGAGCCATCGCCACCCTCTACAAAAAAACGCCTCCCTCTCCGGTGCCGACGTCGGCTGCCAGGGAGAAGTCGGCGTGGCCTGCTCCATGGCCGCCGCCGCCCTCGTCGAATTCCTCGGCGGATCCCCCCAACAGGCCGAGAACGCCGCCGAAATCGGCATGGAACACAACCTCGGCCTGACCTGCGATCCGGTCGGCGGCCTCGTCCAGATCCCCTGCATCGAACGCAATGCCATGGGTGCCGTCAAAGCCATCAACGCCGCCCACCTCGCCATGACCGGCGACGGCTCCCACTTCGTCTCCCTCGACAAGGTCATCAAAACCATGCGCGACACCGGCCGCGACATGAAATCCAAATACAAGGAAACCTCCCGCGGCGGCCTCGCCGTCAACGTCGTCGAATGCTAAGTGGCGCCGGTTTCCAACCAAACATGTTCGGCATGGTGAATGCTGAAGTGGTCATGACCCTCAATGAACCCGGGGCCATTTCTTGCCGAGGCTACCTCCTAAAAATTTCCAACCGCCAATTTCCAAATAAATTTCAAATCCAAGACCAAATCTCAACTACTGAAGCTCGTTTCCACATCCGGAATCGCGAGTGACAAGCACGAGAGCCCGAGTTGAGACCTCTCCTTCGATTCGTTTTCCGACCTCCGACTTCCGACTTCCGCATTCCGCGTTTCGCATTCATCCTCCCCCCATGCTGAAACTCCTCGGCCGCCTCACCGCCCTGCTCGTTCTCGGCGCGGCGATCGCGGCCGGCTGGATCTTCTACCCCGAAATCGAACAATTTTTCCGCCAACGCTTCGCGCCAAAAACGGAAGAAGCCCCCGCCCCCGATCTCAACCAATACCTCCTCCTCATCTCCGAACTCCACGCCCACCGCCAGCGCCTCCTCCTAGAGTACCAGCAGGCCGCCACCGACGAGGAACGTGAGTCCGTCCTCCTCAGCACCCGCGCCCTCCTCGAAGGCGCCCTCCCCGCCCTCATGGAATGCTGGCTCGGCACCCCCTGGGACTTCAACGGCACCGCCCACCAACCCGGCCCCGACAAGGTCGCCTGCGGCTACTTCGTCTCCTCCGTCCTCCAGGATGCCGCCTTCAACATCGAATGGGCCCCCCTCGCCCAGCAACCCTCCCAGAACATCCTCGGCACCTTCCTTCCCGAGGAGGAAATGCACATCCGCGTCGATACCGACTACGAACGCTTCGTCGATGAAGTCCTCTCCTTCGGCCCCGGCATCCACATCGTCGGCCTCGACAGCCATGTCGCCTTCCTCGTCGCCCAACCGAACGGCACCATCCGCTTCATCCATTCCTCCGGCTCCAGCCCCTGGTGCGTGGTCGATGAAAACCGCACCACTGCCCACACCCTCCAACGCTCCCGCTACCGCGTCTTCGGCAACCTCACCGCCAACCAAGACGTCCTCGCCGCCTGGCTCACCCAACAACCCTTCCCCACCAAGAAAAACTGATCACCCCCTACGCCTTCTTCAGCATCTTGCTAGCCCGCTTCTCCACCACCGCCGCAGTTTTTTCATCCTGCACCGCCTTGAGAAACTGCAGGTAGTTTGAGACCACTGTCGCATAGTCCGTCTTCGAGGTGGAAACATACTTCTCATACACCGTGATGGCTTTCTCAAAGTGCTCCCGGGCCTGATTGAAGTGATTGGAATCCGCCAGACTCGCCGCCAGGTTGGCATGCGATTGGCCGGTATCGAGATGATCCAGACCCAGCGACACCTGTCGCGCCGAGAGCGCCATGTTGTGCATCTCCTGCGCCTGCTCGTGATAGCCCGCCTTCTGATAAAGCGCACCCAGATTGTTGCAGATCGAGGCGGTCTCCTCGCTGTCCCGTCCCAACTCCTCGTGGCAAATCTTCAGCGCATTCAAAAACAAGGTCTCGGCCCGGTCAAAGTTGTCCTCCTCCTCGTAGAGGAAAGCCAGGTTGTTGCTCAAATCCGCAATATCCAGATTGGCCGGCGGATCGAGCCGCGAGAAAAAATCGATGGACTCCTCATAGCAGCGCATCGCTTCCTCGGAGTTTTCCTCATGATCCCACAACACCGCCAGACTCGCGCTCAGCCGTCCCCGCTCCTCCAACCACTCGCCGTCCGTGGAGAGCATGCTCAGCGCCTCCAGGTAGTCACCCTTCGCATTCTCGATCTCGCCCATCTGGCGGGACAAATCCCCTTTCACCTCCAGGGAAAGCGCCAGTTCCGTGGCATACTCGGGTGAGTTGGCATGCATCTCCCGGGCCTTCGCCACCGCCGTGGTGGCCGTGTGGCGCGCCTCCGTCCACTTCTCCGCTTCACAGAGCGACCTCACTCGGTCCTCCAGCATGCGCAATAAATTAGCCGCTCCAGATTCCATGTAGTTACAGGGTGTGTGCCTTCAATTCTCAGTTCCCCCACCACATTTTGCAACTGAATTGCCAATTAGTTTGGCCCCTCTCCCCCGCCGTCATCACTCCGGAAAGCACTCACCCTGAGCCTCCTGCGGCGAACCGCGCTACGACGCACTTAAAAGGTCCAAACAATTCTGCCGCGCCTTCGGCATCCGTCCAAAGGCCCGCTCCAACGCCGCCCCCGCACTCTGCCCCTCCTGCGCCACACCCAAAGCCCGCGCCAACTCCCGCTCATAGTGCAACATCCCCTTCCGACTCGCCTCCTCCGTCTCAAGATGACTCAGCCCCCGCCTCAGCAAATCAAACAACTCCGGCACCGCATGCTCCCGCTCCACAAACTGCTCCAACAACTGCCCGAAATAGGCCGCCAATACCATGTTCGCATACCGCTTCCGCAACCCCTCCCGATACTCATGCACCTCCACCTCACGCAGCGTGTGCAGATCACTCCTCCGACTCGGCACCCACTCCAAATGCGCCTGCACAAACAAATCCAGCTTCCCCGCAAAGGAGCTCTTCGGCCGTCGCGCCCCCTTCGCCACGGTCTTCAACAGGCCCGCACCCTCCGTACACCACAGCACAATCAGACTGCTGTCCGTCAGTTTCGTCATCCGGATGATGATGCCTTCCCCCTGATCCATCGCCGCGGGAAGCAAACTCCATCCACCCCATTCCGCAATCCCGAAGAATGGCACCCCTCCGGAAAGCCTCCGCCCCCCCCTCCAGGGAGATCCCCAGGCTTATTTTAGAATGGCAGATAGCACATATATACGTTATATGTCCCCTCCTCCGCCCATGAGCGCTTCTGGATATCGACCCCGTAGCTCCACCAACTGGCTCGCCGTCCTCGCTGGGACGGCCTTCTGTGCTGGGGCGGCCGTCGTCATGTCCAGGCACCTCGACGACACCGCCGGCAAGACCATCGCCGAGCCCCAACCCGAACTCGCCACCGCTAACCCCTCCAGCACCACCGACCCCATCCAAACCCCACCCACCCCCCTTCCTTCAGAGCAAGAGGGCTGGACCGAACGACAATTGGGCTCCATCTCCCTCCAACTCCCCGGCGAGCCCACCCCGGACGAGAAGCCCGGCTGGTACGACTGCTACGCCAGCGTCACCCGCCTCCACGCCTACAGCATCCCCGTCGAACACCGCCAAAGTCACATCCGCGTCTCCGTCATCCGATACGCCAAAGGCAATATCTCCCTCGACGGTGCCGCCCTCGCCGCCAAACGCGGCATCGAGGCCGAGTTCTCCGGCGTCACCACCGTCCTCCCCTTCAATTTCCGCGATCTCCCCTCCCGGCAAGTGGTCTCCCGCCCCGTCGATCTCGCAGACCTCACCCGCCAACACACCTACCTTCTCATCAACAAAAACGAAATGCTCGTCCTCTCCGTCACCGGCTACGACCAACAGCCCAACCGCCTCGCCCACCAGATCCTCCGCACCGTTCACTTGCAATAGCCGCTCTCCCTCCTCCTTCCTGACTTCTGACTTCTGACTTCTGAATACCGAACACCGAACACCGAACACCGACTACGACACCCTCCCCACCGTCCCACCCTCCACGAACTCGGCCTTGGAAAAACTCTGCTGGCGGTCATCCTCGCCGTGGGCTACATTGTTGGCCCAGCGCACGATGCGGCGCACCATCGGGCGGTAGTCCCAGCGAATGTGCGCGATGGACGGCTTGCATAACTGGAAGGTCGCGTCCGAATCGGAGCAGATCAGCGAGACGTCTTCCGGCACCCGCAGACCCCGCCGGGCCAGATACTGCTGGGTCGCCGCAAAGAACCGCGCTTCGTCGATGAATATGGCCGTCGGTGGGGTCCTCCCAAACAGCGAGTCGAGGAGCGTCTGGAACCCGTCAATGCTCTCCTCCCAGTCCGGCAGGTTGAAAGTCCCGGTGGGAATCCCCTCAGCCATGAGTTCGGCCAGGAAGGCTCGCTCGCTCGACCCGGGCTCCGGCAGCCGCCGCAGCCGATGGGTCAGCATGACGATGCGGCGGTGGCCGAGCGCGATCAGGCACCGCGTGGCCTCGGCAAAGGCCGATGGCTTGTCCGGACCCGAGCTTGCAATCGGGAGCCCCCGCCGCCGCCCGGCGAGCGCAAAGACCGGAGCCCGCTGACCTGAAAACCACTCCAGGACATCGAGCGAGGCCGCCACCACCACCCAGGCATCGGCATCGGTCTGCTTCACGTATCGGGCGATGCGCTTCACATCCATCCGAAGATCCACCAAGGATTTGGACGCAAAGAAGGACGTGTGGCCCGCCTCTGCCAGCAGGTGTTTCAGCTCGATCATCCAACTCTCCTTCAACGCCAGCGGCATGTGATCCAGGATCGCCACCCGCAGGGCCGGCGTGGCCAGGCCGCCGGGCAGCTCGATCTTCCGGCGTTTGCCCGGCCCCTGCCCCACCAACAAGCCCTCCTTCTCGAGCAGCCGCAGCGCGAACTCGACGGTGGTGGTGTTCATCCCCAGGGCCGCCGCCAGCTCGCCCCGTCCGGGGATCGTCTCGCTCCAGTGCCCCCGCAGGATCTCCTCCCGCAGATGCGCCGCGACCTGCTCCGCTATGGATAAGATCGTTAACTCACGCATACAGCCAACCTGTAAAACCATTTTACAGGTGTCGATGAGAAAAACGATTGCCGTCTGGTGACGGGCGGGGAGATGCTAGGGCTCATTGATATCATTTTGCCCCCCCGGCCGGTCAGCCGGGAGACTACAGCAAAGGGACCCCAACCACAGAGAATGGACCCCAACCATTCACACCAGCCAACAACCAACAACGAACAACCACTGATGAATACAAGAAGCCGCCACCTATTCTCCCGCGCAAAACAGCCTATCCTCTCATGGATCACGGCCGCAGCCTTTGCGACGACAGGCGGCAACGCCCTGGCGATCGACTGGGCCGGCGTGGACGCCACCGACGACACGGACTGGCAACTCGGAGACAACTGGGTTGGCAATGCCGTTCCCGGTGCCGGCATCGACGTGAGGTTCCTGATCCAAGACGACACCATCGACGTGAACGGCATTCCCGTCTCGGTCGGGCAATTCTACATCAACAAGAACGGCCAAACCTTCCTGGACGCTGGTGACAGCATCACCGCCACTTCCCTTCGCTTCCACGAGGCAAATGCCGTGGACATCCACGCTGATCTGGTCATCTCCGGTCAACTCTACACCACTCGCAAGTCTGACCACGAGACCTACCATGGCTCGGTCAGCTTCGGAGGAATCGATATGGGCCAGGGACTGTCGACCTTCAATGGCCCGGTGACCGTCACCGGCCCCAACGGCCTGGAGGCGTTCTACAGCAGCATCAACCAGGGCTCCACCGGACCGACCTACGTGTTCAACGACACGCTCACCTCCGCGAATGGCGGATCGATCACATCGAACAACGGGACCAGAGTGAGCACCGTGACGGCCGGAGCCAGCGACACCCTCTCCGGACTCGGGGACACCCTCAACGTCGATGCCGGCGGCATCCTGGACCTGGCAGTCGCTCAGACCGGGGCAACCCCCTACGGCACCGGCAGTATTTCGGTCAACGCCTACGGCCTGCTGGTGGGCGACACGGGCACCAGCACCTGGGGCCCCGGCAACCACCTTGACGTCAAGAACGACGGCATCCTGGCCACCACCGCCGGGAGCACCCCGACAACGGGGGACATCGGAGTCGCGGTGGCCTGGCAGGGCGTGACCAGTGCCGGCACCTGGACGGCCGGCAACGACGGCAGCAGCATCTTCAAAGGCCTGGCGGTGGGCGGCTTCAATGACAGCCTCTCCTCCACAACCCTCGAGGCACCGGCCAGTGCCGGCAATGTCGAAATCCTCGTCCTGCCGGGCTTGGGCACGAGTGGACAATCAGTGGACATCGTCTCGCTCGACGGAACCGGCATTGCCAATCTCCACTGCCTCGGCAACTTCCGCTCCAATGGCGGCACCTTCAATCCGAACGATCTGGCCGACGCCGTGACGACCTTCAATTTCATCGGCGAAGATCTGGCCACGACCCAGATCCTCGATCTCTACAACAACTTCACGCTCGATTCCGACCAGACCCTCAATGTTTCGGGCAACGGTTGGGCCGAGCTTGATCCCGACAATATGGAGGGGTCCCTGACCTTCTCCGGAAACACCCAGCTTGAGGCAGGCACCACGGCCTTCCCCCCCATCGCCACGAATCCGAACACCATGTTGACCTTCAACGACCTCTCCTCGCTCGCCATCGAGAGCAACGAGATCGCCCTCCTGGAGGACCTCACCCCCGCCCAAATCGCCACAAGTGGCACGCCGATCCTCACCCTGCGCACCTCCGGCAGCAACAATGCGGGCACCATCACCCCGCAATTCAATATCAACGCCACCGATACTCCGAATCTCATCGGATTCATGAAGCAGTGCGACATCAACGTCCAAGGCGGCAACAACAACTATGCCGACCTCCAGGGTGAGGGAATTATCGTCGGTGACGGAAAATACCTCGTGGGCTACAGCGATTCCAACAAAGGAATCTACCTGCGGGCCGACGCATTCGACGCCGGCCTCAACCCCCACGGCCCCGCCACCATCAGCGGCGTGAGCGGAGCCGCCACAATGGGCATCGCTTGCAACTCCGATGACTTCGACGACTACCTGGGTATCATCATCCCGGTGGACGCCAATGGCGCGAAGCTCATGCTCAACAACGACCAGGTAATGACGACCGCCAAGTCGGAAAATAGACGATCCACCGAAGCCCCGAACAACAAGATCCTTCTCCAGGGACCCATCACGAACACCCCGGAAATCGACGTCCGCAACGGCGCAATCGATTTCGATCCCGGCGTGAGTGTCCCCCCCGGGGTGACCCTCACGGTGCAGAGCGGTGCGACGGCGAATCTCAACACGGCCGTGACCGTCGGCACGATCAGCGGCAACGGCGAGGTCATCAATGCCAACAACCTGACCTTCAACACCGTGGCCCCGGGCAGCAGCGTGGGCGCCCTCAACCTGGGCACGTTCACGATGCCAAACGGCGCGACCTATGACTGTGAGATCAGCGGCAATGGCGGGGGCTTCCCGTCCGCCGGCACCGACAACGACGCGATTGGCGGCGCCACCGTGACCTTCGACACCGCCTGGACCCTGAATCTCGTCAACACCGGCCTCGGAGTGGGCGACCTCGACGGCAGCGAGGTCTTCACGATCATCGACGCGAGCTCAACTCCCGGTCTTATTGCGCCAACCATCACCTCCACGGGCTTTGATATCAGCGGGGTGTCGGTGACGCAGAATGGCGGCAACATCGAGATGACCGGCCTGCTGGTTGATGCCGGCGGCGCCGACCCCTATGACGCTTGGGCGGGTGGAATGTGGTCGGGGACCCTCGGCGACGACGACCCGGAATTCGACTTCGACGGCGGCGGACTCGAGACGGGCATCGAGTGGGTGGTCGGCGGCGACCCGACACTCGGCTCCGACGACGCCGGCAATACGCCGACCGTCGACAACAGCGACCCCGACGACTTCATCTTCACCTTCAAACGGCGCGACGCAGCAGAGGCCGATGGCAACACCGCCATCGTGGTGGAATACGGATCCGACCTGGGCGTAAGCGGCTGGACCGATGCCGAGCATGGCACGGCCGGCGTGAGCATCGACGACACCACCGACCTCGGCGGCGGCTTCCATGAGGTCAGCGTGTCGATCCCCCGCACCTTGGCCATCGGTGACAAGTTGTTCGCGCGCTTGAAGGTCACCGTGACGATTATTCCCTGAATCGGCTTCGGATTCAGGATCAGCGCGGCGGTGGGCGACCACCGCCGCGCTCCTTTCGAGGTCGAGACCCCGCACCCAGTGACACGCTCCGTGGACCTGCACGGATTCCCGTTCACCCTCCCCCTCCCGCCCGGCGGCAACGGCATGACCACTACTTCGGCTGCGTCATCCGGCACCGCCGCATTGGGCACGGCCTGGGCGAGGCGAGGCTGGAACTATTGAAACAAGCCGCCGCCCGGAAGGAACGCTCGGAAGAGGCAACCCTGCTCCCGGATATCCGCAATCCCCCCACTCCCGGCTCGCCAAAACCGACCCTTCCTCAGAATTTCCTACCCTCCGGGAACATTCCGCGTTACCTCCTCCCCCCGCATGGCTGAACTCTCCACCGCCGACCTCCTGGCGCTTGACACCGAGTCCCTCAAGGGACGCCTGTCCGAGCTCAGGAGGTATCTTTGACGTCCCCACCCTGGAACAAGACATCGCCGCCATCGAGGAACGATCGGCCGCCCCCGACTTCTGGAACGACCAGGAAAACGCCCAGGCCGCCATGGCCGAAAAGAGCACCCTTTCCCGCAGGCTCGATCCCCTCCTCCAACTCGAGGCCCAGTTCGAAAACCTCCGCGCCGGCATCGATCTCGCCAAGGAATTCGACGACCTCGACTCCGCCCGCGAAGCCGCCGCTTCCTTCAAATCCATCGAAAAGGATCTCGAGGCCTACGAACTCATCACCCTCCTCGACAAACCCTCCGACATCAACAACGCCTACCTCACCATCCAGGCCGGCGCCGGCGGCACCGAGGCCTGCGACTGGGCCGACCTCGTCCAACGCATGTACCGCCGCTGGGCCGAAAAGGCCGGCTTCACCGTCACCTCCCTCGACTACCAGGAAGGCGAAGGCGCCGGCTGCAAATCCGCTTCCTTCAAAATCGACGGCGACTACGCCTACGGATACCTGAAAAGCGAACGCGGCGTCCACCGCCTCGTCCGCATCTCCCCCTTCGACGCCGCCGGCAAACGACACACCTCCTTCTGTGCGGTCGATGTCACCCCCGAGATCTCCACCGACATCAACATCGAGATCCCCGACTCCGATGTCGAAATCTCCACCATGCGCTCCGGAGGCAAGGGCGGCCAGAACGTCAACAAGGTCGAGACCGCCGTCCACCTTCGCCACCTCCCCACCGGCATCATGATCCGCTGCTCCCAGGAACGCTCCCAACTCCGCAACCGCGAACTCGCCTGGGCACTCCTCCGCGCCAAACTCTACCAGATCGAAGAGGATAAACAACGCGCCGAAGCCGACCGCGTCTACTCCGGCAAAGGCGAAATCGGCTGGGGCAGCCAGATCCGCTCCTACGTCTTCCAACCCTACCAAATGGTCAAGGACCTCCGCACCGGCGTCGAAACAGGCAACATCCAGTCCGTCATGGACGGCGACCTCGACCCCTTCATCGAAGCCATGCTCCGCGGCCAAACCCGGGATTGATGCTCCCCCCGGCCTGTCAGGCCGAGACACCACAGCGAAGGGCCAGGAAGCACACTTGCTTCATCCCTTCTGATCCCCGATAACCAATAACAAATAACCAATAACCAACAACCGTCACGAAGTGACCATCACCATCCTCACCCTCTTCCCCGAAATCGCTCTCGCCCCCCTTGGCGAGAGCATCATCAAGCGCGCCCAGGAAGCCGGCCTCGTCGAAATCAAGGCCCACAACCTCCGCGATTGGGCCACCGGCAAACACCGCAAGACCGATGACTACCTCTGCGGCGGCGGCCAGGGCATGCTCCTCAAGCCCGAACCCCTCTTTGCCGCCATCGAGGAACTCCGCACCCCCGAGACCCGCGTCATCCTCCTCACCCCCCAGGGCAAGCCCTTCAAACAAGCCCACGCCCGCCAACTCTCCACCACCTCCCACCTCCTCCTCGTCTGCGGCCACTACGAAGGCATCGACCAACGCGTCATCGACGAACTCATCGACGAAGAACTCTCCATCGGCGACTACATCCTCACCAACGGCGCCCTCGCCGCCGCCGTGGTCGCCGACGCCGTCATCCGCCTCCTCCCCGGTGCCCTCGGTGACGAACGCTCCCCCGAGGACGAATCCTTCACCGACCCCCACCTCCTCGAGGCCCCCGCCTACACCAAACCCATCGACTTCCGCGGCCTCAAGGTCCCCGACGTCCTCCTCTCCGGCCACCACGCCGAGATCGATGCGTGGAAACGCGAACAGGCCCTCAAACGCACCAAGGAGAACAGGCCGGATCTGCTCCCGTAACTTGGCGGCGGTTTGTAACCGCCAAGCCAATGTAGCATCATCCGTCCCGGTCATGATCAAATCCCTCCGGCAAAGCCGCACTTCTTCAGTGCCTTGACCTGCCCACCCTCCGAAACGTTCCGCAAAGGAACGAACCCGGTCACGTCCCCCCCCCTCTTTCCAACAACCGATCACAAATATCCGCTGCGCAGCAGCTACTCCTTCTTCGGCTTCTTCTCCTCCTTCTTCTCCTCAGGCTCCGGCTTCTTCGCCTCTTCCTCCGCCATCTTGTCCAGCCTCTCCTGCTGCTCCCGCGCCACCCGCTCCACCCGCTGCCTCGGCGTCTCCGTCCGCCCCTCCCGCTCCGCCGCAGTCCCCGAGGCGCTCCCCGCCAACTCCTCCGCCGTCGGCCCCTGCGAGCTCGACCCCGCCGGCCCCGGCTCCCCGCCACCCCGCTTCGCCACGATCATCCCCAGCACCACCACCAGCACCAACGCCAGGACGATCAACACCCACATCATCACCGGCGGCTTCTTCGCCGGCCCCATCATCGCCCGCCCTGGCAGCGGTCGGGCCTGTGCCACCGGCTCCGCAATCCGCACCCCCGGCGTCATCGCCATCGGCCCCGTCACCGGTCCGCTCACCGGCCCCGTCGCCGGTCCCCCCGTCAACAACTGCCCCTTCACCGGCGGCCGCGGCGTGGTCACCACCTCCCGCAAGGCCTGCAAAAACTCCCCACAACTCCCATACCGATCCTCCGGCAAGGTCTGCATCGAACGCATCACCACCTCGTCATAGCGCGGATCCAACTCCGGCCGAATCTCGCTCGGCGCCCGAAAGGGATCCATCGGACGCTCCCCCGTCAACGCCTCGTACAACAACACCCCCAACGCAAAAATATCCACCCGGTGATCCGGCTCCCGCTCCATGTCCCAGATCTCCGGACCCGCATACTCCGTCGTCGCAAACCGCGCCCCCTCCTCCGATTGCAAACTCGGCTCCTCCCAATGCGAGGCATGCGCCAAACCAAAGTCCATCACCTTGATGTTCCCCTCCCGATCCTGCATCATGTTCGCCGGCTTCACATCGCGATGCACCACCCCCTGCTTGTGCGCATAGCCCAGTCCCTCGCAGGCCTGCGCCACCATCGCCGCCGCCTCCGCCGGATCCATGGCCCCCTCCTTCTCCAACAAATCCTCCACCGTCTGCCCCGGCACCCACTCCTGCGCCATCCAAATGATCCCCCCGCTCTCCCCGAAATCATACAACTGCACAATGTTCGGATGATTCAACTTCGCCATCGCCTTCGCCTCCAATGCAAACCGCTTCCTGAACATCTCGTTTTCCGCATATTCCGTGGACAGAATCTTGAACGCCACCGGCCGGTCCACACTCAACTGCGTGGCCCGATACACCGCCCCCATCCCCCCCACCGCCACCAGCTTCTCGATCCGGTACTGCGTGAAGCGCATCTGCAACTCCGCCGCCGACGGCGCTTCGAATTCCGTTTCCTCGCTCATCACTGCCCGGGACAATGGCCCATCCCCACCCTTATTTCCATCAGTGTTTCACTAACACACCCCCCCACCGCCCGACGACACCTTTTCGGCCGCTACTCCCCTCCGCCCTCGACAATACGCTCGCCTCTCCTCCGCCTCCCCTGCTAACTGATCCCATGCACAGCATGACCGGATTCGGCCGCGGTTCCCACGCCACCAGCGAAATCGTCGTCCACGTCGAGGCCTCCTCCGTAAACCGCAAACAGGGCGAGATCGCCCTCCACATGCCCCGCTCCCTCGGCGAACTCGAGGCGACCCTGCGCAAACGCGTCCTCCAACGCGTCTCCCGCGGCCGCGTCACCATCCAGATCAAACTCGACCACCCTCTCGGCGTCGCCGCCGGCGTCCAGCTCGACGCCGCCCGCGCCAAGGCCCTCAATGCCGCCTACACCGACCTCTCCGAAGCCATCGGCCGCCCCATCATCCCCGGCCCCGAGATCTTCCTCCGCGCCCCGGACGTTTTTTCCTTCGAAGAGGACAGCACCCCCGACTCCGTCCTCCCCGCCCTCGAACCCGCCCTCGACGAAGCCATCGACGCCCTCCTCGCCATGCGCCGATCGGAGGGCAATGACTTGAAATCAGACCTCCAGCAGCGCCTCGCCCTCCTCGAACAGGAAACCAACGCCATCGAATCCAAGGCCCCCGCCGTCGTCAGCAGCTACCGCGACACCCTCTTCCGCCGCCTCGGCGAGGCCGGCCTCGACCTCGATCTCAACGACGACCGCGTCCTCAAGGAAATCGCCCTCTTCGCCGACCGCTGCGACATCACCGAGGAAACCACCCGCCTCCGCTCCCACTTCCGCAAGTTCCACGAATACCTCGCCACCGGCGAGCCCGTCGGCCGCTCCCTCGACTTCCTCTGCCAGGAACTCAACCGCGAATTCAACACGATCGGCTCCAAGGCCAACGACGCCACCCTCGCCCAACACGTCGTCAACGCGAAAACGGAACTCGAAAAGATGCGCGAACAGGTTCAGAATGTGGAGTGAACCCCCTCCCGCCCATGATCCGCTCCCTCGGCCTCCTCTCCCGCCCCGCCCTCCTCTCCCTCCTCCTCCTCGGCTGCGCCTCCCCCGACCGCGCCCTCTACGCCCCCGTCCCCCCTACCCCGGGCCCCCGCCTCGCCCCTCCCCGCATCACCCAGGCCCTCATCCCCCGTGGCCGCTACGGACGCCATCGCATCCGCAGCATGCAACCACGCTATATCACCATCCACTCCACCCAGAACTACAGCACCGGCGCCGGGGCCTCCGCCCACGCCAACCTCCAGCTCCGCGGCGCCCTCCGCAGCTCCCACAACTCCCTCGGCTACCTCAGCTGGCACTACACGGTCGACGATCACTCCATCTACCAGTCCCTCCCCGACAACGAACAGGGCCAACACGCCGACTACGAGGGCCCCGGCAACCGCTACTCCCTCGGCATCGAAATGTGCCAGAACCGCGACAACAACCGCACCCGCACCGTCGACCAAACCGCCCGCCTCACCGCCTACCTCATGGCCCGACACAACATCCCCCTCCGCAACGTCGTCCCCCACCAACATTGGAAACGCATCCGCTACGACGACCGCCAAAACATGGGCCCCAAAGACTGCCCCAACTTCCTCCTCGACCACGGCAAACCCGGCACCCAATGGCGCGACTTCCTCAGCAAAGTCCGCACCTACCGCGCCCAATACTAGGCTGGGGGCCGGTCCTCCCCGCCCCCACCGGGCTCGCCCCAGTGGAGCGCATGATCAATCAGCTAAAGCCCCCAAGAAAAAGCACTGCCCATCCGCGTCCATCCGCAATCCCAACCTCCCCTCCTCCCACTCCGCATTCAAAAATGCCCCCACCCTCCCTCCAGCTCCATCCCAACCCCCTCCACCATCTCTCCGACCCTCGTCATCTCCACCTCCGGAAACTCCACCGCCCATTCCGCCAGCCAATCGCCGCCCCTCGACTCATCCACCACCACTAACAACTCATAATCCTCCCCATCCCCCAGCGCCTCCTCCACCCCCACTCCCTCGCTGCACGGCACCTTCTCCCGATCCACCGCAAACCCGCAGCCACTCGCCTTCGCCAGCCGCGGCAGATCCTTCGCCAATCCATCCGACAAATCCATCATCGCCCGCACCGGCGCATGCCGCACCAACCACCGCGCCTCTTTCAGCCGCGGCACGAATTCCAAATGCCTCCCCCCCAACGATCCACCCAGGCGCCCCGTCACGTAGATCCCGTCCCCCGCTCCCCCGCCCCCCCGCCCCACCCACCCCTCCCGCTCCACTCGTCCCGACCCCGCCACCGAAATCATCACCGGTGCCCCCGCCGGCAGCGAACTCGTCTCGCCACCCACCACCACCGCCCCGAACCGCACCGCACACGCATCCATCCCCCGATACAACTCCTCCAGCCACTCCACCTCCATCTCCCCCCGCAGCGCCACGGTCACCAAAAAATGCTCCGGCAACGCCCCCATCGCCGCAAAATCACTCACCACCCGCCCCACCGCCTTCCACCCCACCTGCCATCCCGCCGCCTCCGGCAAATAGTGCACCCCCTCCACCAGACAATCCGTCTTCAACACCGTCACAAACCCCTCCGGAGCCCCCTCCACCACCGCACAATCATCCCCCGGCCCCTGCAACACCCCCGCCCCCTCCGTCAGCAGCGCCGTCAATCGCGCCACCAAGGCATCCTCACCCATCTCTCGCGGCGTCGTCATAGCCTCAACACGATCCACGCCGCTTCCTTCGCCTTCTCCATCTTCTCCAACTTCTCAAACCACTCCGGATGCCACTCCATCATCTTCAGCAGGAACACCTGATACGAGTTGAACAGCGCATGCACCGCGATCGGCGCCCACAGCGATCCCGTCCACTCATACACCGCCGCCAACAGCATCCCCAAAATACACAACGGCAACAGCGCCGCCAGATTCCCATGCACCGCCCCGAACAACAGCCCCGTAAAAATAATCGCCACCGGAATGTTCGAAAACCGCTTCACGACCGGATAAAGATACCCGCGAAACACCACTTCCTCCGACAGGGGAGCCCCCACGCAGGCCACCAACGCCAGCAGGGCGAAGGTCAGCGGATCCTTGTTCTCCTTGATCATCTTCACCACGTCCTGCTGCAGGTCCTCCACCTCCTCCACGTTCTGCAAACCCGCCATCCACTGGTCGTAACCGGCCAGATTCAAACTCACCACAATCGCCAGAATCAGGATCACCACCCCCATTCCGATAATCGGGGCCAGCCACCACTGCCTCCACCGCAGACCGAAAAACTCCACCAACCCGAGTCGAAATTCCACCACCCGCACCCGCCAAAAGAGAATCAGGATCACCAGCAAAATCTGAAACCCCTGGAACATCAACTGGCCCACCAGCAGCAGTGGCGTCACCTTCAACTCCTTCACCTTCGCCGGATCCACCAGCTCCATCCCCAGCCACATCGCCGCATACATACCGAAAAAGAACCCCACCCCCAGCGCATCAAGGAGGCTCAACCCCCGCGCCGACACTTTCCCCCGAACCAACGGCGGCACCTTCCCCGCCCCCACGAAACGAAACGCGTACACCGGCACCATCACGAAAAAAAACGACCCCGCACACAGCGCCAAGGTCCAACCGATGACCCAATATTGTAAATTATCCATCCCTGCTCCGGCCGACCATAGTCCACCCTCCCCCGCTTGACCAGCGATCCCATGCCCCTTGTCTCTCCCCTCCGCCCCGCCGCCACCTCTCCTCCGGCCCCCTCCACCCCGAGTCCCTCCGCAATGCCGACCCTCCCCTAAAATTTGGATAAAAGCCCCGAAACTCATCCGTAGAACAGTCATAATGAAACGCTCCGCCCTCGTCTTCCTCTGCGCCCTCCTCACCCTCCCGGTGACCGCGCGGACCTTCACCAACAAGGAAGGCAAGACGATCGAAGCCGAAATCACCACCGTCGACACCAAGACCGTCACCCTCAAACTCCTCGACGGAAACACCTCCCGGATCAACCTCGACCAACTCAGTGATGCCGACCAGGCCTTCGTCAAGGCTTGGCTCGTCGACAAAATCCCCGACCTCCGCATCACCCCGAACTTCGTCCGCTCCAACCGCGACATCAACAGCGGCGGCTCCTCCTACAGCAACGGAAACGACGGCCGCCGCATCCAGGTCCTCGACCTCTCCGTCCACTTCGAATCCTGGGACAAGACCACCGGCATCGACGACGCCCAACTCACCTACATCCTCGTCGGCCGATCCATGGAAGCCCGCAGCCGCTACAAAATCCTTGCCGTCCAGAACAACGACTTCTCCATCGCCCCCGCCGGCCAGGCCAGTGTCGATTTCAAGACGGTCAAAAATTTCTACGACGACAGCCCGAGCAACAGCGCCGTCGCCCGCTGCGTCGGCTACGTCCTCTACGCCAACCGCAAATCGGATGATCGCAAAATCCACGCCAGCGCCTCCTCTCCCCTCCTCGAAAAGGCCATCCAGAAGATCATCACCCTCAAGGCCGGCGAAGAAACCGACGACAACTTCATCAAGATCCAAGATCCCGAAGAAAGCGCCAGTCGCAGACAACCAGACGTCATCACCGTCAAGTGACCCCCTTCCGCCGGGGCGTCAGGTCACGGCCCCGTGTCCCGCAGGGACAGCCGATGCCAGCCGTGGGCTTCATCCCCCACATCGGCCTCACTGGTTCCGCATGAAGTCCGCCACCTGCGCAAAAAACTTCATCAAGGCCTGCGCCGCCTCCCGCGGCACCTCCGTCTCCCGCACCGCCTCCCCCATCAACTCGATCCAGCGATCCCGCTCCACCTCCCCGATCGCAAAGGGCAGGTGCCGCCCCCGCAGCTGCGGATGTCCCCGCTCCTCCACATACCGCATCACCCCCCCAAACCGGAACAGCAGGAAATCCCGCAACCGCTCCTCCGCACCCTCCCAGTCTCCCTCCGGATAAAGCGGCCCTAACACCCCGTCCACCCGCACCCTCCGGTAAAAGGCCGCCGTCAGGCGACCAAACCCCGCCTCTCCCATTTCTTCCCAGATCCCCGCATCATCCATGCCCCCCCAATCAGCCACTCCCGGCTTTCCTTTTCAAGGTTTCAACCTCATCTTCCCCACCAAATCCCCTGCCACGACTCCTTGCCCAACGAGCCCATGTCCGCCGAACCCCATTTTATAGCCCCCGAAACCACCGAGCTCAGCGAGCTGCTCCCCGCCTACGACATCCAGGCCTTCATCGCCAAAGGCGGCATGGGAGCCGTCTATCTCGCCAAACAGAAGTCCCTCGACCGCTCCGTGGCCATCAAAATCCTCCCCCGCGAGTTCGGCGAGGACAAGGAATTCCGCAAACAGTTCGAGGCGGAGGCCAAGGCCATGGCCAAACTCAACCATCCCAACCTCATCGGTGTCTATGACTTCGGTGAGGTCGATGGCATGCCCTACATCGTCATGGAATACGTGGCCGGCAAGTCCCTCTACTACTCCGCCTACAACAAGGTCATCGATCAGTCCGAGGCCTGCCGCCTCGTCCTCGGCATCTGTGAGGGCCTCGCCCACGCCCACGAGGCCGGCATCCTCCACCGCGACATCAAACCCGCGAATATCCTTCTCGACTCCAAGGCCAATCCCAAAATCGGCGACTTCGGCCTCGCCCGCGCCGTGGAGTCCCGCGAACGCGAGGGCATCGTCTTCGGCACCCCCGGCTACACCGCCCCAGAGGTCCTCAAGGATCCGCATTCCGTCGGCAAACGCTCCGATATCTTCTCCACCGGCGTCATCCTCTACGAACTCCTCACCGGCGAACTTCCCGGCAAGACCTACGTCCCCGCCTCGCAAAAGATGAAGGTCAATCCACGCTTCGACCGCATCATCCGCCGGGCCACCCACCCCTCCCCCACTCTCCGCTACGCCGACGGCGCAGCCATGGCCGCCGAACTCAAGCCCCTCCTCGAGGCGCTGAACAAACCTTCCTCCACCGACGGGGTCACCCCCACCCCGGCCGCCCCCAAGCCCGTCAACACCATCAAGGAGGCCGAAAGAGAACAAAAAAAGCGGCCGAGCCCCCCCCAGGTGATCATCCCCCAAGGCAACCCCTGGGCCCTCCTCCGCAACCTCGTCATCATCGTCCTCCTCCTCGCCGCCATCTTCGGCATGATCAAGGCCAACAAGTGGAAGAAGGACGACAACGCCAGAAAGGAACGGGAACACCAACAGGAGCAAAACCTCAAGAAGCAAGAAGATCTCGCCAAAGCCGAAGCCGCCCGCATCGTCGCCCGCAACAACCCCTCCCCCCCCATCATCACTCCCGGCACCATCCCCGGCCCACCCGATCCCCCCGTTCCGCCGAAACCGGAGGAACCCCTCGAGGCCCTCGCCCGCCTGAAATCCGACCTCGCCGACGGGGAACGCGGCGAATTCCCTCCCGGCACCGAAGAACGCGGATCCAATCGACTCTTCTTCGTCGAAACACCCATGAACTGGCAGGACGCCGCCGCCTTCGCCGAAGATCACGGCGGATTCCTCGCCACCTGCCCCACCGATCCCGACTCCAACTGGCTCTCCTCGAAAATACCCAACAACCTCACCATCTGGCTCGGCGGCGGTGCCATCGGACGCACCGACTGGGGCTGGGTCGACGGCAACCCCTGGACCCAGCGCCAACCCTCCATCTCCACCGGCACATCCGCCGCCCTCACCTCCCTCGGCACCATCAAGGCCAGACCCCCCGGACAGGAAATGCCCTTCTTCATCCAGTGGCACATGGACGGCACCAACCCCGGCAGCCTCGCCACACAACTCACCCGCACCCGCGAATCCCTCGCCACCCCCACCCCCACCTACCCCCCCGGCTCCTTCACCTTCGAAAGCCGCCGCTACCTCCTCGTCGCCCGCAGGAACACTTGGACGGGAGCCAACTCCCTCGCTCAACTCGCCGAAGGCCAACTCGCCGTCCCCTCCGACCCCGCCGAAACCTCCTTCCTCCAAGCCCTCATCAACGAATCCCTCCCCGCCGGCCAGGCCGCCTGGATCGGCGGCCTCCACAACGGCCGGGCCTGGGCCTGGACCACCGGCGAACCCTGGGCCGCCGCCTCATGGGCCCCCGGATCACCCGATGGCGACGAGAAAACCGACTCCGGCCTCCGACTCGTCTCCGGCGAAAATGGGGGCTGGGACGATGCCGATCCCAACGACGAAAACTCCACCGTCGGCCTCCTCATCGAATGGAGCAAGGACAGCACCACCAAAAGCGACCCTGCTTCCGGGGCGAACTCCTCCGGCGAACTCGCCCGCCTCCGCAAGATCGGTTCCGACGCCCTCGGCGCCAAAACCGACGACTACCGAAAGGAACTCTTTGCCAACGGCAAATCCTTCAAATGGGACCTCGACTTCTGGCACCGCAGCTTGCCCTCAGGCACCAAGGCCACCTTGAAACCAGGCGTCGACAAAATGAAGGAACTGGTCCGCGAGGACGGCAGTGTCCCGGGCAACATCCCCCGCTCCGGCATGCCCCTCGAAGCCGCAAAATTCCTCGACAGCTACCTCGCCAAGCAAAAGGGCATCCATTCCAAGTTCCTTGCCGAAATCGAACGCCTCCGCCTCGCCTACCTCAACCGCCTCGCCGAGTCCCGCGCCACCCTCGAAGATCGCGGCCTCAAAGGACAGGTCCAGGCCCTCGAGAACGAAATCAACGGCTGCGGACGCAACGCCTCCGACTTCTACGATCACTTCAACGGCTCCTCCCTCCCCGCCCCAGACCGCGATTTCTAAGGCGCCCACCCCCCCCATCCGGTCCCTCAGGCCGAACGATCCCAACTTCGGGACCAAGAAATCGTTGCATGCAACGCTCTTCTAGCTGGAAGGCCTTCGCCTTGCCTTCTTTGCTAAAGTTAGGCAAAGTAACCGCCTCCGCTCCCATGGACCCCTCCCCACCGGAACACACTTTCGTCCCTCCCACCCCCGAGGAGTTGGGCCCCCTGTTCCCATCCTACGATATCGTCAGCTTCATCGCCGCCGGAGGCATGGGCGCCGTCTACCAAGCCCAACAACGCTCCCTCGACCGCCCCGTCGCCATCAAGATCCTCCCCCGTGAGTTCGGTAACGACGCCCAGTTCCGCGCCGCCTTCGAAGCCGAGGCCAAAGCCATGGCTCGCCTCAACCATCCCAACCTCATCGGCGTCTACGACTTCGGCAACATCGACGGGATGCTCTACATCGTCATGGAGCTCGTCTCCGGCAAGTCCCTCCACTACTCCGCCCACGGAACCGCCATCGAGCAAAAGGAAGCCGCCCGGATCGTCACCGGCATCTGCCGCGGCCTCGCCCACGCCCACCAGGCCGGCATCCTCCACCGCGACATCAAACCCGCCAACATCCTCCTCACCCAGGATGCTCAACCAAAAATCGGCGACTTCGGCCTCGCCCGTCCCGTCGGCCAGGAACACGGCGCCCATGAGGTCATCTTCGGCACCCCCGGCTACTCAGCCTCCGAAGTCCTCAATCACCCCGAGGCAGTCGATGAACGCACCGACCTCTACGTGGTCGGCGTCATCCTCTACGAACTCCTCACCGGAAAACTCCCCGCCATCACCTGGCAGCCCCCCTCCACTCTCTCCAACATCAATCCCGCCTTCGACAACATCGTCCGCCGCGCCACCCATCCCTCCCGCGAACTCCGCTACGCCGACGCCAACGAACTCGCCGACGAATTGGAGCAACTCGCCAAACAACTGGAAGGCGGCGTCCTGCGCAAAACCATCGCCGCACCCGCCGCCGCACACGGCACCGCCCCCATCGCCCGCCCCATCGGCACGGCCGGACGCCACTCCCTTCCCATCAAAAAATCCAGCTCCGGCCCCGTCCTCGCCGTGATCGTCATCCTCCTCCTCGGCCTCGCCGCCCTCGGCCTCGTCATCATCAACGGCGGCGATCCCCCTCCCCTCGCTACCTCCCCAATACCCTCCCCAACCCCTCCCCCGATTCCCGTTCCCTCTCCCGATCCACAGGTGGTCAGCATCCCGAAGGAACGCAATCCCCTCCCCGATCATCCAAACAATAATCACCCCGAACGCATCGAGAATCCCAAGCCCGACATCCCACCCCATCGCCCAGATCCCGAGCCCCTCGCCAAAATCGATCCACCCATGCCCACGGACCCGGATCCCACCCCCGAACCCGCCGTCCCCAGCTACCCCCCCTTCGATACCGTCGACTTCATCGATAGCGGCCGCCTCAAACTGCAGCAGATGGCCGTCTCCAGGTTCAACGAACACGAGGAGAATCTCACCAAAAACATCGATCGCCTGGAGCGCGCCGCCGAACGCGTCGCCCGCCGCGTCGACAACCGCTTCCGCGACCCCGCCGAAGCATTCGTGGAAGCCTACATCTCTCCCATGCGCGAAACCAACCGCATCGGAGCCGCCCCACCCAAGGAAGGCCCTGACGCCCTCAAGCACTCCCGGCAAGACCTCTTGGAGGCCTACGAAGAGGCCCTCGCCAAACAAAACGAGATCGAGGAAGAATTCCTCGCCTCCCTCGACCCAATCCGCGACAGCTACATCAACGGCCTCCAACGCATGGCCGGGGAACTCCACAAACTCGGCAATACCCCCGCCGAAAAAATCCTCTCCACCGAGGCCGACAAAACCCGTGAATCCCTCCCCCGCTTCATCGCCATCCTCAAAGGCGATGACCCCGAAACCGCCGTCGCCGAGACCGACCCCGACAAGGACTGATCTTTCCATTAGCCAAGCCCCCGTTCACCGCTAAGGTCGGTGGCGTGCCGCCCAAGAAGAAGAAATCCCCCCCTCCCCCCGACCAAGTCATCCGCGTCGTCGGCGCCCGGCAAAACAACCTCCAGAACATCTCGCTGGACCTCCCTCTCGGGAAACTCACCGTCATCACCGGCCCCTCCGGCTCCGGCAAATCCTCCCTCGCCTTCCAAACCCTCTACGCCGAGGGACAACGACGCTACGTCGAAACATTCTCCCCCTACGTCCGGCAGTTCTTCGACCGCATGGACAAACCCGCCGTGGACCGCATCGATGGCATCCCCCCCGCCATCGCCATCGAACAAAAAAACAACGTCCGCACCACCCGCTCCACCGTCGGCACCATCACCGAGATCAACGACTACCTCAAACTCCTCTACGCCCGGCACGCCCACGCCATCGACCCCCACAGCGGCGAACGCATCCGCCCCGACACCACCGACTCCATCGCCGGTTGGTGCTTCGCCAACCACCCCGACGAACAGATCCTCGTCCTCTTCCCCGTCCCCGTCCCCGACCAGGTCAACCTCTCCGACTTCTTCGCCTTCCTCCAACAACAAGGATACCTCCGCCTCCACCTCAACGGCGACATCATCCGCACCGACGATCCCGAGGCCGCCGCCAACGTCCTCCTCCTCCCCTCCCAGGTCCACGTCGTCCAGGATCGCGTCCGCCTCACCCCCGACTCCCGCCCCCGCCTCCTCGAATCCCTCGAGCGGGCCCTCGAACTCGGCAAAGGCAATCTCACCATCGGCGCCAAAACCCTCCGCCCCTTCACCACCACTTGGTGCAACCCAAAAACCGGCTTCACCTGCCGCCCCCCCACCCCCTCCCTCTTCACTTTCAACAACCCCCTCGGCGCCTGCCCCGAATGCCGCGGCTTCGGCCGCGTCATCGGCATCGACCTCACCAAGGCCATCCCCGACACCTCCCTCTCCCTCGCCGGGCACTGCGTGAAACCATTCCAGGGCGAACGCGGCGACGAATGCCAGCGCGACCTCCTCCGCCACGCCCACCAACGCGGCCTCGATGTCGAGGTCCCCTACCACGAACTCACCGACCACGAACAGGAATGGGTCCTCTACGGCGAACGCGACGACCCCGAGGACGCCTGGCGCAACGACGAATGGTATGGCGTGAAGGGCTTCTTCGATTGGATGGAAGGCAAGGCCTACAAGATGCACGTCCGCGTCTTCCTCAGCCGCTACCGATCCTACACAAAGTGCGCCAAATGCCGCGGCTCCCGCCTCCAGCCCGCCGCCCTGGTCTTCCAGATCAACGGCCACACCCTCCCCGCCCTCTGGCAACTCCCCATCTCCGATCTCGCCAAGTGGTTCGACGAATTCGAGGCCGCCCACTCCGCCTTCGATAAAACGTCCCGCCTCATCCTCTCCGAAATCACTTCCCGCCTCCACTACCTCCAACAGGTCGGCCTCGGCTACCTCACCCTCGACCGCCCCACCCGCACCCTCTCCGGCGGCGAGATCGAACGCGTCAACCTCACCACCTGCCTCGGCGCCGCCCTCACCAACACCCTCTTCGTCCTCGACGAACCCACCGTCGGCCTCCACCCCCGCGACATCGACGCCCTCGTCGGCATCATGCACGGCCTCCGCGACCGCGGAAACACCCTCCTCGTCGTCGAACACGAGGAAACGGTCATGCGCGCCGCCGACCACCTCCTCGACATCGGCCCCGGCTCCGGAGAACTCGGCGGAACCATCACCTACCAAGGCCCTCCTCCAACCTCCCCCAGTGGCGTGACCAGCTTGCCCTCCGAAGCGTTGCGCGAAGGACGGGTCTCGGTCGCAGGCCAAAAAAGAGACCGAGCAAAAGGCTCTGGAACATCTTCCCCCAATGACCCAATAACAAATAACTCAATAACAACAGCCTTCCTCACCGGCCAACGCTCCATCGCCGTTCCGAAATCCCGCCGCACCCCCACTGCCTTCCTCGAAATCCGCGGCGCCACCCGCCACAACCTCCGCCGCCTCGACGCCGATGTCCCCCTCGGCGTCTTCTGCTGCGTCACCGGCGTCTCCGGTTCCGGCAAATCCACCTTCGTCCACGACGTCCTCTACCAAAACCTCGCCGCACGATTCGGCTTCGAATCCGAAGACGACCCCGCTCCCCTCAAATCCCTCAAGATCCCCGCCTCCCACCCCCTCGACTCGGTCCGCATCGTCGACCAATCCCCCCTCTCCCGCACCCCCCGCTCCACCCCCGTCGTTTACCTCGGCGCCTTCGAACTCATCCGCAAACTCTTCGCCACCAGCCCCGACGGCGCCCTCGCCGGACTCACCCCCGGATACTTCTCCTTCAACTCCGGTGCCGGGCGCTGCGAACGCTGCTGGGGCAACGGCTTCGAAAAGGTCGAGATGCAGTTCCTCTCCGACCTCTACCTCACCTGCCCCGAGTGCAACGGCTCCCGCTACACCAACGCCGCCCTCGAGTTCCGCTTCGAGGACAAAACCATCGCCGACATCCTCAACCTCACCGTCTCCGAGGCCATCACCTTCTTCAAACCCGCCCCTGGGACCGCTGGCCTCCAGGCCGGCCCGACTACCACGGCATCATCAATCAAATCGGCCTCAGAAAAATCCTTGCCTCCCAAACTCAATGCAAAAGTCCGCACCCAAAAAAACAAAATCCTCAACATCCTCACCCCCCTCTCCAACCTCGGCCTCGGCTACCTCCGCCTCGGCCAACCCCTCAACACCCTCTCCGGCGGCGAAGCCCAACGCCTCAAACTCTGCACCATCCTCCTCGAATCCACCTCAAAAACTTCCGCGCCCCAACGCGGCAAACCCCCAATAACAAATAACCCAACATCCAATAACCAGTCCACCCTGCTGATCCTCGACGAACCCACCACCGGCCTCCACTTCGGCGACATCGAAAAACTCCTCGCCGTCTTCCAGCGCCTCGTCGACTCCGGACACTCCCTCCTCGTCATCGAACACAACCTCGACGTCATCAAGTCCGCCGATCACATCCTCGACATCGGCCCCGGCCCCGGCTCCGAAGGCGGCCAGATCGTCGCCACCGGCACCCCCGAACAGGTCGCCGCCACCAACACCGAAACCGCCCGCTTCCTCGCCCCCCTCCTCAACAAAAAATACAACCCAAAAAACATCGCCGCCCCCAAGGCGGCGGAAGCTCCCCCCAATAACCCAATAACCAATAACTCAATAACCATCAGCGGAGCGAGAGAACACAACCTCAAGAACATCGACCTCGTCATCCCCCGCGATACCTTCGTCGTCGTCACCGGCCTCTCCGGCTCCGGCAAATCCACCCTCGCCTTCGACATCATCTTCGCCGAAGGCCAACGCCGCTTCCTCGATTCCATGTCCCCCTACGCCCGGCAGTTCGCCGAGCAGATGGAAAAGCCCGACATCGACCGCATCTCCGGCCTCCCCCCCACCGTCGCCATCGAACAACGCATCTCCCGCGGCGGCGGCAAATCCACCGTCGCCACGGTCACCGAAATCTACCACTTCCTCCGCCTCCTCTTCGCCAAACTCGGCATCCAACACTGCCCGGAATCCGGCGTCCCCGTCGTCCCCCAAACCGAAGAGGCCATCACCCAGACCATCCGCGACCACCTCAAGAAGGGCCCTCTCTCCATCCTCGCACCCATGATCCGCGGCCGCAAAGGCTTCCACTCCGAGATCGCCGACTGGGCCGGCCGCCACGGCTACTCCCGCCTCTTCGTCGATGGGGCCTGGAAGGAGGTCGAAGGCTTCCAGCGCCTCGAACGCTTCAAGGAACACGACCTCGACATCGAAATCGCCCGCTTCGACAAGGCCCCCCGCAGCCTCCAACCCCTCCGCGACGCCATCCACACCGCCCTGAAAATCGGCAAAGGCACCCTCCGCATCCTCACTTCCCCCATTTCCCCCAATTCCCCCAATTCCCGAATAACAAATAACTCAATAACCAATAACCTCCACGTCTTCTCCACCGCCCGCGTCAGCCCCGTCACCGGCCGCTCCTTCGAACCCCTCGATCCCTCCCACTTCTCCTTCAACTCCCCCCGCGGTTGGTGCAAAATCTGCCGCGGCTACGGCCACGTGGCGGCGGTTGCCAACCGCCAAGCCAAAACAAAATCCGACGGCTACAACTCCGAGGCAGAAGCCGAACTCGATCACGTCCGCAAACTCGACAAAGCCGACGACGCCGAACTCACCACCTGCCCCGACTGCCTCGGCGCCCGCCTCAACGAAGTCGCCCGCGCCGTCCACCTCCCCACCAACAGTGGCGTGACCAGCTTGCCCTCCCTAGCGCTTCGCGAAGGACGGGTCCCGGTCGCAAGCACATCCAAGTCCCCTCGCGGCAAAGCCGCAAAATCCCGCCAAATAACCAATAACCCAATAACCATCCAACAAATTTCCCAACTCCCCGTCACCGAAGCGGCCGCCCTCATCGACGCCATCAAGTTCACCGGCCGCGACGCCGCCATCGCCCGTGACATCCTCCCCGAAATCTCCCAACGCCTCCGCTTCCTCCACGAGGTCGGCCTCTCCTACCTTCAACTCGACCGCTCCGCCAAAACCCTCTCCGGCGGCGAAGCCCAGCGCATCCGCCTCGCCGCCCAACTCGGCTCCAACCTCCGCGGCGTCCTCTACGTCCTCGACGAACCCACCATCGGCCTCCACCCCCGCGACAACGCCAAACTCCTCGACACCCTCGAGGCCCTCCGCCTCAAAGGCAATTCCCTCCTCGTCGTCGAACACGATGACGACACCATGTCCCGCGCCGGACACATCATCGACCTCGGCCCCGCCGCCGGTCGCTTCGGCGGGGAGGTCATCGCTTCCGGCACCCTCGCCCAAATCAAGAAAAACAAGGCCTCCGTCACCGGCCACGCTCTCAAACATCCCCTCGTCCACCCCCTCCGCGGCGAACGCCGCCCCCTCCCCAAAGCCTCCGCCCCCACCGGTTGGCTCAAACTCAAAGGCTGCCACGCCAATAACCTCAAAAACATCAACGCCGCCTTCCCCCTCGGCCGCCTCACCGTCCTCACCGGCATTTCCGGCTGCGGCAAATCCTCCCTCATGCGCGGCTGCCTCGCCGTGGCGGCGGTTTCCAACCGCCAAGCCGGATCCAGATCCAAAAAAGTCCTCACAACCAAACCCTACAAATCAGCTTCGGGTTTCAAACAGCTGAAGTCCATTTACGAAGTCGACCAGTCCCCCATCGGCAAAACCTCCCGCTCCTGCCCCGCCACCTACGTCAAACTCTTCGACGAAATCCGCAAGCTCTTCGCCCAACTCCCCGAAGCCCGCCTCCGCGGCTTCGACGCCTCCCGCTTCTCCTTCAACAACGAACCCGGACGCTGCCCCGAATGCCGCGGCAACGGCCGCATCAAGCTGGAAATGGACTTCCTCCCCTCCACCTGGACCCACTGCGAGGCCTGCAACGGCAAACGCTACAACCCCGCCACCCTCGAGGTCCGCTACAACCATAAATCCATCGGCGACATCCTCGAGATGTCCATCGATGAAGCCGCCACCTTCTTCGAAGCCCACCCCCGCCTCCAGCGCCCCCTCCAACTCCTCGCCGACACCGGCCTCGGCTACCTCCAACTCGGCCAAGCCTCCCCCACCCTCTCCGGCGGCGAGGCCCAACGACTCAAACTCGTCACCGAACTAACGAAAGGACGTTCTCTCAAATCCGCACTCCGCACTCCGCATTCCGCATTCCGCAATCTCTACCTCATCGAGGAACCCTCCATCGGCCTCCACCTCGAGGACGTCAAAAAACTCATCGACGTCCTCCACCGCCTCGTCGATGAAGGACACACCGTCGTCGTCATCGAACACCACACCGGACTCATGGCCGAAGCCGACTACCTCCTCGACCTCGGCCCCGAAGCCGGCGCCGACGGCGGCACCATCGTCGCCCACGGCACTCCCGAACAGGTCGCCAAATGCCGCTTCTCCCGCACCGCCCCCTTCCTCCGCAAGGTGCTCCCCTAAAGGGCTTCACGCAGAACAGGGACACTCCATGCTGGAGATCCAAAGCAATCTTGCATCTCCATCTGCCCCCAATTACCCTTGTCCCGTGATGTTCCCCGGCCGCGAAAATGTTTTTCTGTAAAAGTGGCTGATGACTTTTTCCGAAGGTGGTGGTTTTGGTGTTTTTGGTTTGGTTTCTGTTAGTTGAGAGTGAGGTATGCTTTGCCGGTTTCCCAGGTCTCGGAGATCTCGATGAGGACGCCGGTGACGAGTCGTAGGAGTGACTCTTCGCTCGGGAAGAGGCCGACGACGCGGGTGCGCTTCTTGATCTGGCCGTTGACGTTCTCGCAAGCGCCTCTGGCTTTCTCTCCTCCTGCCCTCCGGCGTCATGGTCGCCATGATGATCATCCTCATTTTTGCCATCAACGGAGGCAGTGGCGGAGAAATCCTCCTCACCGTCATCTGCGCCGCCGCCTGCATCGCCACCATCGTCGGCTGGGTCCTCTTCATCAACACCATGCGTCAACGCTTCCGCGGCAGCAGCCTCGTCCTCCTCATCCTCGCCTACCCCATCGTCCAGGCCGTCCTCCTCTTCAGCATCTTCTTCGTCGGCTGCCTCGCCGCCGTCTGGTCCGAAGGCATCCACTGATTCTCACCATGCTCCCACTCCCCCTTCCTCCGAAACTTCCGCATTCCGCACTCCGCATTCCGATTTCCATTTAAACACCGCCGACATCATCCTCGGCGCCGTCTCCCAATCCCACGAGCGCCTCCGCTTCGAAGACTTCACCCCCCTCCCCTGCGGCGACCCCAATTGCGCCACCATCGGCTACCTCCTCAAAACTCCCCTCGGCGTCCGCTCCATCTCCGACTTCATCAACTTCGCCGAAGTCCAAGGCTTCCTCAAGGACAAGGTCAACTACCGCCTCGAAGACCTCCTCGAATGCGGCTGCGACAATACCGCCCTCGGCGACATGCTCAAACAATTCGAACTCCGCGAACGAGACACCTTCCGCCTCTTCATCAAACCCTTCATGGACGCCTGGAACTGGGACGAAGACCGCATCGACCGCTGCTGCACCCATGTCATCCGCCCCGACGGCCAACTCGACTCCTTCTGCCGCTACTACTCCGGCTTCCCATCATGAGGGGAGCACGGGCGTCCCGCCCGTGAAATCCGCACTCCCTCCGCCAGCCCCAACGAACACAACAGCCTCCGCTCCCTCCCAACTCCCCCAAAGGCAGGGACCCTAAGGCAGGGACCGCTCTCCGAGCGGTCCGGCGGTTCCACCTCCCATAACCAGATCCCACCCCTGACAATCCTTCCCCGCAGCGACGCAACAGGCGATGCCCCAACCCAACCACCACCCCGCACCCCGCCCCGTCATCCACGGCATCCTGCGCCTCATCGCCTTCAGCCCCTGCGCGTTAATCATCCTGTGGGTTTTCTTCACCCTCGTTGAGATGGCACTTCTTTAAGCCCGGCGACAGCCGCATTGGGTAGGGGACGGTCGCTCCGCGCCGTCCGGTGGTTCGGCGCGTGCTGGGAGGATTCAGAGTGCGCTTCCGGTTTGATCCGTTCATTGGTGGACTCCGGAAAGGGACGGTTTTTAGCAAATCGGGTGGATTAGGGCATCGGATCGGTGTAGACCCCGGACCGCGCGGCCTGCCTGCCCTACTGTTGCGAACCCGGATTCAATAGCGGACCTTCTATCCCGTGCCTTCTCCCCCTCATCCCAGATTCGAACTGACCAATCTGGACAAGGTCCACCAACTCCGCAGAGCCCGACGTTCCCCAATCACCAAAATCCTCCGCGCCCTCCTGCACCTGACTCCATCAGCTCTCATCATCGCCGTCATCGCCGCACCGCAGATCCCCTATGTCGATCCTTGGATGCTGTGGATACTGGCCACCCTCATCACCCTCTCATTAGGCATCTTCGATGGCCTTCTCTCCTCAGAAGTCCCAAAATCCGAAGGCAGCCCAAAAATCAAAGAGCTCCTTCACCACTCTGTTCAATTCCTCGCTGTAGCAATGATGGTGTTTCCCCTCGTCTGTGCCGCCGGGTTCGTGATCTTCGAATTCGTCCCGATGTTTTTCAGATAAATCATGCCGCCTTCTCAAATCCTCCCCCCCTTCCCAAAAAAATCAGTGCCCTCAATGCAATCAGTAGTCAAATTCCCTCTCCCCCTTTTTGCGCCCTTTTGAGCATCTTCGCGGCCACCTCCCTCTCCCCCATTAACCAATAACCACCCCCCCCAATAAACCTCCCCCTCCCTTCCGGCTCCCCCATCTACGCTCTGACGATGGTCGCGGCCATCGCCTTCGGCGCCTGGTTCTGGATCCGCCAATCCCGCTCCGATCCCCGCCACGCCCTCATCTACTTCGCCGCCATCGCCGGCGCCCTCCTCGGCGCCAAGATCGCCTACCTCCTCTCCGAAGGCTGGCTCCACACCGATCCCGACACCCGCCTTCTCCATTGGCTCACCGGCAAGTCCGTCACCGGTGCCCTCCTCGGCGGATGGCTCGCCGTCGAACTCGCCAAAAAAATCACCGCCTACACCGAAACCACCGGCGACCGCTACGCCCTCATCGTCCCTCCCGGCCTCATCCTCGGCCGCCTCGGCTGCCTCAGCCACGGCTGTTGCCAAGGCATCGCCTGCGACCTCGGCCCCTTCTCCACACACGGCCTCGACGGCACCGCCAACTGGCCCGCCGTCCCCATCGAAATCACCTTCAACGCCCTCGCCCTCCTCGCCCTCCTCCTCCTCCGCCACCGCAAACTCCTCCCCGGCCAACACTTCCACCTCTACCTCTTCGCCTACGGCCTCTTCCGCTTCGCCCACGAATTCCTCCGCGCCACCCCCAAGCCCTTCCTCGGCCTCTCCGGATACCAACTCCTCTCCCTCCTCCTCGCCGCCGCCGCCGCCATCGCATTCTTCATCCGTGCCCGAAAAGCGTCCCCTCCCTCCCCGGAATTCCCGAAAATCGACAAATAAAGAGCAAACTTTCCTGAATTTCCCGCTGGAAAAACGGGTCGAAAGATCGACACTCCCGCCGTCGTTAATAGCGGCCCCAGACAATACTATGAAAGCCATCACCTCCCTCTTCCTCGCCTCCACCCTCCTCGCCTCCGCCGCCGAACCCGATGCCGCCGCCATGGCCGACGGCAAGGCCAATTTCATGAACTGCATGGCCTGCCACGGCTTGGACGGCACGGGCATGAAGGTCGGCCCCACCATGGTGATGGCCCCCTCCCTCGCCGGATCCAAGATCGCCAATGGCGACCCCGAGATTTTTGCCCAAGTCGTCCTCAAGGGGATCAAGAAAGAAGGCGCCGAATTCCTCCAGATGATGCTGCCCCTCGAAGCCACCCTCGATGACAAAAAGCTCGCCAGTGTCATGACCTACGTCCGCGGCTCCTTCGACAACAAGGCCGACCCCGTCACCGAAGCGCAGGTCAAGGAATGGCGCGCCAAATACGCCGACCGCAAAGAGCCCCTCACCCGCGCCGAAATCGCCGAACTCACCAAGAAATCCGAGGAAGCCAAAAAGAAGCCCGAGTAGCACTTCTATCCTCAAACAACTCACCGCTAGGCCGCCCGCCGCGATCCATTCGCCGGGCGGCCTCGCCGCGTCCGCCAACGTGGTGCATGCTTCCATCTGGCAAGAGCACACCCTCCTACCCATCCCTCCCTACTTCATCGAGACCAAATACTCGGTCAAATCGAGGAACTCCTGCAACGTCAGCCCCGCCGCCAGCCCCGCCGGCATCATCGAAATCGCCTGGTGTTCCCGCGACTCGATCCCTCCCACCGGAATCAGCGTCACCGTCCCCGCCGCATCCCGCAATTCCACCACCCCGTCCGCTTCCTTCGTCACAAACCCCATCTGCATTGTCCCATCCTTCCGCTTGATCAACTCCGTCTGAAACCCCTGCGCCACCACCGCGTTCGGATCCAGAATGGACTCGATCAAATAGTCCCGCGTGAATTTCCCACCCGCCGCCCCCAGATACGGACCCTTCTGCACCGCCTTCTGGTCCACCGCATGGCACGCAATGCACCCCTGCTGCGTGAACAAGGCCGCCCCCCGCGCCGCATCACCCTTCCCCTCCATCGCCGCCTTCATCACCGCCGCCGGAGCCATCTCCGCAATCTTCTTCCCTCCACCCGCCGGCCCGGCTCCAATCACCTCCCGCGCCTTCCGCGCCGCCTCGATCAGCGTGTCGTTGTCACTCTCCAACGCCGCCGCGATCTGCTTCTCGAAACCTGGCATCTTCAAGTCCGCCAGCGCCAGGAAAAATCCCTCCTCCCGCGGATTGTCCTGCGCCATGGCCATCGCCTCATCCTTGAAACGCTCCTTGATCAACGGACTCTTCGAAAAGGTCAGGATGGCCCGCCACGCCACCCGGCTCACCTCCGCGCTCTCCTTCTTCGCGATGGCCCGCAACTCCTTCAACTGCAAAATCCGCGCCGGCACACTGATGAAATCCGTCACCTCCCGCTCCCCCTCCACCGCGATCTCTTGTTCCTCCAGCCACTTCGCCAGGATCCCCACCTGGTTCCGCAACACCTCCTTCGCCTCCCCACGCTCTAACGCTCGATAGCACTCCAAGCGCGACTCCCAGGCCCGCTTCTTGTCCAGCGCCGCATTGGTCAACAACAGGATCTGCCCCTTGTCCAGCGTCGGCGAACCGAGCGCCATCAACAGCGGATCCTGCTTGCCGAGTTCCAGCTTCGCCACGTCGATCCGGTTCTTCGCAAAGACCTCCAGCATCCGCGACCGATCCGAGTCCGGCAGCCGCGCAAACCCCAACTCCAGCGCCTTCTGCACCTTCGGCGTGCCACTCCAATCCACCACGTCGAAATACGGCCCGCGGTCATCCGGCCGCGTCCCCCACCAAGCCTTCTTGTCCCACTCCCCCTCCGTGTGAAACAGCCGCGCCAGGGCACTCATCACATCATAGCGCAACCCCCCGTCCGCTCCCGCCTTCGCCAGAACCACCACCAGCGCATCCACCACCTCCTCCTTGTGCATCAACTGCAGGGCCCGCAACGCCACCACCCGCAAGGTCGGATCCGCCAGCGCATGCACACAGGCCTCCCACGCCCCCACCCTCGCCAGGGCCTGCACACAGGCGTGCGGAATGCGGTAGTCCTCATCCTTCCCCAGCTTCGCCTCCTCCCCCCAACTCGCCGCCGCCAGGGCCAGCAATTCCGCCGCCCCATCCTTCGTCCCCAAACGCTCCAGCCCGATCACCGCCTGCAAGCGCACCCGCGCACTCTCATCTCCCAACCCCTCCCGATACCACTGCGACGGCACCCCCGCCAACTCGTCCTTCCGATCCGCAATGGCCCGCAACACAAACTCCCGGATCGCCCCGTCCTCCAACAACTCCGCCAACGGCGAGGAAGCCTTCGCCCCATACAACTGCTTGAAGGTGAAAATCCCCGCCACCCGTCCATACAGCGGCGCCTTCCCGTCCTTGATCAGCCCAAACAAGCCCTTCGCGATCTCCGGAGCCGCCCCGCGCTTCAACAACTCCCGCTGCGCCTCCAATCGTCGCACCGCCGACCGATGCGCCAGATGCCCCACCAACTCCGCCCCACTCGCCTTCTTCAAATCCGGCCACTTCTCCACCTTCCCTCCGGGCACCACGATCCGCTGCACCAGCCCCACCTTCTTCCCCTCCCCCGCATAGCTGAACTTCCCGTCCCGCCAGTCACAAACATAGAGCCGCGACTCCCCGTCCACATCCATGTCCACCGCCCGTCCCAATTCCATGAAGTCCTCCTGCTTCGCCGTGAAGGTCGCCTCCAACGGCGCCAGCTCATGCTGATAGATCCGCCCCGTCGTCCAGTCACAGGTGTAAAGCATGTCCCCGAACGCCCCCGGAAACCCCGGCTCGTGCAAATACAGCGCCCCCGTCCCCGATCCACCCCCCATGTCCAACAACGGCTTCACCGCCTCATCCGTGAAGTGCTGATACAAGCGCGGATACCCATGCTCCGATCCATTCGTGAAATGATGCACCCGGATGTTCCAACCCTTCCCGTCGTTGGTGTTGTCCCGCGTGAAGAGATCCAGATACGGCGTGATCGCCACATCGCAAATGTTCCGCGTGTGATACGAATACACCTCCAACTGCGTCCCGTCCGGCCGCACCCGCGCCACCGCTCCCCCACGCAAAGTCACCACCCGGCCATCCGTCCCCGTCGTCCCCTCCATCCCGAAATCCCCCACCGCGATGTAAAGCCACCCATCAATCCCCATCCGACACCCGTTCGTGGTGTGATCCGATCCGCGCGGATGCCGCAAACCAAACCCGATGTTCTCCAACAACACCTTGTGCTCGTCCGCCACCCCGTCCCCCGTCGTGTCCCGGAAGGAACTCAAATACGGCGGATGAATCAAATAGAGCGTCCCCCCCACGAAATGCCCCCCCCGCGGGCTGTCCACATCCGGCACGAAATCCACAAACTGGTCCGCCTTCCCATCTCCATCCGTGTCCCGGCACGACACCACCTTCCCCCGATGCGGATCCTTCCCCAGCGATCCATTCTGATCCACCGACACATACACCGTCCCATCCGCCCCCGCCGTCAGCGCCGTCGGATACTCCACCTCAAAAGGTGCCGCAAAGACATTCATCTCAAACCCCTCCGGCAAAGCCGAAACAGGAACCACCAAAAGCAGGAATAAGCCAAAAATACGCATCATCGTGAAGAAAATCTGCCGTTCCTACGCCCCTCCAGCAAGCCTTCTTCCAGCCTCCGCATCGATCCCCCAAGCTGCCAGGCTCACCCCACCACCCCAACGGGGCTCCGCCCCCTTGGACTGCTGCAGCCTGCTGCCGCTTTACCTCCGTGGCAGCCTGCTGCCGGCCTTCCACCGACCGTCCCCCCATTCCTCCTACTACCCCACGCGGACCACCCCCACCTCCGTCCCTGAAGGGGACACGGCACAAAGCCCATGACTTCAGTCATGGGCTCTCCAAACCCTCTCCACCCATCCTGAAGGGATGGCGGCAACCCGTCGCAGGTCCCCCTCCCCGAATCTCGCGAACACCCACCTCTGCTCACCCTCTTCCCCCCCTCTGTGCTCTCTGTATCCTCTGTGGTGCCATTCTTCACTCCGGGCTTGAGGGATTTGTCCCAAACTCAATGTTCGCCAAGCAGTTGACCTCTCGCTCTATGCAGAAATCCTCACCCCGGGACCGGTGAATCGCGTAATGGTGGGTTAGATAGACGACTTCGTGGGTCTTGTCGGCTGAAATGCGATAGACTCCTGGCTCATCTTTGTCCGTCTCAAGGACCGGAACGAGTATCCAAAGCGCAATGAGAAGAAACACAGCTAGTCCTGCCATGAACGCGAGTCGCAGTAGCGCCTTGGTCGATTTACGTGCGGCCATTCCTCTGTGTTAGACGTCCAAAGACTCGGAGCGCCATAGGCACCTCCTGTGCTCTGTCTTGTTCTCGGCTCATGGTTTCGGCACAAGGTCGCCCTCAACGTATTGGTGAATGAGCCCAGCAATCAGTGCTTGGTAGGGCAGGCCCTGTTTCGAGGCCTTGCGCTGAATCCCTAGGAGGTCGTGGCTGCTCAACCGGATGTTGATGCGCTTGTCCTTCTTGAAGGAGTTCTCGGCGGCGCTCTCAAGATCACGCAAAAGCGCCAGACTTGGGTTCTTAAGTTCAAGTTCACCGCCCTCCAAGGCTTTCAATAGTTCGTGTTCTTCCTTCTTGTTCATTCGTTTGCCTCCAATTCTGTTTTGTATATTTTAGTGAGCTTACGACTCGGAAATGCTGTCTTAAGGAAAATGGTGTCCCCATCTCGCACGAACGGCACCGCATGAATGTAACCGTCGATAGGCACGAGAAACACAGCCTGATTCGGGTATTTCTCTTGCTTCCAATGATCCGTGACCTTCCAGAGGATCCCTGCACCTAGAAGTAGAGTGATCTCTTCAAAAGACACACACCGTTCCTCCTTCAGTTCACGGTTCTTCTCTGGGTCCCAATCAAATCGCACGCCTCACAAGGTGTGTGCCTAATAGGCATCCGTCAAACGAATTCTTCCCGAGAACGCCTTTGATGTCGCTCCCGCTCCACCCTTCGGGCTCCCGTTGGTCGTCTATGTCCGCTTCGCTCCCATTCCCAGCTTCCCTGAAGGCCCCATCACCGCTCTGCCCTGCTCTTCGACCCCGGGCGGACCTCCAAGCTCAGATGACCTGTCCCTCAATGCAACCTTCGGCGTCCCTGAAGGGGACACGGCACAAAGCCCATGACTTCAGTCATGGGTGCTCCAAACGTCTCCAACCATCCTGAAGGGATGGCGGCAAGCCGTCGCAGCCCCCCTCCCCAAATCCCGCGAACACCCCCCTCTTCTCCCAACCCAACAACCCCCCTCAACCCTCCCCGGCCTGAATGGCCGCGACAACACAGCGAAGGGCAAGGAGCATCCCTCAACTGACCTGTCCCTCTAAGCATCCAAGCTCAGATAACCCGTCCCTCAATGCATTTTCCCAAGCAGCGTCCAAGTGAACCAGTCCCGCCTAAAGCGCCCCCGAAAGCGAACGGCCCTCGCAATCTACTCTCTCGCCTTTCCGGCATCTGGTTCCACGACTTCTTCTGCATCTTGATTGCTGCGGTCTACGATTCGATGAGGATGCCGCTTCTGTCCCTCGATCGCCGCGGCTGCAATTCGTCGCACATCATAGCCATGCTCTGCGTAACTATTCAGGTCCCCGGAGCTTTAAAGTTTATAGAAAATTAGACTTGTACTATAAATTTTATAGTATTTGTTAGTGCGCGTGAAGAGCGAGCGGCCCACGCGAGAACAACTCATTGAGTTGGCCAGGACTGATCCGGAAGCGATTGCGGATCTTGTGTTGGCACTGTTAGACCGGATCGAAGCACTGGAAGCAAAAGTGGCCGGACTGGAGCGCAACAGCCGGACCAGCAGCAAGCCGCCGTCTTCGGACAAAGGGAACTTCGGCAATCCGCCCAAGCCAAAGAGTCGTC
>Ga0209702_10001504_pt1 | contig 44526 bp, 29 predicted proteins | sample FRY01_FD_187210 | JGI IMG/M metagenome (GOLD analysis project Ga0209702, IMG submission 187210) | Freshwater microbial communities from Lake Fryxell liftoff mats and glacier meltwater in Antarctica - FRY-01 (SPAdes) (version 2) | ecosystem: Environmental > Aquatic > Freshwater > Ice > Glacier... | reverse complement strand
AAAGTCTTTTGCGTGATCCGCAGCTACCTATCTACCGCGCGCAAACAAGGCGTGAACCTCATCACCAGCATCCGTAACGCTCTCGACGGAACTCCCTCCTGCTTCGCTAGGGGTGCTGAATAGTTACCAAATAAGATTCCTTGGCCTGAGGTAAATGGCCGCAATCATCATGAGCCAGGCCTAGGTTATAAAAGGCAGTAGCCGCAAGGTCTTCAATTGCAGCGACCTGAATCAGCAATGGAATTGCCTCCTCGGATCTACCTAACCGGTGGAGACACTGTGCCTGGATCAAAAGCCTCTCGGGCTCGTCTGGGTCTTGATGCGAAAGTGACAACGCGTGAGCCTGAGTCACTTCTCCAACCGCCAACAGGTAGCATGCCCTCAACCATTTCACCTTCTCAATTTTTGGGGCGACTGATTCACACTCTTCGATGATTCGCCTGACTTTCTCCAAATCAGAAGAACTCGGCCTTAACCCAGCGATTCTTCGTGCACCCTCTGCTCCTGCCAATAAATCGAAAGCTGTATAAATTTGCTTCGCGACACTCTGCCGAATTGCGGCCGATGTAGGGGATCCCGATGATGATTCAATCTCCTTGAGAGCCGCCGCCTCAGCTTGAATTTTCCACTCGTGTAAAATGTGCGCAACAAACGCAGGTTCATCTTTATCAATAAGATCGGCACAATTCGCGCAGAGCCAGATGGCGTTCGCAATCGATGCCCTTTCCGTGGGTGACTGTTCTGCCAAGTATCTTGGTCCCCCAGGTGCTGCTGCGCAAATATGAGCGGCACGTCGAATCCGAATTGATTTCTCGGGGATGGAATGGGGCCCAGTTGTTATTTTTCCACATGCCGGGCTTGAACATCGAAACCCGACGCGTTCGGCTAGTCTGCGTTTGGTCGTTTCCGAAAAATCGTCCCTTACAGTCATAAGATTGAAAACAGCGGGAGCAAAGCATGCGCGGAGTAAATGGCATCGAACTCCGCCACGGCCACCTTCCGCTGATAGGCCCGGCGTTTCCCGAACAACACCTGTCCCGGCCCGCACCGCCGCGTGAACGTCGTCCCATCCGTTACTCTTCCCCAAGCTCGCACATGCAGCGACCCCGGCTCCAAATGCTCCATCGCAATGAACCGCTCCAACCCGGCCCCCGCTGGATCGCAGGTCGCGTTGCAATTCTCCACCACGTCCCCAAAGCGGACGCGCTTCCAGCCCTTGCGCTCGAAGAGCGGGAGCGAGGCCCAGGCGGGATTGGGCTGGAGGGTGGAGAGTGATGGGAGAGTGGCGGTCATGCTTGGGCGAGTTTTTCCAGCGGTTCGATTGCGTCCACGAGGAGCCGTTCGCCCGCGATGCGGAGAAGCGCGGATGTGGGCGGCTGGGAGGCCAGCAGACCGTAGGCGCAGGTGTGCAGGGCTTCGTCGAAGTCTTCCGCCCTTTCGGGAGCAAGGAGTTGACGCAGGCCTTTGCCGGCTTGCAGGGCGAGTTCGCGCCAACGGACGGGGAAGCGGGTTTGCAGGGCATCCGACCAATGCGGCCCCCAATTCAGCAGAGTGTCCTCGTGTTTCCGTTCAGCAAGAAGGGCGAGGGCCAGAACGCGACCGAGGTCTTTGTTGCTCCGCCCGATGCGGCGTCCGCCGATGAGGCCGGTCATGGTCTGCGGGCCGATAGCGGGATGGTGCAGGAGATTGGCAAGCGCCATCATTTCCGGCCGGGCAACGCTGATGCCGAAGTCCGTGGGCACTGGCTGGTAATCCGCCAGTGAAAGGAAACCGAAGCTGCACAGGCTGAAGTGGCCGTTGGCGGTGGGCAATCGGATGTAGCGCTGGCCGAGGTCGTCCGGGGATTCCGGCACGGTGAGGAGTTCGATGAACCAGTCCTGAGAGCCGGGTGGCCGAAGCCGCGCGACGGGCAGATCTTTGTCTGGTGTGGCAGCGGTGCCGGGAGCGGGGAACTCCTCCGTCGGATGGAAGGTCCAATGAGCGGAAAACAAGCGTTCGGTGACCGCAATGCCGGCAGGAATGGCGCGGATGCGCGGGGAGAGCAGGAAATCGGCGTCCTTGGTGCGGACCTGAAGCGATGGATTGTCACCAAAGAAATAATAACCGGCGGCGAGGCTGCCGATGACGACGAGGTTTTCCCGGCAGTCGTACGGGATGGCAGCGGCGACCTGCTGTAAGGCGGCGCGGGGCGAGATGAAGGCGTTGTTGCTGCTCATGCAGTGCCTCCTTTCGGCGTGAGAGCATGGAGGAATTCCAACGCTTGGGATTCCAGTCGCATCTCGTGGAGGTCGAGCAGGCACTCGACAGGATCGGCCCAGAGGACGCTGTCGGGATCGGTCTCGAAGAAAATGTGGGGAGACCGCAGCAAATGGATCACGAGCCGGGCTGGTTCCTCGCTTCCAGCGGGCTTCAGCGCGGGATCAAGCTGCCGCAGGAACCCAAGGTCCGACTGACGGGTGCGGCAATGGAGGGTGAGGTCCAGTCGTGGGGTGCCGATGAGGTCAATCGCCGGGAAGAGGCGTCGCGCGCCCAATACGCCAGCGATGGCAACTCCGTCGGGGTGGAGTTTTTGCAGTCGGGACACCAGCGATTCCACCGAGCGAGGCTGGCCGGATCGGTCGGCGAAGCGAAGCGTCTGGCGCACTTTGTCGGCATTAGCGACGAGGCGGAACCATTCGTCTTTGGGAAAAGCTTTCAGTTCGACGCGTCGGTCGGAGTGGCGGGCGAGGTATTTTTCGAGTTTCTCCAATGCAGAGGCAACGGTGGGGTAAGTGCAGCCTGCGGCTTCCGCCAGCCAACGGGAGGTGAGCGGTCCGGCGCGTTTGATCCATTGGTTGATGAGGATGCGCAGGATGTCGTAAAATGGCTCGGATGAACGCGGGGCACGAGTCGCCGCCATGCCGCCTCGTTCCTTCTCCACGGTCGCGCTGATGATGCCTTGTGTTTGCGGGTCTAACTCACGGGGGAAACTCATGATCTGGTTTCCTTTGGGAATGCAGACGGTGAGGCGCTCCAGAATCTCAGGGCGCAGCACCCTGGAGATGCTGATCCACTCCTCTTGCAGACGAGGCAGGGTGATCGCGGAATCGGCGAGCGCCAGATAGCCCTTAAATCCAGGGCGTTTGCCAAGAATGGCTGCCAGCTTCATCAAGGCGCTGCTCATCGTTCGCAGCGAACTGGCACCGATTTTCACTTCAATCAGAGCATCGCCTACCTCGGCATCCACCTCGCTGTGGAGCCGGGAGCGGGCAGCTGTTGCCGGGCTGGTTGTCATGAAGTGAACTTGCGGGATTAATGTTAAACTGGCAAGTGAATATTAAAGTGGCAGCTCGAAATTAAACTGGCGCCTTCATTTTGACTGAAGAAGGGCTTCGAGGCTGCGGCGGACGGTAGCAGAGCTTTGCAGCCAACCTGCCAGCGCAATCCGGCAGCGCAGTTGTAGTTGTCTCTGTTGCCGCATCGGTCTGCGCCTGCGTCTCCCCGCCGACATACAGCGAGACGCTCAGATTCCCGTCCTTCGCCCGGATTTCCTCGATGGGCACGACACGGGTGAACCCGGGCTCGTCTTTGAAGTTCCGATAAGCCTCGACGACGCGCTGGAGGTGGTCGTCGGTGAGGAAGCTCTGGGCGCGTTCGCGGGTCACTTCGTTGACGGCGTTGATGAAGAGGATTTTGCCGCGACGCGCCTTGGGCTTCTGCGTGCGGCAGACGACGACGCAGGCTTCCATGGGCGAGTTGTAGAAGAGGTTCGGGCCGAGGCCGAGGACGCACTCGATGAGGTCGGCTTCGATGAGCTTACGGCGCATCTCGGCCTCCTCCTGCCGGAAGAGGACGCCGTGGGGCCAGAGGACGGCGCAGCGTCCGGTCTTGGGCCGCAGGCTTTGCAGGATGTGCTGCTGGAAGGCGTAGTCGGCGCGGCCCTGCGGCGGGGTGCCGTAGAGATTGCGGCCCCAAGGATCGGAGGCAAAGGCGGTGCGGTCCCATTGCTTGATGGAGTAGGGCGGATTCGCCAGCACCACGTCGAAGCGCATGAGGTGATCACCTTCCACAAGCTTCGGCTCGGCGAGGGTGTCGCCGCGCTCAATGCGGAAGTCCTCAATGCCGTGGAGGAAGCAGTTCATCCGGGCGATGGAGGAGGTCATCAGATTCCGCTCCTGGCCGTAGAGCTTCACATTCCGCCATTCCTTCTGCTGATTCTGCAGGTGGGTGACGCAGGAGAGCAACATGCCGCCGGAGCCGCAGGTGGGGTCATTGACGGATTCGCCGGGCTGCACGTCGAGCATTTCGGTCATGAGGTGGACAACGGTGCGGTTCGTGTAAAACTCGGCGGCGGTATGGCCGGAGTCGTCGGCGAATTTCTTGATGAGATACTCGTAGCCTTGGCCCAGCTCGTCCTCGGGCAGGCTGGCGACGGTGAGTTCGAGCGTGGAGAAGTGCTCGATGAGATCACGCAGCATGGCATCGGACAGGCGGTCCTTGTTCGTCCACTGCGCATCGCCAAAGATGCCGAAGAGCTTGTCCGGGTTGGCTGTCTCGATGGCCCGCATGGCCTGCTGCAAGCCCCGCCCTACATCCCGGCTGACCTTCCGAATCTCCTGCCAATGCGCGTCCGCCAGCACCTGGAAGCGGTGGTTCTCCGAGAACAGCGCAAAGTCCTGATCCCCGCCTGAATCCCGCAGCGCCTTCACCGTCTCCTCATCATAGACATCGCACAGCCGCTTGAAGAATAGCAGCGGGAAGATGAACTGCTTGTAGTCGCCCGCATCAATCGTGCCCCGGAGAAGCACGGCGGCTCCCCAGAGGTAGGATTCGAGTTGTTGCTGGGTGATGCGGGTCATGGGATTGGTTTAACCACGAATGGCACGAATTTTCACGAATGGGGAGTGGCTACGCCGCCATGAAATGGATTCTGAAACATTCGTGCTCATTCGTGAAATTCGTGGTTTAAAAATTCAGCGGATAACCCGCTTTTGCCGAAAGTCGGCGTGTTTGAAGTTGGCTAAGATGGCCAGTCTGAAGCCTGTGATAGCGAGGTAGCCCATCATCTGGGCAATGTGGGTGGCATTGAATTCGGCGACGACTTTTGGATCAACGATGACCCGCCCATCCACGAGCAAGTCAGGCACAAGGGTATCGACAAGAATGCCCTCATAAAACACATCGAAGCGCCGCTGCTGCTCAATGATGTGGCCCCGCTTCTTCAGTTCGATCACCATCGCGTTTTCGTAAGCTTTCTCGTTCAGTCCCGGCTTTAACGTGTTCAGCACCTTGATGGCTGCTCCTACGATGGAATGAGAGAGTTCGGGATACAGCACTTCCTTCCGCAGTCCCCGAAAGGACGGCTTGGGCGGCAGACCATCAAAATTTTCTGGGTTCATATTTTTAACCACGAATGGCACGAATTTTCACGAACAGGGAGTGGCTGCGCCGCCGATTTCAGGTTGTGCTCTATTCGTGTTCATTCGTGAAATTCGTGGTTCAGGAAATCAATAGTCTTTGGCTTTTGAGAAGTCCAATCAGGTTCTCCTCTGCCGCAAACGCCGCCTCAGAGCTCTCTCGCAGCCGCTTCATCGCCTCATCGACGGTGAGCACGTCCTGCGTGACCTTCGGCTCGACGTAACGGGGGATGTTGAGGTTGTGATCGTTGGTGGCGATCTCGTCCAAGGTGACGACGCGTGCGATGCCTTCGACATCGGTGTAGTCGCGGACCCAGCCGTGGATGCGGGCGACGTGCTCGGGCAGCAGTTCGTTCTGGGCGCGGCCCGTTTTGAACTCCTTCGATGCATCAACGATGAGCACCTTGTTCTTCCGGTCCTTCGCTTTCTTTTGCCGGAAGATGAGGATACAGGCGGCGAGGCCAGCACCATAGAAAAGATTGGGGCCGAGGCCGATGACGGTCTCCAGCAGGTCCATGCCGAGGAGCTTCTTCCGAATCTCGCCCTCCTTACCCATGCGGAACAGGGCACCATGCGGGAGGACGACGGCCATGCGCCCGGTCTTGGGGGCCATGGACTTGATCATGTGCTGCACGAAGGCGTAGTCACCGCTTTTGCTCGGTGGCATCCCGGCGAAGTTGCGCCCATGGGGATCGCTGGCCCAGACTTCCTCGCCCCATTTCTCCAGGGAGAAGGGCGGATTGGCGATGACGCAATCGAAGGTCGCGAGGTTGTCGCCGAGGAAGAAGGCGGGATTCCGCAGGGTGTCGCCGCGCACGATCTGGAAGTCGGTGGCCCCGTGCAGGAAGAGGTTCATGCGGGAGATGGCCGAGGTGGTGAGATTCTTTTGTTTCGGCGGCTTCCCCCGCCGCCTCACCCTTCGGGCTCGCTGTGCGAGACCAAATGCTCGCTGCCGCGCAGGGCGGTCTGGAGCGCCTGCCCGACATTCTGCGCCACCTTCCGCACATCCCGCCAGTGGCAGTCCTCCGGCACCTGGAACCGGTAGTTTTCCGCAAACAACGCAGCTTCCTCATCGCCATCGAACTCCTTCAGCGCGGCGGCGTGCTCATCGTCATGCACATCCGAGAGACGCTTGAAGAACAGCAGCGGGAACACGTAGCTCTTGAAATCCGCCGCATCGACCGGCCCGCGAAGAATGTTCGCGGCTTCCCAGAGGTGGGATTCGAGATGGGAGACGGTGACGGCGGGCATTCAGGGAAATTCGGATGGCGGGGCACCATCAAAGCGGTTTCTGTTAGGGATGGCAAGGCAGGAACGAGATTTGGTGAGAGGATGAGCCGCTCCAACCGTGATCTGCACCGCCAGACCGCGACCGGAGGCGTGGGAAAAGATGACTGGCATGATGGCTTCTGGCCGATGAAAGTTCATTTGCTACTTCAGTTTATCGACGCCGGTGGCGGCTCCGTGGTGGAATGCGCCAATGAATTCCGAAGCGATTTTCTGCCTCAGCCTGCCTGTGGCACCCGTTTTTGGGCAAATAATGCCTCAAAAAACGATTCTGGGGCGTGAGTGCTCGTTCCGGGGAACCAAGGATTCAGTACACACCGGTGGTACTTCGTTCCGGGGTTCCTCGAAATGGTTCTGGGGTACCTCGGACTGGTTCCCGGCTGCCGCGGAATGGTTCTCGCCTTCCCCAAATTCGTTCCCGGTTGCCACGGAATCAGGTACCCCCGGTGCTAGGTCCTGCCGGGGTTACCTGGTTTCAATCCGGGCTGCCCGGGAATGGTTCTGGGGTTCCTCACATCGATCCACGGCTTCCCCAGATCGATTCTCGGCTTCCCCTGGCCGAATCCCAGCTTCCAGGAACCATTCCGGGAAACCCCGGAACCGCCGCTCACAGGCCCCGGCACGGTGCTGCTGCGGCGGGAGCCAGCAACACTTTCCCAGCCATGCCCCGGCCTGCGGCGGGGCGGAACTCAAACCGGGAGCGGGCGGCTCCCGCCCCTGTGGTGAAACTTCACCCCACCGGCCACAGCGCCTTGTAGAGCAGCGCTCCGAGAATACCGCCGATGATCGGGCCGACGACGGGAATCCAGGCGTAGCTCCAGTCGGAGCTGCCTTTGCCGGGGATCGGCAGCACGCAGTGCGCGAGGCGTGGGCCGAGGTCGCGGGCGGGATTGATGGCGTAGCCGGTGGGGCCACCGAGGGACAGGCCGATGGACCACACGAGCATGCCGACGAGCGCGGGTGCGAAACCTGTGTCGAAACCGGAGTTCGGCACCAGGTTCGCGGGTGACAGGATCGCCAGCACGCCAAGCACCAGGATGGCGGTGCCGATGATCTCGCAGATGACATTCCCAACGGTGTGACGGATCGCCGGACCGGTGCAGAAGACCGCGAGTTTGGCCCCTTTGTCTTCCGTTGGCTGCCAGTGCGGCAGATAGGCCAGCCAGACGAGCACCGCGCCGAGAAACGCGCCCGCCATCTGCGCGGCGATGTAGCCCGGCACCAGCACCCAGTCGAATTTCCCAATCGCGGCTAGGCCCAGCGTCACGGCGGGATTCAAATGTGCGCCGCTGATGGCATTGGTGCAATAAACCGCCACTGCCACCGCCAAACCCCAACCGGCGGTGATGACGATCCACCCGGCGTTGTGGCCCTTCGTCTGCTTGAGCACCACGTTCGCGACGACGCCGTCGCCAAGGAGAACCAAGATCATTGTGCCGAGGAGTTCTGCGAGAGTGGCGGACATGGCGGTGGCTGGATGGGTTGAATTTCGGCAAAAACTATCGGGAACCAGGCTAAAGAGCAAGATTGCAGTCAGTGATGTGGGCAATCCTGCCCGCAGAACACGACACCTGCGGGCAGGATTGCCAATCGTGTTCGACAAGAAAGATGCGGGTGTCGAATGTGCCAGCAACGTCACTGTACCGTTGAGTGAAGGGTGGCATGAAATTGCCCATGGCAGCGTGTCGAGGCGAAGCCCTCCAAGAATGAAGCGCGTCAGTTGCGGCACTGGCGCGCAGGGTGCCAGGGCTGCGCGTACCTGCATGCCGGACTCGCCGCCATAGCACCAAGTCAACCGTTTCCACCACCACGCAACGCCCGATTGAGCACCCCGCTGTGCAAAACACTATTGGCAGAAGCGTCCGCCGCACTTTTACTTCTTCGGCTCCACACCGCCTTCCTTGGCGACTTCGTCCTTCTTTTCCTTCACGGCGGTGGAGTCCAGATCGAGGAGTTGGGGAGCCTTGCCGCCTTTTTCGACGAACTTTAAGGCGACGCCGTTGATGCAGAAGCGGCGGTTGGTGGGAGTTTTGAAGCCTTCGCCTTCAAAGACATGGCCGAGGTGGGCGTCACAGCGCTTGCAGACGGTTTCAATGCGCTTCATGCCGTGGGTGTTGTCCACCTTTTCGAGGACGCCGTTGGCCTTGGATGAATCATAGAACGAGGGCCAGCCGCAGCCGGAGTGGAATTTTTCCTTCGAGGTGAAGAGTTCCGCACCGCAGCAGACGCAGTAGTAGGTACCTTCGCCTTGTTTTTCGAATGCTTCGTAGATGGCACCGTTCGGGCGTTCGGTGCCGCGTTCGCGGGTCACCGCATACTGTTCCAGGGTGAGCAGTTTTTTCCATTCATCTTCGGTTTTCACGATTGCAGGCTTGGGCATGGCAGGGGATTCGGTTTTGGGTTTGTCCTCGGCCTGAACCAGGCAAAAAGCGGCGGCGAGGGCGGAAAGCAGAGGGATGCGGAGTTTCATGGCAGAAGGGGCTTGCTGAGGGTGGGAGACACGAAAGGTCTGTTTATTCCAACGCACGACACGGCTTCAATCTTCATCGTCGCGTGCGGTCTGGCCGATGTTCCATAGCAAGAGGCGGAAACCGGCGTCTGGGTGGCGGTCTGCGGCAGCGGTCTGTCTGCGGAAGGATGCGAGCAGTTCCTGGCGCTCCGCCGTGGTGTAGGCTCCGCCACGCAGGACTCCCTGGTCTGGCATGGTGCTCCAGGAGTCGGAGACCCATTCCCAGACATTGCCGGAGAGATCAAACAAGCCACGGCCGTCGGCACGATAGGAGCCGACGGGCGAGACTGCGGCGGCACCGTCCGTGTAGTTGGGAATGGCTTTTTTGCCGCTGCTGTCGGCTGTTTTGTCGTGGAAATTGCCCGATTTGGCCGGCGGCGGCCAGATGAAGCCCCACGGATAGATGCCCTCTATTTTCAGACTGCGTTCGGCGGGCGTTTTACCGATCTCGCGGGAGAGATAGGCGGCCATGCTCCATTCGTCATCGGTGGGCAGACGGTATTCCTGATCGGGTTCGAGCAACCCCTTGGCCCGCTCACGATCGGTGAGCCAGCGGCAGAACTGCTCCGCCTCGGAGCGGTTGACCAGGGTGACGGGAAAATCGGGGTCCGTGTCCAGCACGCGGCCATCCACCGGCGGTTGGTTGGTGGCCTTGGCGAACTCGGCGAAGTCTTTGCGGCGGGTTTCCGTGCTGGCCAGCATGGCCCGACCGAGCGGCACCAGCTTGATGCCGAGACTGTTGAGCCAAAGCTTGCCGAAGACGACGGAGCCGGTGGCTTTCAGACGCAGGTTGAAGCTGATGCTTTGCCCTTCCTTGAGCTTGCCGCTGGCCGCCTCGGGTTTGTAACCAGGCAGGCGGACCTCGTAGCTAAACGCGTCCACACGCACTTTCGGCAATGAGAGCGGCGTACGGCCGACGAGGCGCTCGCCTTCAAACACCTCCGCACCCGCAGGTGTGCTGGCGATGTTGAGGGTGCCGAATTTCACGCTCACGATCTCACAGCGGATCGGACTGTGGCCGGGTTTGGGCACTGAACTGCCGGGCGGGCGCGGAATGTTGGCTGCGCGCCAGGCATATTCGTGATCCGCGTCAAGTCGGCCGGTCTGGCGATCCTTGGCGGACATCCAGGCACAGAATGCGTCGGCCTCTGCCGCAGGAATCACGGCGGCGTAGAGAATGGTTTTGTCGGGCAGGGTGTTCGGCGTCACCTCGTATTCGGCGGCGCGGCCGGTTTCTTCGAGGAAAGTGCGGAACAGCAGCGCATCCAGGGCGACATCCGCGATGTGGCGGTCCTGCATGTAGGTGAACCATTGTTTGAGCCGGTTTTGCCAGGGCTTCCCTGCTTTGGGCGGCTGTGGACGTGCCGGGAGAACCGGCTGCGGCTTCACTGGCAAAGGGATGTCATAGGCCCACTCGCGCTGATATTTCGCCATGACGATCCCGCTGGCCAGGGTGAACGAGGCCAGCAGCGTGATGATGGTAGCGCGGCTGAAGCGCCGCACGAAGCTCTCCGGCTTGGTGTCGCCGACATGCTGTAGGGATTCGGCAAAATCTGCTGCGGTGGAGAAACGGCGGTTGAGATCACAATCGCAGGCCTGGCAGATGACGCGGTTGAGGTCCAGCCAGAAGGGCCACTCCTCGTCAGAGAGATTGTCCGGCACCTCGGGGAACTCCATGCGGTCCTTCCCGCTGCTCATCTCATAGAGCACCTTGCCCAAGCTGTAGATGTCCGCCTGCGGGGTGCCGGGGCCTTCCGGTGGCACGAAGCCCTCGGTGCCGACGAACGTGCGTTCCCCAAACGCGGCGACGAGGCCGATGTCCGCCAGTTTGCACACACCGCCCACAAAAATGATGTTGGAGGGCTTGATGTCGCGGTGCGTGAGACCGTGATTGTGCATGTAGTGCAGCGCGTCGGCCATGTACACGCCTGCATCACGGCAGAAAAACGGATCAAGCCGCCCATGGCGTTTCATGTCCGTGGTCAGCGTGCGCGGGACATAGGTCTGCGTGTCCACGATGTTCGCACCATCCTCGGCGTCATCCGCCAGTTCCATCACACAGTAGTAAAAGCCGCGCGGCTCATTCCAGCCGACGTGCAGGATGTGAACGAGGCAGGGATGGCCGCGTGAGATCGGCTCGAACTGCTGGATGCCCTGAAATTCGCGGTGAAACGTGCGCGTGAGTTCAAAATCCTCGCGCCAGACGATTTTTACCGCCCGCAGTGCTCCGGTGACGCTCTTTGCCAGCCAGACCTCCCCGTACGCGCCGGAGCCGATGCGCTTGATCAGTGTGTAGTCGGGAATGACGATGTCATCGCGGTGAGAAGGCGGGCCGTTCTTTTCACGCGCTTTGACCTTCTTGCTGGCGGCAGGCGGATCAATCGGCGGGGCGGGCAGCGCGTCACTGAAGGAATCTGAGGAAAGTGGTGATTCCTCCAGATCTGCAGCAGCAGCGTCCTCCGCGTCCGTGGGTGCGGACGGTGGTGGAGGCATGGCTGAATCACTCATGAAACTGTAGTGGGAGGGCAAGGACTCATGCCACGGCCAAGATCAGCCGGGGCAAGCGCCCAGAAGTCTCCCACTAAAGCATGGTATTCTCAAGCCCTTGAACCTCTTTCTTCACCAGCGCCCCGACGCGGTGCTTCGCCAGATAAACTTGCGCGGCATTGATGCCGAGGGCTTCGGAGGTCTTCTTCACGCCCCAGCCCTTCATCACATAGCAGTCAAAAATTTGATACTGGCGCGGCGAAACCTTGGCCTTCACGCGTTCGAGGGCGGCGGCGGTGATGTTGTCACGCCATTCGCGGTCCCAGATGTTTTCCAGCAGATTGTCTTTGTCCTGGGAGAGGCGATCCACTATCTGGGAACTGGTGTCCTCGGAGTCGGCATTGCCCTGGTCGGCGAGGGAGGGCTGGCGCTTCCGGGCGCGGAACACGTCCAGAATGCGCCAGCGGGTCATCTGTAGCAGCCAGGCTTTGAACGAGCCGGCTCGCGGGTCATATTGCCCCTTCTGCACCTGCCGAGCGATGGCGATGACGGTTTCCTGCACCACGTCGAAGGCTTCCTCACGGGTGAGACCGGCCTTGGTGCCGACGCTGAAAATCAGCCGCCAGTAGGTTTGGTAGAACTCGTTCCAGGTCTTCTGGTCCTCCCAATTGTTCAGACGCTCAATCAGGCTCTTGCGGGTTTTCTCCCACAGGCCTTTTTCTTTCTTAACGTCTTCCGGGATCGGAATTTCTGGCTCCGGTTTACTCATTGGGGCTGATTCTCTGCGGTTGAGCGGTTCTGTCAAACCTTTGAGTCTCAGCAGGCACAGAGAAAATCGACCGATAGAGAAAGTGATTTTGCGGCGGGGGCGGCTAAGCCTCGCAATCAGTGCGCCTCATGATGGCAATGAAGGCATTTCATGGATCATGGCCCGCCGCCTGCACTTCGCAGGTTGCCATCGCAAGGGGGCAGGCTAGTCTGATCCCGCGCTGTCGTGGCGCTCTTTTTGCCTCAATCTCATGCTGGAAAACCCCTTCCAAGAAACTCTGCTCTCCCGCCACCGTGCGGAGCCCTGCACCGTAGTCATTTTTGGCGCCACGGGCGACCTCACGCACCGCAAGCTGATCCCCGCCATTTACAACATCGCCGCTGCTGGCGACCTGCCGCCGCAGTTCAAAGTCATCGGCTTTGCCCGCCGCGACAAAACGGATGACGGCTTCCGCACCGAGTTGGAGGAAGGAAATCGCAAAAACAGCCGCCAGGGTCACAATGACGAGCTGTGGGGTAGTTTTTCGCAGTGCATCCACTACCACCGCAGCGAATTCGAGGATCTCGACGGCTACAAGGCGCTCGGCAAACTGCTCGACAAGTTCGACACCGAGCGCGGCGAGCCCGCTAACCGCCTCTTCTACCTCGCCGCCGCCCCGGAGTACTTCAAACCCATCCTGGAGATGATGCGGGCCGCCGGTCTCAATCAAGCCGTGGGCGACAAATGGGCGCGGGTGGTCTGTGAGAAGCCCTTTGGCAAAGATCTCGCCACCGCACGCGGATTGAATGCCGTGGTGGCCGAAACCTTCGCGGAAAAGGACACTTACCGCATTGATCATTACCTCGGCAAAGAAACCGCCCAGAACATCATGGTGCTGCGCTTCGCGAATTCACTTTTCGAGCCAAATTGGAACAGCCGCTACATCGACCACGTGCAGATCACCTGCGCCGAGAACCTGGGCATGGAAGGCGGTCGCGGCGGCTACTACGACACCGCTGGCGCGCTGCGTGACATGGTGCAGAACCATCTATTTCAACTCTTGAGCCTCGTCGCGATGGAGCCGCCCACCGATTTGAGCGCCGACAGCGTGCGCGATGAGAAGGTGAAGGTCATTCGTGCCCTGCGTCCGCTCGTCGGCCCCGAGGCCGTCGGTAAAAACGTGATTCGCGCCCAATACACGGCGGGCAGCGTCGATGGCGTGTCGCGTGTAGGCTATCGTGAGGAAGATCGCGTCAATCCAGAGTCCAAGACCGAGCCGTTCGTCGCGCTGCGGCTCTTTGTGGACACATGGCGCTGGCAGGGCGTGCCGTTTTATATTCGCGTCGGCAAGCAACTGCCGAAAAAGGCCACCGAGATCAGCGTGCATTTCAAAAAGCCGCCGCAGGTGCCGTTCGCCACCTCCGAAATGCTCAACAATAGCGAGAACACCCTCGTCATTCGCATTCAGCCGGACGAAGGCATCGCTCTGCGCATATTGTGCAAGCAGCCTGGACAGGCCATGAGCATTCAGCAGGTGAAGATGGACTTCCGCTACTCATCGAGCTTTGGCAAGGCCAGCCCCGAGGCCTACGAGCGCCTGCTGCTTGATGCGATGGCCGGTGATGCCACCTTGTTTGCACGTCGTGATGAAGTCGAAAACGCCTGGAAGTTCATCGATGAAATCGAGAACGCCTGGCACAAGTCCGATGCGCCTCCGACCATGCACGAATACCCTGCCGGAAGCTGGGGACCGAAGGCGGCGGATGATCTGCTCCGCGCTGACGGCCGTGAGTGGCGGCTGCTCTAGCTCTCAGTTCGTTGTCACCCTGAGGCGGACGAATTTCTTCGAATTCGCACCGTTGATGGCAGGGGTGACACGCACGGTGACGGTTTCAGTGATCCCGTCCGCACTGGGCGCAGCGCTGGTTTCCTGAACGCTTGCACCGGTGTTGTCCCATAGGGTGAGATTATTGCTGGTCTCCACGGTGTACGACAGTCCTGCGCGCTGGATGCGGCGGCGGAACTGCATGGTGAGGTATTTTTCGCCGGTGCCGCCATCTGTCTGCACCGTGGCAGTGGGCAGTTTGGTGTTCGGATTGGCAGAACTTGCCGGGATGCCGAGGGCATGCTCCATGAGCGTGCTGATGCCGTTGCTGTCGGGATCACCTGACGGCGTGGTGATGCGATAGACGATGGCCATCATGGCGCGGGTGTTGGGCGGCACGGCGTTGTCGCTGGCGGAAACAGAGATGCTGTTGGAGCCATCCGTGAGGGCGGACACCGGGGCAGTCCAGGCGGCGAAGCCGTTGGCGGAACTGGCGGCGGTGCTGTTGACCGTCACGCTGGCGACTCCGCTGATGGCGTCCACCGCACTGCCACTGAGCGTGGCGGCGGCGTTCATGGTGGTGAGTTCTGGCACGGTCAGCACAGGTGGGGTGGCGTCCTGGGTGGAGGAGACGGTGTTGGACCAGGCGCTGGTGATTTTCGCGGCTGGACTGATCACATAGCCCAGCGTCCAGTCACGGAGGTACGGTGTGTTGGCGGAATTGGACGAGGCCAGGTTGGAGCGTAAGCGCAAGGCGGCACGCGAAGCCACCGCAGGCAGCGCGGAGAGATTCGTGCCGCTTGCCACATTGGCTGCCAGCAGTCCGCCAGACTCATCCAGGACATCCACCGTGGCTGTGGTGCCGGGGCTGGCCGTGTCCAGCGTGTAGGTGAGGGCATCCCACTGGTGCCGATACGGCGGAGTGATGATCGGGGAGGTGACGGTGCCGGAGGCGACGAACACGGGCGAGTTTTTAGTGATCGCGATGTCATCGAAATAGCAACGTCCAGCAGCCGCTGAATAATAAACGGCAGGCCTGCCGGTGGCGAAGGTGGTGTCGGTGCGGGTCATGCTGGTGCTCGCTCCATTGATCGCCAGCGGATTTTCGACGACAACACCGCCGCTTACCGAGACTTTCCAGGCTTGGAGCGTGAGGCTGTTTCCTTCGGCGGTGAGACGCAGCTTGATGTTGTCGGATGCTGTGTAGCTGATGGCGGACGACATCCCCAGCGAGTTTTGAATGCCGTTAATAAGCACCTGAATGGAAAAAGTGACCGTGCTGGTGCCGAAATTGGCAAAGGCGGCGTAACCCTGGATGCCGTTGGTGGCGGAGAGGCTGGAGCGTAGTAGCAGGCTGCCATAGAAATAGCCGGTGATGCCTTCCGGGGCCAGATAGCCTTCGATGGAGCCAACGGCAAAGGTGTAGGCGCTGGTGGCTGGCATAAGCGCATAGCCAGTGCCGCTTACTGAAGCATTGCCGATACGGCCTTCGAGGTCGCCGCCTTGATTGACTGGCAACGCCGGGGTGGTGTTGGGTCCGGCGCTCATGGCCTGCCGGTCCATGGTGGCACCGCCGCCGATGACGGAAAAGAGAGTTTCCGCCCAAGTACTGCCCGCTGCATCAAAATTCTCCGTCCAGTTCACGGGTGAGGTGCCGGAAGCGGCGAGAGTGACATCGTGCAAGGAAAGGGCCGCGCTGGTGCTAGAGTGAGTGGCAGTGGTGAAGTCGGCATGCGAGGTCTGCTGCCATTCGCCGAGGCTGGCGGCAGTGTTGGTGCTGGCGATGCCACGCACGCGATAGTGGTACATTGTCCCGTCCATGAGGCTAGCTAGAGCGGCGGAGGTGCCGGGAATCGCCGTGGTGGCGACCGGTGATGGGAATGTGCCACTGAGATCACGTTCTAGGGTGTAGCTGCCGGAACCCGCCGAGCTGCTCCAGCCCAGGGTGTTGCCCGTGCCGCCGGTGAAGAGAGGTTCGGCTGTCATCACGGGCGCGGTGAAGCCTGAGGTGAACGGCTGCGATCTGCCGGCCACGCCGGTGCCACTGGCAAAGAGGACGAGTGCGGGGTGCGTGCCGTTGAGCGTGAGGTTGCCGGACCACTGGCCGTTGACGAAAGTGCCGGTGGTGGCAGGGGTGACCGCCAGTCCTGAATCGCTCATCAAGCGAATCTGTGGCCGGTCAATGGCACCGAATCTCGAAGGGGTGCTGCCACTCCAGCTCGTGGGTGCTCCAGAGGTGGCGGAATAGTAGTAGATCATACCGACATCGTAACCGGTGGGATCACGCCGCAGCGAGGCACCGGTGCCGCTGGTGGTGTTGTCCGTGCTGATGTCCAGCATCAGATTGTCCACGCCATTGTAATCGAACGGGGTGGTGAAGGTGAACACGACCCAGCCGGTGGTAGTGAAGGTATAGGCTCCTTGCCAAGCCACGGTCCAGTCAGTGGACTCCCAGAGCGGGTTCGTGTTGAAGTGATTCAGCGTGGTGTGCCTGAGGCGGAGGGTAAAATCGTTGTAAACAAAGGCGGAAGCGGTGGATATGTTCAAGGCTAGGCCGGTGATGAGCCGCGCTGGACCCACTTCGGAGCGTTTGTAAATGATTTGGCCACGGCAGTCCGTTTGGAAGGTGTACAGCGGCACGGTGCTCGCGAACACGCCGTTACCGACGGTGGTGGTGGAAGATGCGGGACTGACCACGCTGAGGCTGGCGGTGCCTGCATAGGTGCCGGGATCACCATCCGTGTCCAAGGCCGTGAGGGTGACCGGGAAGGGCGATCCTGGCACCACGTTGGCGGGCTGGGTGGTCCAGGCCAGCTTGGTTGCAGGTGCGCCAGTCACATTGAAGCTGTTGCTGGTGCCGGTGTGTGCGGCGGCATCGGTGGTGGTGAGAACCACACCAGTGCTCGCCTTGGTCATGGTGAGCATGCCGGTCCACACGCCATTAACGAAGGCTGCGGAGACGGCTGGGGTCATGCTGATCGGGGTGCCTCCAGCGCTGGCACTGAAGGAGACCGTGCCGGTGAAGCCGGCCAATGTCGCATTGGCGGCGCTTTGCGCGGTGATGGTAACACTGAACGGGACGTTTTTGGCCTGGGTGGCGATGTTGCTGATGGCGAAGTGGTGGGGGTCATTGTCCAGCACGGTCACATTGGTGGTGCCAGTGATAAGACCAGGGCTGGTGGCCGTGATGGTGACGATCTGGTCGCCATCGGTCAGGGTGTCATCCACGATGTTCAAAGTGAAGCCGATGGAGGTGGCACCTGCGGGAATGATGACGGTGGTCGTGGCCGGAGCAGCCTGCGCTGGATCGCTGGACGTGAGGGTGACGGTGGTGTTGGTGCCTGTGGCGGCGTTCAGTATCACGGTGCCGGCCACAGTGCCGACTGATTCTACCGCCGTGGCGGGCAGGGAGACGGCCAGGGTGGGCGGCGTGGTCACATTGAAGCTGTTGGAAGCGCCTGTGATGGCACCACTCGTGGCACGCAGGCTGACGCTGACACCGGTCTCGGCGGGTGTGAAATTGCCGCTCCACTGCCCATTGATAAAGGCACCGGACACCACCGGGCTGACGGGTACGGATGCCGCATCCGTGCCGAAGCGGATATTGGGTAGGACATAATTGGAGATCGGCGCCGGGTTTGTCGTGCCGCTCCAGGTCAATGGATCACCATAATCGGTATTGGTCTCGACCAGGACGGTGCGCAACGTGACGGCACCAGTGTAGTAAGTGTAACCTTGGACGGAGCCTGCGGCTGCATTGCGGTAGCTGAAGTCAATCATCAGCGGGCTGCTGCCGTCATACAAAAAGGGGGTGGTGAAATCGAACTGCTTCCAGCCTGTGGCGCTGACGGAGGTGGTGCTTTGATAGACGGTCGTCCAGCCGGTGGACTCCCACTGAACGGCACCAGTGCCGGTGTAGTCGTTCTTGTTGGTGTGCTTGAGGCGGATGGTGAAGTTGGACAGCGCACTGCCTGGAATAGTGCCGACATTGAGGGATAGCCGGTGCAGATGACGGGCGGGTCCCACCTCGTTGGGCGGGTAAATGACCTGCATGCGCTGGGTGCGGCTCATGGAGCCGAGCGGAATAGACCATGTGCTGCTGCCGGTGCCGGTGTCGATGTTTTGCAGGTCACGCGAGATCGCGAGGTTGGCGGTCTGCGTGAAGGAGGTGAGAGTGTTGTTGCCCAGGTCTTGGGCGGTCAACGTAACCGGCTGCGGCTGCCCCTGGGTGATGCTGACCGGAATGGCGCTGACGCCGAAATGATGTAAAGCACCGAGTCCAACGACAAACGCATTGCTGCTGCCGCTGCCGCCAGTGACCGGGTCGGTCACGTTGATGATAGCGTTGCTAGCAAGGCCACCGACGTTCAGGCTTTGGGTTTTGACGCCGCCGCTGAAACCCGTCAGCGTGGCGGGCGTGACTGCCAGTGCGCTGCCGCCATCCGTGGCGGCGATTGCGGGCGTGCCGGTATAGCCGGTGATGGTAGCGTTGTTCACATCCCGCGCGGTGAAGATGAGGTTGAAGGGCGCGTTGGCTATCTGCGGACTGGCGACGGTGGAGACGAGGAAGTTATGCACATCGTCGTCGGTGATGTTGATGGTGATGGTGCCGTTGGTGAAGGTGGGGGCGGAGGCCGTGAGCAGCACGGTCTGCGTGCCGTCCAGGAGCGCGTCGTTGACCGCCGTGAGGTTAAACAGGCCAGAGGATGAGCCGGCGTTGATGGTGGCGGTAATGTGCTGCACTTCGGTGAGGTCGCCGGAGGTGATGGTGACACTCACCGGCGTCACTGCGGTGCCGGAGAGGTAAACATAGCCGACGTTGGCGGTGGTGCCGGAACCTTCGCTGCGGCTGCTGAAATTGAGATAAATGCTCAGCGTACGCGCTTCGTTGTCGAGTACGGTGATGGATGCGGTGCCGGGCAGCGATCCCGCCATGGCGGCGGTGATGGTGACGGACACATCGCCATCCACCAGCGAATCATTGACCGGCGTGAGGGTGAATGTCGCCGAGCTTTGGCCGGCTGGCACCGTGACGGTGGCCGGGACGGTAAGTTGAGCGGGATCGGCGGAAGTCAGTGCCAGCGTGAGCGGGGCAGTGGGGGCGGTTCCCAGCGTGACCGTGCCACCATTGACCAATGCGGCGGCACCCTCGCTGATGCTGGCAGGGAGGGTCACTGTCACCGTGGTGCTCTCATTGTCCTGGATGCTGACAGCGGCGGTGCCGGAGTCATAACTGGTCGCACTGGCCGTGATGATGGCGGGCTGGACGCCGTCCAGTTCCAGATCATCCACGAAGGTGATGGTGAAGGCGGCACTGGTTTGCCCGGCAGGAATGATGATACTTGCAGGCACGGTGGCCTCCGTGAGATCGCTGGAGGTGAGCGTCACCGCCAGATCGGATGTAGGCGCGGCATTCATCGTCACCGTGGCATTCTGTGAGCCGCCTTCAGTGCCGCCAGCGCTGGTGCTGATGGCCAGAGTGCCGAGGCTGTTGAGGGTGAAAGCGTTCGAATTGCCTGAGACGGATGGATTGGCCGCATGCACGGCCCGCAGGGTGGTAGTGGGGCCAGAGCCTTGCGCCGCGAGGCTGCCGGACCACTGGCCATTGACGAAGGTTGCTGCATTGGGCGTGACCGGCAGTACCCGTTGCTTGGAGAACCGCACATTGGGCACATTGGTGCTGGTGAAGCTAGTAGGCGTAGTGCCGGACCACGTCAGCGGATCGCCGTAGCCGCTGTCAGAGTAGTTGTAAAGTGTGCGGGAGCTGGCGGCGGTGCTCACCTTCACGCTGCCGGAACCGGTGTAACTGGTGTTGTTGAAACTGATGTCCACCATGAGGTTACTGGTGCCATCATAGTCAAACGGGGTGGACAATGGCAGCGTTAGCAGGCCGGTGGCGGAGACGGTCAAGTTACCCTGGTAAGCAGTGGTCCAGTTGGCGGACTCCCAGGTGTTGTTGCCAGTGCCGGTGTAATCGACCTTGGTGGTGTGTCTGAGACGCACGGTGAAATTGGTCATGCTCTGCCCAGGTATGGAGGACACATCGAGCGCCAGGCTTTGGATACGACCCGCCGCTCCCACCTCCGCCGGGGTGTAGATCGTCTGGGTGCGCGCATCATGATAGGACGTGTATAGGGGCCAGCTCCAGGTGCCGGTGCCGGAGCCACTGATGGTGTCCACATTGGGACCCTGCGCGGAGAGGCTGGCGCTGCCATTAAATGAGGTGACGGTATTTCCGCCCGCATCTTTGGCGGTGAGCGTGGCGGCGAATGGCACGTCGCGCATCTGCGGCGATGGCACGGTGCTCCAGATGAAATTCTGCACCGGGGCCGCTACCGTGAGGCTCAAGGGGACGTCAATCTGCGGCGTGGTGGGATCATTCGAGGTGAAGCGCAGCGTGGCGGTGTAATTATTCCCGACCTGGAGCCTGCTGGTGTTGAAGGCGACCGGCAAAGTGAAGCCGCCGCTGGCGTTGATGCTGCCACTGGCGGGCGTCGCTACGGCCCAGGCGGGCGCGGCGGCCACCAGGTCGAGGAAGGTGTCAAAAATGGCCTGAGTTTGCGCGTTGTCCACATAACCACCGGAACTCGATGCATAGAGCAAATGATAGACGCGTGTGACACCGGCAAGACCGCTGAGGCGGTGGTAGTCGTTGTTGGTGTCCGTCGAGGCATCATGCGCGACGCTGCCATTGTCTCTCACAATGATGAGGTGGTTGACGCTTGGATTGGTGGAGTTGTAAACGCGCTTCACAAAGCCTTTGAAAACGCTGTCGAAGCGGTTCGCGGTCAGCACGGTGCTGTCGGTGTTGCCTGCTCCATCTGCACCGAGGTTACCCGTGATTTCAAAGTAACTCAGCCCGGCCACATCTGCGGCAAACACAAAGAGACCGGTGGCTTTGCGCGTGAAGTACTGCCCGCCGCCGCCGAGGTTGGCAGAGCTGGTGATGAGTTGTCAGCATAGTTCAGGTAAGTGCCTGCGGTGGTGATGTTGGTGCCGAGATAGTTGCCGCCGTCGTACATGTCGCCGCCGCCGTCGCTGATGTTGGTCCCGCTGATGCCGTCGGTGAAGTCATAGCGGTTGGGGACGAGGGCGGCGAGGATGGCAGCACCTGCGTTCAGACTGGTAAGCACGGTGGCGAGCGGCGGATCACTCAGCGGCGCGCCGTTGAGGAGCACCTGTTGCGACCAGTTTAGCGGTAGGTCGCCGGGATTGCTGAGCATCACCTGGCGCGGGTCTGCTTCTCCCTGCGGCAGGGTAAGAACCACGCTGGCGGGATTCACGGCTAGGCGCGGGCCGGCGAACACGGCGAAGCTGTTGCTGGCTCCCGTGGTGGCTCCAGTGCTGGCGTTGATGGTCACCGCCGGCACCGCAGCCGCGAAGGTCACCGCGCCAGTCCAGATGCCGCCGGTGAAAGCACCGGTGCTCAGCGGGGACATGCTGCCCGCTGATGCCACGAGTGTGGCAGTGCCGCTGATAGCCGCCGGTTGGTTGTCAATGGTCTGAGCGCGGACGGTGATGTTGAACGGAGCCAGGGCCGCCTGGGGTGAGTTGATGGCATCAATCGCTAGGTGATGCAGTTCATCGTCCTGCACCATGATGTCGCGCGTGCTGCCGGTGATGCCATTGGCGCTGGCAGTCAGGGTCACCAAGCGTTCACCATCTTGAAGGGCGTTGTCTATCGGAGTGGCATTGAATGACACGGCATTCTGTCCTGCTAGGATGGTGACGGTGGCAGGAACCGTGAGGGAGCCAGGCGTGGAACTGGTCAGAGACACGAGGATGTCCACCCCCGCCACTTGGGGTGCCGCCAAACCCACCGTGCCGACCAGCGGAGCGGCGGATTCTACCACTGTGGCGGGCAGGGTGATGACCAGCGGTTGGGCGGTATCGTTGTCGCTGAGCGTGACGTTGGCGTCCGCACTGGTGCTGCCGAGCGTCGCCGTCACCACGGTGGCTGCCGGCTCCAGCACCGCGTTGTTTTCGGGTTTTGCGAGGGTGAAGCCAGCCGTGGCGCTCCCGGCTGGCAGAGTGACACTGGCTGGCAGCGTCAGCCCAAAGGTGGGTGCCGCCGCCAGTGTCACGCTCAGGTCAAACAGACTGGCAGGACTGAGGTTGAGGGTGCCATTGATCGACGCGCCTTCGGCGAGTGTGCTCGGCAGGTCGATGCTGAAACTGGTCGGCAGATCATTGTCCAGCAGGGTCAGATTGGCCGCCGCCTGTCTGACTCCCGGGGCGGTGGCGAGGACTTGTGCTGCGAGCTGGGTGGTGAGGTAGGAGTCTTCGACTGCGGTGATGTCAAAAGACGCCGAGGTGGTGCTCCCGGCGGGAATGATGATGCTGGCGGGCAGGCTCAGGCTGGCGGGACGATTGGAGCTGAGGGTGATCACGGTGTCCTCCGTGCGGGCGGTGGCCATTTCCAGATGCGCGCTCACGGTGCCGCCTTCGGCCACGGTGGCGGGGACCACCCAGTTCAGGGCGTTCAACGGGCGGGCGCTGACGGAAACATCGTCGAACGCAAAGCCGTCTGTGGTCAGCGGATTGTCGTCGTAATGGTTGAAGCGGATTTTAAAGCCGGGCCCGTAGGAGAGGCCGTAAGTGGCTGCTGCGGCATCGAGATCAAGGGTGAACTCCTGGTAGCTGGAGGTGATCGCGCCATTTCGCAGCGGCTGCACCTCATACCAGGTGATGCCGTCGGCGCTGACGGCCACACCGTCGAAGTCGGCGCCGCCGGTGAATGGCACAGTCGGCGGGCCGTGGTCTTCGTCGCTGAATTCCTTGGCCCAGAACTTCAGCACCGCATCATTCATGCCGCTGAGGTTCAGGGTGAGCGTGGCCTCGTTGCGAGACAGGGCGATGGAGTGCACGTCCATCAGCATGTGATAGCCGCCGCGTGGAGCCTGGGCAGATGAAATGACCGTGCGGTGGTTGACGGTGCCGGTGATTTCCCACGCGGGACCGAAGACGCCGGTTTCGAAGCCGTCCTGAAACAAGGTGATGAACGGATCAGGCGGCACGAACGAATTCGCTGTCACGCGCACATCGTCAAAGGCGAAACCGTCCGTGCCGTAGGTGTAGTTGTCGTAATGATTGAGGCGGATTTTGAAGGCAGAGTTGAGCGTGAGGCCATAGGTCGCGGCAGCGGCGCTCAGGTTGACCTTGAACTGCTTGTAAGCGCTGCTGATGCCGTCTGCGGTGCGCAGTCCCTGCACTTCATACCAAGTCACGCCGTCGGCGCTGATTGCGACACCGTCGAAGTCGTCGCCGTTGAGGAACGGGGAGGTGGGCGGCCCGTTGTCCTCATCACTGCTTTCCTTCATCCAGAAACTGAACTCCACATCCGACTTGCCTGCCAGATTCACGCTGAGCGTGGCCTCATTGCGCGCATCGGACACGTCCGTGTTGGAGTCCATGACGAGGTGATAGCTGCCGGTGCGTGGCACATTGGCCGTAGTGACGATGGTGCGGTGAGTGCCGGTGCCAGTGATGGTCCACGCAGGGCCGAAACTGCCGCTCTCAAAGCCGTCTTCGAACAACAACTCCGGCTGCGCATAAGCCAGTAGTCCGGGTGCGGTGATGGCAAAGTTGGCGCTTTGTCCGCTCAGCGTGTCTGCGGAGGCCCGCAAATAAACGGTCGGCAGCGGGGCTGGTACGGTGAAGGTGGTCGCCGCTGAACCGTTCACCAGGGACAGGATTGCTGACGCCACCACCATGCCACCTGGAGAGGTCACCAGCTCCACCGTGACCACATCGTTGATTTCATTGACCAAGGCACCTGCTGCGTCGGCGGCGAACAAGGACACCGGGATGGCCGTGCCGGCTGACTGCGGCGATGCCACCGGGGCGAACACCAAGCTCACCGCCGGGCCGCCTGTGGTCACATTGAAGACATTGGAAAGACCGACAGCGCCGTCCGTGGTCGTCGCCGTGATGGTCACGTTCGCCGCTGCCGCACCGATGGTGACATTGCCGGTCCATACGCCGTTGGTGAAAGTGACCGGCGTGGCGGGCGTCACTGGCGGCGTGCCGGCGCCAGCTGCGGCAGTCAGAGTGGCCATGCCACTGAAACTGGTCAGCGTGGCGCCACTCTCGTCCTTGGCGGCGATGGTCACGCTAAACGGCACATTGCGCAGTTGTGCCTCCGGAATGCTGGAGATCTCCAAGTCGTATGGATCGTTGTCCAGCACTTGAAACGACGCCGTGCCGTTGGTGAGGTCAGTGGCGGCGACGGTCAGCGTCACCGTCTGGGCGCCGTCTTGAATCACATCATCCACGGGAAATACTTGGAAATTGGCGGACGTCTGCCCGGCCGGGATGATGACGCTGGCAGTGACGGTGGCTTCGGTGAGATCGTCGGATTGCAGGTTCACCGTGGTGGGCACGGTTCGCGTGCCGGAGAGGCTGACAGTGCCTACGCCCGGAGGTCCACCTTCGCTGAGCGTGCCTGGCGGTGTCACGGTCAGCAGGGTGGTTTCATTGTCCAAAACGTCAATGCTGCCCGTGCCGCTGGTCAAACCCAGGCCGCTGGCCGTGATGGTCACATTCTGCGTGCCGTCCAGCCGGGAGTCATTCACCGCAGACAAGGTAAAGGTCGTGGACAGCGCTCCGATGCCGAGGGTGGTCGAACTCGACACCGTGGCCTCAGCCGTGTTGCTGGAGCTCAAAAAAATGGTCGTTGATGACGAAGCGGTAATGACAGGCGTGACCGATACGGTGCCGGTCACGCTGCTGCTACCTTCCGTCACCGAGGGCGGCAGGCTGACGGCCAGCACCGGCACCTCATTGTCCAGCACCCGGCTGTGCGTGTAGCTGGTGGTGTAACCGGCGGCGGTGGCGGTCACGAAAACCGCCTTGCCGATGTCAGCAAACTGGTCGTTCGGGGCGCTTACGGTGGTGGTCGCCGTGGTCTGGCCAGCTAGCACGGTCACCGGTGAAACGATGGACAAGCGGGCGCTGGCGCTGGAGGTCAGCGTCACGATGACGTCGGAAACTGGTGCTGAGGGCAGTGTGATAGTGACGGGCAGCAGCAGCGTGCCTTCGTTGATCGTGCCGGGCAGTGAGACGCCGATGGAGGTCGTTGGATTGGCCTTCACGGCGATGTCGTCCAAGCCGATGCCATCGTTCGGGATCGCCTGATCGTCGTACTGGGAGAAGCGGATGCGGAAGGTGGAGTTGTAGTCCCAGCCCATGCGCTGGATGATCGGGTCCAGCACCACTCGGGTGGCACTGGCACCATAGGTGGATAAGAGCGCACGCAGATTGGTGGACACCTCCACCCAGGTAATGCCATCAGGGCTCATCGCCACACTGTCGGAATTGGAGGTGCTGCTGATCGTGCCGTACGGGCCGATGAAAGTCGGAGTGTTGCTCTCTTCAGCAAAACTTTTGGCAAACCACTCCAGCGACACATTTTTGCGGCCAGCCAGATTGATCGTGGCTGTCGGGGCATTGCGCGCAAAGGTGCCGGTGGCGGTGCTCGTCGTGTCCATCGTCAGGTGATAGAAGCCCGTTTTGGGCAAGTTCGCGGCGGTCACCTGGGTGCGTGCCGTGCCACCGCTGCCGCCTGCCGTGCTCCAGGACGCGCCGAGCACCCCGGTTTCGAAGCCATCAGAGAATACCACGGCCGTGCCGGTCGTCACCGGTAGGCTGGAGGTGATCGCCACCCTGTTGCTAAAGCCGGACACGCCTGAGGGTGCCACCGCCCGCAGCCAAAGGGTGCCGTTGGTGCTGATCGGGGCGAAGGCCTGCCCGTTCCAGACGCCGCTGGCAAACGTGACCGGAGAGGCGGGTATAGGCCCGTAGGAGCGTGCCAGATACCAGCTCACTGTCGGCAGCTCGTTGGAGATGACGGGCGTTGGCCCCGTGGCTCCAGTCCAGGTCAGCGGGTCGCCATGCGTGCTGTTGCTGGTGCCGGAGAGTACCCGGTTTTGTGCGGATGCCACATAACGGTGCTGTCCGGCGGTGGAGGCGCTGGTGTTGTCGAAGCTCACATCCACCATCAGGTTCTGTGTGCCGTTGTAAAAGAAAGGCTGTAGTGTGTTGAAGAAGAAAGTGGAGCCAGCCAAGGCCGAGGCGAACACGCTCACTGTCGTGAACCCGCCTTCCTCCCAGGTGGCACCGTCAAAACTGGTCTTGTCCGTGTGCTTGAGGCGGAGGGTGTAGTTGGTCATGGTCTGCCCACCGGCGGCAAACAGGCTGAAGCTCAGTCCGCCGAGCCATTTGGCCGCGCCCAGCTCTGTGGCGGTGTAGATCATCTGCATGCGCGAATCGTGCGCGGCAGTGTTGTGCAGCTTGGTCGTATAGGTGGACGAACTGGTGGAGCCGACGGTCTTGTCAAACACGGCCATGAACACTTCCACGGCGGTCGGGTCAGTGTAGCCAGCAACCGTCGCGCCGGCGTCATCTTTCGCCGTTGCGGTGGCGTTGAAGAGTGTGTCCAGCGGGGAGCTGGCTGGCAGCCCGGACCACAAGAAAGTCGCATGCGTCACCGGCACCACGTCAAACGCATTGCTGGTGACTGACTTCCCGCCGCCGTCGGTGGCAGTCAGGGTCATGGCCGTGGCGGTGGCACTGACCGTCACATTGGTGTTGGCGCTGCCGTTGCTGAAATCACTGGTGATCGCAGGAGTGAACGGCACTGGTCCGCCGGACGAGCTGGAGGTCAGACTGATCGCCCCAGCATGGTTCGTGATGATGGCGTTGTTGATGTCCTCGGCCACAAGGCTGACCGCAAAGGGCGTATTGCGTTTCTGCGGGGAGGCGATGGCCGCGAGGGTGTAATGGTCCACCTCGTTGTCCGCCACGGCCACATCGCGGGTCGCATTGGGGTATCCAGGCGCGGCGGCCGTGATCGTGGTGATTTGAACGCCGTCTGCCACGGTGTCGTTGACGATGGTGGCGCTGAAATTCGCGCTGAGCTGGCCGGTGGGAATCGTGACGGTCGTCGGCACGGTCAGTTCGGCGGTGTTGCTGGAACTGAGATTCAGCACCAGGTCGGTGGCCTGCACCGTGTTCACCGTGGCCGTGTAGGATTGCGGCCCATCGCCTTCGCTGGCGCTCGCGGGTCCGGTGAGCAGGATCAGCGTGGCGTCATCGTCATTGACCGTCACCGTTGCCTGGCCGCTGGTCCACCCGCTGACGCTGGCAGTCAGCAGCACGATTTTAGGCCCTTCGGCGAAGGCATTGTCAGGCGCGCTGAAGTTGAAATTCACCGGCCCGGTGCTGCCGCTTGGAATGATCACACTGGCAGGCACCACAATCGCCGGGTTGGCGGATTGTAACGTCACGACCACGTCCTGGGTCGGCGTGGCATCCACGCCCACACTGCCGGTGTTGGTCAGGTTTCCTTCGGTCACACTGGCAGGTGCCGTAAACGTCAGCACGCCCGCTTCGTCATCCGTGACTGCCAGAACGTGCTGCCCGCTGCTGATTCCCGGTGCTGAGGCAGTGATGCTGGTGGTCTGCGTGCCGTCCAGATTGATGTCATTCACCGGGGTGATGGTGAACGGTGCCGTAAGCTCACCTGCGGGCAGCGTCACCGTCGGAGTGACCGTGGCCGCCGCCGGATTGCTGGAGGTCAAAGTGACCGTCACAGGTCCAGGCTGGGATTGGTTGATGTTCACCGTGCCGGTCAATGCTGCCGCTCCCTCAGAAACCGAGGCAGGGGCGGTCAGGGTGAATTGCGCGGTGGATTCCCCCAGCAGTTCCACATCATCAATGTTCCAGCCCGCGTAGGCGCCAGGAGATGAAATCGTCCGGTAGCTCCAACGCGCATACACCGTGCCTTGCTGGTCTGCGATGGTGGAGATGTCGTACTCCATCTGCGTCCATGCATTGTCGGTGCTGGCCGCGCCGGGATTCACAAACACCTCACGCCAGTTCGTGCCGTCATTGGAAACCTCCACCGTCACCCGCGTGTTGGCCAGCGCGTTGGTGTTCAGCCAGCGCTGGAAGCGCAGGCGTGTTTGCTTCCGGGCGGACAGGTCCACCGGCCCCATGGTCAGATAATGCGGCCCGGCAATGCTCGTGCTGTGATTGCCGCCCAGATTCACCCCAAAGACGTTGGCCCCAGTCGCTCCTGCTGCCGGATCAGCATTGCCGCTGCCGCCCGCTCCGCTGCCACCGCCGCCAGTGGGCGTGCCGAAGGCCCATTCTCCCGTCGTTGTCCAGCCGGGGTTCGTGTCCAGATTGTAGGCGTAGGCCACCGGCGGCGTGACATAGAGCCGCACGCCGACAGGTTGATTGAAGCTGCTGGTGGTGTTGGCAAATACAAGATTGGTGCTCTGAAAGCCGGGTGGCATCAGGCCTGCCTGCGTCGTCACCGTCACCACCACATTCGCCCCGGCTCCCAGTGTGCCGCTGGCCGGACTCACACTTAGCCATGGGGCGTTCGGATTTGCCGTCCAGTTCAGCGCGGTGCCGCCGTCGTTGCTCAAGGTGAGCGTTTTCGTTGCCGGTGTGAACGGCCCGCCGACGTTCCCGGTGATGTTCCAGCCGCTGCGGTCGTTGATCTCCAGGCTGTCTGGCACCAGATACGACTCCAGCACGCCCGTGGTCGTCGTGCTTGCTGGTGCCGTTGCCCCTTGGCCCATGCCTCGCTTGGCAAACGCCGTCCACACTTCGCCGAGATCCGCCGGATAATTCACCAGCGTGGCCTGGATGATGCCGTCGCGGGACTGGATGAAGTTGGGATTCGCCGGCCCCAGTTTCATTCCTTCCGCCACCAGAAACATCGCCCGCTCATTCCCGCTGGCGAAGCCGTGCTTCAAGATCAGATTCGCCCGTAGATCCCACAGGGTCACGCTCCACACCGTGCCTTGGTAATGCACCTGCGTCGCGTCCTGGGTGGCCGCATACGTCGGATTGCGCGGCACACTCGTGTGCCAGTCCACCTGTGTGGGGTCGATGTCCTTCAGGGTGTGCGGATTCTTCAGCATGTCCGTGCTGTAACTGTACCGCCGCGCCCCGTAGAAGTAGTTCTCCGACAGCCAGCCGCTGGTCAAATAGCGCGACCAGCCTGCTCGCGCCCAGTTACCGTGCGGATTGTCCCCCGCCTGCGCGGTGAGTGCCAGACCGAAGAAGTCGGACCAGCCCTCCCCCATGCCTCTTGTGCTGAGTGCCGAAATCGTCAGTGACGGGCCGCCTACCAGGCGGTTGCTCAAGCCATGGCAATACTCGTGCAGCACGACCTCTGCCTCGAACGAGCCGTCCCGGTCTGGTGTCGGGTTGGTCCAGTTGAACATCTGCATCCGTCCGCGGCCGCCATCCACCGGAGTGGAGAAGTTCGCGTTGTTCGTACCCGATCCGTCCTGTGCCTCCGCGTTCACCGGATCGTTGCCAGCACCGCCTTTGCCGAAGTTGTCCGTTTGGAAATTCCCCGCCGCCTCGGTGAAGCCCAGGTCATAGAGCCGGTCATGCGCGAAGTTTGTCCAGTAAAACAACTGCGTCACCGAGGCGTCCTTGAACATCGTCGGCTCCTGCGTCAGATCCATGGGGGAAATCAAACACCCGCGTCGGTGAGCCGGTCGTGCGCGGCAGATCGGCGATGTTATTGTTGTCCGTGTCCGTGTACGCGTCGGCGTTGTTGCCGCTGGTGATGTTGCCGCCGTCATTGATCCAGCCATTCGGCGACGCCGTTGTGTTAAGGCCGGGCGTGATCACTAAAACCCGCTCCACCGTCGCCGGCTGGAGGCTGGAGGGCTTTTCATGACCAGGCGAAAACGGCGTCGGGCTCTCCGTGGTGTAAACGCGATAGCTGGCATCGCTGATGTAAGCGGTCAGCGACTGGCGCACCAGAACACCGCCCGTTTTCACATCCACCAGCACGCGGTACATCTCAGCCCGGCTGCGGCTCGTCAGCGTCACATCCCAGGCCAGATTGACAGTGGTTTCATTCATCGGCACCCAGGTCAGTCGTGCGTCCGCGTCCGTCAGCATGGCTGCGCGGAAGGCCTGCCTGCGGTCCGGCTGCGCCGCCGCTGGTCCCATCGGTCGCACCGACTCCGCCGTCATCTTTTCACCCACGTTTTGGCCTGCCAGCGCCACGGCCTGCTCCACCTTCACCGGCGGGTCTGCCAGCAGGCCCGCCCGCGTGGTCAACTCGTTTGCCGCCTCCGGTTTCGCCATGAACTGGCTGCCCACGTTGATCAGTGCCGCATCTGCGGTCAGATTTGCCTGCAGCACTGCTTCAAACACATCAATGCCGTCCATCTGCTGCTGCCACACCACTTTGCGGGTGCCGTTCCGGTTAATGGTGTAGTCCGTCACCCGGCGTGCCTCATCCAAGCTCGCCGCCCCATGCCCGAAGACCTCGCGATGCGCCTCAATAAACTCCCGAACCGGCGCGTCGGCATCCTTCGCCGCCAGTTCTTTCTGCGGCCCCGTAAGCAGCCGCGTGTTGGCCCCCATCCACCGTGCGGACTTCGTCACCGGGTCAAAGTCCACGCTGATTCCTGCAATTTCCTGCTTCAAGCGGGCCAGCGCCTCAATCCGCTTCATCGGGAGCAGTGCTTCTCCGCTGCCTGCCTGCGTCAGCCGCAGGTCCAGGTTCGGCAGTGTTTCTTGGCCCGCTTGATCTTCCTTCGGCTTCTGCACCGTTGGCATCGTGTCACTCCTGACCACCTTGACGCTGGGCCGCTCCTGGCGTTCGGCAGCTGTCGGCTTCCGTTCATCCCTCAGGCAAAAAAGGCAGGTAACGCCTAGTAGCACGAGGCTGACCAACAAAGGAATCGAAGGCCGTGTGATCAGACTGCGCATAGGGAATTAAAATGTATTTCCCCATACTCATAGCCATTTGGTTTAAAATAAACAAGCCGCTCCCATGGTTCCTCGAAAATAAAGCCAAGATCAAACCCCGGCTTCATTCCCGGCAAAAGCGCATCGCCCGCTTGTCTGTCAGTCCTTCTGCGTCATCATGCCTTCATGCCTTATTCCCAGCTCGATAACGACGCTCTTTCCCTTTTTGGTCTTGAGGTGCCCCTCTCGCGCATTGATCGCGCGCTCAAAGAACTGTGGGAGCAGGATGACGCGAAGACCCGCGCCTCGCTCATCAATTTCGCCATCTACACCGAGGACAGCGCCGTCCTCGCCAGCGACAACGCCTTGCTGGAGCACATCACCGCCGAGCATGCCTGCCGCGCCTTGCTCATCTTATGCCTGCCGGATGTAGAGCCGCCGCGTGCCCGCTCCTGGATTCAGGCGCTCTGCCGCCCCTACCACGGCCGTCAGGCGGTGTGCAGCGAGCAGATCACCTTCGTGCTCGAAGGCGGTGACGCCGCGCAGGTGCAGAACGTCGTCTTTGCCCATCTCGACTCCGATCTCCCGCTCGTCGTCTGGTGGCAGGCGGACCTCACCAAGAACTTCGAGGAGCGCCTCTACAGCCGCATCGATACCCTGATCATCGACAGCTCACGCTGGAGTGATCCCGACCGGCAGTTTGACGCGCTCATCGAGGCGATGAACGCCGAGACCGGCGGCTTCGACGTGCGCGATCTTGCCTGGACGCGTTCGCACTTCATGCGCACCGCTCTGGCCAGTTGCTTTCAGGATGCAGCCGCGCTGCAAAAGCTCGAGAACCTCAGAACCATCCGCATCACGCATCTCAAGGGCCAGCGCACCACGGCGCTGCTGCTCGCCGCGTGGATCAATCAGCGTCTCAAGACGACTCTGAGCGTCGATTTGGTCGAGGAGGAAAGCGGTCCGGCTTTGCAACACCTCGTCCTCGAAGGTGAAGGCGTGCGTGGCGAGGTGCGCCGCGACTGCGAGTCCTGCTTCATCCATGTCTGCGCCACCTGCGGCGATCATGTCCATGAGGAACTCCTCCCTGCCGATGTGGACAGCGACGCCGAGCTCGTCACCGAGCAGCTCAGCCGCTTCCACGGCAGCACCCTCTACTCCGACATGCTGCCCTTCGTCCGCAGCATGCTGAAGTAATCATTCGACATTTCGCGCATGCGCCCCTGGCTCCATCTCTCCCGCATCTCGAATTTGCCCACGGTCTGGACGAACGTCACCGCCGCCTGGCTCCTCGCTGGCGGCGAACTCGCCGATGCGCGTCTCGCATGGCTCATCCTCGCCGGTTCACTGCTCTACACCGGCGGCATGATTCTCAATGACGCCGCCGATGTGAAATTCGACCGCGAGCATCGGCAAGAGCGGCCCATTCCCAGTGGGCAGGTCAGTCTGCGAGCCGCGTGGAGTGTCGGTGTCGCGATGCTTGCCGTAGGGTTCGCCATCGCCTGCCTGTCTGGAGCCAGTGTCTGGATCACCTTGGTGCTCGTGGCCGCCATTCTGTTTTACGATCTCTACCACAAACCGTGGGCCGGCTCCGTCATCGTCATGGGCACCTGCCGCACGCTGCTGTATTTGACGGCCGCATCGGCGGTGGATTCCTCGTCGTGGGTTGCGAGCAATGTCACCAGCCCTCTCATTGGGGCCAGTTTGAATTTTGCCACTGGCTGGTGGCCCGCCGGCATGCTATGGGTACAGCCCTTTGCGCTGGTGCTCGGCGGCTACATCGTCGGCATCACTTTGGCGGCACGGCTGGAGCATCAGCACGGCACGCTGCCCGTTTTTCCATCCCTGCTGGCCTTCGCCCTGCTTTACTCACCGGGGATTCTGTGCGCCAGAACCTTCGCCGCCGGTGGTGGGCAGCCCTGGCAGCTCGTCATTCTCGCCGCGTTCGCAGTGTGGGTGGCCTATGCCACGCAGACCTTGCGCCAGGGCGGTCCTGCCATCGGCAAAACCGTCGGCCTGCTGCTCGCGGGCATCGCCATCGTTGATGCGCTGGCTGTTTCCACAGTCTCCATCCCGCTCGCCCTTGCCTTCGTCGCCCTTGCCCCGCTGCTCCGCCTCTGGCAGCGCTGGGTGGCGGCCACCTGAGCGCAAGAACGGCACATCACTGCTCGTTTGGCATTTCCCTTTGACCTCCAACACTCTTGCAGGCAAAGAACCCGCCCCGCAATGTTGGAGAAAAAAATCAGGCTCGAACACACCCATCGCATCTTGTTTACGAGAGAGGTTTTCGCGCCCAGAAACCACACGATTCGTGATTTGATTCAACTCGACCAGCCGCACAAGTTGCCTCGCGTGCTGGTGTTCGTGGATGAAGCCGTGGCGAATGCAAACCGCGACCTGCTTGATGACATCGTGGCCTATGGGCAGGTGCATGCGGATACGTTTACGCTAGCGGATTCGCCCATCGTCATTCCCGGCGGGGAATCCTGTAAAAATGACCTGCGGCTCGTCGAATGCTGCTGGGATGCCGTTAACGAGGCCGCGCTGGACCGCCACAGCTATGTCTTTGTCATCGGCGGCGGTGCGGTGTTGGATCTCGTCTGCTTTGCCGCCTCCACCGCGCATCGCGGCATCCGCCATGTGCGTTTTCCCACCACTACACTCTCTCAAGGCGACGGCGGCGTTGGCGTGAAGAACGGCGTGAATTACTTCGGCAAGAAAAACTGGATCGGCAGCTTCGCCGTGCCCTACGCGGTGGTGAACGACTTAGCCTTCCTCGAATCCCTGCCCAAACGCGAACGCCGCAACGGCATCATTGAGGCGATCAAGGTCTCCCTGATCCGTGACCGGGCGTTTTTCGAGCAGATCGAGGCCATGGCGGACGATCTCGCCGCCTTGCAGCAAGATGCGCTTGAAAAAGTCGTCCAGCGCAGCGCCGAGCTGCATGTGGAGCACATCGCCACCGGTGGCGATCCCTTTGAGCTCGGCTCCGCCCGCCCGCTCGACTTCGGCCACTGGGCCGCTCACAAGCTGGAGCAAATCTCCAAGTTTTCCGTCTCACATGGCGAGGCCGTCGCCATCGGCATGGCGGTCGATCTGGTCTATTCACGCATGCAGGGCATCCTGGACGCCGAAACCTGCGAGCGTGTGCTGCAGCTCATCGAGCGCATCGGTTTCACCACCTACTCCGCGCACCTCATGGAAAACGGCCGCAGCGGCGAGCCTGCGGTGCTCGAAGGTTTGGAGGAATTTCGCGAGCACCTCGGCGGCGAGCTGACTATCACCCTCGTCCCTGCAATCGGCGAGAAGCTTGAAGTACACGAAATGAACCGCGTGAAGATTCTCAACGCGCTCGTCGAGCTGAAACAGCGCGGCCTTTGAGCCGCGCCTGCTTTTCGGTTGCTCATCAGCCCCCTGCCGCGCATACTTGCCGCCATGCAAAAGCTCGTTGAGCCAGAAATCCCGCCCGCCGCAGACTCGGTGTGGGACGCAGCCGATATTCCCATCCCGGATATCAGTGATCTCATCATCCAAGACGACACGCCCGTGGACAACGTATTGCACGAAAAGCAAATGCGCCTCCTCACCGAGCCGCTCTACACTTCCTGGCAGACAGACCGCCCCTTCCTGGCTCTCGCCAACGTCGGCCTGTTCTACGAACCCAAGCAGACCCCCATCGTGCCAGATGTGATGTTCAGCATGGACGTCGAGTTGCCGCCGGACTGGCGCGAGCACAAAAAGCACCTTTCTTACTTCACCTGGGAGCGCGGCAAGGCACCGGATGTCGCCATCGAAATCGTCAGCAACACCCGTGGCGGCGAACGCAGCACAAAGATGAAGCGCTACGCCACCCAGCGGGTGTCCTACTACATCGTTTACGATCCTGAGCACTACGTCCAGGAGCAGAACCTCGCAGGCTTCATCCTGCTGGGCAGCGAATACGAGCCGATCCAGCCGCCCTATCATTTTAAAAATCAGGGCCTTGGATTGGCCCTCTGGCACGGCGTCTTTGAGAATCAAGCGGGCGAATGGCTGCGCTGGGTGCTGCCGGACGGCACCGTCATTCCCACCGGCGCAGAGCTAGCCGCCGCAGAGCGCCAACGTGCCAACGAGGAAAGCCAACGTGCCAACGAGGAAAGCCAGCGTGCTGATGCGGCGGAGCGTCGTGTCGCCGATCTGGAGGCCAGACTCAAAGCCCTGCAAGGCTAAATCTCACCTGCCGATGAAGACCGCCCGCCTCACCATCAGCCTTATCGCCCTCCTGGCGATGGCTTGGGTGCATGTCGCCAAGCCCACGCGTGGCTTTGAATGTGACTGCGGCGACACCCCCGTTTTCACCGTCCAAGAGCACTGCCACGGTCCGCATTCCGAGGCCTGCCACGAGCATGATGACGCTACGCCTCATCACGACCACGACGATCTGCCTGCGGACGGCGACACGCATCATCACACCGCGTTGATCGAGTCACTCCTCGCACTCAAGGCCGATTCCAGCCAGCTCGCCAGCCTTGCTGCGATCACGCCGATCCTGCTGCCAGCCATCACCCTTCCGCCAGTCGTTGTCTGCGACAACTCAGCGCCACATCCAATCGTGGTGCGCGCGGATGACCGACGATGGTCGCGAATTTTCGCGCATACCATCGCCCTGCGGGTTTGAGATCACGCCACGCCGCCATCCTTGACGATGGCAGGCGTTTTCGCGTTTTTGCCATGGGCACGACACAGGTTCGTGCCGGAATCTCACACCTGCATTTCCATGTTCCGTTCATTTCTCTTTCTTTCCATCACCACCAGCGCCACGGCGCTCACCCTGCCGCTTTCTGGCGTCGCTACGCGGGTGCGCAGCCATCATCCCGTGCTCAAAGCAGCACGTCTCACCGTCGAGGAGGCCCGTGGTCGTCAGCTCGGCTCCGGCCGACTCGACAATCCGACCTTGGAGACCAGTTTTCAAAATGAAAGCCGTGCCAGCCCGCGCACGACGCTCTTCGCCATTGATCAATCCTTCCCGCTGACCAAGCGCCTCAGCTTGGAGAAGCAGCTCACCTCCCAGCTCGTCACCGCCGCCGAATTGGAAGTGTGCGATGTCGAACGCCGACTCATCGCCGAGGCACGCGGTCACGCCGTCAAACTCGTCGCCCTCGAACAGCAGCGCACGCTGCGCCAACAGCAGACGGCACTCGCTCAAAAGCTCTCGGACTTCGCCAAAAGCCGCGCGGACAAAGGCGAACTCTCGCCGCTGGATGCCGGACAGGCCCACGTCGATGCGCAGCGGCTCATGCTGGAGGCACGCAGGCTCGAAACTGAGGCCATCAGCCTACTAGGTGTCTTGAAGCCCATGCTCGGCGTCGCTCCAGCGGATTCGCTCACCATCAGCGGCGGTCTGCCCGCGCTCAGCCTGCCCGGTGCCATCCCGTGGCAGCAGCGTGCGGATTATCAGCTCGCGCAGACAAAAATCACCGCCGCGCAGACCGCTGCCGCGCTGGCTCATGCCAAACGCATTCAGGATGTCAGCGCCGGTTTTTTCGCCGCGCGTGAAGGGCAGGATCAGCCCAGCGGCTATCGCGAGAACACCGGCTTCGTCGGCTTTCGCATTTCCATCCCGCTCCCATTCTGGAATCGCAACCAGGGCGAGATCGCCGAAAAAAAAGCCGCCGCCGAGCGCCAGCGGCTCGAAACCGAGGCACTGGCCACGCAAATCATGAGCGAGGCCGACACCGCCCGCCGCGAGATGCAAGCGAATGCCGACCTTGCCCGCGAAACCCGCGACAAGCTGCTGCCGCTCGTCCTTGAGCAGACCAGCAGACTCGAAAAAGCCTACGAGGTCGGTCAAACCGACCTCCTCACCGTACTGCGCGCCCGCGATCAGCGTCTGCAACTCGAAGCCGCCACGCTGGATGCCGTGCGTGACTTTCACCTCGCCCGCATCCGTTACGAAGCCGCCACCGGTGTCACAAAACCATGAAACGCCTCCTTCTCATCCCGATCCTCGCTCTCGCTACCTTTGCCGCTGAAGGGGACCGTTCCACCAACACTGTCATCCTCGAACCCGCTGCGGTGGCAAACCTCCAGCTCGAATTCGCCGAGGCGGAGGAGACCGCTTTTGAAGAAACCGTCTTCTCGCTCGGCCACATCGAGGTGCTGCCGGGGAACAAAGCCATCGTCAGCAGCCGCATTCCGGGCCGTGCGTTCTCCGTGATCGTGGTGCCGCATCAGGAGGTGGCTGCGGGTGCCGAAGTCGCCTGGGTGGAAAGCCGCCAGCCCGGTGATCCACCACCCACGATCAAACTCGAAGCGCCGATCAGCGGCATGGTCTCCAAGGTAAACATCGCTCAGGGCCAGCCGATCTCGCCGGACCAAGAACTGATTGAAATCATTGACCTCAGCACGGTGGAAGCCGCCGCGCAGGTGCCGCAGCATCTCGCGGGCAAAATGCAGGTCGGTTCCAAGGCACACATTCGCGTCACCGCGCTGCCAGAGCGCGTGTTCGAGGCCAAGCTCGCGCACATCGCTGCCGTGGCGGACGAAGCCACCGGCACCATCGAGGCGGCATTCCATGTCGCTAATCCCAACAAACTGCTGCGTCCCGGCATGAAGGCCGAGTTCAGCATCGTCGCCAGCCAGCGCGAGGACGTGATGTCCATCCCGCGTTCCGCTGTTCAAGGCGATGCCGCCGAGCGCTTCGTGTACATCAAGGACTACGAATTGAAGAACGCTTTCGTCCGCGTGCCGGTCGTCCTCGGCGCGCAGAACGACCGCTTTGTCGAAGTCACGCAAGGCCTGCTGCCCGGCGATGAAGTCGTCACTCGCGGAGCCTACGCGCTTGCCTTCGCAGGCAAAGGCAGCATCTCACTCAAAGAGGCGATGGATGCCGCCCACGGCCACCCGCACAACGAAGACGGCAGCGAAATGACCAAGGAGCAAGTCGCCGCCGCCGGGCATGACGATCACGATCATGCAACAAGCGGTAGCTGGTCCATGCTCACGACGTTCTTCGCCGCGACGAGCGGTCTGCTGCTCGTGCTGCTGATTCTCACGCTAGTGAAACGCAAGGAGGTGGCGGCGTGAAAACCTCAATCAAACGGATTGATCATCGATACCCCGGTACGTGCGAAATCGGTCGCGTTTCGCGTGGCGATGGTCAGGCCATACACCAGCGCCGTCGCCGCGATCAGACCATCTGCGGTCGGCACTCGGTCAGGGTTGTTCAGCCGCCCCCAGCATTCGGAAATTTCTTCGGTCACATCCAGGATGCTGCCCGCGTAGCTCGTCTTAAGTTGCTGCAGCCACTTCTCAATGTTGTCGGCCTGCACCGGGTCTTTTCCTTTCAGCCGCTCAATCCCTGTCCGTATCTCGCCCAGCGTGATGACACTCAAATAGTGGCCGACATCCAGACTCGCCTGTATCCACGCCATCACCCGAGGGTCGCATTTCCGTTCCTTTCGCAGTTCGGAAACCACATTGGTATCGAGGAGGTAGCTCATTCAAAAACGACGTTCCGATGCTCCTCTGTGGACTTGGAACGCTCTGGCATGAAATCATCCGGCCAGGGTTCCGCGCCGTTCATTAAAAACTCGATGAGAGTCAAGCGCTTCGGCTCCGTCGCTTCGAGTGGCACATTTTCCAGAGCCTTCGACAAAATGCGCAGGTGCTCCTCTTCCTCGGAAATGCCGTGCTCCCGCGCCTGTTGGCGTAGCTTTTGCCGCAGCTCGTCGTCGCTGACCTTGAGTTGGAGAATCGTCATACGCCAACTTGCTTTCCTGCCGCTAGATCGTCAATGGGCAAAACCTCAGGAGGTGACCCCATGCTGAACCACCTCATTCGTTTCTCGCTGCATCATCGTCCGCTCGTCTTGATGACGGCGCTGATGGTGCTGGTGTTCGGCTTCCAAACGCTGACGCAACTGCCCGTCGAAGTGCTGCCGGACATGACAAAGCCCACGGTCACGATCTTGACCGAGGCGCCCGGACTCGCGCCGGAAGAGGTCGAGGTGCTCGTCACGCAGCCGATTGAATCCGCCGTGCAGGGCGTCGGCGGACTCGATCGTTTGCGCTCGAATTCCGATGTCGGCCTGTCGCTCGTCTTTGCCGAGTTCGGCTGGGGCACGGACATCTATCGCGCGCGGCAGCTCGTGCAGGAGCGCATGCAGGCCGTGCTCAACACGCTGCCCGCAGGCACCAAGCCAGGCATGACCCCGGTGTCTTCGCTCATGGGCGAGGTGCTGCTCGTCGGCCTGCGCAGCACGGACGGCAGCATGCTGCCGATGGATCTACGCACGCTCGCGGACTGGACCGTGCGGCGGCGCTTGCAGAGCATCAGCGGCGTCGCGGAGGTGCTCACCATTGGCGGCGGGGTGAAACAGGTGCAGGTGCAGCCTGATCCCTATCGTCTGGCCTCGTTTGGCGTCACGTTTGAGGAAATCGAAGCCGCCGTGAGCCGTGCGGCCGGGAATGCGACCAGCGGTTACCTCCAGGCCGGGCCGCGCGAGATCATGGTGCGCAATCTCGGCATGACGACGAGTCTGAAAGACATCGCCAACACGCTGATCAAGACCGTGGGCGACCGTCCGGTGCTTATCAGCGACGTGGCGGAGGTGAAACATGCCGTGCAGACCATGCGTGGCGACGCCAGTGTAAATGGCACGATGGGCGTGGTGCTCAGCATCGACAAAGCGCCCGGCTTTGACACGCTTAAACTCACCGAGCGCATTGAACAGGCACTCGAAGAACTGCGCCCCACGCTGCCTGCGGGAGTCACGGCGGAGGTCCTCTTTCGCCAGGGCGATTTCATTGAGCATGCCATCGGCAATCTCAAAGAGGCCATCCGCGACGGTGCGATCATGGTCACGATCATCCTGTTTCTCTTCCTGCTGAACTTCCGCACGACCTTCATCACGCTGATGGCCATGCCGCTGTCGTTTGCCGTCACGATTCTGATTTTCAAATGGTTCGGCATCAGCGTGAACTCCATGACGCTCGGTGGTCTCGCCGTCGCTATCGGCATGGTCGTGGATGACGCCATCGTGGACGTGGAAAACGTGTTTCGCCGACTGCGGGAGAATACAGACAAACCCAAGCTCCAAGTCATCGCCGAAGCCTCCGGCGAAGTGCGAAATTCGATCCTCTACGCCACCTTGCTCGTCATCCTCGTGTTCCTGCCGTTGTTCGGACTGGAGGGCATCGAGGGCCGCCTCTTCACGCCCATCGCCATCGCCACGATCACCAGCATGGCGGCGTCGTTTGTCGTCTCACTCACCGTGATCCCGGTGCTGTGCTCGTTCCTGCTCAAACCATCCGCCGGCGGCCATAGCGACGGCCCTTTGGTGCGCGGCATGAAGTTCGTCGTGCGAAACACTTTTCTCAAATTCGCGCTCGGTGCGCCGATGCTCGTCCTCGCGCTCGCGGGCATGCTGCTCATCGCCTCGTTGATGCTCTACCCGATGATGGGCAAGGAATTCCTGCCCGCCTTTAATGAGGGCAGCGCCACCATCTCGCTGGTCAATGCACCGGGCACCTCGCTCGCGCACACCAACGAGATCGGCGAGGTCGGCGTGCGCCTGCTGCAAAGCATCCCCGAGGTGAAAAGCGTGGGCCGCCGCGCCGGTCGTGCCGAGAAAGACGACCACGTCATGCCGGTGAGCGTGAACGAATTCGATGTCGAGTTCCACGAGAAGGGACGCTCGCGCGAGATCGTGTTCGCGGAGATCCGCACGCTGCTCAAAACCATCCCCGGCACCTTCGTGAATGTCGGCCAGCCCATCAGCCATCGCCTCTCCCACATGCTCAGTGGCGTCTCCGCGAAGATCGCGGTGAAGATCTTCGGGCCTGATCTCGCCGTGCTGCGTGAGAAAGGCGCGCAGGTGCGCGACCTCGCCAAAACGATCCCCGGTTTGACCGATGTGAATCTGGAGGCGCAGGTGCCGATCCCGCAAATTAAGATCGAAGTAAATCGCGAACGAGCCGTCGCATACGGGGTGCAGCCTGGAACGCTCAACGAACAAGTCTCAACCCTCCTCGGCGGCAAAACCGTCGCGGAATTGCGTGAAGGTCAGCGCACGGTCGATCTGGTGCTGCGGCTACCTGAAGCCTGGCGCGATTCGCCGGAAAAAATCGGCGAGCTACTCATCGAGACCGCCCAAGGCCAGCGCATCCCGCTGGGTCTCGTGGCCGACATTCGGGAGGGCAACGGCCCGAACGTCATCAATCGTGAAAACACCCAGCGCCGCATCGTGATTGGCGCGAACACCGAAGTGCGCGACCTCGAATCATTAGTCAATCAATGGGACGCCGTCGTGCGTGAGAAGGTTAAATTGCCGGAGAGCTACTACCTGCGCTTTGAGGGCGAATTTCAGGCGCAGCAGGCCGCCGCGAAGCGCATCGCGTTTTACTTCGCACTCGTGCTCATCGCGGTGGGCGTGCTGCTGCACGGCTACTTCGGCAGCCTCTCGCTGACCTTGCAGGTGATGCTGAACATCCCGCTCGCGCTCATGGGCGGCCTCGCGCTGACCTGGGTGCTCATTGATAACATCAGCATCGCCACCATCGTCGGCTTCATCGCCGTCGGCGGCGTCGCGGCGCGGAACGGCATTATGATGATCAGCCACTACCTGCATCTCATGAAACATGAGGGCGAGGGCTTCACGCGGCAGATGATCGTGCGCGGCACGCTGGAACGGCTCGTGCCCGTGCTGATGACCGCGCTGGCCGCTGGCATCGCCTTGATCCCGCTGCTGCTCGCCGCCAACGAGCCGGGCAAGGAAATCCTGCATCCCGTGGCCGTCGTCATCGTCGGCGGACTCGTCAGCAGCACGCTGCTCGATCTGATGGTCACGCCCGCCGTCTTTTATCTCTTTGGTCGCAAGGCCGCCCTTCAACACACCCAAACCCACACACCATGAAAACCAAACTGCTCCTTCTCTCCCTCATCACCTCCCTCAGCTTTGCGCACGAAGGCGTCGAACTCGGCCCCAACGGCGGCCGCATCCTCGAATTCAGCAAAGACGAAACCAGGCACGGCGAAGTCACCGTCAAAGGCGACAAGTTTCACATCGCCCTGCTCGACAAGGACATGAAGCCCGTCGCCATGGGCGCGCAGGCGCTCACCGCCATCACCGGCGACCGCGCCAAGCCGCAAAAACTCACCGTCGAGAAAGACGCGAAGGGTTTCGTCCTCCCCGTCGTGAAAGCTGGCGAGTGGCTCATCCTGCAATACAAAAACGCGCCCGACGCCAAGGCCATCACCGCCCGTTTTGAATACAACACCGCCATCTGCGAAGAGTGCCAGGCGGCGGAGTGGCTCTGCAAGTGCAAGCCGGACGCGGAGAAGAAGTAAACTGCCCGTCCGCAAGACCTTTGTGCGGTTGCCGCACGCGCCCTTCCATTTGAGCTGCATCCGGCCCTCTCATTCACTCATCTCCGCAAAGGACACCGTCTCGCACAGGCTGCGCAGATGACGGCGCACCAGTTCCTCTTGCTCCCGCGTGAGCCTGCCTTGAAAACGCTCGCGGATGAAGTGCGGCAGACGTTTCGTGTTCTCCACCAGCACCGGGGCCTGCGGCGGACCGCCGTTCACAAACCATCCCGGCATCGTCAGTGCGGCACGCACCGGCACGTCCAGATTCAGATGCTTCTTCAGCTCCTTGCGCAGCCACTCCGCGCCCCCCGTCACCTGCTCCAGTTCATGCGTGGTTGTGCCGCCCGGCCACATCAGCCTTTGCCCGTCATAGCTCACCTTGTGGGCCGCCCCGTTCACTCCCGCACGCTTGCGGTAGGTCTTCGTCTCCACCACGCCCACGCCACCGCGGCCCACCACCACGTGGTCCAGATTAAACGTGCCTCCACCGCCGAGGCAAGGCACGTCATGGAACACTGCAAACCCGTCCGCCGTCAGCGTCGTGAGATGGTCCGCCACCACACGCTCGCCATACCGCGCCAGCCGCTTGTCGCGCATTTCCTCGACCGTATTCAGGAGCCGTCGCACGCCGAAGATCACCGCCGCCAGAAGCAGCACGGCACAGCAGGCCAGCAGCAGTCCCGCATTTGTGGCGATTTTCAGCGACGACGTCACCAAGATGGGCAGGCCCAGTCCCAGCAGGGGCAGCGCTATCAGCATCAGGAAGTTCGTGACAAAACGGTCGTCCAGACGCACCAGATCCGCGCTCAGTTGCTCGCCGGGCAGGCGCATCGCCCGCATGTCCTCCGGCAATGGAAACTTGCCCTCCCGTCGCTTCTTCCGCTGGAGGAAGACAAACCAGAACAGGCCCAGCATCAGGCAGAGATAAACGATGAAAACGACAAGGGTGGGCAAAGACATCTGGAAATCTCCGCGCCGGATTTCCCCCTGTCACGCACCTTTCGTTCCATTGTTTAAGACGCGTTTTTCAGAAGCGCGAGAGGAGCGCGGCTTGCCTGCGGACAAAGCGCTGCGGAGAATCCTTCCGGCCCTTTGCAATGGCGCTCCCCGTTGAGGGCGCGCATAGAATGAGGTGTCCCGTTACCTCCTTCTCAGCCTCCTCAGCGCGTGCGTCCTTCTCCCTGCCGCCGATCAAACGCCTGCCCAGCGCGTCGCCAGTCTCATTGACCCCGCGAAGCTCGCCACGCTCGCCGTGCGCGGTGCGAATCCTCGGGTGCAGAAATACGTCGCGCAGTTGGCGGAGGCACAGCAGGCCGGGTTCGATCCCGCCTTGGTCGCGGCGGAGGCCGTGGCGCACGTCGGCCGCACCGGGGCTGCCGCCCGGCTCACCATCGCCGCCATGCTACGGAATCTCACGATTGCGGAGCGCCTGGGCTGCCGCACCCCGGCAGGCCTGCACGACATGCGGCGCGGCCAAGCGCCCACCATCACCCTCGGGCCGTATGCCGGAGATCAGTTATCCGTCGATCACATCATCCCCTTCGCCGTCGTCCCCGGCTTGGATCACGTCATCGCCAATCTGGAACTCATGCCGTTGCGGCTGAACATCAGCAAGAAGGACAAGATGGGCGAACGGCAGCGCGATCTGCTCCAACGCTTGCGGGCCGCAGGGTGGCGGTGGTGAGGGAAACGCAGGAAGACATACAGCTTCTCCAGCCCGGCATCCCGCAGCGGGACGAGGTGCGAGAGAAAGGAATACAGCTTCACGAAATCCCGCGCCTTGGATTTGTAGTCCACCTGGTCGTCCTCGGCTTCCGCCAGCCATTTCTTGGCCACCGGGGTCACCACGCCTTGGAGCTTCTCCACACTTCGCTTGGCACTGAACCACTCCTTGGCAAACGCCTCCAGCTCCGCCGCCGGGAGCAAGGTTGAGGGATGAATGATGAAGGATGAAAAAAGGCCGGACAAGAGAGCCAATTGCAAAACCCCTCCGAGGCCTGAAAAATGGAGGGAGAAAAAGAGTGAGGTGAGCAGCCTCTTGGGCCATTGGAAAGTGTGAACCAACCATGACTCTAAAACTGCTCACCCGACTCTACTTTGGCATTCAACGCCAGCTCTTGCCAGCACTAGAAGAAGAGATTGGCCCACTCGACGATAAGGCGAAGCAATTCGTCAAAGTCTGCGAGTTGCT
>Ga0209702_10001503_pt1 | contig 44604 bp, 32 predicted proteins | sample FRY01_FD_187210 | JGI IMG/M metagenome (GOLD analysis project Ga0209702, IMG submission 187210) | Freshwater microbial communities from Lake Fryxell liftoff mats and glacier meltwater in Antarctica - FRY-01 (SPAdes) (version 2) | ecosystem: Environmental > Aquatic > Freshwater > Ice > Glacier... | reverse complement strand
TAGCTAAATTTACACCTAAATAGAATCGATTTTAATCATCTGTTTTACACGGCTCACTTTGACCCGGAATGGGTGGTTCACTTTAACCGGATTTTCCATACTAGCCTCTTAACAGATTCGAATGACCCAAGACTCTTGTAAATACTAGGCTTACGAATGATTGCAATGGCAAAAACAAGGTGCCTTTTGAGGATGGAGGTGAAAACTATGTAGTCAATCCCAATTCGTGCTTTAAAATTAATGAAGAACAAATCGCGTTTTTTGGGCTACCCATTGTCCATAGACAAGGAATGGCAAGTGAAGCAAAAGGAGGTTTTGGAATTCTTAATCTCGAATATTAAAAACGATAGACACTTATAGAACCAGCTTCACATGTCCGGGTCAACGTACACTCCTAACGGCGGGAGACGTTGAGGAGTGCTCCTTTTAATGACGAACAGTAAATCTAGCTCTTCTAACCTCATTATCTTTGCTAACAACGTTTAATATATAGGTTCCATTTATCAAATCACTACAGGAAATTCGACTTGTTTCACTTAGCAAAATAGACTCATCCAGGGCTTTAACCAATTGGCCAGCTATTGAGTATACCGAAATGCTCTTCACCCCGATTAGATCAAGATGTATATAGTCTGAAGTAGGATTGGGATATACCCTTACTTGTAGATTACTGTTTGACAGTATACTGTTCAGCTCTGTGTAACTATATTCAGTTTTGTCACCATCTGGCTCCCACATATTCTCCAATTGATTATAAATGCCAGAAACTTCTTCTATTATATCTCCTTCATCATCATAGTCATATTTTCTTCGATAAACAGGAGTGTAACTATTACTATTTGTCCTCCAGCCATAGTGAACTCGCTCCAACAGTCGATCGTCAACATCAAAAATTGATACATATTTTGCTGTTAGAATATTAAATGAGTCAGAGTCATTATCATAGTCAAATTTTTCTTCGGTTTGTTCATTCGCCGTATAGGAATAAAAAGTCTTATAACTCTTAACCCAATTGGGACCATCCGAATAATGAAATTCTACACTGGCCAATTCGCCAGTAGTGTTGTAAGTATTCAATAAACGAGTTCGAACATTTGAACTAAGATCAAGAATCTTAATAGTTTCGTTTATTTTACCAATTGTATTGTTCACCGTACTATACTCATAGCTGCCCGTATCCCATGCGGACTCTCCATTATTCCATCTATAATGTACATATGCAGATAAATATGACTTTGGTTCTCCCTTTATTATAACTGAAGAATAATCATACGTTTGCTTGGTGAAATTGTAATATCCAGCCACACTATTCCCATTCTGTAGAAGTGAACTTACGATCTCACCATCCAAATTGAATGTTCTAATATAACGACGCACAGCTAACTGATTACCATCTATGTCAACGTTGGATACCAATTGTACGATGGAATCATTATTCTCAAAGTATGAAAGGTCTGCAATAGTTTTAAGTTCCCATGTTTTGTAAGTATGATTATAAAAACTATTCCTCAATTGAGTTGCATTCTTCTGTGCTAAAAGTTGAAATGTGCAAAAAACGAGGGTTACTAGTATTATTTGTTTTTTCATTTTGATTGTCTTTTATATGATTTACACGTAAGAGCCTTGAGTTATTCATTTTGTTGCATCACCACTATAAATTACTGGCAAATCATGTACAGGCCTGCGACTTCTACGAATGTGTTGAATAATTGAGTCCCATATAAGGGAATCCGCCGAAATGCAATGGAGGAGGGATTCCCCTATCTTATCCCATAAAGCTTTAGCGGAATGGGACAGGCTACATCTTAAGACCGTAACGCACTAGTTTTCTATGAGTTACAGTATTTTTTTTGCTTTAGCTCAAACATCGGCCCAACATTTTTTGAAAGTTGTATAGGTTTGTTTTAAATCACACATACATTTTGTTTCTGGTTTCAACTACTTGAATGCATTCGGAAAACTATGAATATCAATATCCCATAGAAGCGGTAGTAAGAAGTACACGGCCAAAGTTAACAGGAGAATAGAAATTACATTAAGCCAAATACCAGCTCGCATCATATCGCTTATTGTTAGATATCCAGAACCAAAAACTATAGCATTAGGTGGTGTGGCCACTGGCAACATAAAGGCACAAGAAGCAGCCAGTGTGCAACCTACCATAACCACATACGGATGTATATTCATAGCCAATGCCAACGGAGCCAATACTGGAAGAAGTACAGAAGCCGTAGCAAGATTGGATGTGATTTCAGTTAAAAAATTAACACTCACCACAAGTAGTAGTAATAGCATAAAGAGATGAACACCTTGCAAACTGCTAAGTTGCGTAGCTATCCAGCCCGCTAGTCCACTCTGGTCAAAAGCCACAGCAATGGCAATACCTCCACCAAATAGCATCAATACACCCCAAGGAAGCTTCACCGCATCTTTCCATTCCAGTAGTTGTTTCCCTTTTTCCTTAGCTGGCAACATAAATAAAACCAATGCCGCCAAAATAGCAATTATGGTATCATCCAAAGCAGGAATGTACAGTTTTAATACCACGGAGCGACAAATCCACAAAAGAGCGGTAACTACAAATACGATGAGCACCAAAGACTCTTCGAAACCCATTTTACCTAAGCTTCTAAGTTGTTCTTTAATATATGATCGACCGCCTTCCATTTGGGTGTTTTTAAATGAAAATGCGAAAGTGGTCAAATACTTCCAGCAAATAAATAACAACACAATAGAGATAGGAAAACCAATCTTAAACCATTGAGTGAACGAAAGCTCCACGCTATAGGTTTTTTCTATAATGCCTGCCAAAATGATGTTGGGTGGAGTTCCAATAAGTGTAGCCACTCCACCTATAGAAGCGGCATAAGCTATGGAAAGCATTAGAGCCTTGCCAAACTGTTTGGAGTCGTCACCCTTGCCCATTTGCTTGATAATAGCCACACCAATGGGTAACATCATTACTGCCGTAGCTGTATTCGAAATCCACATAGATAAGAAGGCAGTACTAACCATAAAACCAAGGATAATATAGTTGAGGTTGGTACCCACTAAATTAATAATAGATAGTGCGATACGTCGATGTAGGTTCCATTTCTCGATAGCTATAGCTAGTATAAACCCACCAATGAATAAGAAAATGAACTTATGTCCGTATGATGCACAAGTATCTGTGAGACTTAACCCGCCAGACAATGGGAACAGAACTACAGGCAATAATGCAGTAACCTCAATTTGAATAGCCTCGGTGATCCACCAGATAGCGACCCAAGAAGTGACTGCTAAAACGGCAAGAGCCTCTTTGCTTAGCCCAGCAGGATGGGCAAAGAAATATATAGCCAAAAAGGTAAGTGGTCCGGCTAATAATCCAAAAGTTTTTTTATTCCAACTCATCTATTGGTATAGTAGTATTGCTGCCGCTGCAGATATGGCCTTGTAATCATGTGCAACATTAGGTACTGATTGATATTGCCAGTTAAAGGAAGTAGATTCAGAAACAGCTAAGGACTGTGCATTAGAATAGAAATATTGTGCTCGGTCATATCTGTTTAGACCTTGCTCATCTACTATACTATTATGACGCAATCCTGCAGAGTTTTCATCCTTATCTGCTTCACCTATTAGGATAAAAACTTCCTTTGCCAATAAGGCATTATGACTTTCATTTTCAGCAGGGCTTGCCTCTGTACCGTATGGAAAAGTTATGGTATTGTCTAGCATAGTATACCATCCAGAAGATGCAGCTACAGACTTATTAATTCTTGCCTGCGGCTTAAAAATAAGATAACGATGTACAAATTGTGCCCCTGCAGAAAATCCAAACATGTCGTAAGAGCTAACGTCACTGCCAATGCGTTGTTTAACTAAATCAAACAAAGGTTCTATTGATGAAAAACTCCAAATATCTTCATTGTTCAATGTACTTACAGAAGGATTGTCTCCGTCTATGAAAATATATCCAAGGTTAAATACATCACCACCTGGATAGTACTGGTCGCTATACTGTGGAGCTATCACAATAAAATTAAGTGCATTTGCTTCATCTATAAGGGCTGTTCTAGTTGAGTTCCCATTGCGGTCTGAGCCGTGAAACACAAACAGTATTGGAGTAAGACTATTCGCTTGAGTTGGTATATGATAAAATACTTCCATGGGCTTATCCGCTAGTGGAGCATAGGAAGTAAACGTAAAGCTCCCTGTTCCTTGTATCAGAGAAGTGTTTAGATCAGTAACTTCAGCTGGGTCAGAAGTAGGTTCTGGAGTCAGCATATTATTATCACACCCCCAAATAAATAGGCTAGTAATACAGATAAGTAAAAGTATATTCTTCATTTAAATGCGGTAAAGATATTTGAGGTATACGTGAATGCTTGCATACCAAAAATATAATAAAAAGCAGTCCAATATGACTTATCTCCCTTTCCGAAGAATCTGATTCATTTGATTTAGTTTGTTTTTAATGACAGGGGTCCGGATGGAGCAATAACCTAAAATAAGACCTTGCTCCCCAATAGGATCTATAAAACATTTGCTGTATGAATGCGTAATAATGTTGTGCTTGCTTATTAATTCTACTAAGTCTTTATCTCGTGATCCATTTGGAATTTTCACCAGTGCTTGCAGACTTAGAGTATTGCTGGGTACTATGTTGTAATTAGTTCCATCGAAAAGACTTGTGAATTCCTGTGTAAAAAACTGTTGTCTTTTCTTAGCCACTGCTACCACTTTTTTAATGTGTGCGTAGAGGTATTTTTTTTCAATGAATTGATTCAAAACTACTTGTATGGAAGTAGGCACAAAACGATGCGAATGTTTTAATAATGCTTCTATTACGCTTTTCAAATAATGAGGAACTACCATATATCCTATTCGTAGTGAGGGATGTAGTAATCTATTAAATGTACCTAGGTATATTGTCCTTTCTTGTTGGTCTAAACCATATATCGTCGGTATGGGATTATCCCAGTTATTTATTTCGTGCTCATAATCATTTTCTATGATAAGAGAATTATGCATATTGGCATAATCAAGTAACTCTTTTCTACGCTGTAAGCTCATTTGTGTACCACTTGGATAGTGGCAAGACGGTGTAGTGTGTATGAGTTTTGGCTTTATATTTAGACTTCGTAATTGTTCTACTTTCATCCCTTCATTATCAAGCCCCACACCATGAACATTAGCCATCAATCCCTTAAAAATAGAATGTACATTAGGAAAAGTAGGATTTTCCATTACTACATCATCTCCTGCATCTATTAGTGATGAACCCGCTAAATAGAGTGATTGCAATGAGCCAGACATTATAAGTACTTGCTCAGGCTCACATTTTATGTTTCTGCTTAGATTCAAGTAATTAGCAATATTTAGTTTTAGTTGATCAATACCTGAAGCAGGAGAGTACGAAAGATTGGAAAGCTTTATATTTTTCCAGTAGAGGTTAGATAGGTTTTTCCATTGGGCTACGGGAAAAATGTCGAGTGGCGGAAGACCCGGTCGAAATGCTACACTCTTATCATCCGTACTATTGATTAAGCCTGAATTCTTTTGAAATGAATCTCCAAGTCTAGAAATGGTTGGATAGTTAGACAAATCTTGTTTCACCCGAACAGTGTTAGTTACCAAAGATTTAATAACGTGACCAGACCCTGGTTTAGAATCTATAAAACCCTCAAGACGTAAAAATTCATACGCCCGAATGATAGTACTACGTGAAGTGCCAAGTTCTTTAGCTAAAAGTCTAGATGCAGGGAGCATTTCATTTTGAGGCAACTCCATTTTTATAATCATATCTTTCAATAGATTAAATATCTTAATATATAAGGTCTGCACTTCCTTACTAGGCTTGTTTTGCAACGTAGTCTTGTATTTATCTGCTATTTTTTTAAGTATCAAATCCAAAATTGGTATCTATAAAAAGAAATAATTGGTATGTCAAATATAGTGCGCCAATCTTTTTATTTGATATACTAATAACATAAAACTAATATAAATGAAAAGAATTTACACTATTTTGGCTTTAGTATGTATTACAACATCAAGTCTTTTTGCTCAGCTAATTATTAACGAAGTGTTGTATGACCCTTCGAACAGTAGTCTCGATGGTGATGCTAACGGAGATGGTATTTATAGCCAAGAAGGCGATGCTTTTATTGAATTTTTTAACGACGGTTTTAGTAACCTAGATGTAAGTGGCTACCAAATATGGGACGATACCACTTCAGGCAGTTTAGTATATGTAATCCCTTCTGGAACTATAATCGGACCTAAAGGTGCTTTAGTAGTTTTTGGTGGTGGAACGCCAGCAGGTAATTTTGGTGGAGCTCTGGTTTTAGCAGATACTGGATCGGAGGGACTTAGTTTAAATAACTCTGGTGAAGTAATTATTATAAAAAATGCTGCGGGTAATACGATGTTAACTTTTGATTCTGACGCACTTTCGGGTAATCCCAATGAATCTTACACAAGAAACCCAGACATCACGGGTAATTTCGAACAACATAATGATAACACATTACTACTTTTCTCTCCAGGGACTAAAATAGATGGCAGCTCATTTGATACTACATTAGCAGTAGATGTTACTTTCTCTGTGGACTTAACACGATATTCAGGCACCATTAATGAAGTTTTTGTAACGGGCAGCTACAGTAGTTGGTGTGAAAAATGTAATGCATTGAGTGATGCTAATGGAGATGGTGTATGGGAAGTTACCTTGCCATTAACACAAGATTCTATCGAATATAAATTTATAGTAAATGACTTCGGAAGTGATGAAACATTTGCTGGAGGAGAGTCCTGTACTAAGACTTCAGGTAGCTTTACTAACAGGTTTACCTTAATTTCCGGGAATACAGTACTACCTACTCCTTGCTTCAATTATTGTGAAGCTTGTATTGGAAATGAAGTGATTCTTCAAGGTGTAATGGACTTCACTACTCCAGATGCAGGAGTAACGGGTAAAGCGGTACACGTACGAGTAGATTCGGCAATTGCCCACCTCAATATTTATGGAATAGGCGTGGCCAATAATGGTGGCGGTACTGATGGACAAGAATACACTTTCCCAGATGTAGCAGTAAGTGCTGGAGATAATATACTAGTAGTAAGGGATTCTCAAGCCATTGCTAATTACTTTGGAATGTGCTGGAGTGAGTTTGATCACGTTTTTGTAGATGACGGAGGAAGTATCTCTCAAAATGGAGATGACGCAATTGAGCTTTTTAGAGCAAACAGTGTAGTAGAAACGCTGGGAGATGTAGATGTAGATGGTTCAGGAGAAATCTGGGAATACCAAGATGCATGGGCTTACAAAGCAGATACAGGATGGATGTATGCTGCACCAGATTGTACAGATGGAACTACCACCATATATGATGCAGATTGTAGATACCCTATATGCCCGGGAATAATGGTAACTGCAATCACTGTAGAAGGTGAAGATGATGCAACTACAATTACCACTGCAGCTGGTACATTGCAAATGATAGCTACAATAGACCCAATGAATGCTGACGATAGCACAATTACTTGGTCTGTTGATGATATGGCCATAGGCACCATCGATGCTAATGGATTACTTACAGCAGTAGCCAATGGAGCTGTAGTAGTAACTGCTACAGCAAATGATGGTAGTGGGGTTACAGGATCTGCTACTATTAATATCTCAAACCAAACAAACAGCGTAAAGGATATCTATAAATCTGCAGTAAATATTTACCCTAACCCAGCTGAGAATATGTTGAATATTGTATCTGATCACCACATCTCACAAGTTAGATTATTAACTATATCAGGTCAGTTGGTCGTATCTGAAAACACGGTTAATAGCCATATGGATATTACGGCACTAGAATCAGGAATTTACTTTGTAGAAGTTCAGATCAATGATTCTTGGTCCAGACATAAGATCATTAAAAAATAAGATAAATTAACTCGTAAAGTTCAGTGAACTTTACGAGTTTTATATTTACACTGTAATTCCAAAGAAGTTAATGAAAATCAAACTGTATATTTATGGATTGACATGTCTTTTATTTGCCTTTTTTTCGTGCAAAACAGAGGATGTTCAACCTGTTCCTGGTTCAAATACCAGTAAAGTAAACTTGAATGCTGATAAGCTAATCATATCTGAAAACGAAGGTGTTGCAATAATTACTGCAAGTTTAAACACCCCATCTGCAGATGAGGTTACCGTCACATTAACGCTTCTAGGCTCAGCTACGAATACGAGTGATTATACCGCCGGGATATCTATAACTATTCCTGCAGGTAGCACGAGTGGAACTTCAATAATTACAGCCATACAAGATACAGAAGAAGAAGGCAATGAAACAGTACTGATAGATTTGGCTTCAGTTACAGGAGCTACGGAAGATGGTATTCAAACCATTACTGTTACCATAGAAGATGACGATGTTCCTTTACAGGCATCACTCATTTTCAATGAAGTCCTTTACGACCCCTCCAACTCTGCACTAGATGGTGATGCTAACGGTGATGGCTCTTATGTTCAAAGCGAAGATGAATTTGTAGAAATTATCAACCTATCTACTCAAGCTACTGACTTGTCTGGATATAAATTATACGATGCGCAAAATCTAGCTGCGGGCACGCCAAACCACATCTTTCCAAATGGGACTATTGTAGGTGCAGGGAAAGCAATAATCGTTTTTGGCGGAGGAACACCCACAGGAAATTTTGGTGGAGCAGTGGTGCAGACTTCTACTTTTGGAGACCTTAACCTTAATAATGCAGGAGACGTCTTGTACCTTTATGACGCGGCAAATGGACAAGTACTTTCTTTTGACCTAGAGCCACTTTCCAATAATCCAAACGAGTCTTATACCCGCAACCCAGATATTACTGGAGATTTTGAACAACATTCTGCGAATAATACCGCACTATTTTCTCCAGGAACTAAAATTGGAGGATCATCTTTTTAACCTAAATCTATAGAATGTACCTAGGGTTAGCTATATCTGTTATTTTCATTGTGGTAGTCGCAAGACTATTACTTAAAAAATTTCATCCGCACGCTATCTTGCTTATTGCAGGTTTGCTAATGATGGTGATAGCTGGCATCCTAAATTATTCGCTACCCGATCTTAAGAAACCGACGGGGTTTTCTGGTTTTGATCTTTTTGCTTTGCTCAAAGAATCCTTCGCAGGTACTAATTCCAAAGTAGGATTAATGATAATGGTGATTGGTGGTTTTGTGTCCTATATTGAAAAAATTGGTGCTTCGGAAGTACTTGTAGAGCTGGCATTAAAACCGCTAGGGTTACTTAAAAAACAACCCCATTTAGCAGCAATAGCTGTTATTCCAATTGGCCAATTGCTATTCGTCTGCGTGCCCAGTGCCGCAGGACTAGGATTACTGCTTATGGCCTCTGTTTTCCCGATATTAACAAGCTTGGGAGTGAGTAGATTAGCTGCAGTTTCTGTTATCACTGCGTGTACTGCATTTGGAATAGGTCCAGCATCTGCAATTACTGCTTCTGCTACCACCATTTCTGAGGTTGCCGTTGTTCCTTATTTCATTACCTATCAGATTCCATTGGCTATCGTGCTTAATTTAGTGCTTATGGTTTCCTATTATTTTGTTAATAGACATTACGATAAAAATCTAACTGAAACCGTGATGCCTCCTAAGACTATGACCAATGAGAAAGCAGCATCTACTATTTATGCTCTTATTCCTGTTTTACCCTTAATACTACTGATTGTATTTTCCGGAATCTTTCCTTTTTTACCTTCTGGTATAAAACTGGATACCACTACTGCTATGCTTATTAGTCTGTTTATTGCAGTCATCTTTGAGCTAGTGAAAACACGAAATGTAAAAGAAGTATTAAACTCATTCAAAATTTTTTGGGACGGAATGGGCAACATATTTAAGACCGTAGTTACGCTCATAGTAGCAGCTGATATTTTTGCCAAAGGCTTAATCTCTCTTGGTTTTATTGAGAGCCTAATTTCATTGAGTCAAAGCATTGGTTTCGGTGCTGTAGGAATTGCTATTACTATGACCATCATGATATTTTTTGCTTCAATGCTCATGGGGAGTGGCAATGCATCATTCTTTGCGTTTGGACCATTGATTCCTAAGATAGCAGCCAAATTTGGTGTGTCTAGCACATCTATTTTATTACCCATGAATTTTGCCGCCTCCATGGGCCGTACTGTAAGTCCTGTGGCTGGAGTAATTATTGCCACGGCAGAGATTGCCAAAGTAACTCCACTTGACATTGTAAAACGAAATATTATACCATTCACATTGGCATTTATAACTCTATTAATTTACCACTTCGCACTATGCTTCTGATAAAAAACGCAAACGTATTTGCCCCTGAACCTCTCGAAAAGAAAGATATACTTATCGGTGGAGGTAAGATATTGGCCATTGAAAAAGAGATAGCTTTTTCAACCGGTATAGTCCGAGAATGGGATGCTAAAGGCAAAATCGTTACTCCTGGTTTTATAGATCAGCATATTCACATTATTGGTGCGGGAGGTAAGCGTGGATTTGCTTCTATGACTCCAGAAATTAAACTTTCAGAGTTAGTTACCTGTGGGACAACCACAGCTGTCGGACTGCTAGGAACAGATGGTTCATCTCGGAGTATAAAAAGTCTGTATGCTAAAACTAAGGCTCTAGAAGCCGAAGGAATTTCGTGTTATATGTTTACTGGTTACTATGGTTTAGACCCTATGCATATTATGGAATCCGTACAAGATGACATGGTCTTCATAGACAATGTTTTGGGATGCAAAATAGCTATTACAGATATTCGCTCTTCTTATCCGACAGACCTTGAATTACTAAGAATACTTCGCCAAGTAAGAGTAGGCGGCATGCTTGCCAGTAAAAAAGGAATACTACACCTTCATTTAGGGCATTTAAAATCTAAGATGGATGCTCTATTTCGTCTTGTAGAAGAGCACGAGTTTCCAATTGAGCATATTTCGCCAACCCACGTCGGTAGAACTAAAGAGCTCTTTGACCAAGCCATTCGGTTCGCTAAAATGGGCGGAATGATAGATATTACAACCGGTGCATCAAAGTTTATGGAACCTTATAAATCAGTTATTTACGCGTTAGAACAAGGAGCTTCTATTGATAAATTAACGTTTAGTACAGATGGCAATGCCGGCTTAGATAAATTGGATGAACATGGCGAATTTGTAGGATTTAGAAGAGCACCTGTAGATCAAAACTATCTACAAGTAAAAGACCTCATAGCCTCAGGCAAAGTTGGAATCTCAGATGCGATAAAATTAATTACCAGCAATCCAGCTGACAATTTAGGGTTGAAAAATAAAGGAAGAATAAAAGTAGGTGCTGACGCAGACCTGTGTTGTTTAGACAATGATTTTACACTTACTGATGTCATTGCCAAAGGCAAGCAATTAATGTATGAGACGAATTTAACAACTAAAGGAAATTTCGAGTAATGCGTCTATGAAGTCAATACTGTATATCTCCCTAATTCTTTGTTATTCACTTAATCTATTTGCTCAGCAACCAAAAGTCAATACGTATGTCTTGGGGCAAGGAATTACTTTCAATGGTGAAAAAGGATATAAGCTTAGACTTAATGGCTTTGTTCAGCCTTTTATGGAGTCCAAATCATATAGTGATAGTGCAGATGGTACATTCAACAGGTTTAGAATGCGTAGACTAAGAATGCGATTAGTTGGCGATGTTCCGCAGTACAAAATAGACTATCGATTTCAGATAGATCTAAGCGGACAGTCTGAAGTAGGCGATGCCTCTTCCAATTTTTTAATGGATGCATGGATAGCTTACAATCCCACCAAACGAATTAAAATAAAATTTGGTCAAAGCTCTTCGCTCACCGATAACAGAGAACTTACTATGGGTTCGCAAACCTTGCAACTACCAGAACGTAGCCGAGTAACTTCTGCCTTCTCTACCATACGAGAGTTTGGTCTATTTGCCTCTGGAAATTTCAAAACAGGCGGAGGTACTTACCTCAGACCTTTTTTGGCCATTACCAATGGGGACGGGCTTAATGTCTTTGAAAAAGACCACGGAGGTCTCAAAATAGGTGGCAGACTAGACTTTTTGCCTTTCGGACTGTTTACCAATTTTGGTCAGTTTAGACAAGCAGATATGGTACGAGAACTCGCCCCAAAACTAGTAGTAGGTGTGAACTATAGTAAAAACAATGGTATGAGCAGCCGAAGAGGACGAGAAAGCGGAGCTATCCTTTACTTAGATAATACAGGTGCAGGGAGCCTGCCAGATTATACCAAATACGGATTGGATTTTCTATTCAAATACAAAGGTTTTTCTATGCTAGGAGAATTTGTAAAATCATCTGCTACCGTACCTACAGAAATCACCGCACGAGTTCGAAATGATGGCAGTACGTCATCTACTTTTATTGTAAATAACAAACAAGACATAACCAATTATGTAAAGGGAAGAATGATGTTAGGTGAAGGCTACAACATACAAATGGGCTACGTACATAAGAAAAAATATTCGATAGATGCTCGCTACACGCACTTAGAAGCAGATCAACACTCTTTTCTGAACAACGGCACATTTTATAACAGACCCAACTACTATACAGTGGGTCTTTCTAGATATTTTACGCGTAACTATGGATTCAAAATACAAGCTTCTGTAACCTATGCTGAAATGGCTGAAGGGTCAAACAACATATTCTCAGCACCAATCACAGGTAATGAATGGATTACCCGCGTTATCACCTCATTTGCATTTTAAAATATGAAGAAATTAAGAATCTTATTCATACTACTTATTGCTTTTGGGTTTTCCAACTCATTTAGCCCAGAACCTAAGGAAATTACAGCAAAATTCTTTCCCGAGGTAACTTTAGAGATTAATACCCCTGCATTTCAAAAAAAGAATGGATATACCACCTACAAAGAGTTGATTGGTTTCCTTAATCATTTAGAGAGCAAGCACGGCGATGTAATGAGCATTCGTTACATTGGTGAGAGTCAAAAAGGCCAGGCAATACCATTGGTTACCTTGAATAATAAAAGTACAGAGCCTAAGGTAAAAGTATGGCTGCAAGGCGGACTGCACGGAGACGAAATGGCAAGTACTGAAGGCGTATTGTATATGCTAGACAAACTACTCAACGACGAAAAATATTCATACCTACTTCAACGGTTAGAAATAGGCATAGTGCCAATGGCTAACATAGATGGCTACGAAAAGCAAGACCGATATGCAGCTAATGGCTTGGACCTGAATAGAGACCAAACTAAACTAATGATAAAAGAAAGCATCTCGTTAAAACAGGCTTTTAGTGACTTTGAGGCTGAAGTCGCCGTCGATTTTCATGAGTATAGACCTTACAGACGAGACTATACACAAATGAGCACGCTAGGCATTACATCTAGATTTGATGCGATGTTTATGTACTCAGGAAACCTCAATGTACCAAAGATTGTGAGGGAGTACACGCATTCTAAGTTTGTGAGGAATGCAGAAACGGTTTTAGGAAATAACAATATTGCTTACCGAGACTACGTGAGTACCCATAAGGTGTATGGCGACATCCACTTCAATCAAGGATCTAATAATGCCCGATCCAGTGCCACGTCTTATGCTTTGGCCAATACCATCTCTAGCCTAATAGAAATACGTGGAGTAGGAATAGGTAGAACATCATTCAAACGTAGAATAAACTCCACTTTCTTAATCGGCATGAGCTATATGAAAACAGCGTATGATAATGTGCAGGAAGTAAAAACCGTCCTCGCCGAAGGAGCCAAAATAAAAACAAAAGCAGTCGTGACCAGCAAAAAAAATGTGTCTAAACAGCCATTGATAGTGATCGACATAGAAACGTGCAAAGAACTAGAGCTAGATGTAACCATTCACAATGCATCTAAGTCCCGAGCTACTTTAAGCCGAAAGCGAGCAACAGCTTATATCTTAACAAAAGATCAAGTAGCCCTGGTCAAAAAACTAGAGGTTCTTGGTTTAAAAATAAGTCAACTCACCACAGAAAAAATTATCGAGGTAGAAACCTATACGGTGATAGAATACTACAGACATTTGGAAAAGTACGAAGGTACAAACGTGCAAGAGGTGAAAACAGCAGTTAAAACCGAAAACATCACTATTCCGGTAGGTTCTTATGTCCTAAATATGAATCAGGATAACAGCAACCTAGCCATAGAAGTGCTAGAGCCAGAAGCACCCAATAGCTTTGTATATTTTGGTGTGCTAAAAACAAAAAAGAATGAGAAACTACCCATTTATAGATACTTAAAATCCGATAAAATATGAAGTATATACTAGCAAGCACCTTACTCCTCATCAGTGCATTTGTAAGTGCTCAAAACTCACATTCAGCATCATTTGAATTGGGGGAGGGACTAAGCGTAGACCTGAATAACGGAGACTATTCATTTAGTCTGGGGGGAATGATTCAACCTTCCGTAGGCTTCATAAAAGATAGCACTGCAGAATCAGAATACCTATTTAACTCTAGACGTACGTATTTCCATATTGGGGGTAAAGCAAAAAACGAAAAGCTATCGTTTCTGATACAGACAGATTTTAGCTTATCGAGCCCACTCCTAGATGCTTGGGTTACGTATTCACCTAGCAAGTTTATCGACCTTACTTTTGGTCAGAAGCAAACCATTGCCAATAATAGAGAAATGCAAATAATGGAAGATAAACTGCAATTTGCAGATCGTAGTTTGCTGAGCAGTTCGTACAGTAACACTGGAAGAGAATTTGGACTATTTATAGCATCAGAATTGCCAATAAAATCTATGGTACTCGTGCCACAGATTGCGGTAACCTCTGGTGATGGTCGCAACTCATTCGGTGCGGACTCTAGAGATGTAGATGCAGGTGGACTAAAATATGCCGCTCGTTTAGACTTTTATCCAATGGGTTCTTTCTCGGAAGGAAACGATGAGCAAATAATGGATATGGCACACGAAGAAAAACCAAAGTTGGTACTTGGTACAGCCGCTAGTTATAACGATGGAGCCAGTGATGTCAACGGCGAAGGGCATCAAAACTTGGAATTGTATAATCTTATCGGCCAGTCACAATTACCAGATTATAGACAATTGTACTCGGACATACTCTTCAAATACCGAGGTTTTTCCTTTTTAGGAGAATACACCATAAGCACAGCAAAAGGCTTACAAGGTGCTTATCTAAATAATACTGCATCAGCCACACTACTACCTACTCAGATCAGCGAACTATTGTCTCTAGGCACAGGGTACAATGCTCAGCTGGGATATGTGACCAAGTCAGGATATGGAGCGGATATCCGCTATGCATCGGTATCTCCGGAGTTTGACACCAATATCAATTCCGAAATACAAGACAGAACGGCTACCACAATTGGTCTTACCAAATATGTAAAAGAAAACAGCCTAAAAATTCACGTCGCCGTTACTTCTATGGACCAAGGAGATTATTCGAAATTGCAAGGGGTATTCATGGTGCAGGTGGTATTTTAAAACACCCGATGTCAGGGGGTCAGTAATTTGATTGTTCGGTATAAATAGCCTGAGGGTACTCGATGCAATTTATAGAACTAATTATTGGGGTTTGACTAGAAACCCAGTCTCAAGGTTCTTAGTAGTGTTTTTTACTTTTACATTCACAAAGGCCTTTAAAATTATTAGTTATAAAGCGCCCTTTTACGTACGCAACCTTTTTTTAATGCCCCTATTTGTTGTTCTTGTTGTAAAAAGGAATTTAATGCAGAGACACCATATGCCGTTCACATTAAAGAAGCCAGAAGTTACTATAAAGCATTAAACGTACAGCACTGATTAAAAGGAATAAACATCACATAACATCTCTGAAGAGACAAGTGACGGCAATTGGTATAAATTGGTATCTGGTGCTGAGAAATCTATTGAAGTTATTAATAATTATAAAAAGGACTTATACCAAAATAGCTTTCAATTGCCGCATATAAACCGTTTTTTACTCGATTTCTATTCGTTAAAAAATACGTGTCCGCCTATGGAGGAATACCATAGCTCAGGCTATGCAATGATTTTTCGCCTTTACAAACCTTCGATAAACTCAATTTATGTATACGACACTTAAAAACTAAATTGGTATTAGGACGTAAAGTACGTTTAATTCAAACCAAATAGGTAGTGTGACAAACACAATAATATCAAAACATAAAAATGCTTTCATTGCGGACAACGCTGCAATCTTTTGTCTCTGAATTGTCACGAATTTATTAATTTAAGGCTATAAATCCTAGTAGTATATCTATGAAGTTAACCAACTCAAACAGTAAGACAAAACATAATACAAAAAAAGGCCTCAAGAGATTAACTGAGGCCCAATTTGTAATCGGGGTTGGGTGGATTGAGTAGTTCTTATCGTGCACTTTTGGCACTTGTTACTTTCGGTTAAAAGCGTTGATCTTATTTTTAAAGTAGAATGAACTTTATATGCTCATTTTTATAGTTCAAATAATACACCCCCGGCCTTTGTTCTATTCCTATTTGCCCTATTTCAGTGGCAGATAGGGTAAAAGGCACATCGACTCCACGAGTATCTGTTATCCTTAATTCCTCTTTACCCATAGGTTCTAACCATCCTTTAAGATTTATTTTATTTGAATTAGATGGATTTGGATAGATAGCAAAACTATTAGTCTTCGGGTCTATTACTCTGACATCTGAATACTCCCAAGTACCGTCAAAGTCTACTAACTTTAGTCTGTAGTATGTTTTAACCGTCCCAAGATTATAGTCAAAGGCTCTATAATTAATCACACTAGTGCTGTAACCTGCTGCTTGTATATGGTTAAATATGTCCCAAGTTATTCCATCTGTACTTTTTTCTAATTCAAAATGACTTGAGTTTATTTCACTAGCAGTGCTCCACTGCAACTTAGCTGATCCGTTTTCATTTACTACATCAAACGAGATTAACTCCATAGGCAGAGCAGATGAGTTAGCAAATCCAGTGGTATCCATAGTAGCAAAGGTTCCGGTTGAACGGTTATAATAGCTCCCACTATGCGTAGTGTCTAAAGTGACGTAAGTAATATAATAATAGTTTCCAGTACTGGTTATAAGCGAATCACTGAATACAGAGTCTGTCGATAATAACGTAGTCAGTAAAGTGAAGTTAGCTAATGAATCAGAAGATTTATAAATCTTATACTCAGTAACTAGCTCGCCAATCGGTGCCGTCCACGCAAGGTCTACAGAGGCTGTACTTGCATTATATGTAGTGTTCAATATAGTTATAGACTTCTTATAGTTTTGACGCAAGGTCATATCACCTAACAACTGCATATGAACGCCGTTAGAGTAATATCCATAGATATCATAGGATGAAGTGCTCAGATATGAACTATTAGAACTATTTTCTACTGACATTTTAGCAGAAGTTCCAATAGGATTATTGAGTCCCATTTGATGAAAAAACCAATTTGGACGACCGGCCCAACACGTAGTCAACATCTTACCGTCAGCTAACAGTGATCTCATAAAATTATTTTCAGTATTCCAATCTCCAAAATAGCTTCCAAAGACCATTGAGAATATTCCTTGATAGTCGGTGTTTTTCAATGTAGTTACAGATCCTACTCCAGAGAGGCTTGAATCTGAACCAAAACTGCAAGCATAGCTCCACTTGTAGGTATCTGTCTGTAGCGAAGAGAGTAACGACGATTTCACAACACTATCTCCAAATAGGCTACTAAAATTCATATGCCCATTGAAAGAAAACCCTTCAGAAAAAGTAGAAAGATTATCATCTATCAAACCTTTATCAAGAACAGCAATACCGCCGTGCTTATAGCTCGATGCCTTATCTAGGTAATTGCTCAATACCGCAGTTTCGTTTGCTGCTACTTTAGGCAGGTCATAAAAATCGACTCTCGAGATTGGGCAAAATGATTCTCCCCTCATTTCAGAATTATCGAATTTACCATCACCGACCAGATTTGAGTTTGCAGATCTTGAAGAGTTTGTGCGGTTAACTACATAATCTGTCCAGTCGCTCGCATCAGAAGCATAATATAAATCAGTAGGCCAAGCTCCTCTATGATCCGTATGCCCATCTGGATAAATATCTCCTGAATAAGGAACAGGTATATGGCCTATTAAATAGATTCCGTCCAAAGAGTTATTAGCATTAATACCGTCTATAACTGATTTCACGTAACTTACTGAGGTGTCTTTACTGCAATAAGTAGCGATAGGATTCCAACCATCGCCTATTAAATCTTTTGTTAGTGTTTTTATTTCGGCAGCTAAGGAAGTTTCGAATCTATCGTCTACCACTAAAAGTAGATTCCCTCTACTCGTCACCTGTGGAATTTTAGCTCCGAAAGAGATATATCCATAGGCTATGGATGGACTAGTACCAGTATACACTTGAAATTTATACTCATATTCTTCCCCTGCTACTATAGTAGTATCAGAGAATGTAAGAGGTGTGTAATTACGTTTTAGCCGAGTCCAGGTGGTAGAAGTTATTTTCTTGCGATAAATCGACGTAGAAGCAACTGCGTTACTGGTCCATGAAAAAGCTACAGAGTTATCAGTAAAGCTCGTGATTTTGATTTGTACAGTAAACTTTTCTCCAACTGACGAAGATTGTGACAAAGCACTAATCGGCAGTAAGAAAAGTAATACCCAAATCAGTTGGATTGATTTTTGTATCAGTTTCAGTTCAGTACTAAAATCGAAAATTTGATTTGACTAGCTTCATAATTTTTGTTTAATGCATTACTCAGTTCTTCTTTCTCTATTGACCGCACACAATGGGGTATAGAATATAATTCTAGTTCTATTTTTAAAGGATTAGGAGACTATGCATCCCATTAAAATTAATTTTCAGTCTCTTAACTTGTCTTTTTTATGTCCTTTCTTGTAGGGTTGGATATATTAACATTACAGAAGGTATAACACAAAGAACAAAATTGTCTCCTATACAAGTAACAAGTCCTATTTTAGCATCAATTATTCCACTTGGACATCCTTTTTTTTTAGTGATTTTGTACATTTTTTTGGGAGTATTTGCATATTATGTATAAAATGAACTGAAATGTTCTACGTTAAGTAAAACAATGATCAATCATTTACTAGATTACATATTCAAACTTTTAAGTCACTAGAAGTGGGCTTTAATTCTAAATAAATATGTAATGGTTTTAGTCTTTCAAGATATGGTTTAAATCTTCTATTCCCGTTATATTTCTTTGTGATTGCAATGTGATTCATTATAAATAGTGAGGGGGTATCGGTTTGGGTATCGGTTGAGCCTTTATTGATTTGTATCTTAATTGCCTCTATTTTGCTAAAAATACACACAAATAGGGTGTTGAGAGGGTTAAGCAATAAGTTAGAATACATCTACATAAGGTATAGTTAGCCCCCTACGGGCTACTAGCTCTTATTTGGTTAGGTATAAGAGCTAATTGCCTCAAGATATACTTTTACGCATTCGTTTACTATGGGTCTTTTACGTATGGGGTTAACCTTTTTTAATTTTGGAGGAACGATTGACAGTTGATAACGTTCTCTTTCTAAAAAATCACAAAAGGTCTTTTGACTTACACTCTCTTTTATGGGGTATCCTATTTTACTATCTTTCATGGTGTGATAAATTAATGAGTACCCTGCTACATACTCAATTTCTATTACAACTTTAGATTCTAAGTCTAAAAATAAGTCCCTAGCTTTAGTGCTAGAAAATATATCCCAACCAGGTTCTAAAGGCTTATCTTCTGGATTTGCTTGTGGCTTGTGTTCTGCCTTATTTGCGGGTTTGTGTTTTAGGTCATGTGCTTTTATCCAACCCATCATGTGTTTGATTAGGGAGATTTTAATGCCGGGTAATACTTTGTTTTCATCGTAGTGAAGGCATGGTACGTTGTCATAGTTGTGGGTAACCCCCTCCGTAAAATACAATCGCTTGTGCTCCATCATATCGCTATAATACCAATCGTCAAACATTTTATGGTCGTGATTGATAGGAGAGTAATAAATTCCTCCTTCATATCGATATGCACCTGAATAGATAGCATTTAAGCTACGAAGTGTAGAAGCGGTTAACTCATTAGGAGATTTAGAATTCGTATACTTATTTAAAAAATCTACTGTATGTTTTTGTATCTGCTCCTTAAGTGCATGTTTAAAAATAGATTCTTGCTTTTTTTGAATCTTTCGTTTTTCTTTCTCCTCAAAGTTAACCCAAGAAATGAGCAGGGGAGGAGTAACCTCATTTGAATTAAATTCGGTGTTGCAATAGGTGAGTACTACTTTACCCGTTAACCAATCATCATAAGTGTATATAGTTGTTTCCGACATAAAATAGGTATTTGCACCTTGTTCTTTACAAAGTTAAATAATTCTTTAAGAACATAAAATACCTAAAATGTTTGGAAAATGTTTGGAAAACAGGAAATAATAAACCCTTAACTAACTAGTAGTTAAGGGTTTATAGATATAAAAAGTACTCGGGACGGGACTTGAACCCGTACGTCCTTGCGGACATTGGATTTTAAGTCCAACGTGTCTACCGATTCCACCACCCAAGCATCAAACAAAAAAAGGGATTACTCCCTTTTTGTTTTGAGCGAAAGACGAGATTCGAACTCGCGACCCCCACCTTGGCAAGGTGATGCTCTACCAGCTGAGCTACTTTCGCTTAATGTGCAAAGCAGCATAATAAAAACATCTCCTGATGCTCATACTCCGTCGCGGCGGAAGCTACTTTCGCTTGATGTTGCTTACTTTAAAAAACGTTTATCCTCGTAAGCGGCTGCAAAAATAATCGCCATTTCAAATCTTGCAATAAGAATCCTATTATTTTTTTATAAATTCTACTATCAACTCTGAGCCCATACGCTGCGGTATAGATTCTAGGCTTTGTTTCATCGTGGCAATCTCAAATTTATCTAAGAATAAACTCCTGTATTCCTTTGTATTTCCTCCAAATGGTGGGCCCTCTGGCTTATCCATTTCAAAGAGTACTCCATATATTCTACCATTAGGCTTTAGTATAGTGTGCATATGCTCTACGTACTGAGCACGAAGTGCAGGATTAATAGCACAAAAGAAGGTTTGCTCTAATACTACGTCAAATTGCTTTTCCATAGCAAAGAAATCGCCAGATATGTACTGTTCTGGTGGGAAGTCCGGAACTCTCTTGAGAAATCTTTCCTTTACTTCTAGAGCATAGTCGCATGCATAGACATTTTTATATCCTTTCTTCCAGAGATATTCTACTTCATATGCACTGCCAGCTCCTGGCTCCAGTATGTATGCGTCTTTGGGATAGTTCTTTTCTATATAATCCGTGTGTATAGGGTTATGATACCCGATATCCCATCCTGTCTGTTCCTCTTTATATCTATTATCCCAATAGTTGGCTGATAGTTCTTTAGCTCCTGTCATCCTTGTCTTTAGTGGGTCCGTTTGGTTTTATTTTAATCGGGGTCTTCTTCTTAGCGGTTGTCTCATTTGGGGTATTTTTCTTTGGGATGGTTGGTTCGCTAGTTTTAGCAGGAGTAGTATCCTTGTATCTTGTATTTGTTGGGATAGGCGTGGTAGTAGTAGAAGGAGTGTAACTTTTTTTGTGGGTATATCTCTTAAATAAGTTAATTCGAATACCTGCATTTATAAGTAACATGTCTGTTTTTACATTGCTATACTGTGTGTAATCTATCTCATCACCGCCTACAGATCGTGTTATGTTGTTTAGAGGCAGTGCTGCTCCCGTCTTACCAAAAGTGTATGTAAATCCGGCGTCAAGCGATATGCTAGAGTTTAGGTTGTACCTGATACCTACGCCAGCTCCATAATGAAAACGATTGGTATACACTACTTTATCAGTAAGTGTAATGCTTTCGTAGTCTGGATTTTCTTCTGGTTTATGAAGTGAGATATTCTGGTATGTATTATAGCTTCTATGTCCAGCAAGTAAGTCTATGTAAGGTACAAATTTATCCTCTTGTGTGCCAAAGTTTAATCTAACTAAACCAAAAAATCCGTACATACGATTAGAAGCCTTTACATTAGCATATCCCACTATAGGAGTCCCATCTGCTGGCTGTGCTACAGCAACAGAATCGAAGGTTTTAGACTGCATATTGGCAAAATCCATTCTTGCTCCCACCTGAAAGTTTACTTTAGATTTATAGGGGTATTCCCTAGTAAGGTAGGAGAGGTTAAGACCAAAACCAGGATCGTAATCTATGTCCTTTAGTTCGCTCTGAGGGCAAGCTATGTGTAAGCCTATTCCTATAGACCCTTTAGGAGTTTTTGCTTGAGTTTGGGCCAGTATAGCGGTAGTAAATAAAGAGAGTATGACGGTTAGTATTTTATTCATATTAATTAGTATTTCAAATATAGTGCCTTTACTGTAGTTTCTTATTTTCCTTATGTCTAGTGGCGTCTCGAGTAGTTTTCTTGTCTAGATTTTTAACCAGTGCTTGTTCTAAATCAATGCCACTTTGATTTGCTAAGCACATCAAAACAAATAGCACATCTGCCATTTCATCACCTAAGTCTACTTCTTTATCAGACTCTTTGTAGCTTTGTTCGCCATATTTTCGGCTCATTATTCTGGCTACTTCTCCTACTTCTTCCATAAGTATAGCTGTATTGGTAAGCGGGTCGAAATAGCGGACACCTATGGTAGTAATCCATGTGTCTATGGTTTTTTGTGCCTCTGAGATGGTCATTGGTACAATAATAAGTGGAATTGACTGACTTAATGTTCTAGAAACTCCAAGAATTGGTTTCTGGGTTATATGGATTTATAGAAAATTTGAACCCAGAGGAAAAACCTCTAGTATTGGATTGACCTACTACGTAGTACGCTCCAAATCTAAAGCGGTCTTTTCCTATTTTAAAAATCCTATTAATACCTACTAAGATTTCAGAGTATTGGTAATCCCGCTCTGGTACTATGAGTAGTCCACCTCCTACCATAGTTTTTATTCCCAGTTGTTTTATTCCCGGTATTTTACTGGTGATAAAACCATTGAACTGATGGGTGTAATGACTCTCTAGCACTGCACCAAATGTAGCAAACGTGCTATCAATAAGTTGGTAGCCAAACATAGGAGGGAGTAAGAAAATGGGGTCTCCGCCACGCTGGTAGCGATAGTCCATTATCTGAAGTTTAGAGGTGTCTAAAAAGCCCCCAAACGAGACTGAGTATTCTGACTGACCAAAGATACCTACATTGAATTTTTGACTTACAGAAAAGTCTAATTCTTTAAATGATGCCTTAGAACCTAAAAGACCAGCTACTGCCTGTGAATAGTATAGCTGAAAAGTAGGAAACTTGGAGCCGATTACTATCTTTTCTTTGGGTTCTTGTATATAAAGTTGTTTGGGCGTATAAGAGATGCCCACACTTGCTAAAACAATAGCATTACTCTGAAAACGTTTCGGATTATTATCTGCAAAAGCAGAGTCAAATCTGGGGTTAAATTTAAAATCTCCTAGATCAGATCTAGTGGTCCGTCTCAGACCTATCCACGTGTAGAATCCATTAAAGAGTTCGGTACGATGACTTGCATTTACATATTTCTGCACAAAGAAGTTACTCCGATTTAGAATGTCTGCAAACGTGGCAAAGTTATTTACAAACCCAAAATCACTACCCATATTTACAGAGACAGAAGAGAGCTTTTTAGGATTATAGAGGTAGTAGCCGCCAAAATTTCCTTTCATATCTTGGTTACGAAATCCATAGTTCAGAGAGGGGGCTATTCTAATAGCTTTACGGTTTTCAAATTTACGGTAGTAACTTATGCCGTATCGAACTCTAAATCCCCCAATTGCAACAGGATTTATAAGTCCTATGGCTGGATCAAAGCTCCAAAGTGTTTTCTTTTCTCTATTGATATGGCCAAAACCATTCCAAGCAAGTTTAAGAATGGTGATTTTATTATACGCTGAATCTATAGAGTCTAAGTAGACTTTACTTGTATGTATTCGCAGAATACTATCTTGGTAATCAATGTATTTGGCCTCTTCATCTGTGAGAGGAACGGGTCTTATCTTGGCCCAAAAACTAGTATCTTTTTCGTAAGCATCTTCCTTGGTAGTTCCTATCTCTGCATTAAAAAAACGTTTTGCATAGATCGAGTCAAAAACATACTGAGAGTAGGTCACATCGCAGTATCCTTCAGACGTACCATTTTTGGTTTTAATGGTCCAAGTCAAATTTTCTTTATCCAAAACCTTTTTGCCCTCGACAAAAATGTAGGATTGTTGAATATTGAATGCATCGTAAAGGATCAGTGAGTTTTTAGATACATTCAGATTCACTCTTTTTATGGTAAATAAACTATCCCATATTTCTATCTCTCCTTTAAAAAGGGCGTTACCCATCTTTCGAGGCGATACACGGATAGTATATATTTTTAGATTTCCTTCATATCTAGAGCCTATTAGTTTATACTTATAAGCAAGCAAGGCGGCAGCACTTATTGGGCTTATGTATTGGTTATCTCCTAGTCGTTTTACATAGATCAGATTAGCATTAAAATTAAAATCTGCATCTGTAGTAGAAGTGTAAAATAAGGTGCGTTGGCTCCCTAATTTTTTAGCAGCTTCCTTTACTTCTTTAAAGCCAATGGGGTTTTTGAGATGCTGGGTGAAATCTCCTTCAAAGAGATTTAAGTTTGGGGTAGTATCTTTGAGCTCTTCTAGTACATCTTCTTCTTTGTCTTCTTCTTTTTTGTCTTTGTAAATAGAGGTATTTCGCTCTACACTCTTTACATAGACGTGCCTTTTTTGAGTAATATATTGATTCTCATATTCTGCTCTTTTTTCTATGACTTGGCTAATGATGTCATACGATAAATCTTTTCGTTTATTATTAATTTCTACCGTACCTATATCATTTAAAGATACTTCGAGCCGTATATTTTGAGTTACGCCTTGTTTTGTTACCACGTCTAGCTGCTGAGTTTCGTAGCCTATAAAACTGTAAGACACTCTATTTAACCCCTCGAGAATTCTAAGCTCGTATTGGCCCTTCTCGTTTGTAATGGTTCCTACACCCTGGTTAGATGAACGTACATATACACCCACCAAAGGCTCAGCATCTGCATTGGTAACATATCCGCGAAGTACATAGTGGTTTTGTGCCAAAGATGAAATGCCACATAGGGCTATCAATATAGAAAGTAGATATTTCAAATAAGCAACGTGTATCTAACGGTATAGATTATAAAATGTTACTTCAAATATCATAGGAAAGTGGAACTAAAAACTGCTATTTCGATAAAGGCAATAAAATTTTGGTCTGTAATGTAGGTAAGTTGTGTGACTTTGTCTTTACAATAGACTGCGTCTATAGTAGCTTTGTAGCACTAATATGAAAAAAGTTGCTTTACTAATTTTAGATGGGTGGGGAATTGGCAAAAAGGATAATTCTGATGCTATTTTTAAGGCAAAAACTCCTTTTATAGATAGCTTACAGTCTACGCCACACGCCACTTTAAAAACCTTTGGAGAAAACGTAGGATTACCAGACGGACAGATGGGAAACTCAGAAGTAGGGCATATGAATATAGGTGCTGGGAGAGTAGTATGGCAAATGCTAGTGCGTATCAACAAAGCATTTAGAGATAAAGAAGTCCTTACGATGGATGCTTTTCAAAATATTCTACGCTTGGCAAAAGAGAACCCTAAACGCAAAATACATCTTATGGGATTAGTAAGCGATGGAGGAGTGCATAGTAGTCTAGATCACTTACTAGCACTCACACAACTGTTTCAAGAGCTCGGATTAGATGATAGAGTGTACGTACATGCATTTACAGATGGTAGAGATACTGACCCCAATAATGGGGTGAAATATATAAAGGAAGTTGTAGAGTCTAAGCATTTTGGTAAGAGTAAGCTAACCACCTTATGTGGAAGATACTATGCCATGGACAGAGATAAGCGGTGGGAACGTACTAAGTTAGCTTACGATATGCTTACAAATGGTGCAGGAGAAAGCTATTTAGATTATACTCAAGCTTTTGAAGCTAATTATAGTGCTGGTATTACAGATGAGTTTATCAAACCAGTGATTTTGGATAAAGAGGGTATTATGGCTGAGGATGATATTGTACTTTGTTTTAACTTTAGAACAGATAGGGGAAGACAAATAAGTACGGTACTGACTCAAGCAGATATGCCAGAAATAGGTATGCATACACTTGGTATTCATTATTTTACGATGACTGAGTACGATAAGACCTATAAGAATGTTCACGTGCTCTTCGATAGTCAAGACCTTAAGAATACGCTAGGGGAGATACTAGAAGGTGCTGGCAAAACTCAACTTCGAGCTGCGGAAACGGAGAAGTACCCTCACGTTACTTTTTTCTTTAATGGAGGCAGAGAAGAGCCGTTTGATGGAGAAGATAGAGTAATGGCCGCATCTCCCAAAGTAGCTACCTATGATCTGCAGCCAGAAATGAGTGCAGTGGAGCTTACCGAAAAGGTAATGGTAGCTATGCGAAAAGTAGACTACGATTTTGTATGTGTAAACTATGCAAATCCAGACATGGTAGGGCATACGGGTGTTTTTGATGCGATAGTAAAAGCGTGCGAAACGGTAGATAGTTGTGCTCATGCTCTAGTGGAGTATGGACAAAGAGAAGGATACAGTTTTATCATAATAGCAGACCACGGTAATGCAGATATGGCGGTAAATGCGGATGGAACACCCAACACAGCTCACAGTATCAATTTGGTTCCAATCTATTTACTAGATAGCGACATCAAGTTTGTGAAGGATGGCAAATTAGCTGATGTTGCTCCTACAATATTGAATTTACTTGGGCTAAAAACACCAGAGGAGTTTGACGGAGTAAATCTCTTAAAATGATAGGCTAATTGTAAAACAATTTGAAAATAAAAATGTTACAATTTCTGTGCAATAGTATTACTATTGCAGTCTGTAAGTTATGCTATCGAATTTAACATTTAAAGTTAGCCAAAGTGCTTGTCTGAAGGACCCTATTAAGTCTGAACTAGGAAAGCGTATTCTGACCGAAAGCATTAATCTGCTTGCTGAAATAGGGCTAGAGCAGTTTACATTTAAGAAACTTGCGGTAGCTATGGGGTCTACTGAGGCGTCTGTATATCGCTACTTCGAAAACAAGCATAAGTTGCTTGTCTATCTAGTAAATTGGTATTGGAGTTGGCTTCAAAACCGCATTCTTATTACAACATATAACCACTCCTCCGCTTTTTTTAAATTAGAAACAGCCATCGAGTTGCTTGCATCGCCTATAGAGCAAGATAATAATTTTGAGTTTATCGATGAGAAAAAATTGTATAATATTATCATTTCCGAAGGAGCTAAAGTATATCTAGTAAAAGATGTAGATGCTGAAAATAATGAAGGTGCATTCTTGGCATATAAAGGTCTGTGCAGTCTAATTTCTAAACTCATATTAAATATTAACCCAAAATACAAGCATTCACATTCGCTAGCGTCTACTATCATAGAGACTTGTCATAATCAGATATTTTTTAGTGAGCACTTACCTCGACTTACCGATGTGTCAGAAGATGATCATAAGTCGCTTAAGGAATTTGTTTTACACCTAACCGCATCTACCATTCAATAAGAATAAAATGACACCAACACAGCGTTTTTTTGGCCTACTAAAACAAGATAAAAGGGACTTAATTTATCTCTATCTCTATGCTACGTGCAACGGGTTGATAAATCTATCCCTGCCTATTGGTATACAAGCTATTATGGGCTTAGTGCTAGCAGGCAGACTATCTGCTAGTTGGGGTATACTTACTGTAATAGTGATGCTTGGCGTAGCTGTAGCAGGAATTTTTCAAATCATGCAGTTGTATATTGTAGAAATATTGCAGCGGAGACTATTTGCTAGAGCCGCATTTGATTTTGCATATCGTATACCTAGGTTTCAAATTAAAAAGCTAGGTAATTATTATGCACCAGAGTTAGTCAATCGTTTCTTTGATACTGTTACTATTCAGAAAAGTTTAAGTAAAATACTAATGGATTTCAGTACATCCATCCTTCAAATAATTTTTGGCTTAATACTCCTATCTCTTTATCATCCTATTTTTATAGCATTCGGATTTGTGCTTTTATTAATTCTATTTCTAATAATTTACTTGACATCTAAGTCAGGTATGAGAACTAGCTTAGCAGAGAGTAATAACAAATATGAAATGGCATTTTGGCTTACAGAGCTAGCAAGAGCTCTGCCTACTTTTAAATTGAGCGAAGCTTCTAATCTAAACTTAAAAAGAACCGATGAGATAGTAAATAACTATATAGATTCCCGTAAAGAACACTTTAAAGTACTGCTAGGTCAGTACGGAAGTATTATTGGGCTGAAGACCTTAGTTACTGCCGGGCTGCTTGTTATAGGAGCTATTCTACTAATTCAAAACGGCATTACTATAGGCCAGTTTGTGGCATCGGAAATCGTAATAATTTTAATACTAAACTCATCAGAAAAACTTATAATGAGTATGGAGGCAATCTACGATGTGCTTACTTCTGTAGAGAAGATGGGCAAGGTAACGGACATGCCGTTAGACAAGGATTCTGATGATGGAATAGTCTTAAATAGAGAAGATAAGATAGGTATAGAACTAAAACACTTAGATATATACGGAACGCTGGAGCAAAATCTAGTCAATAAAGACATCAGTTTTAAAATACCTGCGGGTAGTAATACGTGTCTCACTGGAGATACTGGCTCAGGTAAATCCTCTATCATTAAGATTTTGAGTACGAGTATAGATAATTATAGTGGGTCAGTATTGTATAATAACGTCCCATTACAGAATCTAAATACCCAAGAGCTTAGGAAGGAAATAGGTTGTATACTAGACGATCAAGAAATATTTTACGGCTCGTTTTTAGAAAATGTTTCATTGGGTAGAGAGGGTATAACAGATGAAGAAGTGGTGAAAATAATGCAGCAAGTAGGCTTAGATAAGTTAGTAGAATCTTTCCCAGATGCATACGATCACGTGATTTTAAACTCTGAAAGAGTTTTTTCTGGTACAGATAGAGTTAGACTATTAGTAGCTCGGGCATTGGTTACGAGTCCGAAGTTAGTCTTTGTAGAAGACTTATTCTCGGCACTAAAGCCCAGTAATGGAGAGTTACTGCTTAATCTTTTGTTGAATTTTTGCAAGGATAAAACACTGGTAATAGTCTCTAATAATGAGCGAGTGATAAGGGAGTGCGATGTAGTAATAGAACTAAGTTAGAAGAAAATTATGTTAAACATTTCTAAAAACAGCATTCAGAATAAAGTTTGGGAGCGTGGATACGCATCAGTAGATGATGTGAAAAATAACCTAGCAAGACGAGTATTTCTCAAAGTATTAATTGGCTTATTTATTATAGTGCTTATAATCCTTTTCCTGCCTTGGACGCAGAATATACAAAGCAAGGGATATGTAACGGCTCTAAGGCCAGATGAACGTCCACAGACTATACAAAACACTATACCAGGTAAGATAGAGGAATGGTACGTACAAGAGGGTGATCTAGTAGAAAAAGGAGATACTATTGTATATCTATCGGAGATAAAGACAGAGTATTTTGATCCGCAGCTTATAGAACGTACAAAAGAACAAGTACAAGCAAAAGCTAATGGTATAAATGCCTATGAGGACAAGCTAAAAGCACTAGATAATCAGATTCATTCTTTAAATGATTTACAAAAACTCAAAATACGCACAATAGACAATACCGTAAAGCAGGCTAAGCTTCAAGTATCTACAGATAGTGCAGGGTGGAAAGCGGCAGAGATAGATTACCAAACAGCCGTAAGCAGGCTAGGTAGGCAAGAGGAGATGTATAATCAAGGTCTTATTTCTTTGACGGATCTGGAGACCAGGAAGTTGAAACTTCAAGAAACAAAGGCAAAAGCCATAGAGAAGGAAAATAAATACGGCTTGAGTGTAAATAAGTATATCAATACCTTGATAGAGCAAGATCAGGTAGTAAGTGAGTTTGCAGAAAAAATAAGTGATGTACAGTCTAAGAAAAGCTCTGCAGGAAGCGAGCTGTATGCTGGACTTAGTGATATGGCAAAGGTCAAAAATCAATTGGCTAACTACGAACTACGCCAAGATTTTTACTATGTACTTGCTCCTCGCAATGGATTTGTAACACAAGCACTACAAGCGGGTATAGGGGAGAATATAAAAGAAAACACACCTATTATTACGATCATTCCTAAGAATTGGAAAAAGGCTGTTGAGGTATTTGTAGAGCCTATTGATTTACCACTTATTACAAAAGGCAATGAGATGATGTTTCTATTTGATGGATGGCCGTCTATCGTATTTTCTGGTTGGCCAGCACTTACTTATGGCACCTTCCCTGGCACTGTACAAGCTATCGATTATAATATTAGCCCAAATGGGAAGTACAGAGTATTGGTAGAGGAATCATCTAAAAAGCCTTGGCCAGATGAGATACGAATAGGCTCTGGTGCTAGAGGAGTAGCACTACTTAATTCTGTACCTGTATGGTATGAGCTCTGGAGACAACTCAACGGGTTTCCACCAGACTACTACCAAACTAAATCGCAAAGTAAAAATGAGAAGGTTACTGAGTAGTATAATCATTCTATGGGCTGCAGCTGCTAGTTTATTGGCACAACTTCCAGATACTCTCATTCTCAATGAGTCTTCGTTTCTAAAACAGGCACTTGAGTATGCTCCAGCAATTAAAAATGCCCAATTAGAAGTATCTATTCAAAATCAAGAATTTTTAGCGGCAAAGGGTGCATTCGAACCTAAGATAGGAGGGCAGTATAGTGTAAAGGAGTTCGATGATAAGAACTACTATAACAAGCAGCAAACGGGAGTGCAAATAAAGACACCTTTAGGTATAAAGGTAGACGGAGGACTACTTATAAATGACGGTATATTTTTAAATCCGGAGAGTAATATTCCGAGTTCTGGCTTGGCGTATGCTGGTATAGAACTGCCTTTAGGTGCAGGAATGTTTACAGATGCTGACAGAACATATTTAAAGCAACAGCGGCTTGAGAATGATGCCGCTTCACTCGTGAATACTTTGAGTGTAAATGACTATCTGCTAGAGGCGGGAGAGCAGTACTGGGATTGGTATGGATCTATAATGGTTTTAAAAATATCAGAGGAAGCGGTAATACTTGCGAATAGTCGCCTAAATTTTATTAAACGGAAGAACCTAATTGGCGAAGCGGCAGATATAGACACGCTAGAGGCCTTTATCAATTTTCAAAATAGAACGGCTTACTACATCGCTAATCTCATCAAATATCAAAAATATAGCAACTATATTCTAAACTATATCTGGCTGCCAAATAGAGCCAATGAGGCATTAGCACCCGAAGTTGATATGGAGTATGATGCCATTTTTCCAGATAGTATTTTGGGGAAGAATTTTGTAAATACACATCCTGTAATACGCTTATTAGAAACAGATTCTTTAATAAATCAAGCGAACATATACTTGGCAAAAGAATATTTTAAACCACAAGTAGATGTAGCTTTTCGCTTACAAGAGAGTGCTAATACTCTATCTGATTTTAATTATAACATAGCTAGCAATCACTATGTAGGGCTAAATGTAAATATGCCTTTATTCTTAAGAAAAGAAAGAGCAAAGGCGAAGCAACTGATCTATAATGGAGAAATTATAAGGAATAAAAAATATGAGATGCTGATCAAAATAGAGAATGCACAAAAAACATATTATTACAATTCAATTGAGCTTAAAAAAAGTGTAGCGTTATGGAAAACAGCTTCTATTAATTACGGAACGCTTCTTTCTGCAGAACAGACGAAACTCACACTGGGGGAGAGTTCTCTTTTTATAGTAAATAATAGAGAGCTAAAGTGGATAGATGCTAGAGAAAAGTACATCGAAAACTATGTAGAGTATAGAAAAGCTGTGCTTGGATACTTTTACTCGCTGGTCCTACTTCCTAAAATGTTGTAAAAATAAGTTTAGGTTGCTAATCCTGTAATTTAGGGCTAGCACATCAAGTCATCTGCTAGAAGGTGAATGATACTTGGATGTAGACTAAGCCATTATGTGTTAATCTATAGTTGGGTAAAATGTTGTCTAGAAAATTTTAAGTTTTTTTTAAGCGAGATTTGTGCGGTACTTTTTAATACTTTAACTCTATATATACGCTATCACGTTTAAATTTGTCCCTCAATGGATTACAACATAATCATAGTTTCCTTATCTATATGTATCGTACTTTCTTATTTTTTTAATGAGATTTCGAAACGTACTAATATACCGTCTGTACTTATGCTCATAGTAGCTGGTGTTGGTTTAGGTCAATACTTAGCCTTGCATCCCGAGTACAGTATAGACTTTTTCCCTTATCTCAAAATACTCGGCACCGTAGGTTTAATTATGATTGTACTAGAAGGAGCGTTAGATTTAGAACTCTCCAGGGCAAAAAGTAAACTGATATGGAAGGCAACTATTTTAGCTATTCTTGGCTTGTTAGGCAGTATGCTATTGATAGCCCCGATATTCTACTTCTTTTTAGATATGCCATTTGCGGTATCTGTGTTATATGCTACTCCATTAGCCGTTATTTCTAGTGCAATAGTGATACCTAGTGTGGCTAGCCTACTGGAGTATGACAGGGAGTTGCTCATCTACGAAAGCTGTATTTCCGATATTGTAGGCATTATGGTTTTTAATTTGGTCGTGAGTATTTTAGCAACACATAAGGTAGGTAGCTCCATTGGTGAATTTGCCATAGAGGTATTGTTAACTATAATAGTATCTATGCTCGTAGGAGTAGGTCTAGTATTGCTGTTTAAGTTTCTAAATGCTAAGGTTAAGCTCTTCTTCTTTATCTCTATCCTCATTCTTATTTATGCTTTGGGCAAGATGATTCACCTTAGCCCATTAGTTCTTATCTTAGTTTTTGGATTAATATTAAAAAACCATCACTTAGTATTCTTAGGTCCACTCAAAAATCTAATGAGTAGAATGGAATTTGTAAAAATGGAGAAAGACTTTCATATTATATCCAGAGAAACAGCTTTTGTATTACGGACTTTCTTCTTTATAGTCTTTGGTATAACTATTAATCTTGCTGAGCTTGTAAATTTAGAAGTACTGCTCATTAGCCTTATCGTGTTTATAGGTATACTTTTGGTCCGTATAGTGCTGCTCAAAACATTTGCTAAAGAAGCAACTGCAGTAGTAGAATATGTGGCTCCTAGAGGTTTAATTACCATTCTGCTTTTTTATAGCATTCCAGAAACGATGATTTCCAGCCAATTTCAACAAGGTATAATATTATGGGTGGTTATTATTACTAGTATCTATATGTCTTACGGTCTTATAAAGGCAGGGAGCCAAGGCGAATCTGGCGAGGCAGATGCCAATGTAGTAGATACCTAGTCAAAAGCATATTCACTAGGTATACATTTTAATGTCTAAATAGCGTTATTTTGTTTTAGCTAATTCTATAGATTGTTAAAATACCTATCCATACTGCTGCTTTGTATTAGTTCAACTGCTTTTGGGCAGCAAAGCACTCAATTTTCTAAATGGATAAAACCGCTTGCTAATGAGACCTTACTCTTCGATTCTGGATTTGTAATACCTAATTCTCTTCAGATAATTGGATATTCTTCCCCTATAGATTATGAGCAAATAGATAATCAGATTACGTGGAAAGTTGTGGAATCCTTAGACAGTATATATATCATTTACCGTAAGCTTATCATAAGTGTAACCTATCAAAACAAAGACATTAGGGCCATAAGAATCGCCTTAGAGCAAAATCCATTCTCGTACACTCCCTCGGCTAATCAGACCTTTGCCAGCTATGGAAACCTAAGAACTGCAGGAAACGTATCGCGTGGCATCGGTTTCGGGAATGCACAAGACGTAGTAGTAAATTCTAATTTAAATCTAAGGCTTAGTGGTACTCTAGCCAACGATGTGGAAGTGCTTGCTGTAATCAGTGATGAAAATAACCCCATACAACCAGAAGGAAATACCCAACAGATACAAGACTTTGATCAGGTGTATATTACGCTTAAGCGAGATAGCTTAGAGCTCACTTTGGGTGATTTTTTGATGAGTAGGCCAGCCAATTCCTATTTCATAAACTACTATAAAAAATCGAGAGGTGTACAACTCAGCAATGTAAAATGGTACGATAAGTGGCGAGTGGCCACAGAAGCAGAAGCTGCCATCTCCAGAGGCAGATTTAGCAGAAATACTATAAATGGAATAGAAGGTAATAGTGGTCCGTACAGACTATCAGGAGATAAAGGTGAGATATTCATAGTAGTAATAGCAGGCACGGAGAATGTATATCTGGATGGTAAGCAACTTACAAGGGGAGAAGACAATGATTATGTAATCAATTATAACACGGGTGAGATTACTTTCACACCACGCATACTTATTACTAGATATAGCAGAATAGTAGCTGAGTTTCAATACTCAGATCGTAACTATGGGAGATCCGTAGCACATCTAGGTACGGCAGTTACCAAAGGAAAATTTACTGTATATGCTAATGGTTTCAACGAAATGGATTTGCGTTCGCAGCCATTTCAGCAAAACTTGGATGGCTACGACTCGTTGCTGGGTAAAAGTGCTACCGATATACTTGCAGAGTCTGGAGACAGCTTGGCCTTCTTTTCTAATGTAAGACCACAAATTGCTTATAATAATGATAGAATAATGTATACCCGAGCAGAGGTTGGAGGAGAGCAACGCTATTCCTATGCAGCAAACGCAGATACTATAGCTCAATTTTACGAAGTGATTTTTAGTAATGTTGGTTTTGGTAATGGTAGTTACCGACAAGCACAGTCTGCAGCCAATGGTAAGGTTTTCGAGTACCTAGGTCCTAATGCTGCAGACTATGCCCCTATAGAAGTGCTGATAGCACCACAGCGGCTCAACACACTCAATCTAGGTGTGGTAATAGAAGCTGAAGGCCGCAAAACAGGCATAGAATACGCCATAAGCAGCTTAGATAAAAACACATTATCTTCTCTGGATGACTCAGATAATCAGGGCTTTGGGCTTAAGTTATTTCAAACTACCAATAAAAGACTAAAAGACTCTTCTTGGCAATGGACTTCTAACCTCAACTACGAATTAGTAAGTGATAAATACAACTATGTAGAAAGATACAGAAATGTGGAGTTTGATAGAAAGTGGAACAAGGTGCTGACTAATCCAACTGCTCTCGCTCAGTTTATACCGCAGTATGAGCATATAGCCAACGCTACTTTTGGGCTAGCTAAATCACCTGGCAAATACATAAACAACAATACTTCAGTTTTCTATAGACCGAGCAGCTTCACTGGGTTTTCTAACTTAACTAATCTAGGTGCCATATGGAAAAAGCTAAGTCTTGTGTCTTCTCTAGAGCTACTCAACTCTGCTACAGCCTTAAGCGATACAAGTGAAGTGAGTAATACATTTCATAGTGCAACGGCAGCACTTAGTAGACCAATCTGGAGATTAGTAGGTGGTTTAGGTTTTGCAGATGAAAAAAGTGCATTTAAAAAGGACACCTTGCAGTTGCAGAGTTATAGCTATCGAAGCTATTCCGTGTTCATCAGGAATAGCGATACTAGCCGACTTAAGTATAATCTAAATGCCACTCAGAGGACAGACGATAGACCGCAAAATAATGAGCTAGCCACCGCTACTATTGGTAGAGATATTAATCTACAAAGTTCTTTTATATCTAAAAAAAGTCAACGAGTAGATTTCAATACTATTTATCGTCAGTTACAAATAAAAGATACCACACTGAGTTCTAAGCCCGTAGAGCAGACCTTGCAAAGTAGGATTGAGCTAGATTTTCATTTTTGGAAGAGATTTATACGCTCACGCACATTCTACCAAGTAGGTACAGGGCAGGAGCAGAGGCGAGAGTTCCAGTATCTACAGGTGCAAGCGGGTAATGGTGTGTATATATGGAATGACTACGATACCAATAATATTAAAACGCTCAATGAGTTTGAAATAGCATCTGATTTAGATAGAGCAAGAGCCGATTATATAAAAATTTTCACACCTGTAGCTGGTTTCATTACTACCAATAGCAATAAAATAAGTCAGACTATTGAGTTGAATCCTGCTGTTTTTTATACTCAAAAATCGAGTAAGAAGGCTGTATGGGCTAGGTTTAATAGTTTAACTACACTTATCTTGGACAAGAAGATACTCCCCACTTCCATAGGTCAGTTCCTTAATCCTATACAGCAAAACTTAACAGATACTAATCTCATTAGTAATTCGAAAAGCTTTAGAAGCACCCTATTTTACAATAGAGGAAACCCGAAATACGGAATAGACTACACCTATATCAATAACAACTCTAAAGTGCTACTTACCAATGGATTTGATAGCAGATCTATACAAGACAATATACTGAATACACGTATAAACATAGGAAGAAAACTAACTTTAGATACACGCTTGGTGCAGGGAGATAGACTGTATTTGAGTCAATTTTTTGCAGATAGGAGCTACCAGTACCAATACTATGAGGTAGAACCTAAACTAGCTTTAGTTCTTGAAAACACCTATAGATTTGAGCTAATCACTAAGTATTATAATGCTACTAATAAAGCAGAGTATGGAGGAGAAAGTTCTGAAAATATAGAACTGGGTGGCACTTTTAAGTATACCCAAGCAGGGAAAGGGACGATGAATATAGGAGCTAAGTACATCAAAGTGAAATACGATGGAGATACTCGTTCTACCCTAGGATACGAACTACTCCGGGGACTCCAAAATGGAGACAATGCCACTTGGAATCTTGGCTATCAACGTACGTTGGCTAATAATATACAAGTAATAGTAAGCTACGATGGCAGAAAGAGCGAAGACGCTCCTATAATACACATCGGTAGGCTAGTCGCTAGGTACTTGTTCTAAAACTACTTTACTAGTCTAGTGCCATCCTTATCCAGAGTCACTATTTTATTCTTGTATAAATTTCCCAATGCTTTTTTGAATGCCTTTTTACTCAAATTAAAAACATTACGTACATCATCTGGCTTACTTTTATCTGTGTAGGGAATAAAACCATCATTCTTTTGTAGCTCAGCAAGCACACGCTTAGATGCAGAGTCTATAATATTGAGATATCCCATTGCTTCTAGTACTATGTCTAGTTTACCATCGGGTCTTATTTTCTTAATGTATGCTGTCACGGTATTACCTATTTGAAGAGTTTTATGAATATCTGACTGAAAAACAAGACCTTGATATTGTCCGTTTACTATTACGTTTACGCCGAGATCACTGCGTTTGTATGCGAGTATTTTTACCTCATCACCTTCTTCTACATCTAGGTCTTCGGTAAATAGAAAATCTTCTATCTGTCCACTACCTATTAGTCTATCAGTTTCTTCATCTAGTAAAAAGAAGACAACGTATGATTCGCCTACTTCCATTTTTATGGGTTGCTCGCTGTAGGGTACGAGTAGCTGCTTCACTATACCCATATCTACAAAAGCCCCAGCATTGTTCACATCTTTGACCTCAAGATACGCAAACTGATCTAGCTCTAGCTTAGGAGTAAGGGTAGTAGCGGTAAGGCGTTGATCGTTATCTTTGTAAACAAATACAGAAATTTCATCGCCTAGGTTTAGACTTTCTGCTACATACGCATTAGGTAGTAATACTTCATTTCCGTCCCCGTCCATGAGATAACATCCGTTTTCTGTGGTACGTGCAGCTTTTAGTAAGTTGGTTTTTCCTATTTCCATTGGAGGTGGCAAAGTTAGCTATAGTATTGTTATTCTTCTAACACACCCACACATTCCATTCTATTAAAAACTGTTGCCGAATGTGGAGCGTCTTGAAGCTCTTCTGTAAGGTCTTGGCCAGCCCAGTGCTCATAGTGTTTGCCTTCTCGCCAGAGCCTACTTTGAGTCACGTCATACACTAGTCCTTTGTACGCTACCCAGACGAGTTCGTGGTCTTGTCCGTTTCTCAAACTAAGCGTCCTTTTCGAAATTTTAGGTAAGTTGCTATCTTTCTTGTTCACGGGTGTATTTTAGCCCTCAATTTTAGAACAATGCGTGTAAAAATTCTCATAGTATTAGTAATTGTTTACATCTTGGCGGCTTTTGCTTGGCTTACTTTTTCACTCCTCAACTATGCCAACACGGACTACAAGCTAAAAAATGATATACTGCAAGCAGGCCTCAATGCCTGCACACTGCAAGTCATGCAAAATGCCAAAAATGGTAATTTGGGTGCAGATTCTATGGAAACTTATTATCTAAAACAGCTACAGATAGATTTTGACTCTACGCAACTCAAGTCGTTTATAAAACAACGATTCAATGATAGTTATATAGCGTCTATAGCTTCGGTAGGTAAAGATAAGGTGCTGCAGTTGAGTATTAATCCTACGAAGTTGCAACAGTTAGAAGAAGAGCGTTTTCAGCAAAGAAATATTTGGCTATATCAGAGTATTTTACTTTTGGTACTAGTAGCATCTGGCATCTATGGCGTCTATTATAGTATAGATAGTATCTACCAACTCAATAAGAGACAAAACAACTTTTTGCTGAGTGTTACACACGAGTTTAAAACTCCCATAGCAGCAATACGCCTCATGCTGCAAACGAGTAAAAACCCTAAAGTAAAAGAGGAGAAAAAAGCGGAACTCATAGAAAATAGTATTGAGAATACGTTTAGACTAGAAGAACTAGCGGAGAATATGCTCGTTTCTATGCAGATAGAAAACGATAAATATCAATACGCACTATCCACAGTAGATCTGAGCGAAATGCTAAATCAGGTAATTGATAATCAGAGTATAAAAGGCGAAATAACGGGGACTGTAGAGCCCGGATTAACACTCACTGGAGATGGTTTTATAACGCGTATGGTCGTCAACAATTTAATAGAAAATGCATTCAAGTACAGCGATAATCAGCCTATTGAAGTGAATCTCATTATGCAGGGTACTAAGAAAGTGCTAGAAGTAAAAGATATAGGAGTAGGTATAGCTAAGGAAGATTATAAAAAAATATTCAAGAAGTTTTTTCGTGTACAAGATGAAGAAACACGTACGACCAAGGGTACAGGCTTAGGCTTATTCATAGTAAAGCAAGCAGTAGAAAGGCATCGCGGTAAGGTGACTGTAACGGTCAATAAACCAAGAGGTTCTGTGTTCACAGTTGAGTTTCCGTGATATTTTTGTGATACTCCGCTGACTTAAAAATGATTAATAAATTGGAACTTCGTATCACAAAAAAGAAGTTAAACAAAGAAACATGAGCACGAACACGAAGAAAAGAATACTGCTAGTAGAAGATGAGAGGCATTTAGCTGAAACCATAAAATTGAACTTAGAAATTGAGGATTTCCATCCTATAGTTCGATACGATGGAGCTTCTGCTATCTCTACCTTCAAAGAGCAGCGTTTTGATCTAGTGATACTAGATATTATGATACCTAATATAGATGGTATAGCTGTGTGCGAAAACATACGTCTACACGATTCTAATGTGCCTATTATGTTTTTAAGTGCCAAAAGCTCAGCAGAAGACCGCGTACTAGGACTTAAAAAAGGAGGAGACGACTATCTTACAAAGCCGTTTAATGTAGAAGAGCTAATGCTCCGTATCAATAAATTAATTGATAGAAAACTAGATAATGGTGGCTCTAATTCAGTAAGTGAATATGAATTTGGCAAGAACTCTGCAAATTTTGATAGCTATGAAGCAATAGGTAGAGATGGCAAATTTTCCCTTACCAAAAAAGAAGCTTTGTTGCTCAAGCTGCTAATAGAAAATAAGGACGAGGTAGTAAGTAGAGAAAAAATACTACAAACAGTATGGGGCTACTCAGTATATCCAAGTACGCGTACTATAGATAACTTTATTCTTGCGTTTAGAAAATACTTTGAAGAAGATCCTAAAAATCCTAAGTTTTTCTTATCGCTACGTGGAGTAGGATACAAGTTTACCAATTCGTAGATTTAAGGTTTTTTTCTTTAGCCTTATTCTAGGTTACTTGTTTATAACTTGCACAGGCTAGTAGTCTAAGCTAGTAGCACTATTTGATATCTTTGCACGTTCATTTTTATGCACGAGCAAATACTAATAGTCGATTTTGGTTCTCAATTCACACAGCTAATAGCACGTAGAATAAGAGAGCTCAATATTTATTGCGAAATACACCCGTTCAATAAACTTCCTACACTAGATAAAAATATCAAGGGCATCATTATGTCTGGCAGCCCCGCGTCTTGCACACAGCCAAATGCACCTGTAGCCGACTTAGATTTTATGCAGCTGGATGTACCCGTACTTGGACTTTGCTATGGAGCACAGTTTCTAGCAGCTAGAAATGGTGGAGTAGTAGAAAAATCTAATCATCGTGAGTATGGAAGAGCAAATCTTACTATTTTACAAGAAAACAAACTATTAGAAGGAATCTCAGATGGCAGCCAAGTATGGATGAGCCACGGAGATACTATCCTTACTATGCCTACCAATACTGCTATCTTAGCCAAAACAGATAGTATTCCAGTGGCAGCATATAAGTTTACAGATAGGGAAGTGTACGCCGTACAGTTTCATCCTGAGGTGAGTCACAGTACAGATGGGTTGCAGCTATTACAAAACTTTACGAAGAATATATGCGGATGTACAGGCGACTGGACCCCAGCACACTTTGTAAGCGAGAGTGTAGCATATTACAAAGAGACTATAGGAAATGATAAGGTAATCATGGGCCTTTCTGGTGGAGTAGATAGTAGTGTAGCTGCTTATATCTTAAACGAAGCTATCGGGAGTAACTTAATTGGTATTTTTGTAAATAACGGACTCTTACGCAAGGATGAGTATCAGAGTGTACTAGATGCGTACAATGGTTTAGGACTAAATGTAATAGGTGTAGATGCTAGCGAGTTATTCGTAAGCCGTCTAGCCGGTGTGAAAGATCCTGAAACGAAAAGAAAAATAATAGGGAATACCTTCATAGAAGTGTTTGATGCGGAAGCATCTAAAATAGAAGATGCTAAATGGCTGGGGCAAGGTACTATATACCCAGATGTGATAGAATCTGTATCGGTCAATGGTCCTTCGGCTACCATCAAGTCGCATCATAATGTAGGCGGACTACCAGATGATATGAAGATGAAACTAGCAGAGCCGTTGCGTTTACTTTTCAAAGATGAGGTGAGACGCATAGGAGCAGAGCTAGGTGTACCTAAAATTATTTTAGAGCGACATCCTTTTCCTGGTCCAGGCTTGGCTATTCGGATCATAGGAGATATAACACCCACTAATATTGCGATTTTGCAAGAAGCAGATGCTATCTTTATTAATGAAATGAAGGTTAGAGGAATATACGATGATATTTGGCAGGCAGGGGCAATATTCTTACCAGTACAATCCGTTGGAGTAATGGGAGATGAACGTACATACGAAAATGTAATAGCACTTAGAGCAGTAACATCCGTAGATGGCATGACAGCAGATTGGGCAGACTTGCCGCATTCTTTCTTAGCCGCAGTCTCTAACAAAATAATCAATCAAGTAAAAGGTATAAACAGAGTAGTGTATGATATTAGTTCAAAACCGCCTGCGACTATTGAGTGGGAATAAGCTTTTAGGAGTCATCCTAATTCCGTTATTACTTATATCTTGTGGAGCATTCAAAAAAACGGCTAAAGTAGAATGGCCAGAGGACGACGTTATAGTTGTGAATCCAGATAAAGGAGATGATACACCTGAGAATGTAGATACTACAGATAAAATGGATGATAAAGATGAAGAAGCGTTGGTTTATTCTAATGTCTTTTTCAAAGGAGATAATTTCAATGTGCCAAGGCATAAACAGAAGTTTAACATCGCTATACTACTTCCTTTTCACACCGATGCTTCTAATAGTACTACGGATATACGTAGGTCTAATCTGATGTTGGAATACTACCAAGGAGTCAAAATTGCGATTCCAGAAATAGAGCAACTTTCTTCTAGCTATAAGCTTCATTTCTATGATACGGATAATGATACCAACAAGCTAAAGCTTCTGCTCAACAAACCAGAAATGGAAACTATGGACCTTATCATAGGCCCTACGGACGATGCACAAGTGCGTATAGCAGCATACTTTGCCCGCAAAAGAGAAATTCCACTCTTTTCACCTATCACTACTACAAATAAGCTTTGGAGTAATAATCCGTATGTTTTCAATCTAAATCCATCGGATCAGATGCAGGCTATGCAATTCTTAAAATGGTTTAAGAAAACTCATAGTGGTGAGAAGTTACTTATAGTGAGAGACGGTAAACGATTTGATAGAGGATTTGGTCAAGCACTAGTAGATGAGTGTATTGCCCAAAAAATAGACTTTAGTAAAATAGCATTCTCAAGATATATAAACTGGAATACCTACCTAAGTGCAGGAAAAAATGTAGTGGTAAATACGAGCCAAGATAAAACCAATATGAACTATACCGTAACGGGCTTGCTTAGTAAATCTGACAGAGTAACGCTAGTAGGTCCAGAAGACTGGATGGCTTTTACGAGTGTAGACTTTAATCAATTGGAGCGTCTTAAGATTACATATATAAGCACCAATAAAGCAAATGTACCTAACAAGTTTACTACACACGTGATAGAAAACTATAGGGCTAATTATAAAGATGACCCTAGCTGGTACACCTATATGGGTCACGACCAAATACTGTTTGCTTGCGAGGCGTTAGATGCCTTTGGTAAGTATTTTCCTTTGTTTATTGAAGGTAAGTCTATATCGTATGCCAATACCGACATAAAACTTACTAAAACAAGTACGTGCTTTCAAAATAAGTACATTCAATTATTTGAGCTCAGAGAAATGGAGCTAAGACCTATTAAGATAGATTAACATGAGATATTATAGATCAAGATTTAGCAGTGCTCTGCAGTTGTTAGAGCGATACGAGTATCCTGAGCCTTTTCACATAGCGGCAAAGAATTTTTTTAAAGAAAGTAAGAAGTTTGGGTCCAAAGACAGGAAATCTATTTCTGAGATATGCTATACCTACATGCGAATGGGGCTCACTCTGGGTCATATGCCAATAAATGAGGGTTTACTCATTAGTGGTTTACTACTTCATTTTGATGATGAGAGCTACTGGAACGATCAAAGTAAAGAGTTAGGCTTAACCTATACTATAGAGCCGGGTTTCTTTGAATCAGACAATGCATTTGATGCTATTGAAAAATGGGCAGGGAAAGAGATTAGTTTCTATCCGCCAGAACATCTTATGGAGCAGTTTAGTCATTATAATGACGCTGCTAACCTGAAGTATAGACCCAAGAACTGGGCCAAAGAGCATACGGATAAAGAGCCGCGTAATTTAGGTGCTATTGGATGTAGAGAGCTAGCTGTAAACCAAGGATTAGAAGATACCGTGCAAGTGCAAGATTTGTCTTCTCAGTACATCTGTACTCAGATACCTGTAGCAGAAGGAGATAAGGTATGGGACGTGTGTAGCGGATCCGGAGGCAAGAGCTTAAATCTGGCTTCTGGTGGGGAAGGGCAATTCTACCTGAGTGATATGCGACCTGCCACTATAGAAAATGCTAAGTCTCGTTTTAGAGCTATGCACTATGAAGCATCGTTTGGTATAGCAGACCTAACCAAGGAAGTGAACAGTGTAAAGTTTGGCGGTGAAAGCATTGGAGATTCTTACTTTGATACCATAGTAGCAGATGTGCCGTGTAGCGGTAGTGGTACTTGGTTTCGTACACCAGAGCACTTTACTCGTTTCGACTATGCAAGCTTAGCCAAGTATGCCGACAAGCAAAAAGTAATAGTAAAAAACGCAACTTCGTTCCTAAAAAAAGGAGGCAAGTTCTACTACATTACGTGTTCTATCTTTAAGGAAGAAAATGAAGAAGTACGGGATTGGATAGTAGCTAATACGGATCTGAAGATGGGAGAGGAGATAGCTTTTGACGGGATTCGTCAGAAAGCTGACGGGATGTATATGGTACAGTTTACAGGGTAGCAGATACTTCTTGTTTTGTCAACTTCTGACAAGTAAATAGATTTTAATCAAAAGAATTCCCTGAGGCTCTGCCTTGGGGAATTCTTTTTTACAGCTAGTTAAGGAGAGGTCAGTATGGTAAGGGTTAATACTAGGCGAGGTATCCTGAATTAATTTCGATTTTTGGCCGTTAGGTTAAAAATGAATCGAGCAAAAATACCTCAATAGCTCTATTTCGAGGATAGTTAGTTTTAGGAATTATTTCATCGTAGTTAATTGATTTTCAATCAATTAACAAAGTGTAAAAAGTACATTAAGTAAAAAAGTGTTTTGTAGTCTCGTTTTTATTTTGTTATATTTGGACACACTAGCATCCGAAAGTTTTTAAACCAGAGCTACAAAGCCTCTACATCCCATTATACACGTAGCCTAGGTTCAATTTAGCCTGAAAATAAGTCTTGATCAAACAGTAACTCCCTTTGTTTTTTGAATTGGACTTTTCTCACACCTTCTCGCACTTCATTGCACACATAGTCCAGTGATAGATAGTGATACAGGCAAAGTCTAATTTTTTCAG
>Ga0209702_10001502_pt1 | contig 44607 bp, 34 predicted proteins | sample FRY01_FD_187210 | JGI IMG/M metagenome (GOLD analysis project Ga0209702, IMG submission 187210) | Freshwater microbial communities from Lake Fryxell liftoff mats and glacier meltwater in Antarctica - FRY-01 (SPAdes) (version 2) | ecosystem: Environmental > Aquatic > Freshwater > Ice > Glacier... | reverse complement strand
AAAAGGCCAAGTAAAGCCTAAGTTTTTAATGTTGTTCTAAATGCGTGCCTTGTTCTTCAAGGTGCGCATTTTTTATTAAGTGCCATGCTTAGTGAACAAATTAATTGGGAAATCTTAAAGCTATAAAACTCCAAGATTGTGAATGTTTTAGGTAACTGCATGGGATTTAAAGCTTACGCAGTTGCTGGGCTTGAGAACCCTAACTAAGGAGGGTTGTTTCGTATTTCCCTGGGAGCGCCAATCTCCTGATTGGCATTTGACAAAGCTAATCAGGAGATTGGCATTCTCGGGATTAAGCCTTTCTAAATTGAACATCTCTAAGTGGTGTAACAAACGCGGTCTAACACTTGAAAAGACTACATGGGATATTTCGGTACAGGCCCCCTAAAATGCTTGATTATTCGAATAAATTGTCGTGGTAACCTAACTTTTTTAAAGCAGGGGGCTTTTACTGGTTGCTTTTTTTTTTAAACAATCTATAATTAATAGTGCATGTTAAGTTACGATGAAGGAATTCTACTTATCCTTTATTCATTGTTTCTTAACGGGTGGCATCGCTCACTTACTTATCTTAATTACTTTTTTTGGGAAAGGGTTGTTTTATGCATTATATTAATTTTATAAAGCGGGATCAAAAAGTTCGATCCGCTTTTACGCTTATCGAATTGCTAGTGGTGATTGCAATCATTGCTATTTTGATTGGCTTGCTATTGCCCGCAGTGCAGAAAGTTAGAGAGGCTGCGGCCCGTGCGACTTGCACGAACAATCTAAAACAAATCGGCCTTTCATTGCATTCTTTTCATGGGAATTATAATAAGTTTCCCGTGGGTGAAATGAATGATGATAATAATAACTGGGGCTGGATGACCTTGCTTCTTCCTTATATGGAACAAGATAACTTGTATAACGCTATGATAAGCAACACGGTAAGTTTTAATGATCGGATGTGGGTGCCACCCAATATGGGAGATGGATCTAATGGCCCCTTGTTGGCCCCCCCCGGCGGTACGAACATTGACCAAATTAGCGGATCAAATGCTGCCAATGGTCGCGGTACTACAAACCAGACGATTACTATGGGTGGGGTACCCTGTGTTAACATGGTGATCAAATCTTTTATTTGCCCAAGCGATATTCTTCCTAATCAAAAAGGCAACGGTTTCGGTAAATCTAATTATTGTGGAAATATAGGTAGTACTTCTACATGGGGGGCGACTACTTATGGTTGCGGTAATGTAAATGGCGCTAGACAAAACGGTGTGCTCTTGCATGCCAATAATAATGATAGCACTTGGTGTTCTACTCTTACGAGTATTTCGGATGGAACCAGCAATACCATTGCGGTAGGTGAAGCCACGACCTCTACGAATGTTACCCTTGCCAATACCAACTCTTCACAATTTCCTATTTGGGCTGGTGGTAATGGTGGTGGCTGCAACGGCCTTACAAGTATTGTTTCAACCTTGAGAGTTGTCGATGGTGCAAACTATCCTTTGGGTGGTTTATCAGATGCCTCTTTTAATAGTAAACATACAGGTGGCGGTAATTTCGCCCTTGCAGATGGTTCGGTTCGGTTTATTAATATTAATATTTCCGCAACCACTTATTCTGCCTTAGGTACTCGCAATGGTGGCGAACCTCTCGGAAGTGATTTCTAAACTTCTGGATGGCATTTGGTCCCGGCTTCAAACTAAAGCCGGGTTTTTTTATTCTTGTTATCAGGATATTTCTTTCTCTTCTATTTAACCTAGGATCTTCCAATGACATCTTTTGCTTATTTTAGTTTTGTTCGCACTACAAAAACCTTGTTAATTGCAGGTTTTGTTGGTTGCGCTTTGGCGGCAGTGGGTTGTGGCGGTAGTGGTGGGGGATTGGTTGTAAAAGGTAAAGTTGAAGCGAATGGAAAGCCAGTGACCAATGGGATGTTGAACATAACGCAAAAAGTTGGAGATGATAAGACAGGCGCAACCATAGCCGCAAAAATTGGTGCCAATGGTGAATTTGTCACCCCTCCAGAAGTGAAGGAAGGCCCTGCTAAAATCACTTTTGTTGCCCCTGGCCCAGAATATCCTGCTGGGTACACCCCTAAACCTAGCGAACCAGCCCCTGAGTCTCCTTACAGTAAAATGAAGGTAAAAGAAGCAGAAATTGTTATCAAATCTGGTACGCCTTTGAATGTTGAATTAATTACCAAATAGTCACCTTTGCTTTAGTGAGGTTGTCTATTTAAGTAATTCGAATAGTAAAATGCATAGTTAAAACCCTGAGTAGTACTTGGGGTTTTTGTTTTATACAGCGTGCTTTTTTCGAACAGTAGACTTACGCAACTAGGGTTATAAAGCCAGCTTTTAGGGTGTGTTTGCTTGAAGCGTTGGGGGTTTTTCGTTCTTATTAATCGAAGTCCGAATCAAAAAGCATTAGAATAGGGACGGATAACCAAGTACTGGTAAAACAAAATGCAGGAAAATGAAAAACAATCAACGCTGGAGCCTTTTTGCCTAGGGGTGAATGACTTGTTGGCTATGGGTGAAAAGCTTATCGCATCGCTGGGTGGCAACCCTGATGTAATACCGGGATGGAAGGCATTAAAGGCAAGATATTCGGCATTTCAAATGAGGGGTGAGGATCCTGTTCTGATCGCAACGCTTTATGGCCCTTCTGGTGCGGGAAAAAGTACGCTGTTTAAATTGCTGACGGGTGTCGAGGTTCCTGCGGGCGGTGCGGTAAGGCCATGCTCTATGGCCTGCGCTGCTGCGGTGCCCGAATCGCTTGATGATCCGCAAAAACTTGCGGCATTGTTCCCCGGATTCATTGCAGAGAAACTGGTATCGCAATCGCAAATACGCCAAACCGATGGCCCAGACCGATTACTGTTTGCAACTTACGCTGCGCAAAAAAAACAGCCTATTCAATTGGTGTTGGTTGATGTGCCCGATTTTAATACGGTTGAAAAAACCAATTGGGACAAAGCCGAGAAAATGCTCGAGCGTGCCGAAGTAGTCGTTTTTATGGTCTATGATAACGCTTATTCTGACGACAAGGTTATTCACGAACTAGCACGGTGTTGCAAAAAAGCAGCATCGATGGCGTATATGCTGACGATGACCAACCAAGAATCTGCGGAACAAATTTGGCTCGACTTGTTGCAAAAAGTATCAGGGAAGTTTCCCGTATTCCAAGATCTGCGTGCAGATGGAAAAACGCTGCACCAGTTTCTGTCGGAGAGCCCGGTATATTTCAGCCCGAGATCAGAACGCCCGAATCTGGAAAATGTTTTACCGTTGGTTGAAACCTCGCCACCTTTGCAATCGCTGTTGCAGGGGTTTGATGCGGAAAAAATCATTATTTCAGGCTTACGAGAACCAGCTTTGCAAACGGTGGTTTCTTGCATCCGTTTCATGGAAGATGCAGAATTAGGATTGGCAGGGATGCAGGATCGGGATAGGGCGATGCGCGCTGATTTGTTGGAACACGCCAAGGCTGTTGCATTCCATGAGTTTCCTGCCGGTAGATTAGTTCAAATTATATTGGAAGAAGCTAGGCGAAGGAGGCCTTGGTACTTGCGTATCATTACCAGCGGTTTTGAAATACCCGGATTAGTATTTAAAAAAGGGCAGAAGGTTGTTGATTGGCTAAGGGGCAAGAATGATGATGGCCCTAATTTGGTCAACCGAGATGATCTCGAAAGAAAAAGATTGCACGATGCCATCGAGCATATGGGTAATCAATGGCGAGGGAATTATCCCGACCTTTCTGGAATAGAAGGGGTGTTAAGTTCAGAGAATTGCGTGGATGCACGCAATGCGTTTACGAAGACTAATATCCCTGCTGCAGGGTTAGATTGGGAGACCGAGGTAAGAAAAGATTTGGCGCAATGGGCCGAAGAAAACAAATGGAAGTGTGCTATGCTTGCCACGGTTCCCGAATTGGCAATGGCAGCGGGGATCGGGTTGTTGGTGGTGGATTTGTGTACGACGGGAGGGGCTTTTACCGCCCTGCTTACAAACCTTGGAATTGCAGGAACGGTGGGTGGGGTTGGGGCTGCAGTTGGGGTTGGAATCAAGTTCCTTGAGGATTATCATTTGAATACGGTGGCTGAAAATGCCCAGAATAAATGGAAGATCCAGCGTACCCAAGAACTGCTTTCTTATTTAGATAATTATTGGGCAAGGGTGTTATTGCAAGGATGGCGCCTTAAATTGAAAACCTTGATTGATGCCCCGATCCCCAAATTTAAACAAATTTGTCTGCGAGTTCAGAAGCTTTTACACGAAGGCAAAGTGCCATGAATGCGTCTTCCATGTTGGTAACTGCAATTCGGGAAAGGGCGCAGCGACTGGCCCATACTTGTGCATTATTTCCGCTTTGGCCTGATTCCCTTAGGCTGGATGTGCGACTTCGTAGGGCTCTTGAAAAACTTGATACTGAAAACCCTGATGTAAAACCTCTTATCATTGCATTGCTTGGGGGTACGGGTGTGGGGAAGTCCCACCTGTTCAATTCACTTCTCAGCCAACCCAATGCCAGCCAGATTTCCCCTGCTATCAGGCCTTGTACCTCGAAGCCAAAGATGGCGGTTTCCCAGCATGATCGGCCTTTGCTGCAATCTTATATGGATCTTAGTTTGGTGGATATTGTGGATGCGCGCCTTGATGGGGTGGTGTTGGTTGATTGCCCAGATATCGATAGCATTGATCAGTCCAACCACGAAAAGACTAGGCAGATTCTAGGATTGGCAGATATCGTGGTGTTTGTGACCGATCCTGCGAAGCGGGCCAACTTTGAAATCCATGCAGAGGTTAAAGATTGGAGCGAACGAAAACGCTGGTACTTTGTTATGACTAAGCTGGATCAATATCCAAATGATGCAAGTGCGATCAGGGAAGATTTTATCAAAAGAATAACAGAGCTTGGGTTTGAAGTTGATAAGAAGACGAGTTTTTTTGTGAGTTGCTTAGAGCCAAGCCGTGCAGAGTTTTTGGAACTGCGCCAGACCCTTTTGGGTGCCCGCTCTAAAGAACTTCGGGCATTGCTACCCCTTGATAGTTTTCTTGGACATATGCAGTATGCGTTGGAACCGAATGCGGGGGAGTATTTTAAATTGCAGGCGGCGCAACTTAAAAACATCGAAGTTCGTTTTGAAGCTCGATTGCAAGAAGCCTATTTAAATGCTTTGGCCCAGTCGGATTGTGCAGAGGCATTAAAAACCTTGTTGCGGGAACAAGTTTGGCAGCAAAGCCCCGAGCGTGTTGGTTTTTTAATGAGCCTTCCGCTTTGGTTGCGAAATCGCCTGGCTTCCCTAGGCGTATCCTGGTCGATTGGTCAGATTCTTACAGGCAAGGCTTCGATATTAGGGATTGCAGGTATTGGTTTAAGTTCGGTGATGTCGTTATTGAGGGGGCAATTGCCTTACAAAAAAGTGGCGGGTGCTTTGGGCATTGAGTTTCGCACCAAGGTTGAATCAATCATTGCGGATTCAAAACGAACCCTTGAAGATTTGCAGATTCCGTATGCAGAGGAATCCGAAGAGGAGTTGGCAAAAGAACCCAAGTTGGAATCGAAAGGTTGGGGGTTGATAGGTTTGGGTGGGGCTTTGGAGGCGGTTGCTAGGCAGGTAACACGCAGGCAACCCGAAGACGAAATTCTAGAGCAGTTGCGGGGAGATATTGAAAGGCTAGGGCAGAAAATCGCCCGGGCAGAGTTTGGATTCTCCATTTCGTTTATTACCAATATTCTGCCAACGGTTGCAGTGGGGGATATTCTTTATCGCACTTTGATGTCGTGGGTTAGGCATGATTACCTGCCTTGGAATTTTTATGGCATGGCATCGATGGTGTTTTTAGGTAGCTTGCTGCCTGGTTATCTGATTGTTTCGCGTAAAATTTGGAGTTCATCAACCCTGCCTGATATGAAAGAGTTGGTAGCGCAAGTAAATGAACCGGGTGCGACTGAATTGATTCGGATCGCCCGAAAGAGGTCAGAAAATCTGACCCATGAGTTTGAGCTTTTGCAAAAACAAGTTGTCGAGACCCGAAACACCCTTGCAACCGAACTGGATAGCCCAGCATTCGGGGAACGCATTAAACATTCCCCGAGAAAGTAAGCTTTCTATTTCGACTTTCCTTCAAGTTCATCCGCTACATTCGTAGCTTCATAAACTTTTCGAAGTGCTTCGATCATGCCTTGGGAATGAACCGAAACCGCCCGGCCTTGTTCTTCGGTGAAGGCGAAATCCAATACCAGCGATTGGATGTTGCCATCAAAGATAAGGCCAACAACTTCAGCATCTTTATTAACAACTGGGCTGCCTGAGTTGCCCCCGATGATGTCTGCGGTGCAGATAAAGTTGAGGGGAACTTTCATGTCGAGCTTGCCCTTTTTATCGACCCAGCGCTGAGGCAGGTCGAAGGGGGTTTTGTTCATATGCTCGGTGGATCGTTCGTAAAGGCCGGCGTAATAGGTTTCCGCGGGAACTTTTTTGCCGTTCTCTTCGTAGCCTTTCACCGTGCCAAAAGCTAGCCGAAGCGTGAAGGTTGCATCGGGGTAGGTGCTGGTGCCTTCAAGTGCGAATTTAACCTTGGCGATTTCAGCGTAAGCTTGGCGCTTGGGTTCTTCGACTTCGATTTCCATGCGTTTGCGGATTTTGCGGGATTCTGCATCCACAGCAAGAGCAAGCAAAAGAATGGGATCCTTCGATGTAGTGATCGCTTTTTTGCCTTCTTTGTAAAGCCTTTTGCGTTCGTTAACATCCTTTAATTTAGAACCAAGCACGAGTTCTGCAGCACGCTGCTGGGGCGACTTGCCTGCAAGCGAGCTAACAACGATGGGGTGCTTATAGCCAAGAATCGAAGCCATAAAGGTAAGGCCATCTGCTAGCTTGACGATTTCGTATTCATCGTAAATGGGTTCTTCGGAGAAGAGTTGAAGTTCCATAGATTCGAGTGCGCTATCGCGGAACTCGCGCAAGCGCTCTTGGTTTTTCTTGGGTTTTTCTTCAGCAGCCCGAACAAGAGTGCGTGCAATGCCAAAAATTTCACAATTAAAACCTGCAGCACCTTCTAAAACGGTGTAGGGTTTGATCAGTTCAGCACGGATTTTTTCAGATGCGGTTACTTTATCCCACGCAGTTTTTGCATCTGCAAGCTTTGCATCTTTGGCAACTGCTTCTTTTAACTTAAGTTCATAAGCTTGCTTCCTTGCCATCATTTCTGGATCAAGCAATCCTCCCAATCCACCAACTCTTGCCTTACGACTATTCTGCACACTAAAAAGAAATTCTTTGGCCTGCCTTGCGTTTTCTTCGCTGCGACCGCTAAACGCATTTAGAAGCACTTCCCAGCGGTTTAGCCTGTTGAGTAAAAAAGGATAGCCTATATCTCTGAAGTACTGAAGTTCATCGAGTGTATTTAGGCGATTGGTTTTTCCTGGATGGCCAGAAACGAACACCAGTTCATCTTCCTTGGCACCTGCTTTACTCCATTTAAGGAAGTGTTCAATCTTGGCTGGTTTGTCGTTTTCATAAACTCTGAAGAACGCCATATCAAGATCGAAGCGGGGATATTCGAAATTATCTGGATCGCCACCAAAGAAGGCGATTTGTTGTTCTGGGGCGAAAACGAGTCGGACATCCGTGTATTTTTTGAATCGATAAAGATGGTAAGCGCCCCCTTGGTAAAGGGTGACAACATCGCTTCGAAGGCTGGTTTTGTCGAGTGATTCTTTTTCGATTTCAGAAATAACAGCTCTTCGAGCAGAAAAAGAATCCTCTGCTTTGGCCCCCGCCTTGGAAGAGGCATTCACCCTTGCAGTTACATCTTCAATGCTCATGAGGACATTGAGTTCCATCGCTTCGCATTTGGATTCTTCGGCATAAGCCTTGGCATGAAAGCCATCGCGGTAATAATTGCGATCTTTGGTGCCCATTTTTTGCAGTGCATCTGCTGCAACATGGTGATTGGTCATGACCAAACCATTTGCAGAAACAAAAGAACCCGATCCCCCACTGTTAAATCGGACAGAGGATTTTTGCAAATGATTGAGCCAAGCATCGGTGGGCTCGAAATTATACTTTGCTTTAAGGTGGGCCTTAGGTGGGTTGTTGAACAACCACATGCCTTCATCGCCCAACAGAGGGGAAAAATTTGCCATCAGAATAATAAAGGCAGCTAATGCTGACAATCTCCGTAGGTCGTGAAACATAAAAGTCTCCATGTAAGTTAAAGATATTGATGTTATGTTATAAGGCAGGCTTCTCTTTGAAAAGCCAGCCAGCGCCTGCAAATCCTAATAATAAAGTTAACACACCAAACCAAAGAAGGGCAGGAAGAATACTTCCGGGGATTTTAAGTTCTGCCCCAACAGGGAGTTTTTCAGGCAACCTTAATTGTGTGGCATTGGTTTGGAAAAGGGCAGGGGCAAAATAGTCTCTCCCCATGATTCTTTGAGCAATTGGCCCCAGAAATTCTTCCTTCTCAATTAATATCTCACGCTTGTCTGGGGTTTTTAGCTTGATCCCTGCAGGAACTTTTACCCACTTTTGCAGTACCCCCTCTTCACGACTTAATTCTGAAATCTCTTTTCCAAACAAGCTTACATCTGCATCCTTTGCGCTGGCGCCCAATTTGAATCTTGCTGCTTCCTTCCCTAATTCTTCCAAACTCGCTTCTCGAGTTACAGGAATGGTTGAATACTGCCAATGGGCAATATCTTTGGGTAGCTTATCGCTGAAAGCAAAGAAGGCGAGAATTACGCCTGCAAGTGATCCCCCTGCAATATACCCCGATGCGAGTAGAACCCCGGGATTCGTTTCAGATTTTCGAATTGCTTCGATTTCAGCTTGAGCTTTTGCTTCCGGATCATCTGAATCCAAGGCAATGGTGCTTCGCCTTGCAAGCCAGGTATCCACACACCAGCGCACAACCCCGCCTAAAAAGATGGGCACAGAATATTGGATGGGCACATAAACACCTACTGCAAATGCCAATGCGGAAACGCCACAAAGTTCGAGCATGATTGCGATCATTGAACCAATAGCAACCATGGTCCAGTTTAAATCGCGTTTAAGAACGCCATTGATGATTATGCCCATAACCTGAGTTTTAGGGGCTTCGAATTCGCGGTTTACTCGGGTGCCATCATCTCGCTCGGTTAATTTACCCATGATAGCCGGGTCTTTAAGGAAGGCGATTTTACCTGTATCGGGTTCGATCAGAAAAGGCCCGCCTTTTAGCGAAGCAATTTCAGCCCTAGGTTTGTAATTGGTTGCAGAATCTGGCAAAGTCAAAATGTCGTTTCTGGAATCATAAAGTTTGTAGGTTTTGCCTGCGTATTCTTCAGACTCCATAAGGCGATCAACTTCAGATTTATTGAGTGCCAGATTAGGCAGATATTCGGGTTTCGCAGAGTATATTGTGCCTGCCTGATTAAAGGTAATCAGGGTGCCACCAATTACCAATGCAGAAACCAAGGCACCAATCAAAATGGCGTACTGTGCGTATTTAGGGGTGGAACCAAGAAGGAAACCTGTCTTAAGTGATTGTGCGGTTGTGCCACCATTTGATGCTGCTACACAAACTACCGCAGCAATCGAAAGTGCGAGGACTCTTTCGCGCGAGCTAGTCCACCCTAACGCCAAGAAAATCAAACAAGTGAGCATGAGTGTTGCAACAGTCATCCCAGAAATGGGGTTGGAAGAAGATCCAATTTCCCCGGTAAGCCTAGAAGAAACAGTGACAAAGAGGAACCCAAATAAGACTACAAGCACCGCACCCGAAATTGCGCTGACAGTATTTACTTGGCTGGTAAGAAATAAAGTAAGCAATGCAATGAGCCCCATGCATCCGCCTAAAACTACCAGCATCGACATATCATTTTCGGTTCTTAATTTGGTAGTTTCGGTGGAGCCAGATTTAAGCGAGGACAAGCCAGAACCGATAGATCTAAAAATCATGGGAAGAGTGCGAAACATGCTAAGAATGCCCGCAGTTGCAACACAACCAGCGCCGATAAAAAGCAGATAGCTGTTACGAATTTCGCCAAGGCTCATATCTCGAATGGGTTTGGTACCCGGGGCAATTGCAGTCGGGGAGTTTTCACCAATGAAAAAGATTAATGGGATGAGGATCATGTACCCTAAGAGGGCGCCCGCCATCATGACTGCACTGGTGCGTATGCCGATGATGTAGCCAACGCCTAGAAGTTCGGTAGCCATTTCGCTTGCAAAAACCGCAGCTTTATTGATGAAAGTAAAAGGGATTTTTGCAGAAACAGCGAGCAGGCTCATGCCTTCGGTGACAAACTTATGGGCAAAGGCGATACCAAAACCGAGGAAAACGGTGGCTCCGGTGGTGCCCCCTTTTTCTCCAGAAATGAGAACCTGCGCACATGCGGTGCCTTCAGGATAAAGAAGGGTTCCCGGTTGCCCAGGTTTGCCATGAAGCTTCACTATGAAAGCCCTGCGGAGAGGGATCATTGCAAGTATGCCAAGCAATCCCCCTAAAACAGAAACCACCATAACACGCTGGATATCCATATTGAAACCAAGTAAAAGAAGTGCAGGCATGGTAACGCCTACGCCAAAGGCGATAGATTCACCCGCAGATCCTGCAGTTTGCACGATGTTGTTTTCAAGGATGGAAGCTTGGGGCATTTTGAAAAGTTTAGAGAGGGCCCGAAATAGTGTGATAGCTAAAACAGAAACAGGAATGGAAGCGGAAACAGTCATGCCAACTTTAAGAACAAGATAAAGTGAAGAGGCACTAAAAACCAGTCCCAGCAAAGTACCAGCGATCACCGCCTGCCAAGTGAATTCAGGCATGGTGGTATCTTCGGGTACAAACGGTTTGTAAGATTCTTGCGGTGTTTCAGATGACATTACCCAATTACTCCAAACTAAATGAACCAATGATATTGCATAGCTTGCGAAGAACCTGCGTTCTTTGCAAGTACAATTGACCTGATCTGGGTTTAATACACCATTTTGAAACTTGCTAGCAACTTTAATCTTCCAAAAATGCTATAGCACAATAGCGAAATATAATCTATGCGTGGAAGTTAATTACTACAGAAAAGCCTTTAATATTAATGCAGAAACAGGCGATACTATGTCGAATTTTTTGAGCAAAAATTGGTGTAAATTTTTGAACTTGCTTCATAAGCCTTTGGTAAGGCATGGTGCAAACGATCCCTATCATGAAGGTTTTAAACATTTTTGCACGGAAGCCAATTCGAATGATCAAGCTTCGATTCTTGAACTCGGTTCGAGAGATGTAACAGGGGTGAGAAGAAATCAACTTTTTCCGAAGTGCAAAAAATACATCGGGTTCGATATTATCCCCGGTGATTGCGTGGATGTTGTGGGGGATGCCCATTTACTATCCAATTACTTTGAAAAAGATACTATCGATTTTGTTTATGCTGTTTCCGTTTTTGAGCATTTGATGTTTCCCTGGAAAGTCGTGACGGAAACAAACAGAGTGATAAAAAAAGGTGGCCTGCTATTTATTTCGACGCACCCAGCATGGCCCAACCATGAAATGCCTTGGGATTTTTGGCGCTTTCAGCAAAATGCATTTCAAGGGCTGTTTAATCCCTACACAGGGTTTAAAATCGTCAAAGTTTCAGAGGGATTGCCCGCAAAGCTTTATTCTCTGGTGGATGATTCCCCAACAAGGGGCCTCTACAACAGCAACATGACCATGGGGGTCGCAGTAATTGCCAGAAAAACTGGCGACTATAACGAAAATCTTTTGAAATGGGATATTACCCCAGGGATGGTGGTGGATACAAAGTATCCTGCTAGAAAAACTGCCTAAGAAACTGATCTAATTTTAGAAATACAATTCTTTGCATAGGATGCATTAGGTAATCTAATAATGTAATTAGACCTATGACATTAGTTTTTATTGATGGGAATGATCATGCGGATTGTATCCTTGTTGCCCAGCGCAACTGAAATAATCTGTTCGTTGGGATTGGTCGACTCCTTGGTGGGTGTCAGCCATGAATGTGATTACCCTGCCCAAGTAGCGGCATTGCCCAAGGTGACAACCTCGCTGATTCCTGAAACTGCAAGCAGTAAGGAAATAGATGAACTGGTGCGCGAGAAGTTGAAAACCAGCAAAGCTCTATACTCTTTAAATCAAACTGTGCTTGAAAAGTTAAAACCCGATTTTATTGTTACCCAGGCCTTGTGCGATGTTTGCGCAGTTGCAGAATCGGAAGTACAAGAAATTGCTTGTAAACTTTTAAGTGCGCCCAAAGTGATTAACTTAGAACCCCAAACCTTGTTGCAAGTTTATGATTCGATGATGCAGGTAGGTACCGCAACGGGTACGACAGAAAATGCACATAAGGTTGTGAAAGAATTGCAAAAAAGAGTTGAACGAGTGGTTACTCAATCTACTTTAATCAAAAAAAAGCAACGAGTTGTTTTTCTAGAATGGCTTGATCCACCTTTTTCCTCGGGGCATTGGACCCCAGAATTAATTACCTTGGCAGGGGGAGTGGAGCTAATTGGCCGATCTGGCCATCCTTCTCGTACCTTAAGTTGGCAAGAAGTCGCAGAGGCCAATCCTGAAATAGTGTTTATTGCGGCTTGTGGTTTTTCTGTGGAACGCACCATGCAGGATATATCCGTGTTGGATAAAGTAAGGAAAGAATTTGCATCATTCAGGCCCGAGAAGATATTTGTTGCGGATGGTTCACAGTACTTTAACCGGCCAGGACCAAGATTGGTCGATAGCCTTGAAATCTTAGCTCATGCCTTTGATCCGATTGTTCACCCTCTGCCTGCAAATTTGCAGCCCGCTAAACAAGTGAATTAATGCACCCCATAAAAACGCTATTGTCTTGGAGTAGTGGCAAAGATTGTGCCTGGGCCCTTCATCAGCTTCTTAAGCAAAGTGAAATCGAAGTTATAGGATTACTTACAAGCTTTTCGCTTAATTCTGGTGCTGTTGCAATGCATGGAACAAGCAGGGAAATGGTGCAGGCGCAAGCCGAGGCTCTGAATTTACCTCTTTGGGCGGTTGATTTGCCTTGGCCTTGTACAAACATTGAATACGAAAAGTTGATGGGTGTTGCGTTTGCGAAAGCAAAAGAAGCGGGTGCCACGCATCTGGCCTTTGGTGATTTGTTTTTAGAGGATGTACGCGATTACAGAATCAAAACACTTGAAGGAACCGGGCTTACTCCGTTATTCCCGATATGGTGCGGGGAAAAGTCTACTAAAGTTCTGGCAAGTGAAATGGTTGATGCAGGCTTTGGCGCACGCATTGTTTGTATTGATCCTAAGCAATTGGCTTCTAGCTTTGTAGGCAGGGAATTTGATCATCTTTTGTTAAAAGATTTGCCTAGTGGAGTTGATCCTTGTGGTGAAAATGGCGAGTTTCATACTTTCTGTTATTCGGGCCCCATATTTAAAAAATCAATTGAACTGCACAACGCTGGCATAGAAGTGCGAGATGGGTTTTGCTTTATGAATGTTAGGATTGGGAAAGACAGAATCTAAACCAGATCGACCCCGGTTTCACCTTCCACGATTTCTCCAATAGCCCAAGATGGAATCCCTGAATCTGTAAGTTTTTTTATGATGCTTTTTGCAAAAAATCGGCTCACAATCATTACAAAACCAATCCCCATGTTGAAGACCGTATACATTTCTTTTTCATCAACATCGCCTAGATTTTTAAGCCATGGGAAAATAGCTGGCTTAGGCCATGAATCTTTTTTGATGATTGCCCTTCTGTTGGCAGGCAACGACCTTGGTACATTGCCTTCCAAGCCTTCACCCGTGATATGTGCCAAGCCTCGGACGACCCTTCGCTTGACGGGGTAATGTCTGAGAATTTCTAAAATTTGTTTGCAATAAATGCGTGTTGGCTCGAGTAGGGCCTGGCCTACAGTTGTTCCTAACTCTGGGATAGAATCATTGATTTTAAGCCCGGCTTTTTCAAATACAATTTTTCGTGCAAGACTGTAGCCATTTGAATGCAGGCCGGTGCTAGATAAGCCAATGATGATATCGCCTGGTCGGGTGCCATTTCCGTTGATTATGCTATCTCTTTCGACAATTCCAACGCAAAAGCCCGCGAGGTCGTAATCCCCTGGGGCGTAGAAATCCGGAAGAATGGCAGTTTCGCCACCAGTAAGTGCACACCCTGCATCGATGCAGCCATCACTAATTCCCTTGATAAGAGAAGTGGCGAGTTTGATGTCGTCTTTTGGCATCGCAAGATAATCAAGAAAGATAACGGGTTCTGCGCCCGTGCAAAGGCAATCGTTGACGGACATTGCAACAAGATCAATGCCAACGGTGTCATATTTTTGCATCATGGATGCAATTTTAAGCTTGGTGCCTACGCCATCGTTGCAGGTTACGAGCACGGGATGTTTATAATTGCGTGCAAAAAGGCGGTTGTTGAAATCGAGACTAAAAAGGCTGGCAAATCCGCCAAACCCACCCATCACACGGGGAGTATGAGTGCGCTTTACCAAAGGGGCAATGGCGTCGATCGTTTGCTCGTATAATTCTAAATCAAGCCCCGCAGACTTGTAATTCATCGGAGCTTTGTCATTCGGACTTTTGGCCATGGTGGTAGTCTCCCCAAATTAGATGCCCAAATACCTATTGAAATGATATAGGAAAGTTTCGAACTGGAAGGAGTCTAAATGCATTCAATAAAATCTTGTCAAAAGCTGGCATTGATGAAAATGTTGTGATAATTTGCTAGAGAGCAATAATCGAATCTTTTAAATTTTTAAGGATTATAGAAATGACTTCAATTGTAGCGGCCTTTGCAGCCCTTTGTTTGGCTGCAGCAGATGAAAAGGGTTTCTTAGAACTTGAATACAAAGATGATAAAGGCAAAGCTTACAAATATGTGTTGTTTGTACCCCATGATTATAAGCCTGAGAAGGAATATCCACTTATGGTATTCCTGCACGGTTCTGGCGAATCTGGTACTGATGGAAAAAAACAGGCGTTAACTGGGTTGGGTAATGCAATCCGCAAGCAGGAAAAAACCTTCCCTTTCTTTGCGATTTTTCCACAGGCAAGCGAACAAATTGCAGTGCGTGGAAAATGGGCCTTTGGTTCCCCAGATAGCATTAGAGCAATGGCAATCCTTGAGAACACCAAGAAAGCTTACAAAATTGATTCCAAGCGGATTTACCTTACTGGCCTTTCAATGGGGGGTTATGGTGCTTGGAGTTGGGCGCAAGAAAAGCCTGAGCTTTGGGCCGCTATCGTTCCCATTTGCGGGGGTGGCGATCCCGCTGCTGCAGAAAAATTCAAGAATATCCCATGCTGGTGTTTTCATGGCGATGCGGATAAAGCTGTGCCTGTTGAAAGATCGCGTGCTATGATAAACGCATTGAAAAAAGCTGGTGGTAATCCGAAATATGATGAATACCCAGGCGTTGGCCATAACTCTTGGGATAAAGCTTACGGAAATCCTGAACTTTATTCTTGGATTTTAGAGCAAAAGCTCAAGTAATCGTGTAGAAATAGTGTTCCTTGTTAAATCCTGTTTATTTTTAGATGGAGATTTTAGAATGGCTAAGAATCAGTTCAACCGAAGAAACTTTCTTCAAACCAGTGCGATAGGCGCTTCTGCGTTAAGCCTTTCTGCCGCTAGCGCGGCTAGGGTTTATGGTGCCAACGAAAAAATAAATATTGCTTTCCTAGGTGTTGGTGGCCGTTGCCAGCAGCACATTGATGTCATTCTTCAAATGCAAAAGGAAAACAAAAATGTTGTTCCTGTTGCAGTTTGCGATGTATGGGATGGCGATCCGAAGTTGGGTAATGGCAAAGGCCGTGGCCTTTATCCCTCTGCAGAGCGTTGCGGAATTAATGTTAATGATAAGACCAGGGTTAGCAAGGATTATCGCAAAATCTTGGAACTCAAGGAAGTTGATATCGCTTGCATTGCCACCCCGGATCATTGGCATGCAAGAATGTCGATCGATGCCATGAACGCGGGCAAGGATGTTTATTGCGAAAAACCAATGACCAAAACCATTGCGGAAGCTCAAGAAGTAGTTGATGCTGCTAAGAAAAATAACCGCGTGATGAGCGTGGGTGTACAGTCCATGGCTGATCCAACATGGACAGAAGCTTATAACTATGTTCGCAGTGGAAAATTAGGGAAAGTATTCCAAGGGCAGACTAGTTATTACCGTAATTATCTTGGTGGCCAATGGCGTTATTACCCGCTTTCTAAAGAAATGACCCCGAAGACAATCGATTGGGAAATGTTTTTGGGCAACAAGTTTGAGTGCGCAGGCGCAAAAATTGGGCCTTCTTCCAAAGAAGTTCCTTTTGATCGTGCTGTATGGGCTCAATGGCGTTGTTACTGGCCCTTTGGCGGTGGCATGTTCACCGATCTCTTCGTGCATCAAACCACACATCTTATTTCTGCAATGGGTGTGCGCTATCCTGCTCGCGTTGTGGGCGGTGGTGGCATTTACCTTGAATACGATGGCCGTGATGTTCCCGATGTTGCAACCATTGTTGCCGATTATGATGAAGGTTGTCAGGTAATCATCTCTGCAACCATGTGTAATGATACTCAGTTGGGAGAAATGATTCGTGGTCGCTTGGGAACCTTAAAGTTCACAGGTGGTGGCGATTATATGAAGGGCTTCGAAGTTTATGGGCAAAATATTGCAGGTGGCCCTGCTAAGCCCAAAGAAGGCTTCGACAAACCTATTCATACTTTCACCAATGAAAAGAATGGTAATGCCACTTATGATTTGTGGGCTAATTTCCTCGATTGCGTCAAGGCGCGCAAACGCGAAACCCTTAGCACTCCAGAACTAGGCGCTGCAGCATTCACTACTGTAGCGATGGGTGTTCAAAGTTATCGTACTGGTAAAGGCCTGTTCTGGGATAAATCATCCCGCAAGCCTATCGATGCGGATTCTTCTTGGGCTACCAAGCTTGAAGCTCGTAGCAAGCAAGGTGGTAAACCCAGCCAGATTATCGGTTGGCAGGGCGGTGAAAGTGGTAGCGTAGTTATTCCCCCAGACTACATGAAACTAGGCGGCCCTTGGATTAATGGCCAAGATCCTTCCGAACCCGGTGCTAAGAAAACTTCAATCTCTGCTCCTAAAGTTTCTGATGAAACTGAAGTTGCAGAAGCCACGACTTCCCGCTCTGGGATCTTGGCAAAACTGCGTCGCAAGCTGAAGGGTGCTGCTGAATAGTAGTCCTTGGTTTGAAAGTATCATACAAATGCAGCCGGGTTTTAAGCCCGGCTGTTTTTCTAGGAGCTATACCATGTTTCGTCTTCTGCCTTTTATCTTGATTGGAGTTGTGCTTATTTCTTTTCAACACCTTTTTGGGGAAGAGGTTAAATCCTTGGGAACGGTTTATATAAGTGTGGGAGGGGATAATAAACTTGCATGGTTTAATCTCGATGAAAACGGCAAGTTGCAAAAGGGCGGAGAGATTATGACCGATGCCGGCCCCGGCCCCATCGCAATTAACCATAAACAAAAAATCCTCTACCTAGGCATTAGGGGGGCGAAAAGTATTTCCGCATACAAACTTTCCAATAAGGGTACGCCTGAGTTTTTGGGGGGCAACCCTATCTTTGGGAATCCGGTTTACCTGACTATCGATCCTTCTAAAAAATGGATCTTGACTTCCCATTATGCCGAAGGAAAAGTGGGTGTTTATAAACTTGATGAAAAGGGAATTCCCGTAGGTGAAGCGGTACAAATTTTAGAAACCAGTAAGAATCCGCATAGCGTTCGAATCGATAAATCAAACAAAATAGTTTACATTCCCAATACCGGCGCAGATAAGATTTTTGTGCGCAACTGGGATGCTGCCAAGGGTTTGATTTCAGATGAAACCACTAATGATATACATTCGAAAAAGGGTAGTGGTCCAAGGCATTTTGCATTTCACCCTATACTTCCTGAAGTTTATTTTGTAAATGAAAAAAATAGTACGGTGAGTGTGTTTGAAAAAGATGAAATTACAGGCAAATTAAATCACCTTCAAACCCTGAGCACGCTGCCTCAAAACTATCAGGGGCCAAATACTTGTGCCGATATTCATACGACTCCCAACGGAAAGTTTGTTTACGCCTCCAACCGGGGCCATAATAGTATCGCTGGTTATCGTGTGGATGCAGGTTCAGGAAAACTTGAAGCCATTGAACAGACTGCGACGGAAAAAACCCCAAGGGCTTTTAATATTGATCCCACGGGAAGATTTCTGGTGGTAGCAGGGCAGGATTCCGGAAAAATCGCAGTATTCAAGATTGATAACCAAACAGGGGAACTTACTAGTACCGATTCTGCTGAAGTGGGAAAAGGGCCTGTTTGGATTGAGATCGTTGCCCGCCCTTGATTAAAAAATCGCTCAAAGAAAAAGTTTGTTTAGTGGGCAATAATTGCCTTGGTGTGAATAGTTTTTCTGCTAAGATTATTTGTTAATGTTTTCTTTAAATATAGCGATGGGAAACATTGTTGGTGCTTTTAAAAGTGTAGCTGTAAATCAATCTAAGTTGTTGATTGTTGGTAAATCAAAAGTTTAAAGTTGCCTCTTCGCTTTATATTAACAATCTTTTGTGTCTTTTAATTGTAGGAATAATATTTGAATGAAAACTGAAAACAAATGGCCAGGAATTGATGAGATAAGATCGAGTGTTAATGATAACGATCGAATCAAAGGCGTTATCCCCGGATTATTTCATTTTCTTCTGCCTTTGTTGGTTTGGGTTTGCAGCCTTATCGGAATCCTTTTAGCCCCGTGGTGGGCCAAAATTATCTTAGGCCTTATCAATGGGCATGCCATTGGTGTTATGCTTATTATCGGGCACGATGCCTTGCATGGCATTTTGTTTCCTAAAAGATGGATGAACCGGTTGGCCGGGCGGATTTCAATGGCGCCTGCCTTCCATCCTGTTACTTCTTGGGTTCATTCTCATAATGGCCTGCATCATGGCTTTACCAATATAAAAGGAAAAGATGCGGGTTTTCCTCCATTAAACTTTGCGGAATATAGAAAGTTATCCCTGTTGGGAAAATGCAGCTACCGGGTAAGTCGAAGTTGGTATGGATGTGGCTGGTTGTATGTAAAAGAGATGTGGTTTAAATGGGAGTTTTTTCCAAGTACACTCCGCGCCCCTAAAAATCCAAAAGCATTCCTGCGCGATCGAATTCAATTGGCCACTTTGTTTGTTGCTTGGGTAAGCTTGCTTGTTTGGGTTGCAGTTGTCCTGGGTGAGAATCCTTTCTTCATGGTTGCTTGTGGTTTTTTTCTTCCGCAATTTGTTTCCAACTACTTCATTGGATTTATCACCCTGCAACAACATACCCATCCTAATGTGGCTTGGTATTCCGAATTAGATTCTCCTTCGCCCACTTTTTTTCAAGCACAATTACATGGCGCTCCGCATATAGTTTTTCCCTATATTCTTCGCGTTGTAATGCGAAATGTTATGGAGCATACTGTGCATCATGCAGATCCAGCTGTCCCATTGTATTGCCTCCCTTCCGCGCAAAAATCTCTCGAGTATTCGTTTGGGAATGACATTATCTATGAATATTGGACTCCATTTACTTTTTTAAGAAACACTCGTGTTTGCAAGCTGTATGATTATTCAACGCATCAATGGGTTGATTACTCTGGCAAGCCATTAACTGAATCGCTGTACCATCGTTATCTGCTGGAAACCAAAGCTGATTTGCAAGGCGTAACCGTTTAAGTTCCTAAGTCGAACTCAAGGTAGATTTCTTTTACTATCCGAAGAGTTGGGATAGAGCATTGCTTGCATTTTTTTGAGGATGTTGATTACGATAAAAAGCAATGCAAGTGACAAAGAAGTTAACGAAAACATTTTATAGATATGTGCAAAAATAAGATTGTCAGCTTCGAAGTTGACAGATTTAAACATCATGGAATTAGACCCCCGCAAAGGATCAATAAATCCCTGTGTCTTTAACTCGTTTTCAAGAATGCCGCGATATTCTTCAACTATTGGTTGTTGGATAAATCCCCTGTCTGCAGTGAACGAATATTGGTACTGATGCCCAATTAGTAGGTAGTTAACCAAGATACCGATGGAAATGGCTCCGCCTAGGAATTGGAATAGTATCAATTGTTGCTTGGATTGTTTTTCCATTTCTTCACTACCGGAAGTGGCATGTTGCATTCCCAATAGAATCCAGCCAACGCCAAAACCCATGAGAAATCTTGGAATAGCAAGTTGCCAATGTTGCGGGGCAGCAAACCAGTTGAATTCAACTTGGTTAAGAGGATTCCAATAATTCCATTCCATCGTTCGTTCGTGGGCAAGATGCATGCCTAGCGATAAAGTTAGCAGCCCAAAAATAGGTAGTGAACGAAAGGTGTGAAGGAATTGGCCCGTAGCTAGTGCTGCTGCTGCCCCAAACGAGAGCGACCAAACCAACCAAGGTCGTTGCAAAACATTAAAATTAACAATAATTCCGCCATATACGCCCATGTCGGACACATTAAAGTATTGAATAAGGCCAGCATAAAAGACGAGAGTAAGCCTAGGCCAAAGGTTTTTAAAAGCGAGTACGATTTGGCCGGTGCTTGCGAAAAACAAGAAAAGGCCGAGCGAAAAAGTAGCGCAAACAGTTGCCAAAAAGACCCGGTTGCTTTCCCACCATCCATTCAATTGCCCCCAATGCATTAGGTACCAGATCCCGCAAAGAAACAAAATGAAGAAGGGTAAATCAGCCAAGGATTTCCAAGAAAAAGCTGATGGATTGGTCGGTTTTGAATGTTCCAAATCTGGAATAAAGAGGAGAAGTGCCAACATCGCAAGAGCGCCTTCAAACAAAAATCCACCTTCCCAGTTAGACCATCCATACATGAAAGTTGCGGTTCCAACGATGCCTGGAGCAAAAGCAGGTATCACAATTCCAGCCCAAGCCCCTTGCTTTTGCAAGTAGAGTGGAATCATGGAGGGAGAAGAAAAAAGAATAAGACCAGAGCCTAATCCTGCGATGATTCTTCCAGCAATGCAAATGCTGTAGGGCGCATGAATGAGCCCACCATTAATAAAAGAGCCTATTGCCAGCCCGAGTAATCCAAGTCGGGTTAAGAAAAGAGGAGAAAATAGCGGGCCAATTTTTTTTGCAAGTATAAATCCAAATGCAATGGAAAAGAGAAGAGCGCTATGCAAGCTGTAACCTTGGGCTGAAATCCAGCCCATTGCACCATCCATTTCCTTGAAATTCATAGTGTGGCCGGCAGTGGTCACCCAAGCAATGGTAAGTGCCGCAAGTGCCCTGCCATGCAAAATGGATTCACAGCCTCGGAGTAGAGGATTAAGAATCTTCATCACCAAAAACAAATTTGCTGCTCCCGTTTAAATCATTGATCCAAGAAATTTCGAGGCCTTGTGGGGTTTGGATGGTGAGAGAAGGTTTTAAAGGTGCTTTCAATTTTTGTAGGATGTTTAACATATTCTGATAAGCCGCTTTTACTTCAGTTTCTTTTTCACTTTGCTTCATTGATTTCCACCCCGTGCCCGTTGTTAAAATAACAGGCATTCTTAATTCTTGTTGGAAAACCCCAACACCATAAGGCAGAACAATTTTGGCAGGGGCAAGTATTTCTGTTTTACTGAAGAGTGAATCCCCTAATGCGGACTTTTGTTCATTGATGTAAGTTTGAATTTGTTTGGATGCATCGACAAGAGCTGGGTCTGTGATGTCTGACCTAGGATAAGCAGGGGATAGATTTCCTTCTGGAATGGGCGGAATTTTTTCCGTTTGTGGCATCCCGCAGCCAATTAATCCTAGGATTAAAAAAGTTAAGGTGTGTTTCATGGTTTTTTCTTTGAACTGTAGGGAGTGATTGCAGGAAACACCCTTGTTTCTGAAGCTAGAGTGACAGGCCTATATTGCAAAGTACCAACTTTGATTTCGAAAATATCCCCGGGCTCAAGGTTGGCAACACTGCCTTTTTGAATTCCCGCATAAGCCAAGCCAAGCAAAAGCCCTGCACCTGTGCCGATGCCGATTACACCAATGCCACCTTGGGTGTATTGGGCGCCAACACTTGCCCCAATAGTTGCGCCTTCAATTATGAAAAGAGAATTCAAAAGATTCCGTCTCATTTTGGTGGTGAATCGGTTGTCTTCCATGTCGACTCGCCAAGGAGAAACCTCGTTGTTTTCGGCGCTGATCAATTGGGAAACCTCGATGGTAAGTTTACCTTGTTTGCGGAAATAACTTGGAAGCTCGATGTTGGTAATAGTTCCCCCCACAAGAACGGGTGGAATGCCTACCTCTCGTTTTTCATCAATTTCGGCAATAAAGCGATCCCCCTTTTGCAAAGCAGGCAACCCATTAAGAAGCCTTTCGCCTGGGCTAAGGCCATCTGGAGAGAAAAGTTCGCGAACTTTTAATTTGATAGTTGCGTTAGGTAATAAAACTGATTCCTCAACTTTGGATGGGATTTCAGGAGTAAGCTTTGCGGGTGCAGGTTTTTCTTGCGAGCATAAAGCGGCAAGAAAAAGCGTTATAAAAGATGCGATCATTCTAAGGGCTCCTTGCTTGCATATATTCTGTGTAGTACACGGGTCCACAAACCCGGAGTTGGTATCACCCTGTTTTTTTCAAGATTAGCAATGCCAGATTTTTCAATGAAATCGAGAAGCAATTCGTTGGACCGCAAAACATCCAACCTAGCTAGTTGTAAATTGTACCATCCCCCCAGCGATTTGCTTGTGCCTGATATAATCCAACTTTTGCAGCAAGCACATCTAATTCAATCGATTGTTTTTGTTGAAGCAATCGTTTTTGTCTTTCCATCAATTCCAATGCCAGTGCTTCTTCACGGGTTCGTTGATCGTATTCTTTAATCGATTGCTCCCAACGATCCCAAGCATTGCCTGCATCTTCTTCAACATCGATTAAAACTTTTTCTAGGTCTAATTGGGATTTGATCACATCCAGCTTTGATTTTCGGATATTCGACCAAATGCCGATATCCAGCGCAGGGAGATCGTATAAGGTACCAAAGATAACCCCCAGAGTTGCAGGGCCAGCATTTACCGGGCCTGGCGATGTTCTTTTAAATGACATTGAAAAAGGCAAAGTACCGAGACCAAAGAACCGTAGGAAATCTCTGCTTTCCTGCAACTGCGCTATTTTCAAGCCCAGAACCAGTAGCCTGACTTCCAATCTTTGCTTTTTAGCACGCTCTACCGCTTCACCTCGTGTTTGAGGGAAATCAGGAATGATCGAGAGATTGATCAGATCCGTTTCCTCTAGGTTAAAATTGAAATTGGTGTCTAGCTTGATGGGGATTGGGGTGCCTTCCTGTGGCACTAAAAGCCTGCTGGTATGCATAACCAATGCTAATTTTCTTTCAGAGATACGCAGGTTTTTTTCGAAGTTGGATAATAATACCGCTGCTTTGGTTGTACCTACTTTTGCTTCAGTAAGCTCCACATCATGCACCTGTTTTTCTATCAATTTATTGCGAGTAAGAGTTTCATTTCTATTTGCAAATTCCAAGGCAATCGTTGCTGTTCTTATGCCATATTCAAATTTTTTCGTGTCGAAGTAATTCTGGGCAGCAAGTTCTATTTGTGATCTTCTTACCAAGTCTTCCATTATCTGTTTGGCTCGAATACCTTCTTCTGCAATGGGAAGACTGGTGATCTGTCCGGTGGGATCAAGGGGGAAGAACATGTTGACACGATTCAATTCCGCACGATCTAGGCCGGGTTGTCCGCTAAAGGGTGTGCCCCCTGTTACATCGGGGAAAATAATTGCGCTGGAAGATCTGCCATCCACCGTTCTAAAAGCGGTAAATAATTGTGGGAGATTCGAGGTTGGGATAAAATGTTTAAGTGCTTCAAACTTGGCAACCGATGCGGTTCGTACGGAAATATTGGCCTGAACCGTGGCTACATTTTCCAAGCTTTTTGAAATTGCAGTTGCTAGGGTTGTGTATGGTATTTCTCCCCTAGGGGTAGGCAATTGCTTACCCTCTTTTAGTTCCTGCTGGATAGGCAGGAGTAAGATCAATAATAATCCCATACCTTGGATCATTAAACTATTACCACTGGCTTTCTGATTGTTTTACTTTTTTATTCGTGTCAATTTGTATTTTGCACGACATCCCAGGCCTGATTCTACTATCCATGTTTTCTTTATCAAAGAACCGTAACCTTACAGGTAAACGCTGTACAATTCGGGTAAAGTTGCCTGTTGCATTATCAGGCGGGAATAACGAAAACGCAGATCCGGTTCCACCTGATATACTTTCTACCCAACATAAAAATACCTTTTCAGGAATTGCATCCACCCGAACATAAACGGCCTGCCCGACTCGGGTGTGATCTAATTGATCTTCTCTTAAGTTTGCAACCACCCAAACATTATCAAGATCGAGTGGCGTGATGCTTAAAAAAGGTGATCTTGAATTGATCGTCAAACCTAGTTGGGCTGTTCGTTTGCTGATGATGCCCGATTGCGGTGCGCGAATCAAAGTGTTTGATAAACGCAATCTTGCAAGACTAAGTTTTGCCTGTGCCTGATCTATTTTGCTGTCTAGACTTCTGCTTATTGACATAGCAATATCAGGTTGAATTTGTGCAGCTTGAGCCTTTGCAACTTCTGCCTTAGATTCTAATAGGCTTCGTTTTGATTGCTCGAATAAAACCCCTGCTTGTTGCAGTTGTAAACCGCTCGCAAGAACTTGTTTTTCAGATGAGGAAATCTGGCTCTTGAGAGACTCTACTTTTGCAGTTGCCTCGCGAAACACGGCTTCTTTATTATCTTTGTCTTGAATTGGAATGTCGCCACTGGCCGCCAACCGTTGAAAACGAACATAGTAGTCTCCCGCATTGACTTTCAAAGCTTCCAATCCGGGGAGTTGTGCTTTCGCAGATTAAAGAAGTTCTTTTTCCTTGGCATGAATTTGCTCGCGAGTCTGTATTTCGATTTCACTCGATTTCACCAATTCTTCTTTTTCTTGCATTTTGGCTCGGGCACCATCGAGTAATGCAAGCCTGTCTTCTCGTACCAGTCGGACATTAAAACGGGCAGCTTCTGCTTCAGATCTGGCTTGTTTAAAATCAGCAAGGGCTTGATCAACTTCCAGTTGGAAAGGAATCGGATCTATTTGCAGCAATGGGTCGCCAGGCTTTACCACCATGTTGTCATCAACATATAAAGCGACCACTGGGCCACTCACTTCTGAAGAAATTGGCGTAACATTACCAACGACATAAGCGTTTTCTGTAGAGACTTCCGACATGCGCCAAACCCACCATCCCAGAAGAATCAGGCTGACCATGATTAATAAGGCGACAGGTAAAAGTTTCCACAGGCCATACTTGATGGTGTGTGATTTTTCATTTTCAGTAAGCGCACTGCTGGACATTAAAACTCTAATGGAATGACAGATTAAATAATTTAAACGCTGTTATATTATCGGATAAAAATGAATTTGAGTTAAACCTTTTGCATCATAATGGTCATAAGGATAATGCGTGTCGGGAAGATTGGTGTAGGTGCGTAAAATAAGCAAGGCCATTACGGGCCCTGACCTTGCTTTAAATGTTGGTTTGGGTAAGTGTTAGGGAATAAGGGAAAGAATGCCTTTTCCTGCCAGTTTTCGGATATCTTGCGTTACTCACATCGAACAGAATTTAGGATCACTCGGTGGCCTGCTGGGTGGTCAGTTCCGCATGCGTGGGGATAATGGTGACGGCATTGCCCTGATAGTCGAAACGCTCGAAATGCCAAGGAGTGGCCTTGGCCTCGCCGAACAGACACCAAAATTGCTGATTCCATTTGAATCATAATAAAAGCTCTCAGAGTGTTAGTGTAAAAATAAAATCAGTAGGGAAAGCTTGAACAAGAAGAGAAGGGGATCGATTGGCCGCTTTCTCACGCCGGTATTACCCGGATCGAGTCCAAGGGTCTTTTCTCAGCTTTGCTTATTGCAATGCACCCCTAGCGATTCACAGACAGTATTTCCTGTTGAATCAAGGGGGGCGGCTACTTTCATTTACAGGAATCAGATGTTTCCTTTTTATTCTTCTTGGATACGGGTACAATACTAGGTGTTCATTGCCTAATTGGAGTTTGCTAAATGAATGCTAGGATAATGTTTACCATTGCAATTTTGATTGGTTTTGCATCTGCAATGCCAACTTCGCATGCCTACCAAGCGCCCGAAAAATTGGTCGATAAAGTTCGTGTTTCCATTGACAAAGGTATCCAATACCTGCGCGACATGGAAAAGGGTAAAGGGAATTGGGAATTAGATGCAGAAAGTAATATCCGCAAAGGCGGGTGGACCTCGCTTGCAATGTTATCGTTATTAAACTGCGGTGTTCCCCCGGAAGACGAAATGATGAAGCGGGGGCTTGAGTACCTTCGGGGCATTCCTCCTTCCCAAACTTATACGGTTGGGCTTCAAACCATGGTTTATTGCCTGGCCCGACAGCCACAAGATCGCGATCGTATCCAACGCAATGTTGATTGGCTGAAATCTGCAAAGTTAAAAGATGGCTGGAGCTATGGCGAACGGGCTTTTGGCTCTGGAGATAATTCCAACACACAATACGCTTTGCTCGGATTGCACGAAGCGTTTCTTGCAGGGGCTAATGTTGATCGCAAAATCTTGGAGGAGGTTCGCAGCCATTTTATCAAAACCCAAGTCCCAAAAGATGGTGGGTGGACTTACCGGGGCGGTGGCCTCACCACCATGACCATGACTACCGCTGGGCTTTCCAACCTTCTAATCACCGGTGCTGATCTGGAAGTGGGCAGACAGAAACTTCGAGATGATGGCGTTGCCGAACTCTGCGGAATTTACGAAGAGAATAAAGCGGTTGCAGATGCCTTGCGCTGGGTGGGGAATAATTTTCCCGCAAAGCTTACGGTAGAGCGGGCCCGTGCTGCTTTTCAACATCCCTATTATGGCCTTTATGGTATCGAAAGAGTCGGCAGGCTTACAGGCAACCGCTTTATCGGTGGCCATGACTGGTACAGGCTGGGTTGCGAATTTTTTGTCGAGACTCAAAAAGCTGATGGCCGTTGGGATGGCGAAGGTAGGCAGTTCGATCACTGGCCCGTGGTTGCAACTAGCTTTTCATTACTTTTTCTTTCTAAAGGTAGAACTCCGGTTCTTATGACCAAGCTTGCGTACAACCGGGGTGATGATTGGAATAATAAACGCAGCGATTGCAAGAATCTCGTGGCTTTTGTCTCCAAGGAATTGTTCAAGGGTCAGCCGATGGCATGGCAGATATTTGATTCTCGGGCCAAACTTGCCGAGCAGGAAGATCAAATCAAAGAACTTGCGGCTGAACTGTTGCAATCGCCCGTCACATATTTTAACGGGCATAATCGTGCCCCAACAGGTAAAGAGCGCGATATCCTTAAAGAATACTTGAATAACGGGGGCTTTGTTTTTGCAGAAGCTTGTTGTGGCAGGGCCGAATTTGATGCAGACTTTCGCGCCATGTGTAAAGAAATGTTTCCCGATAATCCACTTGTATTACTTCCAGATTCGCATGCGGTTTGGCTTGCGAGTGGGAAGTTTGCTGTGCCACCCGGTGAGTTTCCGATCTGGGGTATTCAGCAAGGTTGCAAGACTATTTTAATGTATAGCCCAAAGGCAATTAGTGGATACTGGGAAGTTAACTCGACTAATATTGGCAGGGGATCGACAGCCTTTCAATTAGGTGCCAATATTATTGCGTATGCCACAGGGCTTGAAGCACCCAAGCCAAGGCTTACCGAAGTTGAAATTTTTAAGGGCGATTTGAAATCAACGGTTCGTAGAGGCTTTCTTAGAGTTGCCCAAATCAAGCATGAAGGCGATTGGCAGCCTGCGCCCCTTGCCATGCGAAACCTGATGGCAGATGTACGCAAGTCTGGGCTTGATGTTTCACTTGAAACCATCCCCCTCCCTCTTGCTTCTGACAACATCGTAGATTTTCGTTTCCTATACATGCATGGCAGAAGTGCGTTTAACTTTCAAAAACAACAGATGACCCAATTGCGATTCAACCTTGAAACTGGGGGTGTACTGCTTGCGGATGCATGTTGTGGGGCAAAGTCTTTTGATACTTCTTTCCGAACCTTTATGGATCAACTTTGGGAAGACAAGAAATTGAAATTGCAACCCATACCCTTGACAGATGAGCTTTACAGTCATCAATTGAATGGAGAGGCTTTGCGTGAGTTGCGCTGTAGAAGAGAAGGGGCCGATGGTAGGCCTGAACCTGGGTTCAAAAATGTCGCCCCATTGTTGGAAGGGATCAAACTGAACAACAGGTGGGTCGTGATTTATAGCAAATATGATCTCGGTTGTGCCTTGGAAAAACACAAGTCGACCGATTGCCTCGGTTATGATTACGACAGTGCCTTAAAGCTTGGTAAGGCTGCTGTTTTTTATTCACTCAAGCGATAGAGCGAAGAATTCATTCGTCAGGGAGTTTTCAGAAATGGATAGTTGGTTCTTGCCTCTAGGTTTTCGATTTTGCGGCCTTCATAGCGGTATCCGTCCGGATCCTTTAAGAAAAGATCTTGCACTGTTCTTTTCCGATTTGCCCGCTTCTGCTGCGGGGGTTTTTACAACCAATAAAGTCAAAGCTGCCCCTGTTCATCTGTGCAAAGAAAGGCTGCCTTCCGATCTTATCCGCGGCATTATCGTCTGCTCGGGGAATGCCAATGCCTGCACAGGTAAGAAAGGCATGGACGATGCTAGGAAAATGGCAAGTGTTACTGCAGAGACAAACAATTGCGAAGATAAAGAAATTCTCGTTTGTTCTACCGGAATCATAGGCAGGCATCTGCCCATGGATGTTATCGAGGTTGGTATTCGAAAGACTGCCGAACTGCTAAGCGATTCTGCAATGTCTCTTAGCGATGCTGCTCATGCGATTCTTACTACCGATACAAAAATTAAAGTCGTGACCAAGGAAATCACCATTAAAGGAAAGCAAGTGGTGGTTGCTGGCGTAGCAAAGGGCGCAGCCATGATTGGCCCAAATATGGCGACCATGCTGGCATTTGTGTTTACCGATGCGGAAGCTTCAGATGGCGAATTGGCCTCGATTATCAGCGATGCTTCAGACAAATCGTTTAATTGTGTCAGTGTAGAAGGCCATACCAGTACAAATGACAGCCTTATTATTCTTGCCAACGGTGCTTCGGGTGCTGGGAAAATGCTAGGCGGAGATTGGGATGCTTTTGTTACAGTGGTAACCGAGGTATGCTGTGAACTGGCAAAGGAAATTGCAATCGATGCGGAGGGCGCCAACCACCTTATAACTATCACGGTGGAAGGATTGAGGGATGACAAAGAAGCAAAAAAAATAGCCAAGACTGTTGCTGAAAGTGTGTTGGTTAAAACTGCGATTTATGGCTCAGATCCCAATTGGGGTAGGGTGGTTTCTGCAGCAGGTTATGCGGGTGTTAACTTCGAAGAAAAAAACCTATCCCTTTGGATGGGCGATATGCTTCTTTATAAAGAGGGTACCCCAATCGACTTCAACCTCAAGGCTGCTTCCGATTATCTTAAAAACAATCGCAATGTAACCTTAAGATTGCTTTTCAATCTTGGGAATGGGAAATGTATTTATCAGACTTGTGATTTAACTCAAGAATATGTGCGCTTGAACGCTGATTATACGACTTAAACGAATTAATAGTCTGGGCTTGGTTCTTCGCCATTTCTGGTGACCAACGCTGCAGCGATTTTAATGCTGGTGCCGAATTTCAGCATCGAAACATGGGCATCGCAAAATAACACAGCAGCAGCGCTATCGTGAAATCCATAAAGTTCATGCTTGTTGTAGCAGTTGACAGCGCAAGGCCCGTATTGGTCAGAACCATCGTCTTTTGCGCCATCAAGATTGATAAAGCAGTTGGGTATGGCCCATCCAGCTGGCCCCGTTTCTTTGCCGGTATATCCAAGGGTATTCCAGAACTGCGGCCTTCCAGCGACCTCCCCCAATAATATTGTTTGTGATAACCCGTCTTTGATATCTGAAAATGTGCATGGGCGGTCTTCGCCAATTGGGCCCAGTGGATCACCTTTCCAGGGGTCAAGTAACCCCAAGGCGATCAAGCCTGGGTCGATATCATAAATGATGGTGTAATCACATACCCCAAAACTGAGGTTGAAATATTTGCTTACCCGGCCCCCAGGTGCGTTTTGGCAAACAAATATAGTCAGAGTCTTCGATACATAAGGTTGTACCACAGGATCGTCCCACGCAGTGGTGCGTGGCAAAACTTTTGCCAGCCCTTCCTGCTCAATATAAGGTAGAAGAAACATGGGCCAAGCTTGGGGTTGAGGTGTGGTAACCGAACCCGGTGGCAAGCTTCCTTGAGTTGAATGATAGTTTTGGAACGCTAACCCAAGTTGCCTGAGGTTGTCAATGCAACTGATTTTGCCTGCTGCAGTCCTTACTTTCTGAACTGCAGGTAGTAAAAACCCAATCAAAATTGCGATGATTGCAATCACGACTAGTAATTCAATCAGAGTAAAAGCCCGTTCTTTACGGCTAATCATTATGCTTTCATTCTATTAAGGCGCACTGTTAATTAAAACAGTAATGCAAGTGTATCAAATCCTTGCCATAACATTGTTTATAGACAATAATAATTATATCACTGTTTTAATCATGGTACTATTCATGTCTTTATTTAAAAACAATCTGAGTCGAAGGCAGGTGTTGACTGTTGGCGCAGCAGGCATTGCCGGCCTGACACTGCCTAAAATTTTAAATGCCTCGATGAATCGTGCGGGGCAGACATCGGCCACCAAGGCCGATTCGTGCATTGTCATTTTTTTGAATGGCGGTTCTAGCCACCTTGATATGTGGGACATGAAGCCCGATGCACCTGCCGAAATTCGTGGTGAGTTCAAACCCGCCGCAACTTCCGTTCCTGGGTTAATGTTAAGTGAACATTTGCCTGGACTTGCTAAAGTTATGCACCTTGGAACTTTGGTGCGTTCAATGCACCATACGGTCAATAATTCGCATGCCGCTGCTGTTTATACTTCGCTTACGGGACATGACCGAGGTGAAATGGGGGGCGGTACAAAACCTACCGATATTCCTGCGATGGGATCGGTTCTTGCACGCTATCGCCCAGCACCCGGGGCATCGGTCCCTTTTGTTTCGATGCCTTTTATTACGAAGGAGGGTGCGGGGGGACCGCCTCAACCCGGTTTCTTTGGCGGCATACTGGGTCGATCATTCGATCCAATGTTTGTTTTACGCAATCCCAATGATTCAGATTTTGGATTGCCTGAACTTACTTATTCTTCCGATGTTGATGGATCACGGATGGGGAAACGCCGTACGCTTATCAGTGCCCTCGGTAAATCCACTCCGAATAATTCAAGCGATCTTGATGCCTATCAGGCCAAGGCTTTCGATCTTCTTTCTTCTGAAAAAACTAAGACTGCCTTTAAAATCGAACAAGAGTCTGACAAGCTTCGTGAAGCTTATGGCAGGAATATTTATGGCCAAAGCGTTCTTCTCGCACGCAGACTTATCGAAGCAGGGACTCGGCTTGCTTGTATTTCTTGGGCGCCCGATGCCAACGCCACTTGGGATACTCATGGCAATAATTTCAAGAAGCTTAAGGGGGAGTTGTTGCCTCAGTTTGATATGGCGGTATCTAGTTTGATCACAGATTTAGAATCGCGTGGGATGCTCGAACGCACAATGGTTGCAATTTTGGGCGACTTTGGTCGAACCCCAAAAATTAATGCCAATGCAGGGCGTGATCATTGGAATTTTTGTTATTCACTTATGATTGCAGGGGGTGGATTTAAAAAAGGTTTGGTCTACGGTGCAAGCGACAAAATAGGCTCGCACCCTAGCTTAAACCCTTTGGTTCCTGCTGATATTATTTCCACCATTTATCATTGCCTAGGCATTTCTAATGAACTTGAAATCACGGACCGCCTGAATCGTCCGCAGGCACTTTGCCCATGGGGTAATCCGGTTAAAGAATTGCTTATCTGATTATTTATTAACTGTCTTTAAGTTCTATACACGAAAACCATAGTGCGACTACGCCTGAAATTAACGAAGTCCCAATGCTTGCAAAGGGAAGTATGTTTCCAGATTCCCAAGCATTCATCCAAGATTGTGGGGGAGGAAATTCTTTTAATGTTCCCATTAAATCGCTCAAAATAATACTGAAGTCGATGGGTTTTGGCAGTACCCAGTAGGCAATATTGATCAACCAATTTGTCACCCAGGCTGAGGATTCCGCAGTAGTTGCAGCGAGGTTTGCAATGCGGGCATGATTCACCATCCAGCAGATGGCCCAGAATGCGATCGAGCCAATGATTGCCACTAGGGTGCTTCTGCTCCATGTGCCAAGAAACACCGAGGCTGGATAAAAACAAATAAATTGGACCACTAATAGGGCGAAGGACCAAAGGAATAATCCATTCCAAACATTGGTTGCAATGCCAAGAGCAATCCAAGTTCCGCCTATCAAAATGATTCCATGCAGGCTTAAAACTAAAACGATGGAGAAGGTTTTTCCGAGGAGCATAAATCCGGTGGATAATGGGCGAAGGCGTAGCATGTTCCACCAGAAGCCTTGCAGAAATTCTGGGATGAACCCCGCTGTCCAGATCAATGCGAAAATCAGGCCTACAGCATCCGAAGTAAAGAAGACCAGCATGGATTCAAAGTATCGCACCGCATTTTCTCTAAATTTAACCCAAGGCAATTTAACTGCACCAAACAAAAGCCTGATCTCACCCTGAATCAGGGGGACTCCAGATTTTTTAAGCTCTTCTGGCCCTATGCGCGCTGCTTCTTCCACTGGAGCTCGCTGTGCGATTTCATAACTTGAAGCTTCGGGAATGTTTGAAAATCGAACAGTCGCTGCTAGGGTGATAATCGAGGCAGAATAAAAAAGGAGAAGCGGAAAAAGATGTGATGCAAAAGCTTGGCGTAATGATTCGCCTGTAAAACATTTCATGATTTGGAGAAACTGTGTTCCTGTCATTTTAATTATCCAAGGGTTGTGGCGTTTTGGCGCAAGCTTGTTGCATGGCTTTTTGTAGGAAGGTGCCTTGGCTGTCGCCCCGCCAGTTTTCAACTGGTTCGTCCCTCACTATTTTTCCGTTTATAAGCAAGACAACCCTGTCGCAAAGAAATTCAAGTTCTTCAAGTTCATGCGAAACTAGAATAACACTTCCCCCTTTTTGCCTCCAATGGATCAAAAGATCACGAACCTTTTGCCTACCATCGAAGTCCAATCCTTCGAGAGGTTCATCGAGGATAAGGAACGTCGGCGTTGCAAGAATTGCCTGGGCAATCAGAAGTCGCTGGGTCATGCCTCGTGAAAATCCTCCAACGCTTTGCTCTTGTCTGTCTTCTAGGCCAACCTTGGTCAATGCCTCGGTTATCCTTCGGGATAAGTCTTCTGATGCAATGCCGGAAAGTGAGCCAAGAATGAACAAAATTGCTTTAGGAGTAAGATGCGAAGGGAAAACAGGCGATTCTAAAACTGCACCAATATGTTTCAATGTTGAACGATCTGAAACTGGTTTTGAAAATCTTGTTATCGAGCCTGAGTCGGGATTGATCAAACCCAATGCAATTTTTAAGAGCGTTGATTTTCCCGCACGGTTAGAACCGACCAGCCCTATGATCGAACTCTTTGGTACACTCAAACAGATGTTATCCAAGGCCTGAATCTTCGATCGGCGGTTAGATTTGAAAGCCTTGCTTACATTCTGGATATTTAAAATACATTCAGTCATAGTAGGTTTATCGCCACCTTTACTGCATCTTCAATTTAGAATTCAATGGTTTCGAAATCAAGTACGAAGCGTTTTTGGCTAGTCAAGGATTCTGCCAACCTATTCAACCAGAGTGATTTGAATTCCACTTTGCAACACTCTTTCAAAGGCACTTCGGATTTTTTCGATTCGGGTGTTGTAATCTCCAATGATAATTTTTTCGCTGCTTAAAGTGGTTGATCCCGCAGGAGAGGTCATACCTTTGATCTGACATTTTACTAGAAAGTCCATGGCTGCTGCGGTACCAGTGCTTGTAGAATTAGTTTCAAAAAGTTGTCCGAATGCAATGCTATGTACGCTGACAGGGTTTTTAATAGTTGAAAAACCGCTAGGGTTGGCGGTTGTAAGGTTGCATACATATTGAAGGGTGTTAAGCGCATCGGTGGCATCTGCACCCGAACTGTTATTGTCATAAATACCAGTAAATTTGGAGAGATATGGACCGCCAGATTGGAAAGTTCCTACTGCAGCACTGGTTGGTTGCCCATCGGTTTCAAAGATAATCATTTTGTTGGCCCCTTTTCTGCCATTAAAACCGGTGGCACTACTAAACTCGTTATAGGCAGCCATGAATGACATTTCCGGATCGGTACCGCCATCAGCATTAGGGATTACCCCTGAAGATTTGTTGTCCCATTGGCCACCATCGATGCCATTGGTAGATGAAATTGTACCTAGATAAGAAGAATTGAAATTACTGCCATAGGGTCGGATTTCTGCATTTGGATCACTCAAACTATCCAAAAGAGAATAAGGATAAAAAAGTGCGTTAGTCATGCGGGTGAAATCTTTACCCATCGGAACCCTTGCGACATTATAGTTGTTAAGGGTTGAAAAATAGATGAGTGCAGCTTGATCGTTGGGGTGATTTTTTTTGATATCCGTAAGCGCGGATTGGATTCCTGCTTTAAGTTGCCAAGTTGCTGATTCATGGGCGGTACCGGGCAGCCAATTTCTGTAAATTCGATAATCGGACAAAAATGAAAGGAAGGAAACGGGCCCAAACCAGAAGTTCAAACGGGGGTGAATCGGATTGTCGTTGTAATGCATGTAAGGGCGGTTCGTACTTGGTGATGCGGTGAGGCTTGATTTTGCAGTGATTTTGGTTGTGCCATAGGCTGTGGTGTTTTGTCCATAAAGAATGGCGGTTTGATTTCCGGCACCAATCACATAATCAATAAAAGAGCGCCAGAATTTTTGATCGAGAGTGCCACCCGTATCAGGGATGGTTGTTGGGATTGCACTATAATAAAGGACTCTTCCAGCGCGCAAATTATCCGGGAAAACTTTGGGGCCGGAATTAATCCAGTTGATTATCGCGGTGTAATTAATCTTGTAACTTGTATTGCTTGCGGTACGAAACCTTCCGGTGGAGGTACTGAAAAGAAGTGAATTATCATCGCAGGGGGTAGTACTGTTAGAACCATAAAAAAAGAATTTTTTGCGCCAATCATTTGCGGGCCTTGGGTCGGGTGGCCACATGTAAAAAGTTTTACCATAGTAGCCAGGCCCAATCGTAAAGCCCTGAAAATCCGTATAGCCTGCCGACTCATACGCTACATTTTTAACATGGGTGTTGGGTTGACTCGTAGTATTGTTAAAAACATATTGCTGCACGGTTGAAGCGAATGGGGAACCTGTGTTATTGGGAACCGCACCAAGGTTGTACCCATTGGTTTTGGGCCAACGATCGCCCCCCATACCCGTGGTGGAAGAGGTAAATTGGACAGGAGTATTAGATTGGTCTTGGAAATTGTCGGGTGCTGGGCAAGCAAAGTTGTCGGAAGATGTACGCCAGTTATAGGGCGATAGTGGCCGGTAAAAGGCATTGATGTAAGAGCCATCTGGCTGCTTGGAATAAAAATCTTTTACGATTGGGGGCCCATCATTTGTCTCGATGGTATGGTTGTTGGGTGCGGAATTGCCGTATTGAGTGGTACGCTGCATTACAGAAGTAATCGTCGACCATGGGCCAAATCTAGGGATATTTGGATCTGGATTCATCGAACCAGAAATAGTTGTACTGCTGTAAGGGTAAGCGGGAAGGCTGTTAAATCGCATGGAACCAGAAAAATCGAGAATAATTGCCAAGTCTCTAGGGCGATGCACAGCAGTTGCTGTTGCTGTTGCAGAAAAAGCAGAATAATTAAAAAACTTTGCGAGAGAAGTTGGCTGACTAAAAGTGACATCTGTTTTCACTGCACTCCAGTTCTCGGTTGCAGGCTTGCTGCCTGAAAAAACAGTCTGAAACTTCCCCAAAACTGAGTCGTAATTGTAATAACCAACTTGCGTTGTCATTTGGCTTGCTTGTAGGGTTTGCCCCATGATTGTTGATGCTTGGATTGTACTTAAAGCCAATCCATTTACGGCGGCTTTATTATTATCGGTGCCGGTGTCACCAGTCAACCCGCGCGAGCCTGAGAGTGCTGCAGCATCCGCAGCACTTTGTAGCTGGGATTTTGTCTGCGCCAAAATTCCTATATCCACAGCCAAGGCGATTATCCCAACCAAGGCGACCATGCTAACTGCAAGCATTGGAAGGATAGCCGCTTTTCTAGCTATGTTCGAACAGATTTTTTTGTTTAGCATGATCAATTCTCTCTTTTAATTGCCTTCACTGTTCATGATGGTTGAGGCCTGAAACGCAAATGAACTGGGCAAAAAAAGAAGCACGGGTGCCGATGGTGTGTAAGTGCCTGAAATCTTAACCATGATTGCCCCACCAAATTGTGCATCATTCCAGTTGCTATTAGCGATCGCAGCACCTGTGGATGTGTTTACATTCTGCACGGAAACTGCATAACCCGAAAGCATATTTTCCGTTCCATTCATTTTTGTGGTAACCACATCACTGACCTGTGCGATGGTTGTGCCATCGCCTGTATGAACCACCGCATACCTTGCCGCCTCCCGCACAGCATTATTTGAAACTTGAACAAGATAATAATATCTTCCATACTCGATTATTCCCATAAACATCATCAGGAAAACACCAAGGACAACAGCCATTTCCACCATGGCTGCGCCTTTTCTTTTTCCTGTGCTATTTATGTTTGGCAATAACAATGAAGAGCATCCTTTAATTTGTAGGTAATGTGGCATTGATGGAAAAAGGATCATCAATAAGCGAAACCATAGTTGCGGAGGATGTCAGCGAACTTGGGCTGAACATGTTGAAATTAATGTTGTTTACATCTGCATAAGGGATTGTGACCGTTACCTTGAAGATTTGACCTTTCACTGCTTCATAGGGATGCGTGATTGGACTGCCCGAAAGAGCGACAAATTGCACAGTCACATTGGTGGACGGCAAACCTGCTCTTGCAATGGTGTCTTTCACTGTAGAAGTTACCGAAGGGGTACCAGAATTTAAATTGATCTGGGTGCTGGAACCCGACGAATTAATGATCAAGCCCTGAGCTGAAATGCGGGCTCCCTCTCTTGCTGCATTGGACAAAATTTGCTGCACTTGGGCCATCCGAGAAAGCTCGAGCAATCCTACCACCATCAAGAATATAAACGGTGCACATATAGCGAGTTCGACAGCTACCGCGCCCTTACGCTTCCTATGGTTTTTTGATAACCTGTTCATGCTAAAAAACACCATGAGAATGCAAGGGTTAAAAAGAATACTCCATTATAACTAATGTAAACCTAGGCCACAAAACAAGAAAAGAGAAATTAAAAGCACGAAATTACTGAAAATAATCGCATGTGATTTATTAAGTGTAAAGTGTTACTAGCTATTGGTTTATATCGTAACAGGTATGGCGTTGCTATGGTCTGCTTACTTTTTTAAGGCGGGATTCACGGCACTAGGCTTTTCTTTGTCTGCAAGAATCTCAATTTCGATGCCTGCCTCAGAAACAACTGGGTGCTTTTCAAATTGCGTTGTAACGCGGGCTGTTAATATCCATGATCCTTCCAAGTGGGCTTCAGGTTTAGTTGCAACCTTTATTTTTAAGGTGTCGGTGTTGGTAGGCCAAATCACCGAATTAAAAGTCACCCAACCTTTGAGTTCTTCAGGAGCGATAAGCTCAAGGTTTATGGGTTCCGTTAATTTATTAGACCGGGCGAGTTTTAGCGTTATTTCAAAAGTTGATCCAGAAGGGCCCACAAGTTCTTCTGAGGGATGCAACAATTTTAACATCGCCCCCTCAATTGACATGGTAATTTGGCCATCCATTGCCGCTTGAACATATCGGATCTTTCCTTTGGGATCAGGGATTTTAGCGATTGCAACCAAGCCGATTCTGGAAGTGCGTGAGGTTTCAAGCCATTCGGGTAAAAAAACTGGATAGGAAACTTTTTTGACATCAGGCCCCACAATCATGGTAGGGCCTCGAATCCCTTGCCTATGTCTCTGCTGTGTACCTGCCATATCCAAAGTGATTTCTCCCTTGAAACCTTCATTGCGTTCGATGATTATTTCCGGTAGATAGGTAGCGCCTCGATGAACTCGAATCCCGCCATCTGCAACAACAGGCTTAACCTTGAAAGGTGGCTTGATCGTAGTGGCAACCAAAATTCCCTCTGTAAGATTTGAATCGGGGTTTCGTGCAGCTAGTTCTCCCTTGAGAGTTGCGATTGCTGGGCGAGTGATCGTTTGATCTGCAATTTTTGCGGTGCCCGTTATTTTTGCCAGCGTTGCGGAAGCAGGTGCAGCCTTGGTGCAAGTTAAAGTTACATTCAAGGAAGCTACAGTTGGTGCGATAATCAGGTTTGCAGGAACGCTAACTCCTTCTGGAAGATTGGCAAAAGCTAAAGTTACAGGTTCTTTAAAACCAGCTTCGCGGGTGATAGTGATGGCAAGTGCCAAGGTTCCCCCGATTGGAACACTTGCAGTGGGAAGGGTTCGCAACTTGAAATTAATTTTGGTTTTATCAACAACGAGCCTATATACAGAAGCGGGAGTTTTTGTTTTTCCGGAAAGATCACGAACGATGATTTTATACTCGCCATCGGTAGGCAGAGTGATGGAAAGTTCCGGATCCATGTTTGGTGAAGAATCATCTTTGGATGCGAGTTCTTTGCCCTCGGGCCCAAGAACGGAAAGAGTGATGTCGAGATTGGAACCGATTTTTCCAGCATCGCAGGAAATAGTCCAAAGCTCGCCTTTCTTACCATTAAAACAATAGGTGTCGGACTTGTTGACCTCAGTCAAGCGGCCCGTTACTGCGCCGGGAACCATAAGGAGTTTAGTTCCCGGAATTTTTTCATCAAAGTTGCTAAGTGGGAAGGAGAAAGCTTGGCTGTTTCCAAAGGGTGTTTCAACCTTGTAAAAAAAAGCCTCCAGCTTTGGATCGCTAGGGAAAGTAACTTCTTTCTTGATACTTTCGATTTTTTTCAGGCCGGTTGCAACGCCGATGCCAATGAATTCGATGAGTTGCTTCTGCCCCCGTTTGCCCGCAGCAGGAATTGCAGCCAGAATTCTAGGCCCTGAATCTATCACGAGCCTATAGGTTAACGATCTAAACCCGCGATAGTCTACATCCCTGATGGAGATTGTGTAAGTAATATCTTTTTCCACAGAGAATGTCAAAGTCGGGTCAGTGCCCTCGGTGTCAAATATTTCGGCGACATTGCGCTGGTTCTGGTCGTGGATTTCAATTACTCCGTTGAAATCGGAACCCAGCCTTCGTGCAAAAAGATCGCAAGTGATGATGCCCGATTTTTGTGCCTTGAATTGATAACGATCCACTTCTTCAATACGCTTTAAACGGCCTGAAACAGTCACTGGGAAATCTGGAAGTTTCTGCGGTGTTCGTAGAGATTCATCTTCAAGTATTTCAGGTGTATTTCCCACCATGAATACGCCCCCATTGCCCGCACCATTGGCATTGGCAACGCGCCAGTGAATCGGGCCTGTTGGCATGCCTTCGGGTAGGGTGAAGCGTGCAGAGATTTCGCGGGGCAGGGAAGGGTCGCTTGCAAAACTTTTTATATCAAACCAATAAGGCGGTTCGTGCATCAAAACTGGGCCCGGGCTTGAAAGTAATTCGAGTTTCACCCGTGTATCAGCTACAAAAAATTCGGTGTCGGGTGTCCAATCTTGGCCACCCAGCTTTACTTCGATCTTGCTTCCAGTTTTCCCGCCCGCAGGATAAGCATATCCAATGCCGCCCGGTATGAGTTGCGCCTGTGCTTCATGCTGCAATAATAGCAGTGAAAAAGCGAAAACTCCTGCAAGCACAACGGTGGTTAGTAGAGAACGCATTATCTTTTTTCCGTGCCTTTGCATGTTAGAAGCCCTTGCCTTGAATTTTAAATCAGAAGTTCCTTGATAACTTTACCCCCACTGACAATAGGCACAGGCCGGCCAAGAGGGGTGCGGTATACTTTATCTGAATCGATTCCCATCAGATGAAAAATGGTGCGTAGAACATCTGCCACCCCGAAAGGTTCTGTCGTTGGGAACGATGCTGTTTTATCGGTTGCACCAACCACGATGCCCGGTTTGATGCCCCCGCCTGCAAGTAAAACGCTTTGCGCCTGCGACCAATGATCGCGCCCAGCTTTGTCGTTAATGCGGGGGGTTCTTCCCATTTCTCCCATCATCACCACCAAGGTGCTATCCAGCAAACCGCGGTCTTGAAGATCGGCAACGAGCGTGCTGAATGCCATGTCTGCATGAGGGATTAAATCTTTTTCCAAACTAGGGAAGCAAGAGAAGTGGGTATCCCAACTGCCATGATCAACCCCGACAAACCTACAACCTGCCTCTACCAATCTACGGCTAAGTAGCGAGCATTGCCCCAGTGAGGTATGGCCATAAGCGGTACGAAGTTTTTCCGGTTCGCTTTTAAGATCGAATGCTTTCCTGGCATCAGGTGAGGTGATCAAATCCCTGGCTTTGTCGTAATAGGTAGCCATGGTGTTTGCCCTGCCCGATTGCACGGAATCTTTTTCTAGGCCTTTGAGAATGCGTTGCCTGCGCCTGAAACGGATCTCACTAAGTCGTTCATCGGTTTGCAAATCTTTGACTTCGAAGTCGGGTTGTACAGGGTCTGATTCGATCACAAAGGGTGCGTGCTCTGCACCATAAAACCCCGGGCCGCCCGCAGTCAAAGGGTGAGGCATGTTGATGTAAGGTGGAACGCTTCCCCGAGTGCCCAATTCGCGCGAAACAATCGAACCCAAGGAAGGATAAAGCTCGTTGACAGGGATGCGCGAATTTGTACCATCAGCAAAATTTGGCCGGTTCCCAGTAAGTACATAATGCGAACCAGTGGTATGCCCGTTATCATTATGGCTGTGCGAACGAAGGATAGTGTACTTGTCTGCAATCTTGGCGCTGCGATGGCAATGCTCGCCTACCATGGTGCCAACTACATTGGTGCGGATCGGCTTGTAGGGCCCCCGGATTTCAACAGGCGCATCGGGTTTCATGTCCCACATATCAATGGTGGATGGCCCACCTTGCAGATAAAGAAAGATGCATGATTTGGCCTTTGGCACCTGCGTGGTGGAAGCTGTGGCTTCCATCTGGAAAAGCTTGGGGAGTGTAAGCCCCCCTAAAAATCCTGATGCACCGATTCGCAATGCTTGCCTTCTCGAAACGCCATCGCAAAAATAGTTCGACTGTTTCATTGGTTCATTCATCATGATGACTATTCCTCTAGTTGTTTTTTGCCTTGAACCCAATTAATATCAATGTATATAAACGAATTCCTTGGTGTTGAATAACGCCCACAAGGCATCTTCGACCGCGGACCTGCGATCTATACCTGCTTCATTAAATAATTCCTTTAAAACTTCGGTTTCGTTTGCTGTAGGGAATCTGCACAGTACCGCAAGATAAAGCTCTGCGATAATTTCAGGTGAAGTCAATTTCGATTCTGCTAACTGCCTTGCAGTGCCTTTTCTCGCATGAATCTTCGCGACAATTTCAGGCGCATTCATCAGATGCAATGCCTGGGCGATGCTTGGCTCGTTGCTTCTTTCGCATTCGCAAACGCTGGCTCGTACCGGCCTGCCAAACAATTTTAAGAAATACGATGGCATTCGGTTATCCCATACCTGAATGGCTCGTACCCCCTCGGGCCAGCCGTTAAACTTCTCTGCGATCCCTGTGACTTGGGAGATCGCATCAAGCAAAACTTCTGCGGGCATCGCCCGGTTGATACTATGCGAAAAGTTTTGCTCATCATTTGTGTTAAGTGGAGTTCCAACCCCAAGTTGATAAGTGCGGGAATTCAAGATGGTTTTTGTAAGAGTTTTCAAGTTGTATTTGTTTTTCTTTAAATGAAGCGCAAGTTCATCTAGCAAGGGTTCATTACTAGCAGGGTTGGTGGTGCGGAAATCATCGATGGGCTCGACTAGGCCCTTGCCGAAATAATGCGACCAGATGCGGTTGGAAATCGCTCGGGCAAAAAAAAGGTTTTCCGGAGTCATCATCCAGTTCGCAAGCAATTCTCTCCTGTCTGTCACTGCCAAGGAAGATGCTTCCTTTTCACCCAATGCCTTGGTGGGCACCAAAGTGTTAGTCCGGGGGTTTTTAAGATCGTTGCCAATTTTGCCTATGATTGATTCCGACCCCGTTGGCAGAGTTTTCTTTGTTACCCCAGTGAAGAACCCAGCTAGGGCGAAGTAATCATCTTGCCCCCATTTTTCTGAAGGATGATGATGGCACTGTGCGCATTCAATTCTTACCCCGAGAAAAAGTTGGCTGATGGAACGGCTTATGATTTCTGGGGTGCCAAGGGCTTTGTAAAACGCAGCGGGGCTTTCTGCAGTGGTACTTCCCTGAGCCAGAAGGATATCTTTTACCATTTGATCGTAAGGTCTGTTTTCTGCGAACTGCCCTCGCAACCAGCGAGTCATTCCAATCGCACCCTGGGCTGTAATCGCATCGCGATCCACCCTTAACAGATCGGACCATTGCATGGCCCAGAAATCTGCGTACTCTGGCCTTTCGAGTAACTGATCAATCAGCTTGGATCGTTTATCGGCAGCGGTATCTTGCAAAAACTTGCGTGCCTCCACTGCAGTGGGAAGCGTGCCAATCGTATCCAAGTAAACCCTGCGCATAAAGGTTGCATCATTAGCCAAATCGCTGGGTGGAATTCCAAGGATTGAAAGTTTGTTCCATACATGCGCATCGATAAAGTTATTTTCTTTGGGCCGAATAAAGGGTGCACCTTTTTTAGGGATAGTGATTCTGCAAACATTAACCTCACCCATATAACGAACCAGAATTGCAGCTTCACCTGGGTTATCGCCCGCTTGAATTCCCCCTCGGTGATCTACTCCTGCAATGGTCGGTGCGTTGGATTCGAATTCTGCTTCTGCGGTGACACAAAATCGCACCCCTTTGGAATTGATTGCAGTTACTCGTAGTTGCTGGCTGCCCTTGGGTTCCAATACAAATAGGGAAGGTTGGACTTCCAATGCAACAACCAAGCTAGTGTTTTCAATTTTATAGTTCATGCCCTCTGCTATCCACCGGAGAAGGCGCTTGTAAGGCAGACTGCCCTCAGGGATTTTTCTGCCACCACCATGGGGGATTCGTGCAGAGGCTTTTGCAATCAGAAGACTATTTTCTGGAGAAGCTGCGAATACACGCCTGCCCCTTGCTTCCATTACTAAGGATTGATAATCTGCGAAAGGATCGAAACCAAACACACTTAATTTAAACCCATTCTGCCCTTCATTCTTACCGTGGCATCCGCCCGAGTTGCAGCCAGCTTTTGTAAGAAGAGGGATGATTTGTTGTTCAAATGAAACAGGCATTGGGTTTTTTAATCCAACAACTTTTACATTAATGCGACCCTGTTCCCCTTCATGGGATATGGTTATTTCAGTTTCTCCCTCAGCAATGGGTTCGATCAAACCAAAGGAATCGATGCGAATGATCTTTGGGTTTGTGATTGAATATTTTGCAAGATTGCTGACATCTGTTTGATTACCGGTTTTCTTGTCTATTCGAGTTATTAATATTTGTTGGGTTGATTCTGGCCCATCAAGCAGAACTTTTTCAGGGCTAATGCGTATGTCTGCATGCACCAGCGCATTTGAAAAAAATAGGACGAAAAGAAATGAGCATGCAACTTTTGCAAGCATCCGAAACTTTGAGGTGTTATCGTGATCTAAAACAGAAAGCATAGCATCTCTTTGATCAGGTAGGAATTATACAGGTGGGGCCTAATTTCTATTCAACTATAATTTAACATAGAAAGAGGTTTAGTGCAAATAAATTCAGTTGCATATCATGGAAACACCGATGACTAGTATGTTGCCTTTAAGTGCGTTACGAAAAGCCGTATGCGGTAAAACCGCCCACCATCCGAATGATCCAGCCCTGAAAGGGCGGAATAAACGATGTGGGATTGGAGCGCCCTTTCAGGGCTCAAATAAGGATTGAAATAAAGTTCCTAGGGCGAAGCCCTAGGCTATCGTAGGTCGCCCCGTTGGGGCTGGGCAGCAGAAAAAGTGCAGACACCAATAGAAGTTGCTTGTTAGAAAAACACCTATCGCAATTGATCTGTAATAAAACAAGCCAGCATCAAGAAACAGAAAGTAAAAGCAAAACTAAAATACCCGGGCAAGCGAAGCGAAGGGCCCTTTTCCTGGAGGGAAGAGGGTTGGGAGTAGGGGGAAGAAAAAGAAAGAAAAAAAGAATGAGAGGGAAAAAGAATAAAAGTAAAAACGAAAGAAACAAAATGAGCAATCAAAAGTAAAAGTATATGAGTTGTAAAAACAAGAAGCCCTTGGATTTCAATCCAAGGGCTTCTTGTTTTTACTATTATCCCAGATTGTTAGCTGACAAACACGCCATCGGTATTGGTCGA
>Ga0209702_10001501_pt1 | contig 44615 bp, 26 predicted proteins | sample FRY01_FD_187210 | JGI IMG/M metagenome (GOLD analysis project Ga0209702, IMG submission 187210) | Freshwater microbial communities from Lake Fryxell liftoff mats and glacier meltwater in Antarctica - FRY-01 (SPAdes) (version 2) | ecosystem: Environmental > Aquatic > Freshwater > Ice > Glacier... | reverse complement strand
TGACGAGTGCTCCTTTAATATACAAGGTCTTGGAACTTTCAAACCAAGCCAAACCGCTATTCCATTTATTGGAAAGAAAGGCGAACGTCATTCCGATAAAGAAACTAGAGTGGAAGTGCTGGTCCCGAAATGGTTAAAATCTCAGGTTTTTGAAGCTTTAAAAGTTGCTCACCCTTATGAGGAAGTTGCTTATGAATTCATGCTCACCGAAAACCTGCATCAACAAATTGGTTTCGGAGCAATTGGAAATTTACCGCAGGCAATCAGTGCTGAAGAATTGTTAAAATTGGTCAAGAATACCTTCAGTGGAGGAGTTCGGTTTACCCAATCACCTAAATCGAGCGTTCAAAGAATAGCCTTGTGCGGTGGCTCGGGTAGTTTTCTATTAAATAAGGCAATTTCTGCGGGTGCTGATTGCTTTATTACCGCCGATGTAAAATATCATCAGTTCTTTGATGCCCTCGAACACCTTATGTTTGTTGATATTGGGCATTTTGAAAGCGAGCAATTCACAATCAATCTAATTCATGAGTTTCTAAATAAAAAATTCCCTAACTTTGCCGCCCGTTTAACGGTGAATTCCACCAATCCTATTCACTACTTCTGAACCATATATGAGCGCTACACTCCCAGCAGAAACAAAATCAGAGATTTCAGTAGAAGAAAAACTACGTTCTTTGTACAAGCTACAGCTTCTTGATACAGAAATCGATAAAATCCGCATCGTTCGCGGAGAACTACCTTTAGAAGTTCAAGACTTGGAAGACGAACTTGCAGGTTTAGAAACACGTATTGCTAAGCAACAGCAAGAAGTTAAAGAACTTGAAGAGTCTATCAACGACAAGAAAAACGCCATGAAAGAGGCACTTGTCATGATTAAGAAATACGAAGGACAACAAGCGAACGTGCGTAATAACCGTGAGTTTGACTCGTTGAATAAAGAAATTGAATACCAAACATTAGACATTCAATTGTCTGAAAAGCGTATCAAGGAATTCAAAGTAACAATTGATGCAAAGAATTCTATGATTGAGCAATCAATCAAAACTCTTGAAGAAAGAGGTAAAGATTTGGCGCACAAGAAAGCTGAATTAGCTGATATTGTTGCCGAAACTGAAAAGGACGAGAAGAAATTAGCTGAAGAATCAGTGAAAGCCGCTAAGAACGTCGAAGAACGTTTAATAATAGCTTACAAGCGTATTCGCACAAATGCTGTGAATGGTTTAGCAGTTGTTACGATTAATCGTGATGCATGTGGCGGATGTTTCAACCACATCCCACCTCAACGTCAAATGGATATTCGTTTACGTAAAAAAATTATTGTTTGCGAATATTGCGGAAGATTACTTGTTGACCCTGAAATTGCAGAAGAAACGACTGCAGCTTAAAATAAATCCAAATAAAAAGGACACATTTATGTGTCCTTTTTTTATGCCTAAACTTTCACTTTTACTATTTCTACTAATCATTAGTGCTCAAATAGATGCTACCATTTATTTTGAGCTCAACAAGCAAGTTGTTGCCTCTTATCAAAAAGGCATCTCCTTAAATTATGCTGGCTTTGAGCAGGCACAAGATGATTTAGCGCGCGCACAACCTTCCAATGGCTTAGTTCTGCTTCTTGATAATTACAAAGATTTGATTCGTTTGCTTATCGATGAAAATCAAAAAGATTATCGAGAATCACTAGCTAATAGAAACAAGCGTTTCAACAACTTGGAACTTGCGGATCAAAATTCACCCTTCTATTACTATTGTTTGTCAGAATGTTATTTGCATTGGGCAATTATTCGAATCAGATACAACGATCATGCACGTGGAGCCAATGACCTGCGCAAAGCAGCATTATATTTATCGAAAGGCCAACGTAGGTTTCCTGAATTTTACATGTTTCTGAAACCGGAAGCATTAATTTCTGCAATGGCTTCCTCGGTGCCTGAGAATTTCAAATGGCTTTCGAATTTAGCAGGAATTTCTGGGTCGATGAAAGATTCTAATTATAAAATGGATGAATTAATCATCAAAATTCGAACTACTAAAACATTTAATTTTGTTGAAGATGAGCTACAATTCATCAAACTATTTGTTTCACAAAATCTTATGCAGAATGATGAAGAAGCTTTCGTTCCCGAAAGAAGAACAGAAAATCCACTTTTACAATTCGCTCATATCTGGCAAGCATCAAAAAAGCAACAATCCAAGGTGGTAATCGAAGAAATTCCTTTATTCAAAACGCGTATTAGTGGCTTAGATTTTTGTTACATCGACTATCTAAAAGCCGAAGCCGAACTGAATTTGCTTGAGAATCCAATTCTATCAATCAAGCAGTTTCTTGCATGTTCTAAGGGGCAAACATTTATCAAAGCAGCTCATCGAAAGTTAGCATGGTATTATTTACTTCAAAAGGATACCACTCAATACCGTTCAGAAATGAAACTGGTAAAGAACCTTGGCAGCTCCTATACTGACGATGATAAACAAGCTCTTGAAGAAGCTAGCTTCAATCAAATTCCCAATTCTGCGTTACTTAAAGCAAGATTGCTGTTCGATGGAGGTCAATTTCAAAAGGCAATAAATCTTCTTGATTCCAATTCAATAGCATATAATTCTCCAGCGCTACGTTGCGAGTATTATTATAGAAAAGGAAGAGCTTTACAAAGACTCGGAGATTTTCAAAAGGCAAAATCTAACTTCAAAAACGCTATTATTATTGGTGAAAAATTGCCCCTATATTTTGCAGCTTCATCATCCTACCAATTAGGCATTATTTTACTTTCTGAAAACGATAGAGAAGGAGCGAGGAGCTACTTTGAAAAAGTAAGCCACTTTCCTAACCATGCCTATAAAACTAGCTTGGATATGAAAGCGGCTGCTCAATTATCTAAAAATTACTAGAATCTCGTTCCTATACTAAAAACTAGCTGATGTCTCTGCAGAATTAAATTTGCAGGACTTACGCTAGCAAAATTTGGGTTGTAAGCATAATAGTCTTTCTTTTGACGACTATAATTATAAGCCAAATCAATATAAATTGCATTTGTCCTATATCCACCACCAATGGAATAAATTTGTACCTGTTGGTTGTTTGTAGTTGATGAATATGGGTCTCCTAAACGCTGATAACCGCCTCTTAAATACATTTCATCAAACCTTAACTCTCCACCAAATCGGATGTTTCCAGTGGTTTGAAGTTTCGTTTTAATGGCATCATTCGTGTTATCAAAAACTCCAGTATTGTCAACCAAACGACTTCTAGAATAATTGACTGCTTCATAATCAGCAGAAATAATTCCATTTTTACCAATCACAAAAGCAACACTTCCTGTATAACGCGCTGGAGTTCTAATCTTGTACTTAAATGTTCCAGGAAAATCACTCCTAAAATCACCAGTTGATAAATCAGAAGTCATAGTGTATGTGAAGTCTGTGTTGACTGTATAATCTAGCGGAATGAGCGCAGATGCACCTAATCTAATAAAATCATTAACTCTGTATACAACACCACCTCGCAATGCAATTGCTGTAGCTCTATCACTTTGAGTACTCGTTAAAGTCAATGAATTGAACGTAGAAATGGAATCTGCATCATCTCGCTCGGTATAGCTGAAATCTTTTTCAAAGACTACTCTTCTGATGGAAAGTCCGGCACCAATATACAAACGGTTGCTATAATTACCAGCATACGAAACGCTTGTTTCACCAACTCTTCCACGACTTTCATAGGTTCCACGTTGAGTAATATTTCCACCTGCGGGACCAAGAAGACTTGTATAACTTGTATTTCCCGCGGTATCTGATACTGGATCAATCAAATATGCATTGTAGGCAGTATATTGATCGGCTGAAACCAATTTATCGGGTATTAATCCATTTGCTGAAGCTCCAATAGCGTCAACAATTGAGCTATTGGGATTGAATCCTCGAAAGGTCCATTGCTCACTAAGATTACTTGTTTTGTTATATCCGAAAGCTAATGTTGAACTCATCCAACCTTTCGTTTTCAGACGGTTGGCTGCTGGGTAGTGAAGCACCAAATGCATGTTTTGGATGTTGAAATTGTATTTTCTATCATCCTCATTACTTCCATAATAAGTGCTTTCTGTACTGTTGTTGAAAATAGCCACCGATCCTCCAAATTCTGATTGACGATACATTGCTAAACCGCCAGGATTACTTACCGCGTTAGAAAAATCGCCTCCAACAGCTCCAGTTGCTCCGCCCATTCCTAAAGAAAGAGCAGTCCCGCCTGAGTTTGTTTGAGAATATCGAACAATATCATCAATCGATTGGGCAGTACTTAACGAGCTAATAATAAGCACGCTACCCAGAATTATTTCCATTTTCATATCGATATCGATTAACGTTTAGGAGATGAAACTCTTCCTCCTCCTGAACCGCTTCCACTTCTGCTTGGACTGCTCATTTTTGGCGAGGAAGAAGGACTTGAGAATGATTGTCTTGGAGAACTTTGCTGTGGTGCGCTTTGTCTTGGCGCTTGGTAGTTTTGACGACTAGGCGCTTGATATTGTTGCGATGGAGATTGGTACTGTTCTCTTGGGCTATTTTGCCTTGGGGCATTGTATTGCTGGTTTGGCGTTGAATTTTGTCTTGGCTGCTCATTCTGCCTTGGTGTATCATATTGGCGATTAGGTGCCTGATACCGCTGAGCTGGAGCAGTTTGACGAGGACTTTGATATTGTTGATAGTTCTGTGCAGGCGCCTGATTTTGTTGTTTTGGAGCAGTTGTGTTAGGCGCTTGATATTTCTGGTAGTTCTGTGCAGGCGCTTGATTTTGTTGTTTAGGAGCAGTTGTTTTAGGCGCTTGATATTGCTGGTAATTCTGCGCAGGCGCTTGATTTTGTTGTTTAGGTGCAGTTGTGTTAGGCACTTGATTTTGCCGAGGCAGATTGTTATTAGGAGTTTGATAAATTCCTCTTACATCATTGTTGCCGTTCCCTTTAACTCCATTACTGTAATCATAATTCGGAGTATATGGCTGAGGTTTGGTATCAGAACCTGGTCTAACAATGTTAGGATTAGACACATTTGTTTGAGTTTTAGGACTATCGTACCTACTTGGATCTATATTCGGAGGACGATTTACCACAGGACTGTTTTCTGGAGCAGCCTGGGTACCTTTTACAGGTGCCGAATTGTAATTGCTAATAGCTGGCTGCGTATTTCCATTTTTATTTGGTTGTGCAGCACCTTGTTGAATAAGATCTTGTTTCCCACCTTGTGCTGGAACTTGAGACTGTCCTTTAACACCTGTATATGTCTCTGGAACAACCTGGGAACCTTTAACACTTGGCTGAACGGATGTACCTTCACCTTTTCCAGAAGCGGGATTAACGCTAGTTCCAGTTTGAACTTGTCCTTTTGGATTGGTATTAGCTGGGTTGGCATCAGTTCCAGAAATAACATTGTTTCCAGACTGTTTGCCAAAAACAACTTGTGTTCCCGCAACAGAGGGTTGACCTTTAATTGTACTTCCAGATTGTTTATCAGGCTTGACTTCTGTTGCCGATATTACGCCGCTTCCATTCCCTTTACCTTGCGTTGCAGAAATGATTGGACTAGAACCTTTAACTTCAGAAGCATGCACTGCAGACAAAGACTGACCTATCTCTTTAGAAAAAACATTGTTTAAAGATTGATCTTGCTTAAAACTACTACCACCTCCGGCACCACCGAGATTTGGCCCATTGTTATTAACAATATTTGTAGTGTTTACACTATTGTTATCGAAGCTATTGTAATAAATAGGGTTGTTCATCATGGAGCCATACATGAAGGCATTTGAACAACCAAACATTCCTGGATTATTCCAGTTATTAAATCCGAAACCATACGGATGGAACGCCCAAGGATTATATCCAAAAGGAGAATTCCAAGGGTTATAACCCATTGTGTTCCATCGCCATGGATTATTAAACATAGAATAAGGATTGTTGAATCCTGAATTGAAGTTCATATTAAATCCATTAAAAGAATTCCAGCCCATATTTAAACCTGGGCCACCTCCCCAATTATTGAAGCCCCATGGAACGTATGGATTAAAGAACCCATAAGAGGAGTAAATACTATTTCCGTACATCATTGGATTGTTATTGTAAAAATAGCTGTTTGTGAAAAACGGATCGTAATAACCAAAATTTCCTGAATTTCTGTGGAATCTTCTGATTCTTGACGCATACATATTATCGTAATAGCTATCTAAATCATAACTACCTTCGTTAAAATTGTTAGTAACAACTCCATTATTATTTGGCGTATAGTTATTGGCATTGGGCATTCTTTGATAATTGGAATCTTCATTTGAATTAGGTTCCTGATTATTTCTGCCATCTTGATTATTACTACGTGAGCCATCTTCAGCGAAAGAGGAAGGTTGCGCTGAGTTTAATTTACGCGCTGCACGTTGATCTTTGCGGGCGTCACTTAATGAATAATATCTATCATCTGCCTCTCTTGAAGAACCCGGCTGATATGAGCTGCAGGAGCTAATGAATCCAATCAGTAGGATTCCTGTTAAGTGAGTGAAAAGTTTCATTTGACGATTTTTTAAATGATGTAGACTTGATAAGACGTTACAATGGCTTCGTGTTTTAACTATTTTTGCCGCAACGATTTTGCAAAAGACAAATACCATACCACAAAGAAAATGAGTAAAGACCACGCAACACGAGAAGAAAATTATTCGCAATGGTATAACGATATTGTTATCAAAGCCAACTTAGCTGAGAACTCTGCGGTGCGCGGTTGTATGGTTATAAAACCCTATGGTTATGCAATTTGGGAGAAAATGCAGCGTCAGTTAGATGATATGTTTAAAGAAACTGGGCATGAGAATGCATACTTTCCATTATTCATTCCAAAATCATTTTTAAGCAAAGAAGCGGCTCATGTCGAAGGATTTGCCAAGGAATGTGCAGTTGTTACTCATTATCGACTAAAAACTGACGAGTCGGGGAAAGGCGTTATTGTTGACCCAGAAGCTAAGTTAGAAGAAGAGCTAATCATACGTCCAACCTCAGAAACAATTATTTGGAATACATTTAAAGGTTGGGTTCAATCTTATCGCGATTTGCCCTTGTTAATTAATCAATGGGCCAATGTTGTTCGGTGGGAAATGAGAACTCGTTTGTTTTTGAGAACTGCAGAATTCCTCTGGCAAGAAGGTCATACAGCCCATGCTACAGAAAAGGAAGCTATCGAAGAAACTCGCAAAATGCTTGATGTGTATGCCCAATTTGCCGAAGAGTTTATGGCAATTCCAGTAATTAAAGGAGTAAAAACTCCTAACGAAAGATTTGCTGGAGCAATTGACACTTATTGTATTGAAGCATTAATGCAAGATGGCAAAGCATTACAAGCAGGAACGTCTCACTTTCTTGGTCAAAATTTTGCCAAGGCTTTTGATGTGAAATTTACTGGGAAAGATGGAAAGCTAGATTATGTTTGGGCCACATCTTGGGGTGTGTCAACCCGATTAATTGGGGCTTTAATTATGACTCATTCTGATGATAAAGGATTGGTTTTACCCCCCAAATTAGCTCCTTTCCAGGTTGTTATTGTTCCGATTTACCGATCTGAAGAGGAATTAGCTAAAGTTCTTGAAGCAGCTGCCAGCATTCAAAAAGATTTGAAATTGAATGGAGTGAGTGTTAAAATTGATAGCAGGGATACTTACAAGCCAGGATTCAAGTTTGCTGAACACGAATTTAGAGGTGTGCCCGTTAGAATTGCCATTGGTCCACGCGATATTGAGAATGGAACAGTGGAAGTTGCTCGAAGAGACACTTTAGAAAAGGAAATATTACATGTTCAAGAAATTGGTAAAAAGATCAAGAATTTGCTCGAACAAATTCAAAGTGGTCTATACAATCGAGCTTTAGAACGCCGCGAAACATTAACGCATGTTGCTGATAGTTGGGAAGAATTCAATAAATTATTAGATGGCCCTGGAGGATTTATTTATGCTCATTGGGACGGAACACCTGAAACGGAAGAAAAAATTAAGGAATTAACAAAAGCTACCATTCGTTGCATACCTCTTAATAATAAGCAAGAAGCTGGGAAATGTATATATTCGGGTAATTCTTCAACCCAAAGAGTGGTGTTTGCAAGAGCTTATTAAAATCTCTAAATATGTCGAATGCTGAAGAATTAATTATTCAAACCCTACGTGAAAAAGCATCTCTTAAGATGGATGTTCACAAACTTACCATGGATGTGTTTCAAGAATTGAAACATGTACTAAGAGAGGTTACAAATTCATTGTCGAAGAAAGTTTTTGCAATTGACCAACGCTTGAAGATAGAGTACTATGAAGATTCTCCTTTATCAGTTCAAATTCGAACAGCAGGGGATGTGATAGTTTTTGAAATGCATACAAATGTTTTCTATTTCGATTCACAACACAAAGTTTGGAACCTATCGTATACTCAAGAAGATCAAAGTCGAGCATTCTGCGGTGTTATTAATATTTATAATTTCTTAGCTGACACGATAAAATTTCGGCGCACAAATGATGTTGGTTATTTAATTGGTAGAATCTTCTTGAATAAAGAGAAGCACTTTATGGTGGAGGGCAAGCGTCAAATGGGCTTCCTATATAATAATTTCTCGACCGATATTTTTGATAAAGATGCCATTCATGAGGTGATTTTATCTGCTGTGTTATACAGTTTGAATTTTGATCTATTAACGCCTCCTTACGAAGCTGTTCAAGAAACAACCTTCAATCAAATTTCGGAGAATGCACAAACAATTAATGCCATCACTGGTAAACGGCTTGGATTTCGATTTCATAAAGATGAAGACCAAATAGAGTGATACCAATACGTTTGCTAGTTAGTATTTGTCCACAGAGTCGGTAGTTTGAACTATAGAGGCTTCTGATTAGGCGCGCGAAGGCCGAAAAAGCACAATTTTAAAAAATACTAAAATGACAGAAATAAAATTAGCATTAGACTGGACACCCAATATAAACCATATTGGTTTTCTTATTTCAAAAGAACTAGGTTTTTATAGTCAACAAGGAATTGATCTAGTAATTTTAAATCCCATAGATGATAATTACCTAATGACACCGGGTAAAAAATTAGAACTTGATTTGACAGATTTTGCGATTACACCTTTTGAAACCGTCATTAGCTTGAATAATAAAGACAAAAAAGTTCAAGCTATTGCGATTTACGCCATTCTACAAGACGATTTAAGTTCCATTGCATCATTAAGAGATTCAAATATTACTTCCCCAAAGCTTCTCAATGACAAAATTTATGCCTCTTACAAAGCCCGTTACGAAGACCATATTGTTAAGCAAATGATAAAAAATAACGGTGGTAAAGGAGAGTTAAAAATAATTTATCCTGACAAATTTGGAATTTGGAACACACTATTGGAAGGGAAAGCTGATGCCACATGGATTTTTGACAATTGGGAAGGTGTAGAAGCAGAAAGTAAGAATGTCGGATTAAATATGTTTAAAATGAATCAATTTAATATACCTTATGCTTACTCCCCTGTTGTTTTGACAAAGCAAGAAAATCTGGTAAAACAAAAAGAGGTTTATTCTAACTTTGTTAAAGCGACAAAAAAAGGCTTTTTATTTGCAAAGAACAACCAGAAGGAATCAAAATCTATTCTGCAACGCTATCTAACCAATTATGATTTAGAAAACATGGATATAGATAAATCACTGAAAATGACGTTTCCTCATTTTGGCGATGAAGTTAATTGTGGGATCATGAAACAAGAAAAAGTGTTACTGTTTTTGAAATGGTTAGTAGACAATCACTTAGAAGATAAGAGAATTCTGGAACAAAGTTTATTTACTAATGAATTATTTGAAAAAAACTACTGCTAACAGCTACAAGAAATAGGCGGTTCAGTGGTTAAATGAAGCTTTGTTCATTAGTGTTTATCTCTTTCATGGTATTCGTGAGCCCTTCGGGGTTGTGCTTCGTATCAAGTTTTACTCATGCTGGTTTAATTTTCAGTGGAACTCGTGAGCCCTTCGGGGTTGTGGTGGCGGAGAGTTTTGTACTTCGAAATTGCCAACTTCGTGCAGCTGCAAAACGTGGTGTCTGTCAACAGAGTCAGGAGTTTGAACTATAGAGGTTTCTGATTAGGCGCTCGAAGGCCGAAAAAGCGCAGTTTACTTTTGTAAATGAGCATTTTTCGGACTAGTGCAACGACATCAGGATACTCTGCAGACAGACTCTAGTTAACTAAACAGTTATTGCATCGGCATATCAGTAGATTATTTGGGATTAAATTATACACGATCTTCACATTAAAGCCATTTCGAAGTATTAATTGTATATCTTTAATATCTGTTCCCTGTAACCACAGCATTTCTGACTTTTTAAGTGAGCCCTGAATTAATACTCATAAACTCTTGAATTCACAATTTGATTCAAAGTATTGCGTTTTGCCTATCAATTACTGAAAACTCATGGTATAAAAATCCTTTATATTTTGAGTACGCTAAAAATTAATTAATGAAAATATTCATTTTATCCGTGCTTTTCATTTTTTCAACTATCGAAAGTCAAGCACAACTCAAAATTAATGAAGAAATTGAAAGGATAGATTTGAAACTTGAGAAGTTTAGAAAACAACATCGCACTGGAACCTTATTAGTAATAGCAGGATTAGCCTTAGCGTCTATTCCTATAATTACCCCTTATGAACCACAAGGATTATTATTAACCGCAGGTCTTTTTGCAGTTTCGGGAACAATTGTAAAAATGAACTCCTATAAACACTTGCATACTGATGCCCATAGACCATGGTATTAATTTAAAGTCGAGAATTAATTTATTATTAAAATATCAGCAACCATTCATTCGAAAAGCAAATAATCATCTCTGATTATCATTAATTTAAATTTCCGATAAAAGACAAATACTCAAATTGATTTTCATTTCAAATTTAAACGATTACAAAAAATGCCTTGATTAAAAACTAGCTTACTCTCCACCCTGAAGTGTCGGCAACTAATCGCTAAGAACTCCTTTTGATTTTCGAATTTCCAAGTAGCACTTAGTCCAAATCGTCGGTTGTCGAATGTGCGAACTGGGTCAATCAACATACCTCCGTAATTTCCGTTATAAAAGTAATCCGAGGCGTTGCGTAATACATCGCTTCCATTAACACGAACTTGAAGAATACCTTTGAGAAAGTCTTTACACAAGCTGAAGTATACTTGTTGGAGACTTTTTGGGCAAAAGGCCTACCATACTTGTTATACAGTGATAGCTTCCCATCTCTATCCACTTAAAACTGAATTGCCCATCCTTCCCAATTACCGCATCTTTTACGAACGAACTGTCTATGACATTGAATACTGCAACATTGGCATAGGTTAGAAATCCACCTTCCTCATTAACCGCAATTCCTTTGACAAGACTTTGTGCTGATAGCCTATTGAAAATCAGCGAATAGATTAAAGTAAAAATAAGTCCTGCAAAGTATTTATTTAGGGTTCACTTAAAACACCTAAAATTTTGATTATGTGAATATTATAATGTTTAATTTTTGATTTGGTGTGCATTATTTGACGAAATTGATCAGATTGTATGCATCACAAATTATTATTTTTATTGTTTTCTAGAATTTGGCTTAGCCAGCAACACGCCATCTGCTTCGTTAAGAGTATTTTGAAGTACTATTTGTACGTCATAAAATCCTCTTGTCTCGCATCTGACGTGTTTCTGACTTTTTAAGTGAACCCTATTTAAATGATTCAAATTGGAGGAGAATTTAGTAATTGTAGCAATCAGCATTTTTTCAAATTTAGAGAACTATTTTATAATCATGAATCATTTCCCCTTTATAAAATAAATTCAAGGATAAATAAATTAGATTAACTAACGCTTCAAATTCACCGACTCCAATTAAAATCAATCATCATTTAATATTGAGATTTTAGCATCATTTTTCTAACAATTAATTCTTTTAAAATCAATTATAGACTAGAATAAGCGGCGGATATATAGTCTATTTTATTTACAGAAAAATACAAAATAAAATCAACATACATTTTCAGACAAAATAAAATCATTTTAAATAGAACCTCTTTCGATTGAATTTTTTATAGAAATTAAGAAGCATTTTTACATTCTTTTTCCCGACCAATCACTATTCGTTGACAGCTTCCATAAATTTAGGATTCGTGTAACTTATTCTCAAAGTTCTGTAACGATTTTATCTGTTTTCGTAATATTCTTGCAGTATATATTTCCGTCATTATTGCAAGTCGAAAAATGAATTATTATTATTTATATAAATTCTATTTTACCCTAAAGTAGCGATGCAAAATCGGCTTTTTGCCAAATTAATTAATGATTTTTTGGGAGGATAACTAGAAGATTTGAAATGAGAATCCTCAATAAGGCATTTGCAAGAAATTGTTGTAATAACATGACATACCAATGCATTAAATGGACCCGTTTTTCGGACTAGTGCAATGACATCAGGGGCTCTATAGACAGACTCTAAATAGTAAAAGCCTCCATTCGATTTCTCAAATGGAGGCTTTCTTTTTTTGTTGTTATCTATCTTTTAATAATTGATCGACTTCCAGTAATTTCAATTTTCCTGTCATTGGTAATATTCAAATGATATGCACCCGCCGGTAATTCAGAGATATCCAAATTCACATTATTAGCTCCTTTTGTCAAACGAACAACTTTTGAAAATAGAATTTGACCGCTTGAGGAAAACAATGTTAGCTTAGTTTCCATCTCCACTGACGATGAAATTGAAACATTCACAAAATCAATTGCTGGATTAGGAGAGATGCTAATTTCATTCATTAAGCTTTCTTCGCAATTCACATAAACAGGATCGAATATTTCAGAATTTCCGTTAAAATCGACTTGTGTTAGTCGGAAGTAGCTGCCATTAGAAAACATGCTACTCACCATTTCAGAATAATTTTTCTGAGTAGTACTGTTTCCTGCACCTTCAACGGTTTTTACCATGCTCCAGTTTTTCGCATCTGAACTTTCTTCTAAGAAGAATACTTTATTGTTAGATTCAGATGCTGTAGACCAATCGATTGAAATCATTGAACCTATGCAAGTTCCTGAAAAATCAATCAAGGTAATCGGAAGTGCATTGTTCTCGCGTGAACCTGCTGTCCAAGTCGAAAACTGTGGGATGTTAGTTTTAACAAGTTGATTGTTTAAACCATCGAGAGTAGCCCACTGAACATTCCAATATGCGCCATCAAATCTCCAAAGATCAAGCTCAGTTTCTTGAATTGCACCCATTGAAGTTCCTAGTTCTTGATCGAAATAGTTAAACTTCATCGTAGCATTCAAATTGTTATTGTTTGCTGGATGGATATCGTAATAACGATCAATACCAAAGCCTGCATTAAATACTCTTTGCTGATGACCACGACTAACAGTTGTTAATCCCATATTGCTAGATGATGTAAGTACAACTCCCAAACCAGCAATGTTTATATCCGAAATATTATTAAGGTTTCGCTGACAGTCTATTGTTCCCGCAGCACCAAATACACGATTCATGAATGTTTCATTAACCAATTCACCTGTTAAGCCCAAATCAATTGAACGGCCATTAAGATTTACATCACCAGAAAGCATAGTCAGAATTCCATTTACGTTCATCCCAGTAGATAACCTCAGTTCTAAATCTTCGGAAGTTTTATTAATAGTTAAATTCTGAAAATTCACTACTGATCCAGCTAATAAGCTAGATTGAGCACCACTGCATGTTACCGGTCGTTGGTTCAGATTCAATTGCCCTGTTACGGTCATGTTTCTTGTAAATTCAATCGAAGATGAATTATCTAGCGAAAGAATTGCACCTGAAGTAATTTCTAAGTTTGTCCCTGATAATAATGAACCAGTTAATAAACAGTTGTTTGCTGTTATTATAGCTTCGCCTGGACCATTAAATTGGGCGTTTGTAGAATAAATATTGCCCGCAATACTTAGGTTGTGAGATACAGGTATACTTACAGTAACTCCTGAATTCATCGTTATGTCTTTACATATTGCGCTTGAACCAATGTTGATATTTGGCTGATTAGTAACTAAGCCGATGAAAATATCATCAGTTGACGTTGGAATTGAATTTGGTTGCCAATTGCTTGCTAAATTCCAATTGGTATTTACATTTCCTGTCCAGATTATCCCATTAATAGCCTCTGCAGCTTGAAATGTACCGAACCCGGTTAAGCCTGAAGCTTCAACATATAGCGGAAAATTTGTCACAGCAGGAGCAAGATTCCAAACACTACTTAAGAATCTGGAAACCTTGAGTGAATTGGCATTAGCAGCTGCATCAAGGTCTGAAACAATAAAGTTCAATTTTGCTGAATAACTAGTGAAACCGACTAATGAAAAAGCGGTTAATGTCCAAGTTCGATTACAGGATTTCATGTCATTCAAGCCACTTAAGTACATGTTTGGATAATCGCCCATTTCTGTTTTTGCAGTAATTGATCCTCCTGCACTTACATTTCCATTAAAAGTTACTGTTACGGGAACATAGTTCAAATCATCACCTATCTCGAAATTAACTTGAAACGCTGAAGTAGGAATTCCTTTTTTTAGATTTCCATTCACATAGCTAATTTGAGCTCCTCCAAAGACATTCCCGTTCGAGGTAATGGAAAGCTCATTTGCAAAAGTTTTAACAATCCCGTTGATTAAATGCAGATTCTTACAAGTTACAGAACTGCTTAATTCTTTATTTCCACCGCCTTCAATTCTTAAATCTCCAAAGCTTGTTGCACCTGAAATATTTTGATTCGTTCCGATTAGTCGAATAATTCCAGTGCCTCCTGGTTGATATCCAGAAATTCCTACTTGATTTATCCAGTTTCCTTTTACAGAAATGACCCTATTAGCTATATTGACAACTAATCCAGAAAGAATCGTGAAACTGCCATTTACAGCAATATTGTTAAATGGAAGGTTTTTCAAACCACTTCCTGTAAAGAGTAGGTTATTATATGTAGCTTGACTAGGTAAGCTAGAAGTATTATTACCATTGTATTCGAACGTTCCTCCATTTGATTGGTTAAAGACATTGAAGTCCCCACCTGGGAAGATATAAGTATTTGAGGCAGTTTGAGTCAGGCGGACAAGCCCAGTCCCATTTACAACACCGAAATTATGTCCAAAAGTATTCCCAAGGATTAAGCTTCCATTTATTACTGTAGTTGGTGCACTTTTACTATTATCAGTAACTGAAATAGTATGACCTGGTGCTATTACAATATTTTTCCCAGAAGGTGCAACTGTTGCAGGAGCTCCAGCATGCTGAAGTAAAGCATCGGTTGACCAAGAATTAACGTCATTCCAGTTTCCTCCTAATGTTGCATTTCGACTAAAATACGTTTGGATAATCCCGAACTCGGTTGTTTCACCTGCAGTGTAGTCACCATTAAGATAATTGACAGATGTTAAATCAATTTTATCCTGCGCCGCATTTATTGTCGATGGAATTCCACCTACAGGAGTCCAAACATTGTTAAAGAATCGACCTGTAACATAGTTAGTTTCGGTACCAAAGATTGCATCGCCAGGGAAGTAGTTGTATTGATGCGTATAACTTGCTCCTGGAGAGAAGCCTGAAGAAGTTGTGTTCCAGTAATACTTAAGCTCTTTATCCGTAGCATCTGTTGTTGCAGGATGTTTCACATTTACTGGTTTTACTGTTATAGATCCGGTTACGGTATTAGAAGCGACTGTGTACGATACAGGTGTGTATTTTAATGTAGTACCAATTGGGAATGTGAAATTTCCTCCGGTTGAAGGGTAAAGCTTTAGCATACCTGCATCAGAAACAACGCCATTCAGTCGAATCATCATGTTGGAGTTAGCGCTTCCCGTAACTGTTGCTAGTTCACCGAAGGTCAAAAGATAGTTGTTGATGTATAGAATCCCTTGATTGATAGTGTAAATACCATTAATTCTTATCGGAGCAGAAAGCTCAGCACCTGCCGAGTTGGCCAACCTAAAGTTTCCGAAAGTAGCATTTCCACTGATTACTTGATTTGTTGTTCCACCAAGATTTAAGAAACCCGTACCAGAAGTCATGCTAACATTTGATTGAATGTTACCAATAACTGTCATTTCATTATCAGCAATATCAACATTTCCGCTGGTCATTGTGAGATTTCCATTCACGCGCACCTCGGAATTTGGAGCCAATTGAATTTGTCCAGTTGGGAATGTGTTGTTGATTACAAGGTTAGAAAAATTGGTAAGATTACTATTCAAACCTGTGATTGTTTGATTTCCGGTTGCACTATTAAAATAGGTAGTTTGATTGGCAGTTCCTGGTTTTAGCCCACCAACATTTATTCCGATTCCATTGCTTGTATGCGTGTTAGTCAAGCTTCCACCAATAGTTAAATCCAATCCATTTGCACGATATTCAGAGTTTCCTTCAATGATGAAATGGTTCAATACCGCGGTTGGATTGGTGGTATTGTTTACGAACTTGTTTGTTGTGGTTCCATCAATTGTTAAATCAAAAAACGGTGATGATGAAACAAATGTGAACAGGGTATTCGATGGTGTATTTCCCGTTCCGATAACCACTTTACCACCAGTCATTGAAAAATTTGCAGGTGTTAAATAGATGTCTCCATAAAGTGAACTTGCAACTCCAGATCTATCAATGATAAGCAGTGATGTTCCAGACATACTAATCATCGAATTAGGATTCAGTATTTCGAATTTTGCTCGGTCAAGATTAAATGAACTTGCGTTTTCAGGATTTTTACCCCTTACAAGAGCGGTGGAATTACCGCTTTGCAGATAACGCAGACTTCCTTGAAGAGAGAATACACTTCTTCGAACTTGTCCATTTACGTTCAACGTTGAATTATTTCGAACATCAATTGTAGGCATTCCTGTGGCAGCGTATTCAATATCATTGTGAGCAGTATTTAGAGCCGCACCAACATTTACAGTACCATTTAACAATTCAAGAGTACCACCAACAATTAAATCGGATCCATTTGAATTATGTTGGGTAATATTGGCAATAGCTCCTGTATGATTTACAGATAATTTAGTTCCAACAGGGATGCTGAAAGGAAGGTTCGCGGAATTGTTTATTGTTAAAGCACCACTTCGTGTTATTCTAAAGGTTCCATGAACAAGGTTTAACCAATTATCTGAAGGAGTGGTGATGGCTCCGATGTTAGTTAACTCGGTTACAATAGTTTCATCGGTGCCTTTGTCAACATTAATTATGTAATAATCAGAAACTGAGCTCGCATTTGTTCCGTCTAGCAAAGTGGCTGAAGAACCAATAAGGTTTAGTACAATTTCACTCGTGTTATTAAAATCTACTGTTCCATTATTTGTTAGATTTCCATGCAGATTAATAATGTTTTCTATCCCGCCAGCATTTGTTGCATCAATTCTAGCTCCTGAAGCTACCGAGATATTTCCAAGCACATTCATTGTTTGTTGCAGACCACTTCTCACTCTTAATATTCCAGAATTAACATTTAAGTTTCCATTAATTGAGACTTGTTGAGCACTAATGTCACAAAGATTAACTTCTGCAGTATTTGTGCTTCCATTAATAGTAACGTCTTCATAAATGGTCAAATCACGGGCTGGGAATGCAATTCTATAACTTGCAGAAGGTGTGAATATTAGCTTGCGGTAAGTTGGAATATTCATTAAGGTAGGACTTGCAGTAATTAACGGCATAGTGAAATTGCTCGTTGTTGTATAATATTCTGTAGTACCGCCGTTTGGTTGAAAGAACAATCCAAAATCCCCCGCAGGGAAAATAGCTGTACTTACTGCTGATGAAATTCTAATTCTACCTGAACCACCTGCTGTTGAGTAAGGCAGTGCACCAAAGTTATTTCCAGTGGTGGAAACCAAATCTAAAGTTGAACCTGCTCCAATTAATAATGAACCTGCAAGGGTATTATTAGCTGTAACATTTATCGTGTGGTTAAAACTACTTCCATCACCTACAAAAACAGGCACGTGATCGTTCGGAATTGTCGAAGAAACTAATCCTCCGTGACCCGTATTTGACCAAGTTGAAGGGGTATTCCAAACACCACTAGCGCGGCTGTAGTATGGAACAACTGTTCCAAATGCAGCAGGAATACCCGCAGTAAAGTCACCCTCGAGCTTATTAAAGTTAAGGAAGCTGATATTTTTGTTCGTTTCATTAACTGCATTCACATCATTTACTGTTGTATAAGCGATTTCTTGGAAATTGTAGTATCCTGGAATGTAAGCAGTATTGTTAGGCAGGTTGCCATAATTGAATGTCAGATTCATTGAATTAGCAGGTATCCCTGTAAACCCAATTTGACTAACTTTCCAATAGTAGTTTAATGCTGTTGGATTGGTTACGTACAATTGTTGAGCAGCAACAGGGCGTACATTCAAAGTTCCATAAGTTGTAGGAGCAGAGGCGAAAGCAATCGTAGCTGGTGTATAATTAGTACCTGAGCCAAATGGGAAAATGAAAGTTATTGCAGAAGAAGAATATGCTTTAGCAATACCTCCATCCGACAAGAAACCTGATGTTTTGATGAATTTATTAATTCCAAATGCCGATGCACCTGCCGTAATTGTTGCTGTTGCAGCGATGTTTAACTTGTTATTTTGAATATCAAATACACGATCTGAATTCAAATCAAGATTGTTGCTCACAAAAAACTCAGCAGTCGAGAATATTTGACTTGAACCTACAGAACCACCCGTATTAATTAACGTCAAATGAGTTATTACTCCGTCGCCATCTCCATGCAAAATTTGCGGATTTGTTCCATTCATGCGAACTCTTCCGGCACCAGTGCTTGTAATTGTTGTATTATTTATAACGTTGGCCTTTACATTTAAGATTTTAGCTCCAGTATTTAACAATCCTGAATTCACCAAAAGGCTTCCATTCATATCTACCGATGCTGCGCTTCCAGAAATGGTTAATGTAGATGAACCAATTTTATCTAGTGCTAAAGTGTTAATACCAACTGAGTTTGCAGATGTGTATGGAGTTGCAACAGAGCCACTTTCAACTTTCAAGCCCCAAGCGAAAACACCTAAACTTGCATTTCCAGGATAAGAATCACTGCAAGAAGCATTTCCAATTGTTAAACGGGTTCTAAATTGAGCGTGACCATTCGTAGTTGCCGTAATACGGTACCAACCATCAGGAGCAGTTGTAATTGTAGCCGCAAGGATGTTTCCGTTAGTCGAAATGACAGATCCTCCGCCAGTTAAGTTAAACCAAGCTAGACCTAATGCACTAAATTGTCCTACACCTAAAGAAACACAAGTTCTTCCATTCGGTTTAACGAAAATTGAACTTGTTACCGGACCAGATGAGGGAATAAATTTAGTGAACATCCGATGCTCACCATTGGCTGTAGTTTCAGAAAGTCTTTCGGCTGTTAAGGTTCCAGTTGGAGATAGTATTGCGTCAGAAACTGATGTAATTCTATTGAATGTATAATTTGGACCATTAACAATATTCTCTGGACCATTAATTAAGTTAGTTCCTCCGTTAGATTGAAAAAGGGTAGTTCCATTAACAACAAGTGATTGCGCACCGGAACTATTGAATCTAACTGCATTATTACCCGAAATCAATGTTGAACCTGAAGAAATTGTCATGTCGTTTCCAACTACAATATCTTGATCAAAAGCATTTAATGTCGGAGTATTTGATGATTGAATAAATAAATCATTTAGAACAACAAGTGGCGCGGAGGGCACAGTTTCTTGATTACCAGAACTTCCATTATATGAGAAAGTGATTGCATTTAATCGAACTTGTCCGCCTCCAGAAGTTGCACGTCCAATGTTAACATTATAAAGAGGCGCAGAACAAGTCACATCAAAATGAACTCCTGCAGTTGTGTTAAAATTCAGCGTTCCTCCAGTAACATCATAGTTTCCTAGTGAAGAAGCAACCATAAATCCACCATGCGTGGTGATTCCTCCAAGCGCTTGGCGAGTAGCTGTAATAGTACCGCCATACATTTTAAATACATTTTCAGGATATGGAAGGGAAAAGATAGCGTAGTAGCTTGATTCAGCAGAGCTTTGACCCGTCAAATTAAGTATTCCTCCAGACATCATAAAACTACCACGATGAGTAACTGCGGTGACTGAAGTTCTTAAGATACCCATAGTAACGGTACCTCCTTCAATTTCTAAAGCACCCGATTCGCGAATAACTACAGCACGCTGACCATTGACGCAAGTTAAAGATCCCGAAGAAATTTTAATCGTACCATATGGTACAATAGCCCCAGATATTCCTCCATCGGTAATTGTTGCGCCATCGATCCAAAGAGTTGGTAGAGCCGCTGAGCTCCCCAAATCAAAGTTTCCACCTCCACCACCAATCATCACAGGGATGTTAATGTTGGCACCCAATCGAAGAATCCCGCTACCATTTGCTGTGATTGTATTTCCATTGTTGACAAACTTCACAGTTGAACCGGATGAAGCACTCACAGAGAGCTGATAACCAGTTGATTTTGTAGATTGAAAACCAAAGAAGGTTGTAGAACTTCCTGAATTTAAAGTTATTGTTGTGTTTGTAGTTGTTCCTTGGAATTGAGTATTAGCGGCTCCGCTTGTAGTAGTTGAATAATCAGCTCCATTTGTAAAGTCCATAATCCCACTATTGGCAAGATTTCCTTGAACAATAAACGTGTGTGTTGAATTAACTGAGCCAACTAACCAAGAGCATCCTGCATCAATTTGAACATCTTTATTAAAGTTAATTGTTCTATTACCAGCTATTGTTCCTATAGTTAATATGGCAGCACCAGCAGCCGATTTAGAAACGATGAAGTTACCATTCACATTTATATTGTGATTGATGGCAATGTTCATTGCTGTTCCTAAATAATTTTTTATTTCTAAATTATTATAGGTAGTCTGTGAACTAAGAAGGGCAATAGATGTGACACCTGTTGAATAATATTCAATTGTACCTCCTGTTGAAGCAACAAAGTTGTTGTAGTTACCAGTAGGTAAATTTTCAGATGATAAACGCATTCTACCTTCACCACTGATTGGACCAAAATTATGACCAAAAGAGTCGCCAAGGTCTAAAACCCCTCCATCGTTAATGGTTAATGATCCTATTGTTGTTGCTGCAACAGTATTTGTTATCGTTCTTCCATTAAGGATAACAACTTGATCTCCTGATTGAGGTATCATTGGACTAACCAATGTATTTCCAGAAGGGTCTGTTGTCCATGTATTGGCTGAATTCCAATCACCAGATTGATATGAATAAAGTGCCGAACGAACTGTGGGATCCAAAGCAGACCATGAACCAGCTAAGAATGTTGTTGTTGTTGAGGTAAATGGATTTGAACCTGGAGCACTTGGCGAATTTGGTGTTACCAAAGCAGAGCCATTCCAAACTCTAGGCGAATAAAGGGCAACAGATCCAATAACTTCAGCAGTATTAAATATAAAACCAACGTTTGCATTTATACTGGACAAATTGCTGGTCTCAATTTCCCAGTGCTTTGTTAAAGCATTATTGAAATAGGGAATATTTGGCTGACGAGTAGGCACTGCGCGTATAAAAAGTGTGGCTGTTCCAGTAACAGTTGCAGTTAAAGCGTTAAGTGTAAATGGAGTGTAAAAACCACCAGAACCAACTGGGTAAATTCCGGTTGTAACCATGTCTGCTCTCAAGTCAGTCGATGTTGTAGCTTCTTTGACCAAAGATCCTAATCCATCAGTAATGATATATCGAGATGCACTAAAAGATCCAGTTAGAGTTGCTGTTGGAGAAAGTTTTAATGTATTGTTTCCTAAGCTTAAAAAGTAAGAACCAGCTGAGGTAAAGTTTAGGTTTCCTGCAATTTTCATTGCTCCACCCATAGATTTGATTCCTGAACCTGAAATGAAAACAGATTGATAATTCAAACTGCTAAACATTTCCTGATCACCAGTACGATTATAATTAATTCGACTTACAATATTGTTTGATAGTAATGAACCTAGTGTGTTATTAGCACCACCCAAATTTAATATGTGAGCAGCACCAGTCATATTGATAATTCCTGCACCTGCCAAGTCATCTGTCAAGGTTACAGTTCTAGCTGAATTACCAAATGAAAAAGTACCTGCCGAAATAGTTAGTTTGTTTGTAGTTATATTGTTGTTTGAAAGCGTTAATGTACTGCCAGCCTTAGAAACAAGAATTTCATCGAACACTAATGCAGTGTTGGTTATTAAAGAAGCAACGACACTCCCTGAGAATGTTTGAACCCCAGTAAATGTTAATGTTCCGTTGGTTCTATTCATTGAGCCCAGGATAGTAACATTGCCTATTGTTTTGGCCCCAGCTGCAGTGAAAGATAAATTCCAATAAGTAGTAGACTTAATGTTTTGCACGGAACCATTGTAGTTAACCGTGTTATTGTTTGATAAAACGTTTAACGATCCGGCAGTTGACATCGGTTCATTTGAACCTCTATATGTTAAAGTGGCACTCGCTGCATTTGTAAAGGTCGAGTTGGAAGAAGTACCATCTAATCCTTCAGTACAAATAATCCCGGAAGCGTTCGTTGAGCTATTTGTTAAAACAATATCGCCTTGAACTGTAATATTTGCAATTGTGATTGCCCCGCCACCAGAGATTGTTTGAGAAGCAATTGAAAACTTAGCCTCGCTTGCATTTTGAAGGGCAATCGTTCCAGCTACACTAATCCCATTTCTAAACTCTACATCACCAGTAATACTTGAAATATTGTCAATTCTTCCGCTTGCTGCAATAGTGGTAGCATCAATGAAGATTATTGATCCTCCATTTGCGTTGTCGCGAAAAGTCCCAGAAATAGAACTTGTCCCATTCACTGTGAAATTGCTCGAAGTTGTCAATAAAGTCCTTGACGCATTCAACGTCAAATTATTGATGCTTACAGTGGCATCGGCTGTTACGTTATGATTGATAATAACGTTGTCTCCAACACCAGGAGTTCCCGCAGGAGACCATGTCATTGTTGACCAGTTTGTGTTAGCCGTTGACGTGTAGGTAGTTTGAGCTGTCAATACACCAGATGTGATAAACGCCAAAAACAGCAACAAGAGATTAACCTGGTGCAGTGGCTTTTTTAGATGTGAAATTGACAATTCAGACAGTGGGCAAGTAAATGTCTTCATTAGGCAGTAGTATGTAGTTAATAATTTTGCTGCACACTACCAGAAAGCTTTGAAGAAGAAACCCTATTGAAAAGAACCTACTATTTCCCAAAACCTCAACATCGAAATAAATCGAATTTAGGTAAGGGGAAAAAGTAAAATGTAAGCTCAAGTAAGAATTCTCCATTCAGGACTTCTAGTTTTGTGACGCTTGCTTGTACCACCAAAAGCTAAAAGGGTTCCTCGAGAATTAATGATAGTCTTACATAGAAATGAGCAGTAGTAAAGTGAAAGTTTGATCGGTTTTAATTGATTAACAGCGAATTAACTATAAATCTGCTTGCCTGTTTACAATAAAAAGCCGATTCCTTACATGCTCAATTAAGAAGTCGTTAATGTTTTATTAAAAACCTACCTGTATGAGAAATGTAGTTGCTCTGTAGCTTAAAAAAATAAAGACCCGAAGCCATTTCTTGCGTACTCAATTGTAAAACATTTCCCTTGAATTGGTCAACTATTCTTATTAAAGATCCACTTGAATTAAATATTGTTAGGATGTAGTTATCAGCTCTGGGATTGTTAAATTGTAGATTTACCAGATCATTGCTTGGCTGAGGATAAACTAAAAGACCATTGCTTCCCAATAATGGAGCTTCAACTCGAATGGTGTCTGAAAATCCTGCAAAGCCTAATTTTATCCTATAATAATTGACTGTTTCGATATTGGATTCATGTTCGAAATTGTAATATTCTTCTTTGTATATAGAACCACAAATACCATTATGGAGGTAAATAGATTGGAAGTTGAGGTCTTTGCCTGCATGCTCCAACTCTAGATCAATACATGTCAATCCTGCTAGCATTGACCAAGAAACTAGCATTGTTTCTTGTTGGGTTAGAGTTGCAGAAAAGGTTCCAACTTGCGCATCTGTGCTCTTAATCGATAAAATAATTATCGAAAATGCTAAGGTTAGATAGTTGAAAACAGTTTTCATAGATAATTTAACGTCATTTAGTGCTCAATGTTCGAAAAACGACCGAAGACACCTAGCGGAAGGTTTTGTCCTGATGTCGATGGAAGGTATAATTCACCAACGTCCATTTTCGAGTTTTTGTGTGGAGTGTTGATAAAAAGATTATTCAAAATGAGTGATGAGAAACCTAAAGAATAAGTATTAATTAGGAGGAAGTGTTCTTGAGGATCGAGTAATTCAAGAACATCGGTCACGAGTTCATTAAGCTGTTTATCGAGTTTCCAACTTTCGCCATTTGCTCCATGACCATACGCCGGTGGATCCATGATGATACCTTGGTAATGATTCCCTCGTCGAACCTCGCGTTTCACGAATTTCATCGCATCTTCAACAACCCAGCGAATACCATCCAGAGATGATAGTTTTTGATTTTCGTTCGCCCAAGTAACCACCTGCTTAATAGAATCAACGTGGGTTACATCAGCGCCAGCAGACTTTGCTGCTAAAGAGGCAGCTCCTGTGTATGCAAATAGGTTGAGAAATTTGGGATTTGGCGTTTTGAGGGCTTTAATGGACGAACCGATATAATCCCAGTTAACTGCTTGCTCTGGAAATACGCCAACATGTTTAAAGGATGTCAGAGCTAAACGAACAGTTAATTTGCAGTTATCTCCTTTGTATGAAATATTCCAACGATCGGGCATATCTTTGAGCCTTTCCCAAGTTCCTGACGAACTACTTTTAGAAACAAATCGCACATGAGCTCTTTTTGTCCACTCTTTTTCTGGTAATATTTTCGACCAAAGTGCCTGTGGTTCAGGGCGAATGGTGATGTATTGACCAAAACGTTCTAGTTTCTCAAAATTGCCCGAATCTATTAATTCGTAATCGCCGAAATTGCTTGGATGGAGTAATAGCACGTGCAAAGATAATAAGAATGATTTTGGTTTATTTGCTCTGATGAACCTTAATCTCCTGTTGCCATAGGTTATATTAACTTACAATTATTTTAAATTCAAACGTTTACACATCGATACTTTGCTGTCAAATTCCTTCAAATGAGGTATTCAATAATTACTTTAGTTACATTATTATTAATATCATTTAATCAGGAACTTATGTCTCAATTAAATGTAATTAATCATTCGGTTTATTTCGAAAGTGATACGTATGAATTACCAAGTAAATACATAGATTCATTGATATTATCTTGGAATTTAAATTCCATTGACAGCTTGCAAATTGAAGGACATTGTGATTCAGATGGAAGTAATGAATACAATTTAAAGTTGGCTGAGCGTCGTATTCGTTTTATTTTGTCGAGGTTAGATAACAATGGATTCGATAGTTCAGGTAAATTTATTAAGATATCTGCTTTAGGTGAAAGTGCTCCTAGGTATTCTAATAATTCAGATCAGAACAAATTAAAAAACCGTAGAGTTGATATACTATATGTATTGAAGCCCCGAGAAAGCAAGATTAAAGAACCAGCGAAGCCTAAGCCAGTTGAAGTGCCAGTTGAATCCGCAGCTACACCAAAAATTAAATTAACTGAGGAAGTCCTCAACCAACGTATCGAAGAAAGCCTTAAAACTGGCGAAAATATTGAGTTGGAGGATATTTTATTTCGACCAGGGTTGGATGTTTTTCAGCCTTATTCAATGCCAACATTAGAAATACTTTATAAAGTGATGAGCTCTCGAAAAGATTTAAGGATTGAGATTCAAGGACATGTTTGCTGTGTTGCAGATGGGCAAAGCGATGGGAACAATTATAGAAATGGATCAAACCATTTATCAGAGGATAGGGCAGAAGCGGTGAAAGAATATCTTGTAAACTTAGGAATTAATCCTAGGCATGTTCAAACAAAAGGCTTTGGTGGCTCCAAGCGACTCATTTATCCTGAACTAACCGAAGCTGACATGGCAAGGAATCGTCGAGTTGAAATTCGAATCATGAACAAATAAAAAGGAGTGAATTCTTTCGAAATCGCTCCTAAATTAATCTATTAATTCACCTTCATTACTGCAGTTTTAACAATTTATGAGAACCCGAAGTGGCTTGGTTATGCCAAACTAAGAAGTAAATCCCAGAGGGGAAGTCGACAATAGAAAGGTCAATTTCTTCAGCATTGGAACTAATTTCACGAAGACATTTTCCTTCTGCATTGAAAAGACGGAGTTGTTGGGTTTGCTTTTGTGCAAATTTGATGTGAATGTTGTTAGCCACTATAGTAATTATAGGATGATTCACTTGGTTGTTAATTCCAGTACATTCATCTACAAAAATATCTCCCGAAACACTTGCAGAACAAGTATTTACATCGGTATATGTATAAGTAATAGTATAGATTCCTGAGCCGGCTGTATTCGGGAAGAATGTTGATCCTTGAACTGTAGGGCCATTATAAACACCTCCAGCTGGGAGGATTTCGGCTAATTCGAGTTGTACATTTTGCGCACACGTAAAAGCTTCGAGACTACCAATTAATTCGGGTAATGCCAAAATGGTAAATATGGAGGATTCTGCTCCAATGGCTGAAGGATTGCTCGAAACGATGCGTACTTTGAAACTATTTCCAAAGAGACTGCTTGGAAGTGCTGTTGTATAATTTCCAGAACCTCCATTTGTGAAAGTGCCAATGTTAGTCGGCGAGCTAAAGCTTCCAAAAGCATTGCTCAATTGAACAGTAAATTGATTGGAAGGATCAAATGCTCCCACTGTTGAATAATTAATTGATAATGAAGAACTTTCGCAATAGCTATTCTCGTCGGTTAGTGGAACTGAAATTGAAACTGAAGAAGCTGTGGAAAAGCAACATTCATCGCTCCAAGGGCCAGCGTTGCCATTGTCGACGGTACGAACTCGCCAGCAATAACTAGTGCCTTGCTGCAAACTGCTTACAATAAATGTATTGTTAATAAGGTTAGTGTAATTAGGTTCTCCATTGAGGAAACCATTTTTAACTTCCAACTGATAGGAATCGGCGTTCGCAATGGCACTCCAAACAAATGAGACATCAGAAAAAGGCACGTTAATACCCCCACAAGACGGGTCAGCAGTTACAGGAGCAGCAGGGAGAACGAGTGGCGCATTTCCGGTAGAGAACCAGCGGCTAGTCCAACTTGAAGTATCATTGTTATTTATTGCTCTTACTCTCCAAAAATAGATTGTATTGGCATTTAAACCAGAGAATCCTTGATTAGTGTCACTGTTTCCATCGGTTGAATTGATGAAGTTTTTATTAATGGTGAAGAAAGCAGGCGTATTGAATAAATTACTCGAATCAAGTTGAAGTTGGTAAAACAGAATTCCGTTGTGCGGCGCCCAGTTGAGCGTTGGATTAACTGAAAGATTCAAAAAACCATCACTTGGCCCGGTCAGGTTAACATAATCTCTAGTGACGAACGACCAAACTGGCGACCAACTTGAAGTATCCACTGCATTCCGAGCTCTTACACGCCAATAGTAGGTTTTGCCGAAATATAAATTGGATAGGAATGCCTGTGTATCAGAGTTTCCATCTGTTGAATTGATGTAGTTAGTGGTAACGTTTCTTAAGGCTGTGGAATTAAATGTAGCTGCAGTATCCGCTTGCATGTCATAAAAAAGCACTCCGGAATGTGGCGTCCAATTGATCGTTGTCCCTGTCCAAGTGTCGATGGCATTGGGAGAACTCTGGGTAACAAAGTCGCGTGTTGTGAATGTCCAGTTGGCTGACCAATTTGAAGTATCAACTGCATTCCGAGCTCTTACACGCCAATAGTAGGTTTTGCCGAAGTATAAATCGGTTAGAAAAGATTGTGTGTCAGAGTTTCCATCTGTTGAATTGATGTAGTTATTGGTAACGTTTCTTAAGGCTGTGGAATTAAATGTAGCTGCAGTATCCGCTTGCATGTCATAAAAAAGCACTCCGGAATGTGGCGTCCAATTGATAGTTGTCCCTGTCCAAGTGTCGATGGCATTGGGAGAACTCTGTGTAACAAAGTCGCGTGTTGTGAATGTCCAGTTGGTTGACCAATTTGAGGTATCCACAGCATTCCGAGCTCTTACACGCCAGTAGTAGGTTTTACCGAAAAAAAGGTTTGATGCAAAATGCTCAGTATCGGAATTCCCGTTAGTGCTATTAATGTAATTTTTACTCACGTTGAGTAGAACAGACGAATTGAAATTGCTGGATGTGTCTATTTGCAAGTCATAAAAAAGCACACCGTTGTGTGGCGCCCAATTTATAGTTACGCCTGTCCAATTATCACCATTATTGGGCGAGGATTGAGTTACTAAATCAAGCGTTGTAAAGTCTGACGTTGTCCATGCAGATGTATCACCAGCAATAAACGCTCTTACTCGCCAAAAATATTTTTGACCGAAACGCAAATTGCTTGGATTATCGTCGGTATCGGAATTGCCTGAACTGGAATTGATATAAGCTTCAGTAATAGTATTAAACAATGGTGAATTGAAGGCTGCAGAGGTATCAATTTGCCGTTGATATCCTGCGGAATTTAATATTGGGTTCCAATTGAGATAAACACCTACGAATTGCGATGAGCCTTGAGCGGGTGAAGAGATTGTTGGGGCATTCCAGGCCCAAGCAGGAACGGACAAAATTAGTGCGATTAGGAAGAGTCTATACTTTAACATATTTCATGATTATGTTTGAACTTTAAGGGCCATAAATATAAAAAAAAATGCTGCCAAAAGATTTTGGCAGCATTTTATATTATTGAGGAACAGTGTCTTAGATATCGATTCTTGCGTATTTCGCATTTTTCTCGATGAACTCACGACGAGGAGGAACTTCGTCACCCATCAACATGGAGAAAATTTGATCTGCAACAGCAGCGCTATCAATTGTAACTCGACGTAAAGTTCGGTTTTCAGGATTCATGGTCGTTTCCCAAAGCTGCTCGGCATTCATCTCTCCAAGACCCTTGTAACGTTGAATGTTGATTCCTGATTCTTTTCCATCCTTGGACATATCCGCCATAGCAGCCAAACGTTCTTCTTCCGTCCAAGCATATCGTTGGTCTTTACCTTTCTTAACTAGGTAAAGTGGAGGAGTCGCGATATATACATATCCTTCTTCGATTAATTCTCTCATATAACGGAAGAAGAAAGTAAGAATAAGCGTTGTAATGTGGCTACCATCCACATCGGCATCGGTCATAATTACAATTTTGTGGTAGCGAAGTTTTACAATATTAAGTGCTTTGCTATCTTCTTCAGTTCCGATGCTTACTCCAAGTGCAGTGAACATGTTCTTGATCTCCTCGTTTTCGAAGATCTTATGCACCATGGCTTTTTCAACGTTCAATATCTTACCACGTAATGGTAAAATTGCTTGAAAGTGGCGATTACGGCCTTGTTTAGCCGTACCACCTGCAGAATCTCCCTCGACTAAGTATATCTCACATTTACTTGGATCTGTTTCTGCACAATCGGCAAGTTTACCAGGCAAGCTATTCGAAAAAAGTACATTTTTACGTTGAACCATTTCACGTGCTTTTTTAGCAGCGTGACGCGCAGTTGCGGCAAGAATAACCTTGTCGACAATCATTTTTGCTTGCTTAGGATGCTCTTCGAGATAGTTGTTTAGCATCTCAGAAACAGCTTGATCAACAGCGCCCATTACTTCATTGTTACCCAATTTGGTTTTGGTTTGACCTTCAAATTGTGGCTCTTGAACTTTTACAGAAATAACAGCTGTTAAGCCTTCACGAAAGTCATCTCCACTGATTTCAAACTTCAGCTTTGTAAGCATGCCTTGTTTATCAGCGTATGATTTTAGAGTTCTTGTTAGTGCGCGACGAAACCCTGCAAGGTGAGTACCTCCTTCATGGGTGTTGATATTGTTAACGTATGTGTGAATGTTTTCGCTGAATGTACTGTTATAAAGCATTGCTACTTCAACAGGAATATTTTGTTTTTCACCTTCCATATAGATAGGCTCATCAATAAGCTTATCGCGGGAAGCGTCAAGATATTCAACAAATTCACGTAAACCACCTTCAGAATAAAACAGGTCTTTTATTGGAACACCATTATCATCTAGTTCACGAAGATCTTCAAGTGTAATATTTATGCCTTTATTCAAGTATGACAATTCGCGCATACGATTAGCAACCGTATCATAGTTGTAAACAGTTGTTGTAAAAATGGTATCGTCTGGAACAAAATGAACTCGAGTTCCTGTTTTATTACTCGTACCAATTTCCTTTACACTGTATAAAGGCTTTCCGATAGAATATTCTTGTTGATATTCTTTCCCGTCGCGCTCTACAGTAACGATTAACTGCGAACTCAATGCATTTACGCAACTAACGCCCACACCATGCAAACCACCTGAAACTTTGTAAGAATCTTTGTCGAATTTACCACCAGCGTGAAGCACCGTCATTACAACTTCAAGCGCAGAACGTTTCTCCTTTGTATGTATTGCCACCGGAATACCACGACCATCATCTTGAACAGTGATTGAATTATCCTCGTTTATAACAACGCTGATGTTTTTGCAATGACCGGCTAAAGCCTCATCGATTGAATTGTCTACAACTTCATAAACTAAATGGTGGAGACCTCGAGCGCCCGTATCTCCAATATACATGGAAGGACGTTTTCTAACTGCTTCCAGACCTTCTAAAACTTGAATACTATCCGCTCCATAAGAGCCATTCTCTGAATTTTCGCCTTCCAGCATTGGTTCGGTCATAATGGATTTACTTGTTAAACAAACTATTTTTCAGGCCTAGAATTTCCTATTTCCTGAACGTTGCGCAAATATAGTGAAATCGAGGCCTTGAATGCCTTTTTGATTCACTAAAATTGAGTTTTTTTTCACATTTGATTAACAAAAAAACAAGTCCAAAAATGGAAGGCGTTTATAGTAAAAATAATATGCTGATTTTCAAGCTTGATTTGCCAAAAACTTAATGTTGAAAAGACCTTTCTCCAAAGTAAAAATATAGGTATTTCTGAACTTATCTTGTGCTATCAAATCTGATAACAATATGGACAGAAGAGAAGTCATTAGACAACTCATGCTTGGCGTTCCCGCAAGTGTCTTGTTGCCAAGTCTGTTGCAGTCGTGCAAAAAAGATCTGGTTCCAGGCGATATTAAATTTCAAGGGAAAGTAATTGTGATCGGCGCTGGTGCAGCTGGCGTTTATGCCACACACTTGTTAATGCATTATGGAATCGAGGTTGAATTGCTTGAAGCAAGTGCTAAAACCGGAGGAAGAATTCAAGCCAATACAACTTTCTCTGATATCGCCATTGAAACGGGTGCCGAAGAAGTCCATGGAAATCGTTCAGTTTTATACGATTTGGCCAAACATTTTGCATCTGCTAGGTTGTTCAAAGATGATGGGACCGATTTTTATTGGCTAAACAATCAACTTAGAACTGAAAAGTATCTTCGCGAAGCAGCCGATCTTGCTGGCGAAGGCGAAACTATGTTTCAAATACTTGATTCTTTAGGCACTTATCCCGGAATTGACCAAACAGTTACGGAATATTTAACAACCTTTCCTTTAGATAATCGATTTTATACTATTGCAAATGCACTCGTTGGGAATGAATACGGTGCAAACAACGATCTTATTGGAATGCTCGCTTTGCGCGAAGCTGAATCTTTATACTCAAGTGGTTCAGAGAGTTTCAAGTTCAGAACAGGCACGTATTGGCAATTGTTTGAATCTGCCTTTGGCAATGCAATAGCTAAAGCGAAACTTTCTAAAATTGTAGCCTCTATAAATTATGAGAGCGCAACGATAGAGGTCACGACAACTAATGGCGAGGTTTTTCTTGCAGATAAGGTCATTGTTACAGTTCCATTAAGTATGCTAAAGCAAGAGAGTATTGTGTTTAGTCCAATTTTACCTAGTTCTAAAATTGTGGCTATTGACAAAATTGGGATGGGCCAAGGGCTTAAAATTTTCTTAAAGTTTACTGGCGCATTTTGGGCTGGTGAAACTTCTTCAATTATTGGAGGAGAAACGATTCCTGAGTATTGGGTAACTCACTATGGAAAAAGCAGTAGCGAGTTTTTACTTACTGCATTTGTTATGGGACCCAAAGCGGATGAACTCGCATTGCTGAGCGATAGTGTGTTGAGTAGTTTATTGATAGCTGAACTTACATCAATTTACCCATCAGGAGGGATTGCCGCAAAATATAGTGGTCAAATTCTTGTAAAAAATTGGAAGAATGAACCATTTATTGGAGGTGCTTATTCTTATCCATCTGTTGGAGCTTCTGGACAAAGGGAGTTACTTGCCGAATCTATCAACGCGAAAGTTTATTTTGCTGGAGAAGCAACCAATATCAATGGTCATATTGCAACAGTGCACGGCGCTATGGAAAGCGGCTATTCGGCTGTTAACGAAATACTTGCATCTAAATGAAACGAATCTTAATCCTAAGTTTTATTTGTCTTTCCTTCATTGGAAAATCACAACATTATCTTGATGTTCAAGTTGGATATTCGGGAATCAATCCCACGCAGTGGAACAGAACAATTTCTGCTTATTCATTTGCTCGACCATGGTTAACAGATATTCAACCGTTTTTAAGGTCTGGTTTCGTCAGTTCTATAGGGTATTCAGGGGTTATTGCTCGGGGGATATTTCTCTCTCCAACGTTGTCGCATCAAACTTTCAAATCAACGGCAGAAACAGCACCTAGTAAAACAGATATTAAAGTTCGATGGATGAGTGGAAATTTGTTCGTTGATATTTATCCAAGGGAATTGGGTTTAGACAGTGTTGGCCATAGTTTCAGACCATTTCTAAGAGTAGGAGGAGGGGCTTCTGCCTTATTGCCTCGTGTGAGATTAAATGATTCTCTTTCCACGGTTGATGATGAAGTTTATAATCCAGTTGTATGGTCTTACCAATTTGTAGTTGGTTTAGGAGCTCGATTTGCAATAAATAAATTTATTGACGTTACTCCAATGATTTCAGCAGGTTATTACCCTAATATTAATTTGGAAGACTTTAGGTATGCATTGCATGGAACAGCTTCGCCTAATTTGTCAGATATCCAAAAACTTACAAATCTTCAATTTCTTGTCGCCATTTCAATAAGACTCGGATTGCCCAAGGAGGAAAAAGAATAGAGCATCGGGGCACCATTCTTGTCTATTAATTTTAAATCAACAGTCAAACACTAATTAAATTATGAAACGCATCATTCTGTCAGCAATAGCTATTGTACTCGGTTTCGGAATCTCAGCCGCACAAACGCCAAGTAATTCAAAACAACCTTCAGTAAAAGCTGAGAAAAAAGAAGTTCAAGCAGATCCTGCACCAAAGCAAACGCAACCTGTAAAAGCTGTAGTGCCAACTTCAACTTCTAAAACAAAAGCTGAAGATCCAAATATTAGTACCAATCCGGCTCCTGTTCCTGCTTCCAAAGCTCAATCACCAAAGTCCGCAACTATTTCACCGGCAGGGCCTGAAACAAGGACAAAAAAAGACGGAACTCCAGACAAAAGCAACAAGGAAAATAAAAACTTAAAAAAGGATGGAGCTCCTGATAAACCTTACAAAAAAAACAAATCAGTAAGTCCTAAATCAGACGGTACAAAGAAAAAATAATTAGTATTAAAGTTCTTCAAAGCGCAGTTTACTTCAATGTGAGCTGCGCTTTTTTCTTGTACAACTTTCCGTTTTTATTGGATGTCGACCAAATTAAATCCCATTGTTCAAGAAGCAATTTGGATGAAGAAATACCACATGAGTCTAATGTTGGAATTGCGCCCCATGAATATATATAATCAATTGTTTTTGGGTAATTATTTGGGTTCAAGCAAGGTGTATTCGTGTTTCCGGTGAATCCCTCAAAGTTCATAGGGTCTAAACTGCTATTCCATTGCACTAAAAAATGGTTTGTTGATGCTTCATAATTATCCAAAATTATAATTTGCTTTCTGCTTCCGAGTAAACAAGGAAAATTAGAATACAACCAATTTTTCTCCCAAATAACGGGCATTACCACTGAGTTCTCAGGGATTTCGGCAACTACTTCAATATATTCACCTGCTTTTTTGCCTAATTCGGTCCATTCTAGATGTTGCTGTTTTAAATGAAGCAGACTAATGATAACGAACGAAGCAGCCAATGGAATCATCCAACCTTTCCTTAATCGAATGCATGCCAACGCTGGAATAATAAATATGATGGTTAATAATTGTATTCTAACAAGAATAAAACCTCCACCAATTGCGTGATCAGGTAAAATAAAGTAGGCTAATAATAAAGCACATGCGCAAAAAGTTAAAATTCGTTGCCAAAATTGAATTACTTTATCTGGCTTTGATGGTTTGAATACAGCCCAAATACAATAAATAAATAATAGCGTAAATAAAATCCCTAAGGGCCAAATTAATAATTGTTCTGAATTTGAAAAGCTTACGATAGATGACATTCGTATCCAATTATATGCGCGTGAGAAGGCATCCGGTGAAAGTTCATTTTGAAATTCTCCTCCATCAACATTCATCATAAAAGCTGGAATTGCAATGAGTATGAATGGAATAATGGCAGCAATTCTAAAGCTTTTAAATTTGGCTCGTGTTGGATGAAATAATAAGAATGCCAATTGAATGAAAGGGATGATTAAAAACGCAATTAAATGACAAGAATATGCGAATACTAGAATTAATGCATTGACTGCTAATTCACGGTAAATGTGATAGTTGCCATTTTGAATTCTCACCAATTGATGCATTGCCAATAGAATTGGAATAAAACCCCAAAGGAAATTCTGAAATCCCATAATAAATGGGAAACTGAATACAAATGGGAACATTAAAAATGGACGATAATAGGCGCCTTGATTTAATTTCAGTATGAATGAACGAGATAGCAGAAGGAATGCAAAAATCCACAGAGAATGCATTAATTTATCAAAAACGCCAGTATTTATTATTCCGTTAAATAATGCTTGAATAATATGCACAAAAACATTTGGTGGCGGGATCGTTCGTAAAAAAAAGAATTCAGAAGCTCTACCTTGATCTAAAAGAATTTGCCGAATTAATGAACCACTATAAGTATGCGCAGGCCCATCTAATGTGATAAATACGTTCGACATCCAAATAGGCAAAATATGCAATAATATCAGATTGATATAAACGCCTAAAAGGATGCTTTTACGTAATTCTTTTAATCTACTCACAGCACTTTATAAATCGCTTCTTGAATCTCGACGCGAGTTGACAAGGTATTTATTTTTTTATTCTCCGCATCAGGATAAACACGGTTCGATAAGAACACGTAAATTAACTCATTATCAGGATCTACCCAAGCAATTGTTCCAGTGAATCCGGTGTGGCCGAAGCTTAGCGCTGACACGCATTTACACGTAGGACCAGTTTTAGAATAATTCATTTCGGGCTTATCGAATCCCAAACCACGCCGGTTATCGTTTTCACAAAATTGACACTTAATAAATTCATTAATGGTAGCCGCTGATAAATATCGCTGTCCACCATAAACACCTTTATTTAAAATCATCTGCATAATGGTCGCTAAATCTCCTGCATTTGAAAACAATCCAGCATGGCCACCAACTCCGCCCATCATTGCAGCACCTTGGTCATGAACATAACCGTGAATTAATTGCTTCCGAAATAGTTTATCATTTTCGGTCGGCACAATTTCTGATTTATCAAATTTCGCTAACGGATTGTAGGTTGTTCGAGGCAATCCCATTGGCTTATAAAACACTGAATCGACATATTTATCTAAGGTTGTTCTACTATGTTTCTCGATAATATATTTGAAAAAATAATACCCTAAATCGCTGTATTTATAATTCTTTTGTTTATTCACTTCGCAAGCTGCTATTACTGCCAACATTGTGTCTGGATAATCTTTACTTAAATACATATTTTCTGCAACCATTAATGGAAAGCTATCAGAAGGAGTACTTCGGTAAAATCTATTTCGCGCAGCTACATCTTTTATTGTTGCGGTATAAAATGGAATCCAGGCTGGCAATCCAGCTTGATGCGCCAAAATATCTCTAAGTCGCATTCCGCCTTTATTTGTTTTTTCAAGAATTGGAATGTAATCTCCAACCGTTTTGTCAATGTTGATAAACTTTTCATCTGTTAATCTCATGATTGAGATTGTCGATGAAGCAACCTTTGTGATACTAGCCAAGTCGTACAAATCAGTTGTTAACACCGGTTCTGAAGCGCTAGAGTAGGTGTGATGTCCAAAAGCTTTATTGTAAAAAACTTTTCCGTGCTGAGCAATCAAAACCTGGCAACCGGGAGTCGCTTTCATGTAAATGGCCATTTTTGCTAAGGAATCTACCGCGTTGAATTGAGCTTCTGTAAATCCTAATTCGGCTGGAATGGTATATTTCATTCGGATAACTTCGGATAAACTCAAACCTGTACCATAAGTGTAACGTTCATCAACATGAATAGGTAATTTTCCGTTTGCCATGATTGCACCGAAAATTAATTGTGCGGATAAATCCTGACTAATGGAATTATCTTCATATGAAATGATTAATCCGTGAGGTGTTGCAGCATCAGACATTTTTTCCAAACTGTAGGGATTTGCCATTAAATTGACAATCACGTGGCTTTGAAGGTTTAATGCAGTAAGGAAATTACTTACTGCAGCATTCATTCCCGCACTCTTCGACATCGTGTTTTTGGGATTATGAATGCTAACAATGACTGTGTTATAATCTTTTAACTTTTGGAGTAATATGCTTTTTTGGTTAATTATCTCATCCTTATCAACCGTGAAACCAGCAACTTTTGCATATTTATTTAAAGTCCTGAAAAATACATTATTGCTTTTCCCATCCACCGCGAGGTGAGCTATTTTTAATGTATCTAATCCTTTTAAAGGCAATATTTGATTGTTCTCGAGTATTGTTAGTGATGCTTCTGTTAATTGACGACGAATTAATTCTGACGTTTCGCTATTTAATTCCTTATGTAAATTAATCGTTTTAACCAATTTTTTCTCAGACAATCCGCACCAGTATTTGGCTTCAAGAATTCTACGGCAATGCACATCTACTTCTTGTTGCGTAATTTCTCCTTTAGTTATTGCCAATTTCATATTCCTAATCGCTGAAGCTATGTCGGAGGCGAATAACAAAACGTCGTTTCCAGCCTTTAATGCACGAATATTAATTTGATCGGCAGTTAATGAAGCACTTATTCCTTTCATGTTTAAGGCATCTGTAAAAACAAGTCCTTTAAAACCAAATTCTTGACGTAATAAAGTATCAACCACATACGGTGAAAGTGTTGTTGGACGGCCACTCGTAGCATCTAAAGCAGGAACAAATAAATGCGCAACCATCATACTTCCCAAGCCATTTTTAATTAATTCCCTGAACGGATAAAGTTCAAGAGAATCGAGTCTAGCACGCGTGTGGTTAATGACTGGGAGTGTTTTATGAGAATCAGAATCTGTATCTCCGTGACCAGGAAAATGTTTCGCATTTGCAAGTACTCCCATACTTTGCATTCCCGCCATATATGCGATTCCTTTAGCTGCTACATTATATTTATTTGAACCAAATGAACGCATATTAATAACCGGATTAGATGCATTATTATTCACATCAACCACGGGAGCAAAATTTACATGAATCCCCATCCGCTTGCATTCGCGGGCAATTTGAATTCCCATCCGGAAAATTAAGGTGTCATTCTGAATTGCCCCTAAAGTCATCTGTTTAGGATAAGCCGGAGTCGAATCTAAACGCATCGAAAGTCCCCACTCACCATCAATAGAAATCATCAATGGAACGTTTGATAATTGCTGATAATAATTGTTGAGTTTTGCCTGACGAACTGGTCCTCCTTGCATAAATATTAATCCTCCAATTTGTTGATTGCGAATTAATGCAGCAATTTCATCCTGATGCGCTTTCGGCTTATTAGAATATGCAGCCACCATAAATAATTGACCAATACGTTGCTCGGGGGTTAGCGTATTCATAATAGAATCTACCCAAGCTTTTCCTGCCCCCAAAAACGGTGGATCTTGACGTGTTTCTGTTATTTGTTTGTTATCTAACGAAATTAAAAATGCAGGTATACATATAGCGATTGCCATAAGTGCTGGCAAAATCAGGGACGTTCTTTTCATAGTGTGTAAAATTAAGCCTCTGAAAGGGCTAATTTGTTGACTTATAACATAAGTATCAACATCTGAACGTTAACAGGTTGAGCTAAGTATCTTTGCATATGAAAGTGATGATATTTTCGTTGTTTTATATAGATTTTTGTTTAGAAGTTTAGTCCATGAAAAAGTTAATTTTCTTATTTACCATCCTAATATTTCATTCGAACGCAGCATTTTCGCAACAAGAGGCGAGCATTCGTTATGGAAATGAAATGTTTAAGCCCTCGGCAGGAACTAGCTTTCGCGTAATTGGGAATTGGGATGATGGTGTAATTATGCAATCATCAACTCGCGACAAACTTTTTTCAGCAGGTAAAACATACATGAGTCGATTCGATGGATTTACGCTTTTACCGCAATACTCCAAAGTGATTGAATTAGAAACCAGCAAAGGGAATAAATCGCTTGAGTACCAAGTTTTTGAAAGATTAGGAAATCACCCAGTTTTATTTGCGACGTATTTTAATAAAGATCGAGATAAAATTGAATTGTATGGAAGACGCTACACAATTGAAGGAGAACCTACTGGCCGGGAGTCAAAAATTGCTGAATATCCAGCTTCAAGGAAAAGTGAAATGAATGCATTGCAGTTTGTACAATCGAATGATAGTACTAAAATGCTCGCGTTTTTTTCCAAACGGATTGATAAGTATTCCAACGAAAAAATCAATTTTCATTTATTTGATCAAGACTTAAATGTGGTTTGGAATCGTGATATCGAATTTCCTTACAAAGGAAGGAATTTCAACATTCACAGATCTATGGTTGATCCTTCGGGACGCGTTTATTTATTGGTAAGAATTCAGCTCGAAAAAGAAGAAATGATCAATAAATCTGATCCTCCATTTCGTTATAGTTTGGTTACATTTTCAGATGAATCAAGTTTAGTGGAAGATTATGAAATTAAGTTGGCAGATAATTTCATTACCGATATTGCCATGCACATTGAAAATAAAGGGAAAATAACGTGTTCAGGATTCTATTCAACCAGAGGAAATGGAAAAGCAGCAGGGATTTTTTATTTAAATGTTGATCGAGAAACTAAATCGGTTGAAAACAAGTCGCAAACTGAATTTGATCCTTCTTTTACGTTAAGTTTTTTAGAAAGCAGCAGAATTCGAGGAAAGGCTGAATTAAGTGATTTTAAATTAGATCATTTCTTGAAGTTTGAAGATGGCTCATTTGGACTTGTAGCAGAGCAATTTCTGATTGATGAAATATGTATTCGCGATTTTAGAACAGGCATGATTAATTGCACATATTATTATTACTACAACAATATTATTGTCGTAAAAATTGATGCAGAAGGCGGAATCGAGTGGACTGCGGATATTCCTAAATACCAAGAAAGTAGCAACGATGGAGGATTCTTCTCATCCTATGCATTTGGCTTCGACGGAAAAGCATTCCATTTTTTATTTAACGATAATCCCAAAAATTTAACCGAAACAGATAGTCAGAAAGCACATCGTATGACCAATATCCGCAAAGCCGTTCCTGTTTATGCCCGAATAGGCAAGGATGGGAGTTTTAAAAGAGAAGTAGCGACAAATGAAAAAAGGAATAAATTTTATTTCGTGCCTTTTTACTCAAGCCAAATAAGTGACCGGTCAATGTGGGTTATTGGTATTACCAGCAATAAATATAGAGCTGGGGTACTATCATTCAGGTAGTTTTGATTCTTCCAGTTTTTGATCTTTTTTACACACCCAAATAATTAGCTTTAGAATAGCATATGGAACGGATAAAATTCCAAGTGTGATAAGTGCGAGTTTCCAAAGAGCCATTTCTAAATAGATATTTAATTAAAATCTTCTCGCAAGGTAAAAATATATCCGCCAGAAGCTTCCGGTTCACATCCGATTAATTCCCAACGGGTAAAATCAGCTAAGCACCGAATTACTTGATATCTTGGCAAACGGCTAAACTTACTGACTTGGTTGAGACTCATCCGTTTTTTCTGATTAAACAAATCGAGAATCGTTTTTTCTTTTTCAGAAAAGGTTGAAGGCGGCGGTTCTTGATTTTTTCCCATCTGCCAAAGTCGCAAGTGAACGGGACTAGCTAATCGGTTGCTAGCTCCAATTCGAATCCAAGCGCGCCAGTTTCCAGGCTGCGATTCAGACACTATTGGTTTTGGGAAATGCTCTGCAATAATCACTTCAAGCACAGATTTACCATCGATATCCCAACGTTTGAGTATTGGTTTTAAAGCGGGTTTGCAATACATATCGGCAGCAGCTTCCAACACATAAAGCTCTTCCTCGAGCCGAATTCCTGCAATAACGCCATTGTCTTTCACGCCAACGAGAATGGTACCTCCATCGGCATTTGCAAAAGCTGATAATGTTTCAGAAATATCGCGGGCAGAATTGACTTCAAATTTGAACTCCAAAAACTGACTTTCCCCCCGTCCGATTAGAGCTTTTAAAGATTGCATGGGCAAATATATACCATTAGAATTGCTGAAATTATAGAGAAATGAATTTACAGAGGTTGATTCTTTCACATCACAAGAATTTAATCAACACTCTTGTTAATATTTTTCGCTGAGATTGATCAGTTCTTTCTCTAAAAAAGCGGCTCATGTGCTTAAATTTGCAGCATGTTGCTTCGCCTTTCAGTTCGTAATTATGCCCTCATCCAAGAGCTCGATATGGAGTTCAACAAAGGACTTACAATTATAACTGGAGAAACAGGAGCAGGAAAATCGATTGTCCTCGGGGCATTGCATCTATTGTTGGGAGACAGAGCTGATCCATCCGCTTTGCGGGATAAAGACCAAAAATGCATTCTCGAAGCAAAATTTAACATTGGCAATTACGGCCTAGATTCGTTTTTCGAGCAGAATGATTTGGATGGAGGAGAAATTTGCATTGTTCGTAGAGAGCTAACTCCTCAAGGGAAATCACGTGCTTTTGTTAATGACACCCCAGTTAACCTTACTCAACTTAGAGAATTGGGAAGTCAATTGGTAGACATTCACTCTCAGCATGATACACTTCAACTATCCGATTCAGGGTTTGTGCTTCAATTATTAGACGCTAGCGCTGGAAATAAAAAGCTGATGTCTCAATTTGTGGGTAAATTCTCTGCTTGGAAGCACTTAGGTAAAGACCTAGAAGTCATGTTAGCCGAAGAAGCTAAATTGATTCAAGAAGAAGATTTTCTTCGCTTTCAATTTAATGAGTTGGATGCCCTAAATTTGAAAAAAGGCGAAGAATCGCAATTAGAAGCTGACATAAAAATACTTCAACATGCAGGCGAAATTCGAGAACAATTTTCAACTGTAATTAATGCTTTAGACGATGATCAACATGGTGCTGTGAATGACTTGAGAAGGTCGATGTCAGCGCTACAAGCTGTGCTTTCATATTCTGACAAAGCGGCAGAATTGCTCGAAAGGATTCAGTCGATACACATCGAATTAAAAGATATTCTTCAAACTGCCGAAGATAATTTAGAAGAAATCGAGGCCGATCCTTCTCGTCTAATAGAAATGGAAGCAAGGCTCGATAAGTTGAATCACGTTCTACATAAGCATAGAGTTGCATCTGTTAACGAGCTTATAGAATTGCGAAATGCATTTGATGAGCGACTCCAAAAGACCGGAAATTTCTCGTCGCAGACCGATGCCTTGAAGTTAAGTGTTGAAAAGGCTTTTGTAGAAACGATGGAACTAGGTTCTCAGATTAGTGAGCGACGAAAGTCAATAGTTCCGAAACTTGAGAAAGACGCACATATTCTGCTAAGTCAATTGGGAATGCCAAAAGCCATTCTTCAGGTTGAGATTGAAGATAAAATTACAGCAGATATAACGGGTATTAATTCGGTTCGGTTGATGTTTTCTGCCAACGCAGGACACGCGCCTCAAGAGCTGAGCAAGGTAGCATCTGGTGGAGAATTTTCGCGTTTAATGTTATCGTTGAAAAAGATTATCGCTCGTTCGGTAGCAATGCCAACTATCGTATTTGATGAAATAGATACGGGTGTTTCAGGGGCAATTGCAGATAGAATGGGGGAGATGTTTGAATCGATGTCGGCTGATATGCAAGTGCTCGTAATTACACACCTTCCGCAGATTGCTGGAAAAGGTCATGATCATTTAAAAGTAGTGAAGGCAGAAGAAGGAAAAAGAGTGAGTTCGAAACTAATTCGATTGACAGAAAAGGAGCGTATTTCAGAAATAGCTTCTATGTTGAGTGGAAAAGAACTTACGGAAGCTGCGGTAAGTCACGCTAAAACACTTCTTGGGATGACATCCTTATAAATATGTATTTTTACCCACTAGAAAAGATAAAATTTAGACAAGCGCTATGACTCAACTATTGAAAGGAAAAAAGGGAATAATTTTCGGAGCCCTAGATGAACAAAGCATTGCATGGAAAGTAGCTCAACACGCGCACGCAGAAGGAGCCGTTTTTGTTTTAACGAATGCGCCAATCGCCATGCGAATGGGAGAAATAAATAAGCTCGCTGAACAATGTAATTCTTCAATTATTCCTGCAGATGCAACTTCTGATGAGGATTTGACGAAGCTTTTTACTGAGGCACAAACAATCTTAGGAGGAAAATTAGACTTCGTGCTTCACTCTATTGGAATGTCGCCAAATGTTAGAAAAGCAAAGCCTTACACAGATTTGAATTACGATTTTTTCCACAAAACGTTAGATGTTTCTGCAATGTCCTTGCATCGTGTTTTGCAATCTGCTTATAAGTTAGATGCATTAAACGATTGGGCTTCAGTAGTTGCTCTAACATATATTGCAGCTCAGCGTACTTTTCCAGATTATAGCGATATGGCTGAAGCGAAAGCCATGCTTGAATCAATCGCTCGTAGTTTTGGTTTCCATTACGGAAAAGCGAAAAAAGTTCGAGTAAATACGATTTCACAATCTCCAACATGGACAACTGCAGGAAGCGGTGTGCCAGGATTTAAGGAGTTTTTCAATTATGCCGATACCATGGCGCCACTTGGAAATGCATCTGCAGATGATTGTGCGAAATACGTTTTGTCACTTTTTTCCGATTATACACGTATGGTTACCATGCAAAATCTTTTCCATGATGGAGGTTTCTCAATGATGGGAATCAATGCATCACTGGTTGCCCCGAAAGCTGAATGATTATAAAACAACATATAAAGTTAAAGTTGTTGATGCTGCTTTTTTCAGTGTTAACAATGTGGCAAGTTGCGAATGCGCAAAGTGAAGATCCGCCTATCGAACAAAGACGGCTTCCATTGACATTTAGATTTGACGGAGGCCTTGGTAATATAACTAAGCCATTAGCCATGAAAAATAACTTTTATTCGGTTGGTGATGTCAATGCAGGTTTTCATCTTGGATTTGCCAAAGGCTGGAATGTGGGATTGAATATGCGCTATACCGGTTTTCAAATCCGTCAAGGTGCTTCTAATGTAGTTGATACTATCACAAATGCAGGCTTGGTTTTTCAAGTTAGAACCATTCACAATTCATGGACTCCCGGATTGTCTATTAGTTATGACAAATGGGTCGGAAAATACACTTGCTTTAATTTCAACCTAACTAGTGGATATTCATTTGTGAATTACACTAAAATTCGAAGCGCATTTAAAGGAGATCCGAAGCTCGGTAATTATCAAACTCTGATGATTGAGCCAGCAATAAATCTTGTTTACTTCTTCGAGGAACATGTTGCTGTAACATTCAAAGTTTCCTACACGCGAACCTTCGGAGACTTTAAACCCGATCTTGTAGGTTTAAATAATGGAGTGATTCAATATGTAACACCAGATTTACAAGGAAATATTCGTTTTATTTCGTTTGGTTTAGGTTTCGTTTACTCATTTAAACGGATTAGTTAGAGTCTTTCTATAGCGTTCTCCTGATGTTGTTGCACTAGTCCGGAAAATGCCATTTACAAAAGTAAACTGCGCTTTTTCGCCCTTCGTGCGCCTAATCGGAAGCCTCTATAGTTAAAACTACTAACTCCCTGAACATAAACTAGTTCTCGTCTCCTGATATTGTTGCACTAGTCCGGAAAATGCTCATTACAAAAGTAAACTGCGCTTTTTCTGCCTTCGTGCGCCTAATCGGAAGCGTTTATAATTCAAACTCCTGATTCTGTGGACAGACTCTGATTAGGCTTACTTCAAAAAACCAGTGCAATCTTGGTGCAAGGATTTTTTGATGATACTCAATTAAATTCATGCATTAAAAATGAATAATTCAACAAGAGAGATCAAGTTTAAAAGGTATTAAGCGCTTTTGAGTGAACCCAATTAAGACCTCTTCAATTTTCTTGAGTAGGAGAGTTTT